>JRYF01015157.1_pt1 | contig 15160 bp, 10 predicted proteins | sample 235331 | NCBI WGS metagenome assembly JRYF01 (sample SAMN03074217, study PRJNA261475) | activated sludge metagenome | biome: Wastewater Treatment Plant; feature: Wastewater; material: Activated sludge; isolation source: activated biomass of a wastewater treatment plant treating hydrocarbon... ...
CGTATTTCAGGACAGGTCACATTTCAATTTGTAGCATGTAGCACATACAGAAGAACATTTAGAGAGAGGAGATTATTTCGAATAAAATTTTTCAAAAGAATTTCCTTCCAAATAATCTTCTCTCTCTGTTTGTTTTTTCTCTTGCGCTGATTTTTCGAAGTGGACTCACTGTTTCAACCATTCACCATCAAATTGCACCCCCTGATGTCGGAGTTGTCCAGCCTGCCGAGCACTTCGAAGGAGCCATTGGTATGTACCCTGCCCAGGTCGTCGGTAGCGATAAAACTGCAGGTATCGAAGTTGGCCAGGTCAATGATGTTGAGCGCTCCGGTCTTGCCGGGACTTTGAAGGGTGAGCGGGTCGGTGATTTCACGGGCGAAGACTTTCAGGGTGGGAGCAGGCAAGAACATGCCGCCCCCCTGGGAATAGGCTTGTGAAAAAAGCTCGGTCATACCGTATTCGGCGTGGACGGCAGGCAAGTGAAAAGCATTGCCGAGCGCTTCGTGCAGTTCCTCACGGGTCATTTCCCGGCGGCGGCCTTTCATTCCGCCCGTTTCCATCACGGTGACATGGTGCAGGTCGAGCGGGCTGGATTCGGCCAAATCGAGCAGGGCAAAGCTGACACCGAGCAGCAGGGTTTTCTGTTGCGGACTTTCCCGCTGCTCGAGCAGGTGAAGCAATTCCCCTGTATTTTTCAAAAAAAATCCACTGCGGGGGCACTCGGAAAGCCGGATAAAATGCTCCGCCATGCAAACCAGCGACGAACCCGGTCGCTCAAGGTATGCAGGCAACAACGCCAGAACGCACCACTCCGCAGGGTTTCCGTAAAACCGGGCAAACCCCTTCACCGTATTTTTTTTGAAAAAATCCAAGTCCCGCACGTAGTGGCGGCTGACTTCGCTACCGGTCGTTCCGCTGCTGGTGAAGATGGCCTCCTCCTGCCAGTTGCCCGTTTTCACCGCGTGGTTTTTGAAAAACCCAATGGGCAGGCAGGGAATGTCCTCCATCGCCGAAACCCGCTGCGCATCCACTTTCAGCAAGGAGAGAAATCGAGCGTACAGTTCGTTGTGACTTGCCTGAAAGCGAAAGACCTCCAGCGCCAGTGCCTCGAACGCGTTGCCTGAAAAATCCCCAACCTTTTGAGCGATTATTTCTCTTTGCGCTTCGTATGACATTTAAGGAAGTTTGAAGTTGTTTGGTCGCCTCGTCCCTCGTCCCTTATCCCTCATCCTCTCCCCCTCACTTTCCGCCCATGTTTTATGACCAAATCCACACGTTGCAGAAGAGCGATGTATCGCAGCACATCCCCTTGAACGGCGATGATGTCGGCGAATTTACCGGGTTCGATGGTTCCGTAGTCCTTATCAACGCCCATGGCAACGGCGGGCCAGTAGGTGGCGGCTTTGATGGCGAGCATGGGGTCGTAACCCAATTCGTTGACCCAGACATCGAGTTCGTGCCAGGTGCTTTGGCTGTGAAATTTCATGGGGATGCCGCTATCCGTTCCGATAAGCAGGATGGCCCCGGAAGTGGCCAGTTGCTCGAATTTGCGCTTGAGCGTGGGTTTGCGGTAGGGCGTGATTTGAAAATAGCCCAATCGCTGCGGAAAACGGATGCTCTCCCGGATGTCCTGGATGATGCTGTCGGGCAGGCCGAGGTGCCAGGAAGTGTTGTCGAGTTGTTCGGGATTGTCGCGCAGGTATTCGTAATTCCAGAGGCCTTCGATGGTGGGCGTCCAGAAGAGTTTTTTGCCGGAGGCCGTGCGTTCTTTTATCATGGTCATTAAGTCGGGGGCGTATTCCGGGGCGGTGGCTTGGCCGGTATGTTCGAAGCAGTCCACCCCGGCCAGCAATCCCCGACGGATTTCTTCGGGGCGGTGGGAATGTGCCACGACGGTGAGGTTGTGTTTGTGCGCCTCATCAACAAGGGCATAGACTTCCTGCATGGTCATTTGATCCTGATCGACCATTTTTATGCAGTCAACGCCTGCCGCTGCCAGCCTGCGTACTTTTTCCCTGGCATCGGAAGCTCCGTTGATCCCCCACCGGAAAAGCTCCGTGCCTGGATAGGGTTTGTGCTGGAGAAAGGGGCCGGAAACATACATCGTCGGCCCTTCCAAGTCGCCACGGTTGATGGCATCCCTTACGGCGATACTGGCCTCCAGTGGCCCGCCGAGGTCGCGGGCACTCGTCACGCCGGCGTAGAGCAATTGTTTCGCCGATGCAGGCATTATCACGCTTTCAAACAAAGGAGGGTACTTCTCGTCCCAATACGCATAGTCGCTGTGGCCGTTGATCATCAGGTGGACGTGCATGTCCCACAGTCCGGGCAACACGGTCATGCCTTCGGTGGAGATGACTTCTGCCCCGGCTGGCACTTCGAGGTTGCCCTGATGGCCGACCGCCGTGATGCGCTCTCCCTCTATGAGGATGACACTGTTGTGAATGGGTTTGCCGCCGTAGCCGTCCAGCAGTGTGCCGCCAACGAGGGCTTTCAGTTGCGATTGAGCCGAAGCAAAAGAGCAGGCGAGCAAGAATAGGCAAGTAAAGCAGTTTTTCATTTTATGAAACATGTTTGTCAGAGGTTTTATCACAACCTCTCAGTGTCAAATATAGGGACTTGCGACAACGATTGGCTGTTCACGCCTTTCCTCTGATAAAAACCTGCTCCACCCAATCGCTGCCGAAGGAATAGGGGAGATAGGCCACCGAGGGTACTGGTTTTGTGAGGATGAAATTGGCAAGTTTGCCCCTTGCGATGCTGCCATAATCGCTGGCCCATTCCAATGCGAAGGCACCATTCAAGGTAGCTGCACAGAGAGCTTCTTCGGGCAACATTTTCATTTGGATGCAGGCCAGCGACACGACGAATGGCATCCTGCCGGAAGGTGAAGTGCCCGGATTGAAGTCGGAAGCCAGCGCTACGGGGAGTCCGGCATCCACCAGCTTGCGGGCAGGAGGAATATGATCGTTGAGGAAAAAAGGCGCAGTGGGCAACAACGTGGCGATGGTCGTCCCGGTTTTCAGCGCCTCCACGTCGGCATCGTCCACTACTTCGAGGTGGTCAACGGACACGGCTCCGTGTTTCACGGCAGCCGCCACGCCGCCCAGGCAGTAAAACTGGTTGACGTGGATTTTAGACTTTAGGCCATACCGTGCGCCCGCCTCCATGAGTACCTCCGTTTCGGCAACGGTAAATGCCACTTTTTCACAAAAGACATCCAAGTAGTCGGCCAGACCCTCCCCGGCAATTTGCGGCAGCATTTCGTTGATTATCAAATCAATGTAACCCTGACGGTTAACATTCCGGTATTCCAGGGGCACAGAATGAGCACCCAGGAAGGTGGCCTTGATGCCCAAGTCGCTGCTTTCCTTCAAGCGCCGCACGACCCGCAGCATTTTCAACTCGCTCTTGACGGTAAGGCCGTATCCGCTTTTTATTTCGATGGTGCCGGTGCCGGTGCGCCTCACTTCCTCCAGGCGTTCAAGCGCCTGTTCAAACAGCATTTCTTCGGGTGTTTCCTGCAACCGCCGGGCAGAGTTGAGAATACCGCCACCCTTAGCAGCGATTTCCTCATAACTCAATCCTTTTATCCTGTCCACCCATTCGTCCTCTCTTGTTTTGGCAAAAACCAGGTGCGTGTGCGAGTCCACCCAGGCAGGCAACACCATACGGCCAGCAGCATGGATGGTCGTGTCTGCCCTTGCAGGGCAGCGCTCCATCGGGCCGAAGTCGGCAATGCGCTGGTCTTCCACCAACAAAAAAGCGTTGTCGAGCACAGGCGGATTGGCAAGTGCTTTCCCCGTCAAGGGGCCATGCACAGGGTTTTCTTCTGCAAGAATGAGCTTTTCTATGTTCGTAATGAGCAGGGAGTGTGGCATTTGAAAAATGTTGTGGGAGCAAAAGAACGGGATTTTTTTTGTTGATGAACGCACAAATGGAGTGCTTTTAACCGTTAGCGTCGGTTTTTTCTGCTATCCTTATCAGCGCTTTCGCTTTGCATCACAATCCATGCAACAAAACACCCGTTATGCTTGTCGTTTGTCATAATGGTAAATGATAAATGGTAAATGGTTAATGATGCGAATAACGGGTTCAATTTCCAGAAGCCTGATTTACAATGAGTTAAAACACACGTTTACGGGTGTAAATCAAATTGTCGCATCAAGCAGCTACTTTNNCGACAATTTGATTTACACCCCACGTTTACTAAACTTTAAAAGTTTAGTAAACGTAATGCCCTCAAAATCAACAATTAATTTTAACCCGTTATTCGCATTAATGGTTAATGGCCCCAATGACTACAATGGCCAATAATTTTCAATGACGTTTTTCAATAAAACGGGACGTTTCGTGTTGCAATCGGCTCGTATTCCATCACGGACTGCCCTCAACTTTTCGACATGAAAAAACTTGTTTTCCTTTTCGTTTTTGCAATATGCACGCAATGGGTACAGGCGCAACTTGCTCCTGAGTTGTCGCCGAAAGCACCTGATTTCCCATCGCTTTCAGCCGTGGACAATGCGGCGGCTTATGCATCCCTCATCCGTGCCGACGATATGCGCAGCTACCTGGAGGTGTTGGCCTCGCCCGATTTCGAGGGGCGTGAAACCGGAACGGAGGGCCTGCGCCTCGCTGCTGATTTCATAGCGGCACATTTCGAGGCGCTCGACCTGCCCAAAGTCGGCGAAAACGGCACGTATTTCCAGCGCATCGCTTTCACGGCGGAAAGCTGGGACAATGGCCAGATAGAACTGGAACTCAACGGCAAAAGCTATCGCCACCTCACGGACTTCCTGTCTTTCCCTTCCCTCAACCCTCATCGGGAAGTTTATACTGCGAACGAGGTGGTTTTTCTCGGCTATGGTATTGACGACCCCAAATACAGCGACTACAAAGGTGCCGACGTGCGGGGCAAGACCATCCTCATTTACCACGACGAACCCGTGAACGGCGAAGGAGTCTCTTTTATCACCGGCTCCAAAACCCTCTCCGTTTGGTCGTCGGACTTGCGGAAGAAACTCGAAACGGCCCATCGCTACGGTGTGCATACCGTGCTGATCATTGACCCGGACATCAAAAAAAGCGTCGGGGAGGCACGGAAAACCCTTCTGAGCAGTGAGATGCGCATGGGCGAAGGCGGACAACCCGATGGCCGCTACCCCAACAATGCTTTTATATCCAGCACACTGGCCAAAGAAATCGTGGGGAACAAGATGAATAAATTCGTGAAGCTGCGCGACGGCATCAAGCGCAGCGGCAAGCCCGATTCCATGCCTTTTAAGGCCAATTTGAAGATGGTGCAGAAGAAAAGCGTCCGCCAACTCGCAGGCTCCAACGTGCTGGGGTACATAGAAGGCTCCGACCCTAACCTGAAACACGAGGTCGTCGTTGTGACCGCCCACTTCGACCACCTAGGCAAGCGCGGCAATTCCATCTATCACGGTGCAGACGACAACGGCTCCGGCACGAGTGCCGTGATGAACATTGCCAAGGCGTTTGCGCAAGCAAAAAAAGAAGGACATGGCCCGCGCCGCAGCGTGCTTTGCCTCCTGGTCAGCGGCGAGGAAAAGGGACTGCTCGGTTCGGAGTTTTACGCCGAAAACCCCGTTTTCCCTCTTGAAAATACCGTTGCCAACGTTAACGTGGACATGATTGGCCGCACGGATAAAAAACACGCCGACAGCCCCAACTATATCTATGTCATCGGCTCCAACCGGCTCAGTACCGACCTGCACGACATCAACGAGGCAGCCAACGCCCGTTTCACCAACATCGAACTCGACTATACCTACAATGCCAAGAACGACCCCAACCGCTTCTATTACCGCAGCGACCACTACAATTTTGCGAAAAAGGGCATCCCCGCCATTTTTTACTTTTCAGGTGTCCACAAGGACTATCACCAGCCTTCCGACACGGTGGACAAAATCCTCTTCGATAAAATGGAAAACATAGGCAGGCTGATTTTTTACACGACCTGGGAACTGGCCAACAGGGAAGAACGGATTCGGGTGAACGTGAAGGCAGAGTGAGGTTGTAATGCATAATGCATAATGGTTAATGGGGCCCAAAACAAAAAGCCCCGTCTCACTTGCAGAGGCGGGGCTTTTTGTTATTGTTCAAAAAACAGCGGGGGTCATTTCACCCTGACCTTGACGGATTCCCCGATCCAGCAGGGGACGGTCACGGTGTCGCCTTCGTTGACTTTGCGCATGAAGGCTTCGCCCTTGTCGGGGTAGTAGTTGCTGTAACGCCCGATTTTGCTGCTGGCTTCGCCGGACACGCTGCCGTCAACGGACTTGGCGTAGGACCATTTATCCACGGCGGCGAGGATGGCCAGGGCGGCATCGAAGGCATCGTTGCCGCAGGAACTGCTTGTTTGGGCGTACATGTCGCCAATAAGCATGTAGGGCTGTCCCCAATTGGGGCGATACCTCGAAGCGGTGCGGGCGTTCTCCCGTGCGGATGAGTAGCGGTTCAACTGGCGGAACTCGATACTGGCCATGTAGAAATAGTAATTGGCGAGTTTTTCGCTGTCGTTGCCGCCGGATTTTTCCTTTTGGATACCATCCTCAAATTTCTTGAGGGCTTCGGTATATTTGCCTTCCTTGAAAAGAGCGATGCCATGATCACCGGGGTTCTCGGCGTAATAGGCGGCGAGTTTGGCGGCGTTTTCCTCGGCTACTATCCGCTCGTAGCGTTCCTTCATCTCCATCACGAGCGCATCATTTTCCGGGCAGCCTTTCGACACCAGCTTGTTGTAGATGTATTTCAACACTTCGGTATCGTCGGGATGCTGCCGGTAATCCGGTTCCAGTTTTCCTTTGAAGTAGGCGCAGTCGAAGATTTCGTCCTCGATTTGGGCATAAGTGGCGTTCATCGCCTCTTTTGCCTGCTTGTAATAGGCGGAGTATTCCTTGTTGTTTTCGATGTTGTGATCGGCTATCTGGTTAAGTTTTTCGTGGATGTCCCTGGCTTCCTGGGCATCCATTTGCTTGTTTTGGTATTGCCAAACGGCGATGGAGGCATAAGGCTGGAAAACGACGTAGCTGGTGTTGTTGCCACCTGCTTTCACGGCTTCTGCACATGCCTGTTTGTTTTCGGCATAAGGCGAATTGAGGGTGTAAAACATTTCGTAGGCTTTCAGTCCCAGCGTGAGTTCCTTTTCTTTCGGGTAACATTCCACCTGCTGATCGAAGAGTTTGATGATCATGGCAGCATATTCCTTCTTTTTGGCTTCGTCCGTGGTGTTTTTGAATTTATGGATGTAGATGGCCCGCCCGTCTTTGTAGTGGGAGGAACGTTGGCCGTCGGCTGCGGGAGCGCCATTGTAGGCAGTTTTCCAATAATCATAAGCTTTGTCGTACTCCTCGGTTTTGATGAATTGGCGATACAGGACGTGTGCCTCCTCAAGGGCATCCTTGTTCGGTGATTTCATCCAGGTTTCGCATTGGCCGAAAGCAGGGGCGGCCACAATCACTGCAAGAGAAATCAAAAGGATAGGCTGCAATAGTTTTTTCATGACTCAATCAGTATTTTTTGTTTCAAGATATGGTTGTTGCCCTTGAAGGAGCGAAGGAAAAATAAATTGCAAGATTCGTTTTTATCAAACCTCCTCCTGCCTGTGCTTTTCGATGCGCAAAACTTGCTAGCTATTTTTCATCCTTCCAAAAAGAACGGAAGGATCGAAGGAAAAATAAATTGTAAGATTTATTTTTTCAAACCTTCTCCTGCCAGTGCTTTCGGAGGTTTATCACTTACAAGTTATTTTTTCACCGTTCCTAAAGTTGACTTGGCGAGGCCCCGGCAGTCACCTGCACGGACTTTAAGACTTTGTTAAAATTTTGTCAACACACCCTCTTATCCAAATCTTCTTTTGAAAAACCAACTGTTGTCGTTAAGAGTAAAGCCGAGGGCAATTTTCACAAAAGTCTCTTTGATGGCGCTGGAAGTATCATATTGCCCCACTTCCACGGCCACGTTGACAAAGGAAGTTTGTTGGCGGGGCAGTACCAGCGGCAATCCGAGGCCCAAAGTTAAAGCATACTGCGTTAAATCATCCAATCTTGGGTCGGTTCTGTGGTAAAATCCGGCCCTGTACCTTACCCGTTTGAGGTATTTGTTGTAAGAGGACACGTCCGGGATATATTCTGCACCAAGTGCTATGCGGTTGCTGTTCTTGAGGGATTCCGGCTTAGCATCGTTTTCGTAGCCGCCCCAGCCCGTGTACTGGAACTCTGCCCCCAAGCGGAATTTGCCCAACTGCTGGTACATCAGCCCGACGGCAAATTCAGCGGGCATCCTGCCTTTCCCTTCCAGGTCTATCTGCCGGAACACCGTGTCCGACGACAACCTGATTTCGTTGGCCGTCATGTACTCGCCGATGCGGTAGGCCGTGCTGCGGGTCTTGAAACCCATTGGGCTGTTGCCATAGACTCCGATGACGAGGCTCTTTCCGAGGTAATTTTCCCTGTCCTTCGTTTTGTCAAAATCATGGCGATACTGCACACCGAGCCGCCATTGAAAACCCCTGATGGAAATGTTGTCGAGGAACCGGTCGGAAGCAGAGATATTGTAACTCGGAAAGCGCACGATGCGCTCGCTTTCCAATTGGCCAAAGAGGTAACCAAGATTGAGGCCGGCAGAGAAAGTTTTATACCGCACACCATTGCCCCAGACAAACTTGCTCGTGCCACCCGTCCCCCGGAAGATGTTCCTCGTCGTGCCGATGTCGGGCTGAATGACTTCTGTCTGGATGTCGTAGCCGATGGTGGTATTGGGCAACAGGGCCAGGTTCATGGCCCAGAAAACCTTGCGTTCTTTTTTTTGCATCAGATCGTTCAGCCGGTTGCGCATGGGAAAGGCCAATGCCAGGTGGCTGAGGTTCCCCGTCCAACTGGACGACTCCTGATCCCTGAATTTCAAGGTGCTGTGTTCGGCGTACAATCCCGCTTCGAAAGTGGTCGTCGTCAACCAGCCATACGCAGCGGGATTTTCCAGATTGACATGGAGCGGGTCGGCGTAAGTGACCGTGAGGCCACCAAACCCGGCGGCAGAGAGCGATTGGTTGACCGGCTCGCCCAGTCCAAAACGGGAATAGGGTGCGTTGTCTTTGGGTTGGGCCATGGCGACGGCCAAGAATAAGGAGAGGAAACCCGCCACAAAAAGCCCTTTAAATACCTTCAAGTTTTTCGACATTATGTTGCAAAATTTTGTTCAGCCCATACAGGACCAGATTTGGGTGCGCAAATATCCTCGTTTTGAGTTGCCCTGCAAAAAAATCGGCATCTCCGCCCGTGATTATTACCCGCAAGGGGCGAAATTGCTTCCTGCACTGGCGGATGAACCCCTGCAATTCCCACACAGCCCCCAACATTCCGCCGTTCCAGATGGCATGTTCGGTGCTTTGGCCGAGGAAATAAGGCACTTTTTCTTCCGCATCCAGGAGCGGCGCTTTCCCGTTTTCCCTTTTTACCAAAGGCAATTTGGCCGTAAAATGGTGCATGGCAGCGAGCCGCATCTCCAGGCCCGGCGCAATGTTGCCGCCCATGAAACCATGCGTACTGCTCACGATATCGGCAGTGATGCAAGTGCCGGCATCAATCACCAGGCAGTTTTCACCGGGAAAAAGGCCGAAAGCGCCCGCAGCGGCAGCAATGCGATCCCTGCCGAGTGTTTCCGGCGTTTTATAGTGGAGCGCAAATGGCAGGGGCGTTTCCTCCGTAAGGCGGAGATAACGGTAGTTTTTTTTCAAAAAATCCTCCAATCCGCTGTCCACTGCCGCCACGCTGGAAAGGATTGCCTTTTCCGCTTTTTGGTTGTATGCCATCTCCTCCAGCATCTCTGGCATCAGTTTTTGTGTCGCTTCTTTGTACCGGAGGCGGTCCCCGTCATAAACAGCCCATTTCGTGCGGGTATTTCCGATGTCAATGCAAAGGTTCATGTTTATACTAGCGTTTAGGTTGTCAAAGGAGCAAACACGAGTACCGTGCCGAGTGCCTCCCGGCGTATAAAGCGCTGAAATGCAGCAGATTGCTCTACCGTCAGGTGGGCAAGGGCCTGCGCTGCCACGTCAATCATAAAATGCGCCCGCTCCCGGAAACCCTTGTTGATTTCCAGGGGAGCGTAACGAATGGGCCTGCCCATCTGCCACGAAAGTTCCTCCGCTATTTCGGTGCTGTGTTCGAGTAAATAACCAACGGCTTTGCGGCAGATGTCGGCCCGCTCCGGCAAAGGGACTTGCCGCCATGCCTGCCATGCCCGGCTTGCCCGGTCGAGGGCACGCTCGATTGCTGCATCGTTTGCATAAGTGCGTTCCGTATAGACAGTGCCGTCCACTGGGCTGATGACTTGGAAAGTGGGTTGTTTCATGGTCGCAAGATAAGACAGTTGGCGAACGCTTGTCACGTCATTGGTTGATTTGGAAGGTTTTCCCGCCCTGTCGGATATTCGGCTGAAAATTTTATTTTGCTATTTTTTGCTGCTTGTCAAATAGTTACAAATGGCGATGAATAATATCTGCGGCTTAAAGTTTTAAACTTGGTTCGAACAGCATAAATTTGCACGTCGCAATACTTCCTCCCCCTTGGCGATTCTTCTCCCTTTTTACATTTTCTGGTCTCTCCGGCGATTGGTTTCCGCCACTCACACATCCTGCTTTCACGTTCGAGATTTACTGCATCCGGCGAAAAAATACCGATTGAGCAAATAGCTTCGGGTCGTCTCTTCTGGTCATCATTCAATCCTGCAATCCTGCAAACAACTACCTGTCATCTGGCTATATGACCGGAGCGGGTCGCATTTTTTCATAAAAAGCATAAACAGACGGTATGAACAATTCTTACACAACCTGGCGGACAGTGGCAAACTGGCTGATGGGCGCAGCGCTTTTGCTCTGCGGAACCCTTACCGCCCAAACCAATTACGGTGCTTTTCAGGACAATAACTTCCTGAATGCGAACAACTGGACGAACGGCCTTCCCGCCCCTGGCAACGACGGGACCATTGTGGGCGGCGTGACCGCCAACATCAACACGGCGCTTACGGTAAGCTACACCCTCACGAGTTTCGGAACCATCAACGCCAACGCCGCCGTGACCGTGAACGGGTCGGGGGCGCTGAACAACTTTGCCGGCTCCAACTTCAACATCGGGGCAGCGGGCAGCCTGACGAACAACGGTGCGATGAACCAGCAAGCCACCCTCACGGTAGCGGCCGGCGGCACGTTCACCAACGGCAACTCGGCGACTTACCTCAGCGGCGGTTCTGCCGTGATCAACAACGCCGGAACTGTGAACATCGGCGGAAATTTCAGCAACTTCGGCACAATCAACAACAACGCCTCGCTGACTTTCACGGCGGGCACGTTTGGCAACAATATTTTTGGCGTTTTGCTCTCGGTCATGATCACTTTTGCAGGGGGCTACAAGGGCGTTACCAAAAAACCTTTGCTCAAAGCTGGCTTAACCTCCTTACAGTTGATTTGTCTTTTTCTCCTGATCCTATCTGGGACACGTATAGCAATTGTATTGTTAATTGTGGGATGGGGTATATTATTTTTTTTGCGACATAAAAACCCGGTGCGCTTCCTATCTCAGGGCTTTATTTTCATCGTGGTTCTAGCTCTCTCTGTTGCCTTATTAGCTCGTTTTGCTTCCAGTCTTAATCTCGGCACGGACCGTGTTGCCAGTCTGATCAATATTGCTACAGGCCAAGCTTCTCGCGCCGAATATGAGTACACCTTTAGGACTTGGCATGTCCGTACAATCATCTGGAATTTTGCATGGGAAAGGTTGGCGACAAATCCCTGGCTAGGTATTGGCCCAGGACAATGGAACTATGAAAGAACTTTTAGTTCAAACCCTTATGTATATGCCCCAAATGGAGTCTACGATAGCATTTCAGACCCGCATAATGGCTACATTCATATTGCCCTTGAATATGGGCTCCCGACATTATTTATCTATGAGCTTTTCTTGATGGTATGCCTCTGGAAAGGGTGGCATTCGCTCAGAAAATTGAAACGCTTAAGTGAGCAAAAGGAAGATCATCAGCTAACCCAATTGTTCGTTTTATTTGGTGGGATTTTTTCGGCTATCATCATATTGTTACTCGGAGAAATCACAAACTCCTATATCACCAAGTTACATTTACAATTATTCTTTGGTGTTCTTATGTTCACTTTATTAAAAACAGACAAAATTATTAACAACACCTTCCCAAGCAGAGCAGCAAGCCTCATACCTTAGGCGAAAAGCTCGGGATCCTCAACATAATAATAGTAGGAGATTATCAGAAGGTATGAAAATTGCCTTACTTGGCACGCGTGGCATCCCAGCCAGCTATAGCGGTTTTGAAACCTGTGTAGAAAAACTCGGCGAGCAACTTGTCCAACGCGGGCATGAGGTTGTCGTTTACTGTCGCACCCACCACATCACCTATGAAGGGGATTTTTATAAAGGCATTCGGTTAATCAAGTTACCGACTATTCCTAATAAATATTTAGACACCATAGTTCACTCCTTTTTATCATCCCTTCACGCACTTACACAGAAATACGATATTGCTCTCTATTTCATTGCTGGAAACAGCCCAATCACCTGGATTCCTCGACTTGTCGGCACCAAGACGATCCTCAACGTGGATGGACTTGACTGGAAACGCGAGAAATGGCCCGGTTTGGCAAAAAAATATATCCAATTTTCAGAATACCTTTCGACCGTATTACCCAATGTCCATATCACAGACTCAATTGTTGTTCAAAATTACTACCATTCTATCTATCGAAGCACCCCTCCTTATATTCCTTATGGCTCAGATGTGGAAATTGTAGCCCCTGGAGAAATACTTCAACAATTTGGCTTATCACCTCAAAAATATATTTTGTTTGTTGGCCGACTTGTACCAGAAAATTGTATCCATCACTTAATCGAAGCTTATAATTCTTTGAATACTGATTTAAAATGTGTTATCGTTGGTGATTCATCCTATTCAGAAGAGTATAAAATAAAGTTGCGAAATCTGGCATTTAATAATCCAAATATAATCTTTACCGGGTATATATTTGGGAAAGGCTATCACGAACTAGGCTCCAACGCTTATATGTTCGTTGAAACATCTGGGGTTGGAGGCACACATCCTGCACTGATTGAAGCGATGGCATTCGGAAATTGTGTAATTACCCATGATACTCCAGAAAATCTAGAAACAATAGCTAACGCGGGCCTAAGCTATGACGGAAAAGAAGGGGGTGCAAGCCTAAAAATTGTTTTAAACAATTTGTTATCGCAACCATTATTAGTAGAAGAGTATCGCGCACGAGCAAAACAACACGCACAATCAAAATATACATGGCAAGCGGTTACTGACGCTTATGAAAGATTGTTTTATGAAATTTTAGGAAGACCCATTCCACCACACTTACAACAAATACCCCCAATGATGACATAATCCTCTCCCGGAGCCTCCCCATGGACNNAGATGAAACTGCGGGACTTTTTATTTTTCTACCAGGAAATTGACCTCTGGAAAGCATACAAAGACAAATCCCTGGACGATCTCCAAGACGACATTCGCGCCCACCATGAAGCGCAAGCCAAAATCGTACGGGAAGCGGTAGACAATTTTGCCAAATATCGCGACTACTTCCTCCTGGCCGATGTCCGCCCGGTGTACATGGAAAAATTTGGCGATGTAGACGACAACGAAGTCAAAAAAATTAACCTCATCCACGCCGCCTTCGTCAAATATTTCCCCAAATTCACCGACCCCCGCAAAGAAAGATACTTCATCGCGGCCCAACTCGCCGCCTGGGAACCGCGCCGCAAAGACATACTGACCCTGATAAAACAGCGCACGCGCCGCCTCAACGCAGTCGGCCCCACGCACGCCACTGCGCCAGCGGTCAAAGCCGAAATTGACAAACTCACCAACATCACAGTCCCCATGGTGGACGAAGAATATGACCGGTTACGAAACTTCCTCGCCGCTCATGCCAAACTGGAAACCCGTAAACTGGAGATTACCAAAGGCCGGGCCGCGTCCCTTGCAGAACAAAATAACCTCACCAACCAACTCGACACCGTACAACGCCGTCTAGCCTCGCTCACAGCCCAACACCAAGACGCTGCGGATGAACTCGCTCGCCTCAAAAATCCACCCGCGCTTGCCCCCATCGAGGCTTATTTCTTCACCGAAGATGTCTCTTCCACCCTTCGCACAGCATATCCGACCATCTCCCCAACCATCCTTGCCCCCATTAACAAAGTTCACAAAGAGATCAAAGACACCTTTCAATTCACCAAAGCCATTCCTTCTCGTCAAACGGCCCTCAAAAACCACATCTTTGCCCTCCAACAAGAACTCAAAAACGTCGAAAAACAGATCACCGAGCTTGAAAGACAGTTGAAAAATATGGGGCCAACCTGGAAACGGCATGACGAGGTAACCGCGCAAGTTCAAAGCCTTCGTGCAACCGGGCGCGCCTCACTCACAGAAGAGATCGGCAAACTCAACGCCTACTGGACCGCCTTGAATGCAACCGTCCTCTCTTCCGCCGACCAGGCCAAATTCATCCAGGAAAAAGAAGCCGCCTTCACCAAACTCGACCAATCCTATCGGCAACTCACCAACGAACTGAGCAATCTGCAAACCCGCCTCAAAGCCCTCGAAACCGACCTGAGCATCCCCGACGAACAAAAGCTCCTCGAGGCCAAACCTGCCAAACCTCTTACCCTCAAAGACATCGTCCGCGGCAAACTCGAAACCTATAAAGCCGAACTCGCGACCCAAGACCACTTCACGCTACTGGAAGCCGTCGTCCAACGCTTCATTAACGAACCCAACCGCTTCCCGCTCTGGCTTCAATACATGGTCATTCACTTCTCCGGGATGCGCTACAAAAGCGCACACGGCTCCTGGGCTGACCCCAAAGAACTCCTCACCAACCTCCGCACCTCCTCTCTCGAAAAAGATTTCAAACAATGGGACGATGCTACGAAAGACGCGATCCTGGAACAACGCCTGATCGCCTACGGGATCATCGCAAGCCCGCTTTCCGCGGGGGACGCCCCCCCACCGAGGCGGCCCCCCCCCCCCCGACGCGCCCCCCCCCCCCCCCAGAGAAAACAAAAAAACCACAACCCCCCCCCCCCCCAAC
>JRYF01005001.1_pt1 | contig 15156 bp, 11 predicted proteins | sample 235331 | NCBI WGS metagenome assembly JRYF01 (sample SAMN03074217, study PRJNA261475) | activated sludge metagenome | biome: Wastewater Treatment Plant; feature: Wastewater; material: Activated sludge; isolation source: activated biomass of a wastewater treatment plant treating hydrocarbon... ...
CGTGCGCGGCCGCCACAACGCGGCCAACGCGCTGGCGGCGCTGGCGCTGGCGAGCGCGATCGGCTGCCCGCTGGCGCCGATGCTGCACGGGCTGCGCGAGTACCGCGGCGAGCCGCACCGCGTGGCACCGGTCGGCCGCGTCGGCGGTGTCGAGGCCTTCGACGACAGCAAGGGCACCAACGTCGGCGCCACCGTCGCCGCGCTCGAAGGGCTCGGCGCCGACCTCGCGCCGGGGCGCATCGCCGTCATCCTGGGCGGCGACGGCAAGGGGCAGGATTTCGCGCCGCTGGCCGCGCCGGTGGCGCGCTTCGCACGCGCGGTGGCGCTGATCGGGCGCGACGCGCCGGCGATCGAGGCCGCACTGCAGGGCTGCGACGTGCCGCTGCAAAGCCATCCGACGCTGGAGGCGGCGACCGCCTGGTGCGTCGAGCAGGCGCGCAGTGGCGATGCCGTCTTGCTCAGTCCGGCCTGCGCGAGCCTGGACATGTTCCGCGACTACCGCCACCGGGCCGAGGTGTTCGCCGCCGCGGTGCAGGCACTGGCCGCCGAGCGGGGAGAACTCGCGTGACGGCGCGCGTGGCTTCGCGCACGCAGGCCGGTGCGGCAGCGCCGGACCGCCCGGGCTGGCTGGACCGTCTGCAGGGCTGGTGGCGTGCACGCGCCGAGACGCGGACCGCGCAGGCCCCGCTGCCGGTGCGCGACCAGATCGCCACCGCCGGCCCCGCGCCGGCCACGCTGGCCGCGTTCGACCGCACGCTGGTGCTGGTGATCATGGCCCTCGTGCTCGGCGGGCTGGTGATGGTCTATTCGGCGTCGATCGCGCTGCCCGACAGCCGCAAGTTCGCCGCCTACGCGCCGACCCACTTCCTCGGCCGCCACGCGCTGGCGATCGCGATCGGGGCCGTCGTCGCGCTGGCCGTGGTGCAGATCCCGGTCGGCTTCTGGGAGAAGCACGCGCCGCTGGTGTTCGTCGCCGCGCTGGTGCTGCTGGTGCTGGTGCTGCTGCCCTTCGTCGGCGTGGTCGTCAACCGCTCGCGGCGCTGGATCCCGCTCGGCTTCATGATGTTCCAGCCGGCCGAGCTGGCCAAGCTGGCGGTGGCGATGTACGCCGCCAACTACATGCTGCGGCGCATGGCCACGCGCGAGAACTTCCTGCGCGCCGTGTGGCCGATGATGGCCGCGGTGGCGTTCACCGGTGCGCTGCTGCTGCGCCAGCCCGACATGGGCGCCTTCATCGTCATCGCGGTGATCGCGATGGGCATCCTGTTCCTGGGCGGCGTCAACCTGCGCGGCTTCCTGCTGATCGCCGCCGTGCTGGCGGCGACCTTCGCGCTCATCATCGCCTTCGACGACATGCGCCGCGAGCGCATCTTCGCCTACCTGGACCCGTGGAACCCGAAGTACGTCCAGGGCACGGCCTACCAGCTCACGCATTCGCTGATCGCCTTCGGCCGCGGCGGGCTGTTCGGCCAGGGGCTGGGCGGCAGCGTCGAGAAGCTGCACTACCTGCCCGAGGCGCACACCGACTTCCTGCTCGCGGTGATCGGCGAGGAGCTCGGGCTGGCCGGCGTGCTGGCGGTCGTCGTCGCCTACTTCTGGCTGACGCGGCGCATCTTCGGCATCGGCCGCCAGGCGATCGCGCTCGACCGCGTGTTCGGCGGCCTGATGGTGCAGGGCATCGGCATCTGGATCGGCTGCCAGGCCTTCATCAACATCGGCGTCAACCTCGGCGTGCTGCCGACCAAGGGCCTCACGCTGCCTCTGATGAGCTACGGCGGCTCGGCGATGCTGATGGGCCTGGTCGCGATGGCGCTGGTGGTGCGGGTCGACGTGGAGAACAGGGCACTCATGCGAGGGGGCCGCGCATGAGCCACTTGGTGGTGATGGCCGCGGGCACCGGCGGGCACGTGATACCGGGCCTGGCGGTGGCGCGCGAGATGCAGCGGCGCGGCTGGAGCGTGAGCTGGCTCGGCACCACGGCGGGCATGGAGAACCAGCTCGTGCCCAAGGCCGGCTTCGCGCTCGATCGGATCGGCTTCTCGGGCCTGCGCGGCAAGGGCGCGCTGCACGCGCTGACCGGCGGCCTGCGGCTGCTGAAGGCGTTCTGGGACTGTCTGCGCATCCTGCGCCGGCGCGGCGCCGACGCGGTGCTCGGCATGGGCGGCTACGTCTGTTTCCCGGGCGGCATGATGGCGGCACTGCTCGGCAAGCCGCTGGTGCTGGTCAACGCCGACGCCGCGCTGCTGATGAGCAACCGCGCCCTGCTGCCGGTGGCCGACCGGGTCGCCTTCGGCTTCGATGGCGCCGACGCGCGACGCGTCAGGCAGGCGGTGGTGACCGGCAACCCGGTGCGCAACGAGATCGAGGCACTGCCGCCGCCGGTCACGCGCTTCGCCGGCCGCAGCGGGCCGCTGGCGCTGCTGGTCGTCGGCGGCAGCCTGGGTGCACGCCCGCTCAACGAGGCGCTGCCGACGGCGCTGGCGCGCATCCCGCACGGCGAGCGGCCGCGCGTCACGCACCAGACCGGCCATGCGCACCACGCCGCGGTGGCGGCGGCCTACGACGCCGCCGGCGTCGACGCCGAGGTGCTGCCGTTCATCGACGACATGGCCGCGCGCCTGGCGGCGTGCGACCTGATGGTCTGCCGTGCCGGTGCCGGCACGGTCAGCGAGCTGTGCGCGGCCGGTGTGCCGGCGCTGCTGGTGCCGCTGATCGTCAGCACCACCGCGCACCAGCGCGACAACGCCGAGCACATGGCCGCGCAGGGTGCGGCGCTGCACCTGCCGCAGACCGAACTGAACCCCGAGCGGCTGGCGACGACGCTGCGCGCGCTGACGCGCGAGCAGCTGCTGGCGATGGCCGAGCGCGCGAGGGCGCTCGCCCGCCCGCAGGCGGCGGCGCGCGTGGCCGACGAGATCGAACGGCTGGTGAAGCGATGAAACACGCCGCCGAGCCCATGCACTTCGTCGTGCCCTCGCGCAGGCCGACGAAGGGCCGCGCGCGTGCGGAGGGCAGTGCATGAAACACGCCGTCAAGCACATCCACTTCGTCGGCGTCGGCGGCGCCGGCATGAGCGGCATCGCCGAGATCCTGCACAACCTCGGCTACACCGTCTCCGGCAGCGACCAGGCGGACAGCCCGACGGTGCGGCGGCTGGCGGGTCTGGGGCTGCGGGTGGCGATCGGCCACGACGCCGCGCACGTCGAGGGCGCGCAGGCGGTCGTGGTCTCGACCGCGGTGCGCGGCGACAACCCGGAGGTGATCGCCGCGCGCGCGCGCCGCGTGCCCATCGTGCCGCGGGCGGTGATGCTGGCCGAGCTGATGCGGCTGCGGCGCGGCATCGCGATCGCCGGCACGCACGGCAAGACCACCACCACCTCGCTCGTGACCAGCGTGCTCGCCGAGGCCGGGCTGGACCCGACCTTCGTCATCGGCGGCAAGCTGGAGAGCGCCGGCACCAACTCGCGCCTGGGCGCGGGCGACTTCATCGTCGTCGAAGCCGACGAGAGCGACGCCTCCTTCCTCAACCTCAACCCGGTGCTGGCGGTCGTCACCAACATCGACGCCGACCACATGGACACCTACGGCCACGACCTGTCGCGGCTGCGCGGTGCCTTCGTCGACTTCCTGCACCGCATGCCGTTCTACGGCGCGGCCATCGTCTGCGTCGACGACCCCGGCGTGCGCGCGATCGTGCCGATGCTGTCGCGCCCGGTGGTCGGCTACGGCATGGCGGCCGACGCCCAGGTGCGGGCGGTCGACGTGCAGGCGCTGCCGGGCGGGCAGATGCGCTTCACCTGCCAGCGCCGCAACGGTGCGGCGATGCCCGACCTGACGATCACGCTCGCGCTGCCCGGCGAGCACAACGTGCGCAACGCGCTGGCCGCGATCGCGGTGGCCACCGAGCTCGAGCTGCCCGACGCGCCGGTGGTCGACGCGCTGGCGCGCTTCGCCGGTGTCGGCCGCCGCTTCCAGCGCTGGGGCGAGCTGCCGGTGGCGCAGGACCAGGGCGGCGGCCGCTTCACGCTGGTCGACGACTACGGCCACCACCCGGTCGAGATGGCGGCGGTGCTGGCCGCCGCGCGCGGTGCCTTCCCGGGCCGGCGCATCGTGCTGGCCTTCCAGCCGCACCGCTACACGCGCACGCGCGACTGCTTCGAGGACTTCGTCAAGGTCATGGGGCAGGCCGACGCGCTGCTGCTGACCGAGGTCTACGCCGCCGGCGAGGCGCCGATCGTCGCCGCCGACGGCCGCGCGCTGGCGCGTGCGGTGCGCGTGGCGGGCAAGGCCGAGCCGGTGTTCGTCGACGGCGTGGCCGCGCTGCCGCGTGCGATCGCCGACTTCGCGCGCGACGGCGACGTCGTCATCGTGATGGGCGCCGGCAGCATCGGCGGCGTGCCGGTGCAGCTGGTCGAGATGCTCGGGGGCAGCCTGCAATGAGCCACGCACCGATGGCCGTCGACGTTGCGGCACTGGGCAAGGTCGCGGTGCTGATGGGCGGCAGCAGCGCCGAGCGCGAGGTCTCGCTGATGTCCGGCACCGGGGTGCTGGAGGCGCTGCGATCGCGCGGCGTCGACGCATCGGCCTTCGACCCGGCCGAGCGCGGCCTGCACGCGCTGAAGGACGAAGGTGTGACGCGCGTCTTCGTCGCGCTGCACGGCCGGCATGGCGAGGACGGCACCGTGCAGGGAGCGCTGGAGCTGCTCGGCATCCCCTACACCGGTTCGGGCGTGATGGCCAGCGCGATCTGCATGGACAAGGTGATGACCAAGCGCGTCTGGATCGCCGAGGGGCTGCCGACGCCGCGCTGGCGGCTGCTCGGGCCCGACGCGCAGGACCGCGAGCACGTGGTGCGCGTGCCCGACGAGCTGGGCCTGCCGCTGATCGTCAAGCCGCCGCACGAGGGTTCGTCGATCGGCATCAGCAAGGTGCGCGGCTACTCCGAGATGCAGGATGCGGTGAGGCTGGCGGCGCAGTACGACCGCGCGGTGCTGTGCGAGGAATTCATCGACGGCATCGAGCTGACCTGTGCGGTGCTGGGCGGCGGGGCGACGGCGCAGGCGCTGCCGGTGATCCGCATCGCGGCGCCGGACGGGAACTACGACTACCAGCACAAGTACTTCAGCGACGACACAGGCTACCACTGCCCGAGCGGGCTGCCGGCCGACGAGGAGGCCGAGGTGCAGCGCCTGACGCTGGCCGCCTACCGCGCGCTCGGCTGCCGCGGCTGGGGCCGCGCCGACCTGATGCTGCGCGCGGCCGACCGCAAGCCCTTCCTGCTCGAGATGAACACCAGCCCCGGCATGACCGGGCACTCGCTGGTGCCGATGGCCGCACGCGCCGCCGGCATCGACTACCCCGAGCTGTGCCTGCGCCTGCTGGCGACGGCCACGCTCGACGCGCGCAGCTGAGGCCGCATGCTCGTGCGCCACCCCGCCCCCGCGCGCCCGGCCGTGATGCCGGTCGACGTCCGCCTGATGAACGCGGTCGCCGGCGGCGTGTTCGTGCTGGCGGCGCTGGTGGTCGCCGCTGCGGCGCTGCACGCGCTGGCGCGCGCACCCTGGTTCGCGATCCGCGCGCTGGCGCTGGACGGCGAGCTCGCGCGCAGCCAGCCGTCGGCGGTGCGTGCCGAGGTGCTGCCGCAGCTGCACGGCAACTTCTTCAGCGTCGACCTGGACGCCGCGCGCGCCGCCTTCGAGTCGCTGCCGTGGGTGCGCCGCGCCGTCGTGCGCCGCGTCTGGCCGGACCGGCTCGCGGTGACGCTGGAGGAGCACCGGCCGGTAGCGCTGTGGCAGCGCGACGAGGAGAACCCGCGCGTCGTCAACGACCACGGCGAGCTGTTCGAGGCCAACCTGGGCGAGATCGACGGCCCCGCGCTGCCGGTGTTCACCGGCCCGCCCGACCGCGCCGAGGCGATGTGGGCGCTGCACCAGCGGCTGGCCCCGCTGCTGGCCGCGCAGTCGCTGGCCGTCGTGCGGCTCGAGCTGTCGGGGCGCGGCTCGTGGCGGGTCGTGACCGCGGCCGGGCAGGTGATCGAGCTCGGGCGTGGCGACGAGGAGGAGCTGCTGGCGCGCGCCGGCGTCTTCGTGCGCACGGTGGCGCAGGTCACGGGCCGCTTCGGCCGCCCGCTGGCCAACGCCGACCTGCGCCACGCGGGCGGCTACGCGGTGCGGCTGCAGGGCGTGACGACGGCCGCCGGCGGCGCGGCGGGCAACTGAGAACAGCATGGCCAAGGAATACAAGGATCTGGTCGTCGGCCTGGACATCGGCACCCACAAGGTGATGGCGGTGGTGGCCGAGGTCGTTCCCGGCGGCGTGCTGCGCGTGGCCGGGCTCGGCATCGCCAGCACGCACGGCCTCAAGCGCGGGGTGGTGGTCAACATCGACGCCACCGTGCAGAGCATCCAGCAGGCGCTCAAGGAGGCCGAGATGATGGCCGCCTGCAAGATCGCGGCCGTCTGGACCGGCATCACCGGCAGCCACATCCGGGGCCAGAACTCGACCGGCATGGTGATCGTGCGCGACAACCGCGAGGTCACGCCGGTCGACGTCGCGCGCGTGGTCGAGACCGCGAAGGCGATCAACATCCCGAACGACCAGCGGGTGCTGCTGGTCGAGCCGCAGGAGTTCGTGATCGACGGCCACGAGGTGAAGGAGCCGGTGGGCATGAGCGGCTCGCGGCTGGAGGTCAAGGTCCACATCGTCACCGGCGCCGCCAGCGCGGCCGAGAACATCCTGAAGTGCGTGCGCCGCTGCGGCCTGGAGGTGCAGGGCCTGGTGCTGAACCCGAGCGCGAGCGCGCACGCGGTGCTGACCGACGACGAGAAGACGCTCGGCGTCGCGGTGGTCGACATCGGCGCCGGCACCACCGACGTGCAGATCTACACCGACGGCAGCGTGCGCCACACGGCGGTGATCCCGATCGCCGGCGACCTGATCACGAGCGACATCGCGATGGCGCTGCGCACGCCGACCAAGGACGCCGAGGAGATCAAGCTCGAATACGGTGTGGCCAAGCAGCTGCTCGCCGACCCGGGCGAACAGCTCGAGGTGCCGGGGCTGGGCGACCGCGCCCCGCGCCTGCTCAGCCGCCAGGCGCTGGCGGGCGTGATCGAGCCGCGGGTGGAGGAGATCTTCTCGCTCGTGCAGCAGGTCCTGCGCAACAGCGGCTACGAGGAGCTGCTGTCCAGTGGTGTGGTGCTGACCGGCGGCTCGGCGGTCATGCCCGGCATGGTCGAGCTGGGCGAGGACATCTTCCTCAAGCCGGTGCGCAAGGGCCTGCCGACCTACGGCGGCGCGCTGGCCGACATGCTGGCCAACCCGCGCTCGGCCACCGTGATGGGCCTGCTGGAGGAGGCGCGGCTGGCCCGCGCGCAGGGCCAGCGGGCGGCGATCCAGACCGGCTCCGTCAAGTCCCTGATGGGACGGGCCAAGGACTGGTTCCTCGGCAACTTCTGATGTTCACCCAGCGAAAGGAGTCCGTGATGGACACGCACCCACCGCCCGAAGCGGGTCCCGGCGAGGCTCCGCATTCCCAACCCGGCAAGGCAACTGCACAACGCACGTAAGGAGGTCCAGATGGCCATCGAGATGATCGAATCGTTCGACGAAGGCACCACCATCAAGGTGATCGGCGTCGGGGGCGGCGGCGGCAACGCCGTCGAGTACATGATCGCGCAGGGCGTGCAGGGTGTCGACTTCCTGTGCGCCAACACCGATGCCCAGGCGCTCAACCGCTCCAAGGCGCACAGCCTGATCCAGCTCGGCGCCAACGGGCTGGGCGCGGGCGGCAAGCCCGACCGCGGCAAGGCGGCGGCGCACGAGGCCGAGGACGCGATCCGGCGCGCGATCGAGGGCGCGCACATGGTGTTCATCACCGCCGGCATGGGCGGCGGCACCGGCACCGGCGCGGCGCCGGTGATCGCGCGCATCGCCAAGGAGATGGGCGTGCTGACGGTGGGTGTCGTCACCAAGCCGTTCGAGTTCGAGGGCGCGCGGCGCATGAAGCAGGCCGAGGCCGGCACCGCCGAGCTGGAGGCCAACGTCGACAGCCTGATCGTCGTGCTCAACGAGAAGCTGCTCGAGGTGCTGCCCGACGACGTGTCGCAGGACCAGGCCTTCGCGCATGCCAACGACGTGCTGAAGAACGCGGTCGGCGGCATCAGCGACATCATCCACATGGACGCGCAGGTCAACGTCGACTTCGAGGACGTCAAGACGGTGATGAGCGAGCCCGGCAAGGCGATGATGGGCACCGCCACCGCGAGCGGCCCGGACCGCGCGAGCAAGGCCGCCGAGGGCGCGGTGGCCTGCCCGCTGCTGGAGGGCATCGACCTCAGCGGGGCACGCGGCGTGCTGGTGCTGATCGCCGCCAGCCGCGGCAACTTCAAGCTGAAGGAGAGCCAGACGGCGATGAACTGCATCCGCCGCTACGCCGCCGACGACGCCCACATCATCTTCGGCGCCGCCTACGACGAGAGCCTGGGCGACCATCTGCGCGTGACCGTGATCGCCACCGGCCTGAGCCCGCAGTCGCGGCGCCAGACCGCGCCGCTGTCGGTCGTGCAGGCGCCGGCGCTGCGCACCGGCACCGACAACATCCCGGTGCTCGACCCGGTGACGCATGGTGTCATGCCGGGCCAGCCGGTGACACCGGCCGCACCGGCGCCACAGGACTACAGCGGCATGAGCACACCGAGCGTCTGGCGCAACACGCGCACCGCGGCGGCCAAGGTCGAGGCGCTGGTGACCAACGGGATGGACGAGATCGAGATCCCGGCGTTCCTGCGCAAGCAGGCGGATTGAGGCGCGGGTGGATGGCAGGCGGTCGGGTCGCAGTATCCGTGGCGCTTGCGGCCCATAGCGGCCTTCGGCCGCTATGGGCCGGAGGCCCTGTCCGGGGGCTCCCCCTGCCCCCCTCCAGGAGGGGGTTCCAGCTCGGTGAATGGGGTCAGGTCACTCGTTTCGCAGTTCGGAAGCGGTGACCTGACCCCGGCCGCCCACGCTGGCAACCGGCGATCGGCCGTTCAGCCAAGCGCAGCCGCCTCGTCCTCCAGCCGCCCGACCAGGCGGTCCATCTCGGTGATCACCGCCTGCACCGTCTCGCGCCGTGTCAGGTCGACGCCGGCGGCCTGCAACTGCTTCATCGGGTGGTCGTTGCCACCGCTGGCCAGCAGCGCGAGGTAGCGCTCGGTCGCCGCGCGGCGCTCGCTGTCGCTGCCGGTGTTCATCACGGCGAACAGCTGGGCCGACGACGCGAAGCAGGTCGCGTACTGGTAGACGTAATAGGGCGAGTTGACGAAGTGCGGGATGCGGGCCCATGTCCAGCGGTAGAAGTCGTCGACCTCGACCGCGTCGCCGTAGTAGTCGCGCAGCAGGCCGAGGTAGAGCGTGTTCAGCACCTCGCTCGTCACCGGCTGCCCCTGCTCGACCAGGCGGTGCGCCTGCAGCTCGAAGTCGGCGAACAGCACCTGCACGTAGAAGGTGCCGACGATCTGGTCGATCGCGTGCTGCAGCAGCAGGAAGCGCTCCTTGGCGTCGGCGGTGCGGGCCATCATGTGCTCGAGCAGGAAGCGCTCGTTGATCGTCGACGCCACCTCGGCGACGAAGATCGTGTAATGCGCGGTCGCGAAGGGCTGGTGCTCGTGCGACAGCACGGTGTGCATCGCGTGCCCGCCCTCGTGCGCGAAGGTGAACACCGCGTCCAGCGTGTCGTTGTGGTTCAGCAGCTGGAACGGCCCGACGCCGTAGACGCCTGCGCTGTAGGCGCCGGGCACCTTGCCCTCGGTCTCGTAGACGTCGATGCGGCCGCCGGCGACGAAGCGCCGGTAGCGCGCGACATACGCGTCGCCCAGCGGTGCCAGCGCCGCCAGCACCAGCTCGCATGCGGTGTCGTAGGGGTAGGTCTGGTCGCTGCGCACCAGCGGCAGGAAGCCGTCGTAGAGGTGGTAGCGCGCCAGCTTCAGCACCCGCTGGCGCAGCCGCAGGTAGCGCTGCAGGGGTGCCGTGCCGGCGCGCGCGACCTCGATCAGCGTCTCGACGACCGCGGTCGGGATGGCGTCGTCGTGCAATGCAGCCTCCAGCGTCGAGCCGAAGCGGCGCGCCTGCGCCAGGTACCAGTCGCGCTGCAGCACGCCCTCGTAGATCGCGGCGTAGGTGTTGGCGGTCGCGCCATAGGTGCCGATGTGGGCCTCGGCGGCGCGCGCACGGTCGGCCTGCAGCGGCTCGGCCTCGAGCAGCGCGTGGTAGCGCGCCGGCGTCAGCGTGGCCTCGCGCCCGTCGGCCAGCGTGATCGTCGGGTAGCGGATGTCGCTCGTCGCCAGCTCCTGGTAGACGCGCCCGGGCGCGCCCTGCAGCGGCCCGGCCAGCGCGAGCAGCCGCTCGCCGGCTTCGTCCAGCACATGCTGCTGGCGCCGGTACTGGTCGAGGATGGGGAAGCGGTACGGCGCCAGCGCCGGCGTGCGGGCCAGCCAGTCGCGCATCGTCGGCTCGGCGATCGTCAGCAGCTCCGGCGTGAACCACGCGGTGGCGGCGTCGAAGCGGGCGAACACCGATTGCACGCGCTGCAGCTGCGCGCCCAGGTGCTGGTCGCGGCGGTCGACGTCGCGCTGCAACTGCGGGTAGCGGTAGACGAGGTACTGGCGCTGTCCGATGTCGTCGAAGGCCTGGTAGGCGGCGAGCACCGCCTCGGGCCCGGACGCGAGCGAACCCTTGCGGGCGGCGAAGGCGTCCATGCGCCGTTCGAGTTCGGTGAGCGCCTGCTCCCAGGCAGCCCAGTCGGCGAAGATGGCGCTGAAGTCCCAGCGGTACTCGGGCGGGATGGCGTCGCGGCGGCGCGGGGTGTCGGGGGTCGTGGTCATGGTCGGCATGGGTTGGCGGCGGGCGGGCAGGGCCGGCCGTGATGGCGGCCCGGCGCGCGTGACGGCAGTGTAAGTAACGGCCGACCCGTGCCCGACCCGTGCCCGTCACGGTCCGGGGCATGGCGCGTGCCGGCCGTGCTGCGGGAAACCGCGCAGCGGGGACGCCCGGGCACGGGTGAAGAATGTCCGCGCGGACGTCGCCGCGCCCATTCATCCGGCAGGAGCACCTCATGCACTACTTCGTCACCGGCGCCACGGGCTTCATCGGCCGCCGTCTCGTCAAGGCCCTGCTGGCGCGTCGCGGCAGCACGGTGCACTTCCTCGTCCGCCCGGGCAGCGAAGGCAAGGTCGACGAGCTGCTGGCGTACTGGGGCACGACGGCCAAACGCGCGATCGCCGTCAGCGGCGACCTCACCGCGCGCAAGTTGGGCGTGGCCGCCGACACCCTGCGCGCCCTGAAGGGCCGGGTCGACGCCGTCTACCACCTGGCCGCGGTCTACGAGCTCGGCGCCGACGAGGCGAGCCAGGTCCGGGTCAACGTCGAGGGCACGCGCAACGTCGTCGAGTTCGCCCGCGCCATCGCCGCCGGCCACCTGCACCACGTCAGCAGCATCGCCGCCGCCGGCCTGTACGAGGGCGTGTTCCGCGAGGACATGTTCGACGAGGCCGAGAACCTCGAGCACCCGTACTTCATGACCAAGCACGAGAGCGAGAAGATCGTGCGCCAGGAGTGCAAGCTGCCGTGGACGGTCTACCGCCCGGCGCTGGTGGTCGGCGACAGCACGACCGGCGAGATGGACAAGGTCGACGGCCCGTACTACTTCTTCAAGCTGATCCAGCGTCTGCGGCAGATCCTGCCGCCCTGGTTCCCGGCCATCGGGCTGGAGGGTGGGCGCATCAACATCGTGCCGGTGGACTTCGTCGTCAAGTGCATCGACTACGTGAGCCACCGCAGCGACGTCGCCGGCAGGTGCTTCCACCTGGTCGACCCGCAGGGCTACCGCGTCGGCGACGTGCTGGACGTCTTCGGGCGCGCGGCGCATGCGCCGAAGATGAACCTGTTCGTCAACGCGGCGCTGCTCGGCTTCATCCCGCGCAGCGTCAAGAAGGGCTTGATGGCGCTGGCGCCGGTGCGCCGCATCCGGGCCGCGGTGATGCAGGACCTCGGGCTGCCGGACGACATCCTCACCTTCGTCAACTACCCGACCCGCTTCGACCGCCGCGAGCTCGACGCGGTGCTGAAGGGCAGCGGCATCGAGTGCCCGCGCCTGGACGACTACGCCTGGCGGCTGTGGGACTACTGGGAGCGCCACCTCGACCCCGATCTGTTCATCGACCGCAGCCTGAAGGGCGCGGTCGGCGGCAAGGTGGTGCTGGTCACCGGCGGCAGCTCGGGCATCGGCCTGGCGGCGGCCAAGAAGTTTGCCGAGGCCGGTGCGATCACCATCATCTGCGCGCGCGGCGCCGACAAGCTAGCCGAGGCCGTCGCCGAGATCCGCGCCCACGCGGGCGAGGGCGCCCGGGTGTTCAGCTACAGCGTCGACATCGCCGACGAGGCCGACTGCGCGGTCTTCGTGCGCACGCTGCACGAGCAGCATGGCGGCGTCGACGTCCTGGTCAACAACGCCGGGCGCAGCATCCGGCGCGCGATCGAGAGCAGCTACGACCGCTTCCACGACTTCCAGCGCACGATGGACCTGAACTACTTCGGCTGCCTGCGCGTGACGATGGGGCTGCTGCCGGGCATGGTCGCCAAACGTCGCGGGCATGTGGTCAACATCAGCTCGATCGGCGTGCTGACCAACGCGCCGCGCTTCTCGGCCTACGTGGCGAGCAAGGCGGCGCTGGATGCCTGGACGCGCTGCGCCGCCAGCGAGTTCGCCGACGTCGGCGTGAGCTTCACGACGATCAACATGCCGCTCGTGCGCACGCCGATGATCGCGCCGACCAAGATCTACCAGAACGTGCCGACGCTGTCGCCCGAGGAAGCGGCCGACATGATCGCGCAGGCCTGCATCGCCAGGCCGGTGCGCATCGCCACCCGGCTCGGCATCACCGGCGAACTGCTGCACGCGGCAGCGCCGCGCATCGCGCAGATCGTGATGAACACCAGCTTCCGGATGTTCCCCGACAGCGAAGCGGCCAAGGGCGAAAAGGGCGGCAAGGCGCAGCTGTCGGCGGAGGCGATCGCGATGCAGCAGGTGATGCGGGGTATCCACTTCTGACGAACGGGAGGCCCCGGGCCGTGGCGGGGAGGGGCTTCGGCGGACCTTGTAGCTGCGCCGCGGGTCGCTCTGACGGGCGCGCCAAGGTCGTGGCGGCCGAGCTGGGTCCGGGCACGCCGCGGCGCGCGAATCCGGCGGCACCGCTCGTGGTGTTCGAGTGTTCGTGCACCGCGCTGGTGAGCAGCGCGGCAGGGGGCTGCCCGGCGACCGATTTCTCTATGAGGGCGACGGGCAGCCCCCTGCCGCGCCGCCACGACCGTTGGACACGAAACCCGGCACGGCGGCGTCTGGCGGCCCCGAGGCCGGCAACGGACGGTGAACCTGGCTTCAGTCCGGGTTCAGCGCGCCTTCGCGATCGCCGTCACCGTGTACTGCCCGCCGATCTTCTCGGCCTCGAAGCGCACCTTGTCGCCGACCGCCAGGCCCTCGAGCTGCCGCGGGTCGCGCACGCGGAAGGTCATCGTCATCGGCGGCATGTCCAGGCGCGGGATGCCGGCGTGCGCGATCGTGACCCGGCCCTGCCCGGCGTCGATGCGGCGCACCTCGCCTTCGACACGCTGGGCCGCGGCGCCGCGGGCGGCGCCCAGCAAGGCAAGGGCGATGACATGGCGTCTGATCATCACGGCGTGTGCGCAGCCGCGGGGCAGCCCGGCATGGGTGCTGCGCCGCAGCAGCTTTCCTACAATGCCCGCATTGCACCACGCCGCGCCCGCCATGACCACCGTCGCGACCGAGCATTCGCTGGAACACATCACGCCGCGCGACCAGGCCGAGATCCTGGCCCAGGCGCTGCCCTACATCCGGCGCTTCCACGGCAAGACCATCGTCGTCAAGTACGGCGGCAACGCGATGACCGACCCGGCGCTGCAGCAGGACTTCGCCGAGGACATCGTGCTGCTGAAGCTGGTCGGCATGAACCCCATCGTCGTGCACGGCGGCGGCCCGCAGATCGACGAGGCGCTGGCGCGCGTGGGCAAGAAGGGCACCTTCGTGCAGGGCATGCGGGTGACCGACGCCGAGACGATGGAGGTCGTCGAGTGGGTGCTCGCCGGCCAGGTGCAGCAGGACATCGTCGGCCTGATCAACGCCGCCGGCGGCAAGGCGGTCGGGCTGACCGGGCGCGACGGCGGGCTAATCCGCGCCGCCAAGCTCAGGCTGCCCGACAAGGACGACCCGGCGCTGCACCACGACGTCGGCCAGGTCGGCGACATCACCGGCATCGACCCGAGCGTCGTCAAGGCGCTGCAGGACGACCAGTTCATCCCCGTCATCAGCCCGATCGGCTTCGGCGAGCACAACGAGAGCTACAACATCAACGCCGACATGGTCGCCAGCAAGCTCGCCACCGTGCTGAAGGCCGAGAAGCTGGTGCTGCTGACCAACATCCGCGGCGTGCTCGACAAGCAGGGCAACCTGATCGAGGAGCTGAGCGCGCGCGAAGTCGACGAGCTGATCGCCGACGGCACGATCAGCGGCGGCATGCTGCCCAAGATCGCCGGCGCGATCGACGCCGCCAAGAGCGGCGTGCATGCGGTGCACATCGTCGACGGCCGGGTGCCGCACGCGATGCTGCTCGAGATCCTGACCGACCAGGCCTACGGCACGATGATCCGTTCGCACTGAGGCGCGGCGGCGAGGCGCAAGCGGCGATGGCGCGCCCACCGGTCTGGCTGTTCGATCTCGACGACACGCTGCACGACGCGTCGACGGCGGTCATGCCGCAACTGCGCGAGTCGTTCGGCGCCTACATCGAGCACCACCTGGCGCTGACGCGCGAGGCGTCGGACGCGCTGCGGCGGCGCTACTGGCTGCGCTACGGCGCGACGCTGCTCGGCCTGGTGCGCCACCACGGCGTGTCGGCGGCCCATTTCCTGCACCACACGCACCTGCTGCCGGGGCTGGAGCAGCGCGTGCGCAGTCACCGCCACGACCTCGCAGCGCTGGCGCGGCTGCCGGGCCGGCGCTGCATCCTGACCAATGCGCCGGCGGCCTATGCCGAGCGGGTGCTCGGCGTGCTGGGGGTGCGCCACTGGTTCGATGCCCTGATCTCGATCGAGGACATGCGCATGTTC
>JRYF01005837.1_pt1 | contig 15155 bp, 13 predicted proteins | sample 235331 | NCBI WGS metagenome assembly JRYF01 (sample SAMN03074217, study PRJNA261475) | activated sludge metagenome | biome: Wastewater Treatment Plant; feature: Wastewater; material: Activated sludge; isolation source: activated biomass of a wastewater treatment plant treating hydrocarbon... ...
CGATCGCCAGCAGCAGCAGCGTCGTGCCGGCGGCGTACAGCAGCGCCAGCCGCAGCGCCAGCGAGGTGCGCAGGCTGCGCGGAAGCGACGCCACCTATCCGCGGTCCTCGAGCACGTAGCCGAAGCCGCGCACGGTATGGACCAGCTTCTTGTCGAACGGATCGTCGACCTTGGCGCGCAGCCGGCGAACAGCCACCTCGACGACGTTGGTGTCGCTGTCGAAGTTCATGTCCCAGACCTGCTCGGCGATCAGCGTGCGCGACAGCACCTCGCCGGAGCGGCGCAGCAGCAGCAGCAGCAGCGCGTACTCCTTGGCCGTCAGGTCGATGCGCCGCCCGCCGCGCTCGACGCGCCGGCGCAGCAGGTGCACCTCGAGGTCGGCCAGGCGCAGCACGTCGGCCTCCTGCTGCTTGCCGCGCCGCACCAGCGCCCGGACGCGCGCCAGCAGCTCGGAGAAGGCGAACGGCTTGACCAGGTAGTCGTCGGCGCCCAGTTCGAGGCCGCGCACGCGGTCCTCGACGCGGTCGCGCGCGGTCAGGAACAGCACCGGCGTGCGGCTGCCGTGGCGGATGCGCTTGATCGCCTCCCAGCCGTCCATCTGAGGCAGGCCGACGTCCAGTACGATGACGTCGTAATCGGTCTCCGTCGCCAGGTGCACGGCATCCACGCCGTTGCGCGCCCAGTCGACGACGTAACCGTTCTCCGACAGCCCCTTGACCAGGTATTCCCCGGCCGGGCGTTCGTCTTCGGCAAGCAGCAGTTTCATCGGCGGGCGGATGCAGCCGTCTCGCGGCGATGGGTCGGCGGGTCGGGCAGGGGTCCAGCGTAACCACCGCGCCTGCAGTCGCAGCTGACAGGCGGATTACGAAGCTGTAATGCGTGCTGCCATGCCGGACCGGCAGCGGGCGCACCGGAGCGCCGGCGTCGATGTTCGCCGCCGGATGACCAAGACGTAACGACGGCGTCAGCGGCGCGTCGGCGCCTGCTGCCTACGATGACTTCCGTCATGAGCGGTTCATGGCTCGCCAACAGAGCGAACGAGTCTGCACCACCGAAAAGGAGAGTCATCATGTTGAAACGAATCCATCTTGCCGCAATCGGGGCCACCGCGTTGCTGGCGGCCGGCGGCGTCGCCGCGCAGGACGGCTGGCAGTATGTCGGTGGCGAAGCCGGCTGGGTGTTGGCGCCTGAGACCTCGGCGCCGGCCGCTGCGCTCGGCGCGCCGGCGCGGCAGCCGTACGCCGAGGTCACGGCTGACGGCTACCGGTTCGTCGGCGGGGAAGCCGGCTGGATCGTGGAACCGCATCGTTACGAGTTGCAGGGTGGCCGGCTGGTTTACGTCGACAACGAGCGCTTCCCGCACGACACGCCGGCACCGCCGAAGCCGTCGGCGCGGGAGCAGGCGCGGATGTGGTCGATTTTCGGCGGCGCGTGACAGCCGGCGACGCCGGCACTCCCGGACATCGGATGCCGGCGTCGCTGCGCCCGGTGCGATCGCGGCCGGGCGGCGAGGGCGCATCTGGCAGCGGGCGTTCATGAGCATCGCGCCGCTCAGGATGAGCGCCGCCGCCCGGCCAGCGCCGACTGCAGTGCCGGCCAGTTCTCGCGCACCGCGCGTTCGCCGGCGCGGATGACGGCGGCAACGCCGCCTTCGTCACGCAGCGTGGCGTGCACGTCGAGGCGGACGGCGAAGTCGGCGCGCCTGATCTGTTCGTCGATCAGCCGGTTGACCATGATGTGGAACATCTGGAACGCGACCCCGGTGATGCCGGAGACGGGTTCCTCGTACGGCCGGTAGGCGACGTCGATGGCGATCGTGAAATCGGCGCCGAGTTCGCGCGCCGCATCGACCGGCACCGGCGCCGACAGCGCGCCGTCGACGAGCCGGCGCCCGGCCAACTCGGTCGGCTCGTAGCGGATCGGCACGCTCGAAGAGGCGGCGACGACGGCGCCGGCCGGGCCGGCGCTCAGCACGACCGGCCGGCCGCTGTCCAGGTCAGTGGCCACGGCGGCGAAGCGCACCGGCAGCGACTCGATGCCGGACGTGCCCAGCGTGCGGTCGAGCAGTTCCTGCAGCGCCGTCAGCCGGCGCAGGCCCAGCCGAGGCAGGCGCAGGCCGCTGGCCTCGTGCCAGCTCGAATCCGTCGCCAGCGCTTCGATCGCGTCGGCGTCGAATCCCGCAGCCCACAGCACGCCGGCGATCGCACCGACGCTGGTGCCGGCGATGACCTTTGGCCGCAGTCCGAGTTGCTGAAAGGCACGGATCGCGCCGATGTGCGCGTAGCCGTGCGTGCCGCCGCTGCCCAGGCACACGGCCACCCCGCGCGGCGCCTTCGCCTGGGGTTCAACCGACGCGGCCATGGCCCGCTGCACGGCGACGGCCGACAGGGCGAGCGAGCCGAGCAACTGCCGGCGCTGCACCGCGCGCGCCATCGTGATGCGTTGCGGATCGGTCATGTCGGCCTCCGATCGGATGCGTGCGCGCCCTGGCGCTACAGCACCGGCGCCAGCAGATAGGCGGCGCGGGCGGCGACGCGGAACCACAGCGGTCGCCCTTCCGGCTCGCCCGGCGCCATCGGCCGCGAGCGGGAAAAGTCCGCTTCGAACATCGCCCGCGTGCGCTGCGCGAAGGACGGGTCCATCACCCAGGCGGTGATCTCGAAGTTCAGCCGGAACGAGCGGTTGTCCAGATTCACCGTACCCACTGCCGCGGCCAGATCGTCGATCAGCACCGACTTGCCGTGCAGGAATCCCGCCTCGTAGCGCAGCACCTGCACGCCGGCCTCGAGCAGCGGGCCGATGAAGGCGTAGGCGGCGAAGTACATCAGCGGGTTGTCGGGCCGCTCGGGGATCAGCACGCGCACGTCCACCCCGCGCAGCGCCGCCAGCTTCAGCGCCGCCAGAACGCCCTCGTCGGGGACGAAGTACGGGCTGGCGATCCACAGCCGGCTGCGGGCCGAGTGGATCGCGTGCTGCATCATCAGGCTGGCCGTCTCGAAGCGGTCGCCCGGCCCCGAGGGCAGCACCAGCACCGGCAGGCCGCCGGCGGTGCCGCGTTGCGGCTGCCAGTCGACCTCGAGCACCTCGCCGGTGGCCCAGTGCCAGTCCTCGACGAACGACAACTGCACGCACAGCGTCGCCGGACCGTCCAGGCGCAGGTGGGTGTCGCGCCAGGCGCCGTGGCGCGGATCGGCGCCGAGATACTCGTCGCCGACGTTCAGTCCGCCGACCCAGCTCGTGCGGCCGTCGGCGACGACGATCTTGCGGTGGTTGCGGAAGTTCAGCTGCAAGCGGTTGCCGGCGCCGCGCGTCGAGTGGAAGCGGTGCACGCGTACACCGGCCTGCTGCATCTCGCGCAGGAAGGCGGCGGGCAGCTGGTAGCTGCCGATCTCGTCGTACAGGAAGTACACGCGCACGCCGGCGCGCGCCCTGTCCTCGAGCCGGCGCTTCAGCTCGCGGCCGAGCGCGTCGTCGCGCACGAGGTAGAACTGCACCAGCAGGTAGCGTTCGGCCCGCTCGATGCCGGCGAAGACGCTGGCGAAGGTCGCCTCGCCGTCGATCAGCAGTTCGGCGTCGTTGCCGCCGACCATCGGCATCTTGGCCAGCCGCTCGATCGCCTGCACGTGCCGCGTGCCGGGCGCGAAGTCCACCCGGTGGCGATGGATCAGCGCCAGTTTCGCATCGAGCGCGCGGTGCAGCTTGCTGTCGCCCTCGCGGCGGCCGATCTCGTAGCCCTGGAAGCGGCTGCGGCCGAAGACCCAGTACGCCGGCACCGCGGCGTAGGGAAAGGTGTTCAGCGACACGATCCAGGCCACCGCGCCGGGGGCGGTACGCACCGACATCAGCGCGTCGAGCGAAGAGGCGAAGCCGAGCGCGTGCGCGGCCAGCAGCGCGGCCACGACGTACGTGCGCCGGCGCGAGCGCGGCGGCGGTTTCCCGGCGACGTTCGGCCCGGCCGCCGGCACGATCTACTGCACCCGCAGGACGCCCATCATCCCCTGCGCCTCGTGTTCGAGGATGTGGCAGTGATACATGCGCAAGCCGGGCAGATCGAAGCGCACGCGCAGCCGCACGGCGGCGCCGCGCGGGACGTTGACGGTGTCCTTCCACGCGAGCCGAGACGCCGGCACGCGCACGCCGCCGCGCTCGGTCTCGACGACCTGGAACTGCGTGCCATGGATGTGCATCGGATGGTCCATGCTCGACCGGTTGGCGAACTCCCACTGCTCGACCTCGCCGAGCACGCTGGTGCGGTCGACGCGGTTCGGGTCGAACAGCCGCCCGTCGATCAGGAACTGCCAGCCCATCGCGCCGCCGGACATCATGCCGGCGCCGCTCATCACGCCCATCGCCTCGGTCAGTTCGAAGCGCTTGAGCGCAGTCGGCGCGGGCAGCGGCTCGATCGGCCGCAGCGCCGCCGGCAGCGAAATCGGCTGCCGCGGCGCGCCTTCGGTGCGCAGCGTCAGCACCGTGCTTTGTGCCGGCGCCGGCGGCGCGCCCATCATCCAGCCGCGGTCGTACGGCAGCAGCCGCAGCGCATAGGCGCGGCCCGCGGCCTGCGGCAGCGGCACGACGATCTCGGCCCGCTCGCCGGGGGTGAGCAGCACTTCGGCCAGTCCCGCTACCGGCGCATCGAGCAGGCCGCCGTCGGTGCCGATCAGCGTCATCGGCAGATCATCGAGCGCCAGGCGCAGGAAGCGCGCATTGGTGGCGTTGACGAGGCGCAGCCGCAGCGTGGCGCCCGGCGCGGCGGCGAGCGCCGGATTGCGCCGGCCGTTGACCAGCACATGGTCGCCGACGCGGCCGTTGATCATGTCCTGTTGGGTGAAATCCATCATCCGGCCGGCCGCATCCAGCCGCAGGTCGGTGAACATCAACAGGCGATCTTCGAGGCCGGGCGGCAGTGGATCGAACCTTGGCCGCACGATGAACGCCCCGGCCAGCCCGCGGGCGACCTGCTCGGCCGTGTACAGGTGCGGGTGCGGGTGGTACCAGTAGGTGCCGGCGCATCCTTCGGGCAGCGTGAACTCGTAGAGGCGGTCGGCGCCGCTGGCCACCGGGTCCATCGGGTTGCCGTCCTGGTCGGAAGGCACCGGCAGGCCGTGCCAGTGGATGGTCGACGGCTGGCCGGGGATACGGTTCTCGAAGCGGATGCGAACGCGGTCACCTTCGGTGGCGACGAGGGTCGGGCCGGGGCTGGCGCCGTTGTAGGCGAGCGCGTCGGTGGCGCGCCCGCCGAGGTAGTCGAATTGCGCGGTAGCGGCGCGCAGCGTCGCCTCGAGCAGTCCGCTGCTGCCGGCGATTGCCGGTGCGGCGGCCAGCGGCAGCCCTTCCGGCAACTGCGGTGCGCCGGCGCCGACCGCAGTGCCGCCCATGCCGATGTTGATGCCGGCGTCGCTGCCGCCGCAGGCGGCCAGCGGTGCAGCGGCCGCTGCCAGCAGCAGTCGGCGTCTTCGCGTCAGTCTCATGGCGATACCTCGCAACAGTTTCATGCCGTCGGCGCCGCAGCGGTCCCGGGGCCGCGCGCAACGACGGCCACGCGCCGCTGCATCACCAGCGCGTAGATCGCCGGGATCACGACCAAGGTCAGCACGGTCGACGAGACCATGCCGCCGACCATCGGCGCGGCGATCCGGCGCATCACCTCGCTGCCGGCGCCTGTGCTCCACATGATCGGCAGCAGGCCGGCCATGATCGCGACCACGGTCATCATCTTCGGCCGCACGCGGTCGACCGCACCTTCCATCACCGCCGCGTACAGATCGGCCACCGTGGGCAGCCGCCCCTCGGCGGCGCGTTTCCTCTGTAGATCCTCCCAGGCGTGATCGAGGTAGATCAGCATCACCACGCCGGTCTCGGCGGCCACGCCGGCCAGCGCGATGAAGCCCACCGCCACCGCGACGCTCAGGTTGTAATCGAGCCACCACAGCAGCCAGATGCCGCCGAGCAACGCAAACGGCACCGACAGCATCACGATCAGCGATTCGGTGACGCGGCGGAAGTTCAGGTACAAGAGCACGAAGATGATGCCGATCGTCACCGGAACGACGATCTTCAGCTTCTCGATCGCCCGCTCCATGTACTCGAACTGGCCGCTCCAGGTCGCGTACATGCCCGGCGGAAAGACGACGTTGTCGCGCACCGCGCGCTGCGCGTCGCGCACGTAGCCGCCGATGTCGCGGTCGCGGATGTCGACGAAGATGTAGGCCGAAAGCAGCGCGTTCTCGGTGCGGATCACCGGCGGCCCCTGCGTCAGCTGGGCGCGCGCCACCTGGCCGAGCGGGATCATCGCCGCCGGCTTGCCGGCCTCGGCCATCAGCGGCACCAGCACTTCGCGCTCGATGCGCTCGGGACTGGACCGCGCGTCCCGCGGATAGCGGACGATCACGCCGTAGCGGGCCCGGCCCTCGACGGTCGTGGTGACCATTTCGCCGCCGAGCGCGGTGGCCACCACGTCCTGCAGCTCGCCGATCGCCAGGCCGTAGCGGGCCAGTTGCGCCCGGTCCGGCTCGATGTCGAGATAAAAGCCGCCGGTGAGCCGCTCGGCGTAGGCGCTGGTGGTGCCCGGCACGTTGCGCACCACGGTTTCGATCTGCCGCGCCACCTTTTCCATCTCGGCCAGGTCGGAGCCGAAGACCTTGATGCCGATCGGCGTGCGGATGCCGGTGGACAGCATGTCGATGCGGGCCCGGATCGGCATCGTCCACGAGTTGGCGATGCCCGGAAACTGCAGCGCACGGTCCATCTCGGCGATCAGCTTGTCGATGTTCATCCCGGGACGCCATTGCGACTCCGGCTTCAGGTTGATCACCGTCTCGAACATCTCCAGCGGCGCCGGGTCGGTGGCGCTGGCGGCGCGGCCGGCCTTGCCGATCACCGACTCGACCTCGGGGAAGCTCTTGATGATGCGGTTCTGCACCTGCAGCACCTCGGCGGCCTTGGTCACCGACATGCCGGGCAGCGACGCCGGCATGTAGAACAACGTGCCTTCGTTCAGCGTCGGCATGAACTCGGTGCCGAGCCTGGCTGCCGGCCACAGGGTGGCCGCGCCGGCGATCATCGACACGGCGATCGTCAGCACCTTGTTGCGCAGCACCCATTCGATCACCGGCCGGTAGATCCAGATCAGGAAGCGGTTCACCGGGTTCTTTGCCTCGGGCAGGATGCGGCCGCGGATCAGCCAGATCATCAGCAGCGGCACCAGCGTGACCGACAGCAGCGCCGCGCCGGCCATGGCGAAGGTCTTGGTGTAGGCCAGCGGCGCGAACAGCCGCCCTTCCTGCGCTTCGAGCGTGAATACCGGCAGAAAGCTCACCGTGATGATGGCCAGCGAGAAGAACAGCGCCGGACCGACCTGCTTGGCGGCGTCGATGATCGCCTGCGTACGCGCCGCCGGCGCGGCGCCGTCCGGCAGCCGTTCCAGGTGCTTGTGCGCGTTCTCGATCATCACGATCGCCGCATCGATCATCGCGCCGATGGCGATCGCGATGCCGCCCAGGCTCATGATGTTGGACGCGATGCGCAGCCAGTTCATTGCACATGAACGCAATCAGGATGCCCAGCGGCAGCGTGAGGATCGCGACCAGCGAACTGCGCACGTGCAGCAGGAACACCACGCACACCGCGGCGACGATCAGCATCTCCTCGATCAGCGTCGTCGTCAGCGTGTCGATGGCGCGGTGGATCAGCTCGGAGCGGTCGTAGACCGTCTGCAGCGTCACCCCCTCGGGCAACCCGGCCTGCAGCTCGTCGAGGCGCGCCTTCAGGTTGTGGATCACCTCGAGCGCGTTGGCGCCGAAGCGCGCCACGGCGATCCCCGAGACGACCTCGCCCTCGCCGTTCAGCTCGGTCAGCCCGCGCCGCTCCTCGGGACCGAGTTCGACGCGGGCGACGTCGCGCACCCGCACCGGCGTGCCGCCCTCGGCGCGCAGCACCAGGTCGGCGATGTCCTGCGCGCCGCTCAGGTAGCCGCGGCCGCGCACCATGAACTCGGTCTCGGCCAGCTCCACGACACGGCCGCCGACGTCGCGGTTCGACTCGCGGATCACCTGCGCCACGCGCATCAGCGGGATGCCGTAGGCGCGCAGCTTGGCCGGGTCGACGACCACCTGGTACTGCTGCACGAAGCCGCCGATCGAGGCGATCTCGCTGATCCCCTGCGCCTTGGTCAACTGGTAGCGCAGGTACCAGTCCTGCAGCGAGCGCAGCTCGGCCAGCGTGCGGTTCTTCGCCTGCACCACGTACTGATAGACCCAGCCGACGCCGGTGGCGTCCGGGCCGAGCTGCGGCGACACCGATGGCGGCAGATTGGCGGCGGCGAAGTTCAGGTATTCGAGCACCCGCGTGCGGGCCCAGTAGATGTCGGTGCCGTCGTCGAAGATCACGTAGACGAAGCTAGCGCCGAAGAAGGAGAAGCCGCGCACGACCTTCGCTTTCGGCACCGACAGCATCGCCGTGGTCAGCGGATAGGTGACCTGGTCCTCGACCACCTGCGGCGCCTGGCCCGGGTACTCGGTGTAGATGATCACCTGCACGTCGGACAGGTCGGGCAGCGCATCCAGCGGCGTGCGCATGATGGCCAGCACGCCGGCGAAGACGATCGCCACCGTGCCCAGTCCGATCAGGAACGGGTTGCGCGCGGACCACTCGATCAGGCGCTCAAGCATGGCCGGCCTCGACGCTGCGGCGTTGCGCTCGGCCCGGCGGACCCGATGCCGGGGCGGGAACCGCTGTCGCCGCTGGCGTCGACTTGGGCCCCGGCCTGCGCCGGGGCAACAGGGAGGGCCTCATTTCCGCGGCTCCATTTTCGTCACCACCCATTCGCCGGGCTTGCGTTCGACGAACTCGAAGCGGATCGGCGTGCCGGGCTTCACGCTCCTGGCCACGGCGTCGTTGGCGGGCATGAACTCCATCGTCATCGCCGGCCACTTCAGGCTTTCGATCGGTTCGTGCGCGATCAGCAGCGCGCCGCTGCCGGCGTCGACGTCCTCGAGCCGGCCGACGCCGGCGTGTGCGACCTTGGCGGCGGCGGCAACGTCGGTGCCGCCCGCCATCGCGCCGAGCGCCGCCTTCAGGTTGCTCTCGGCGTCGATCAGGAAGTTGGCGGCGACGACGACCCGTTCGCCTTCCGTGACCCCGTCGAGCACGGCGACGTATTCGTCGCCGCGCGCGCCGAGCTTGACCTGGCGCGGCTCGAAGCGGCCGTCGCCGAGGTCGACCAGCACCACGCGCCGCTGGCCGCTGTCGATCACCGCCGAGTTCGGCAGCGCCAGCACCGGCGCGCCGCCGCCGGCCAGTTCGACCTGCGCGTACATCGCCGGCTTGATCAACCCCTTCGGATTGGGCATCTCGATGCGCACCTGCGCCGTGCGCGTCTCGGCGTTCATCGTCGGGTAGACGTAGGTCACCTGCCCCGAGAAGGTCTCGCCCGGATAGGCGGCGAAGCGCACCGCCGCCTTCTGGCCGAGGCGCAGCCGGCCGATGTCCTGCTCGAACACGTCGGCGATCAGCCAGACGTTCGACAGGTCGGCGATCTGGTAGAGCATCTCGCCCGGCATGAAGCGCATGCCGAGCGTGGCCTTGCGCTCGATCACATGGCCGGCGGCCGGGGCGCGGAAGGTCAGGGCGCGCTGCGGCGAGCCGCCGGCGGCGAGCCGCTCGATCTGCTCGTCGGCGACGTCCCAGTTGCGCAGCCGCTCCAGCGCCGATTCGGCCAGCCGCTTCATGCCCGTGACCGTCGCTTCGTCGGCGCCGCTGACCTGGGCCAGTCCCTGCGCGGCGATCGCATACTCGCGCTGGGTGGCCAGCAGCTCGGGGCTGTAGGCCTCGAACAGCGGTGCGCCGCGGCCGACGTACTGGCCGGTGGCGTTGACGAACAGTTTCTCGACGTAGCCTTCGAACTTGGGCGTGATGTTGGCCAGCCTCCGCTCGTCGACCTCGACCCGACCGCTGGCGCGCACCTGCGCGTCGACTGCTCGCCGCTCGACCGCCACGCTGCGCACGCCGAGCTTCTGCACCTTGGCCGTACTGATCTTCACCGCGCCGCCGCTGTCCTCGTCGTCGCCTTCGTACACCGGGATGTAGTCCATCCCCATCGAATCCTTCTTCGGCACGGGCGAGGTGTCCGGCAGGCCCATCGGGTTGCGGTAGTAGAGGACCTTCCGCCCTTCCTTGCCGGGCTCGGCCGGCGCCGACGTGGTGACCGCCAGCTCATGCCCGCCGCCGGCGCGCTGCGTGCCGAACCAATAGCCGCCGGCGCCGGCCAGCGCGACCGCGGCCAGGATGACGATGCTGCGGCCGAGCGAAACCGTGCTCATAGGTCCTCCCCGATCAGCCGTTCGATGCCGGCCAGTTGCATCTGCGCCTCGACCCGCGCGGCGACGATCGCCAGCCGCGTCTGCCGCAGCTGCCGCTCGGCCTCGAGCAGGGTGGAAAAGTCGACCTTGCCGGTCTCGTAGGCGGCCAGCGCCGCCTCCAGGTTCACCCGCGCCTGCGGCAGCAGGCTGGCTTCGGTCAGGCGCTCGACCTCACGCGCGCCGTTCAACTGCGCCAGCGCCGAGCCCAATTCGCCGAGGGCGCGCTGAAGCGTCGCTTCGCGGCGCGCGTTGGCGGCGGCGACCATCGCCTCGGCTTCCTGTTCCCTGGCGCGTCGCGTGCCCTGCTGCAGCGGGATGGTGATCTCGAACATCACGTCGTAGTCGACGATGCGCGTGCCGCGCTGGATCGGCGAGAAGCCGAGCGAGAAGTCCGGATAGCGGTCGCGATAGGCGAGGTCGCGCATGCGCTCGGCACTGTCGAGGCGCGCCCGGTCGGCGGCGAGTTCGGCATTGCGGTCGCGCAGCCGCACGGCCAGCTCGGCGTACCTCGGCTCCCGAGCCGGCAGCCGCGCCTCCGCCGGCGCGGCCAGCGGCGCATCGGGCGGGCGGGCGAGCAGGGCATTGACCTGGGCGTCGATGTTGCGCGCCTGCGCGGCGAGCGAGATCAGTTCGCCGCGCAGCATCGTGCGCTCGGACAGCGCCCGCACCGCGTCGGCCTGCGCCGCCAGGCCGCCGGCGTATCGGCTGCGGGTGATCGCTTCGAGCTGCTCCAGAAGCGAGTCGATCTCGCCGACGATCGCGCGCCGCTGCGCCAGCTCCCAGCGGCGCGCCTGCGCGACCTTCAGCTTCATCGCCAGCTCGTTCCACGTCGCCCGCGCCGCCTGGTTCGACTGCTCGGCCGAGGCTTCGGCGGCCGAGCGGGCGAGATCGCGCTTGCCGGGCCAGGGGAACATCTGCAGCACGGTGTACTTGGTGCTGCCGACCTTCGACGGGTTCAGCGTCGCGCTGTTCTCGCTGTCCTTGGTGATGTCGCGCAGTTCCATCGCGAACAGCGGGTCGGGCAGATTGCCGGCCGGGGCGACCCGCGCTTCGGCCGCCTCGGCCTCGCGCAGCATGAAGGCGAACTCGGGATTGTTCTGCCGCGCATAGGCGAGAAGCGATTCGGCGCTGGCGCCGAGCGGCTGGGCGCCGGCCGAGGCCGCGCCGATGGCGCAGGCGAAGGCGAGCAGCGAACCGAGCCCGGCACGTAACGATTGAGACATCGAGCCTCCTGCGGATGGACGGTGGCGTGCGCGCGTGGCGCGCACAGGAGCGTGGCAACGACCGCGCGGGTCGAGCGGACGCTAACGCAGCAGGCGGTGCAGCAGGATGTGCAGGGGCGGGCCGCCGACGCGGCGCGGCGGTGCGCCGGCGATCGCCAGCGACTCGTCCGGTGCCGGCGGCGCCAGGGCGGGCAGCAGGTCGGGCGGCGCTGCTGCCGGCAGATCGAAGCTCGCCGATGCGCGCCCGCTCTGGGCGTCGGTACGGCAGTGGACCTGGCACGCAGCTTCGGCGACGTCGACGTCACCGTGGCACGAGTCGCCGGCCGACAGGGCCGAGAACTGACCGGCCGCCGCTGCGGGAACGCAAGCGCGCGCCGCGTGCAGTCCGAAGCCGTACAGCAGCGCGCCGAGGACGAAGAGCAGCAGCAGCCGGCGCGCCGCATGCGCGCGGCGGGCGATCGACCAGGGTCCGGGCGAGGCTGACACGCGGCGAATAGTAGCCGTACGGCGGCCGGCTGGCGATTGACGGCCGTCAATGCCGCCGCGCCAGCAGGCGCAGGCGCAGATCGATCGCGTCGTGTACGCGCAGCCCGCCGCCGAGGGCGATGAAGGGCGCGATGCCGAAGTCGCTGTGCCGGATGCGCAAGCTGGCGATCACGGTCAGCGTCGCTTCGTGTTCGAACACCGCCGCGGTAAAGCGCAGGTCGCGGGTGACACCGCGCAGCGCGACGCGGGCGGTGACGGTGGGGTTCCATGGCGGGCCGGCCAGCGCGATCGAGTCGATGCGAACGAGCGGAAAATTCCCCGCGTCGAGCACCTCGGGGCCGAGCATGTTCTCGCGCGTGGCGCGGCGCGCCGGCTCGGAAACCTCGGCGGAAAATTCGGCGCCTTCCTCGGCGCGCGCATCCGGCGGGTCGATGACGAACGAATCGACCGCGATGCGCAGCGAAAAGCCGCTCGCCGCCGCGCTGGCGCCGGCGCGCACTTCGCCTTCGATGCGACCGACGATCACGTGGTTGTGGCCGAAGCGGGCCAGCGGGCCGTCACGGTAGACGAGCAGCCGCACTTCGGAGACCTGCGGATCGACGACGTAGCGCGCCGCGTCGGCCGGCAGGACCGCAGCGGCAGGCACCGTCTCGGCCAGCACGGCGCTGTCGCCCGGCGGCAGCGTCTGGCAGGCCGCTGCCAGCAGCAGCGGGAACAAGGGCGCGAGCAGGCGTGTTTGAAACGCCGTCGGCCAGGCCGATACTTTCGCCATGGCACCGGTGCGAAACTCGAAGGCATCGTACGGCATCGTCGCGCAGTCGCTGCACTGGCTGGTCGCCGCCCTGGTGCTGGTGCAACTGGCCATCGGCCTGTACGCGGCGAACCTGCCGGTCAGCCTGGCGCGGCTGCAGTGGCTGTCGCTGCACAAGTCGCTCGGCCTGGCGATCCTGGCGCTGGTGGCGGGCCGGCTCGCCTGGCGGCTCGCCGATCCGCCGCCGCCGCTGCCCGATTCGATGCCGCGCTGGGAACGCCGCGCGGCGCTGGCCACGCACCGGACTTTTTATCTGCTGCTGCTGCTGGCGCCGCTGGCCGGCTGGCTGCATGCGTCGGCGGCCGGGTTGTCGGTCAACTGGTTCGGCCTGTTTCTGGTGCCCGACCTGGTCGGCAAGGACCGGACGCTGGCGGCCCTGTTCAGGGCCGTTCACGTCGGACTGGTCGCGCTGCTTGCGGCGCTGATCGCGCTGCACGTCGCGGCGGCGCTGCGCCATGCCCTGGTATTGCGCGACGGCGTGCTGCATAGAATGCTGCCATGGGGGCCGCGCACGGGATCGTGATGGCGAAACTGCCTGCGCTGTTGCTGCTCGTCGCGCTGCCGGCCGGCGCCGACGAGTGCCGTGCGGTCGACGCCGGCAGCGGCCGCGTCGGCTTCGAAATCAGGCAGGCCGGGGCGCCGTTTCGCGGCGAGTTTCGCCGCTTCGGCGGCGAACTTTGCCTGCAGGGCGAGCGCGTCGCGCGCATCGACGTATGGCTCGAGCCGGCCTCGGTCGAAACCGAGCTGCCGGAAGTCGACGCCGCGCTGAAAGACCGCGAGTTCTTCGACGTCGCCGCCCATCCGCGGCTCAGATTCACCAGCGATGCGGTCGAGGCGCGCGGCGACTCGCAGCTGGCGCGCGGCGTGCTCGAGATCAAGGGCCGGCGGCGCGACGTGCAGGTGCCGTTCCGGCTGCAGGCAGCCGGTGGCGGGCTCGCCGTCGCCGGTTCGATCGTGCTGAACCGCCTCGATTTCGGCATCGGCACCGGCGAATGGTCGAACACGCGCTGGCTCGGCGGCGAAGTCAAGGTCGATTTCTCGGCGCCGCTGGCGCGCCGCTGAGCGCGCCGGAACTTTCGCTGTCGCCGCATGCCGAAAGCGAGTCGTTGCCACTTCCGCTCGCCGATGCAGCCACGATCGCCACGCCGCCGTGCCGCCGCATGGGCGGTCGCAGCGCTGCTCGCCGCCCCCGCCGGCGCGCAGGACACCGGCGACGCCAGGCGCGGCGCGGCTGCGTTTCGCGCCTGCCTCGCCTGCCATTCGCTGCAGCCCGGCATGCACCTGACCGGCCCGAGCCTGGCCGGTGTATGGGGGCGCAAGGCCGGCGCGGTCGAGGATTTCCGCCGCTATTCCGATGCGTTGCGGGACTCCGGCGTGCTGTGGAACGCGCTGACGCTCGATACATGGCTGCGCGACACGCAGTCGCTGGTGCCCGGCAACTTCATGGCTGTGCCCGGAATCGGCGACGAACGCCTGCGCGCGGACCTGATCGCGTTTCTGCGCAGCGCCTCCGCCGGCGAGGTGCCCGCCGCGCTTCGGCGCCCGCCGCTGCCCGATCTGAAGAACGCGCCGGCGCCGGCGCGCGTCACCGCGATCCGCCGCTGCGGCGACTCGTATTTCGTCACCACCGCCGCCGGCACGACGCTGCCGTACTGGGAGTTCAACCTGCGCTTCAAGACCGACAGCAGCGCCAGCGGTCCGGCCGCCGGGCAGCCGGTGATGGTCGGCGCGGCGATGCAGGGCGACCGCGCGCAGATCGTGTTCGCCGATCCGGCCGAGATCTCCGCTTTCATCAAGGAGAAATGCTGATGCGCGCCTTTTTCGCCGTCGTGCTCGCGCTGGCCGCCGCGGCCGCCCAGGCGCAGGTCGCGTTGACGCATGTGCACGGCCTGGCGTACAGCGCCGACGGCAGCCGGTTGATGGTCCCGAGCCATCACGGGTTGGCGATCCACGAGAACGGCCAATGGTCGATGGCGCCGGGCTTCCAGCACGACTACATGGGCTTTGCGGCGACGGCGAAGCATCTGTACAGCAGCGGCCATCCCGCGCCCGGATCGGGCCACGCCAATCCGTTCGGGCTGATCCGCAGCCGCGACGGCGGCCGGAGCTGGGACAAGCTCGGTCTGCAAGGCGAAACCGATTTTCATCTGCTCGCCGCCGGCTGGAACAGCAACGCCATTTACGTCTGGAACCCGGCGCCCAGCTCGCGGCTGCGCCAAACCGGGCTGCACTTCACGACCAATGACGGGCTCGGCTGGAAGCGTGCTGCCGCAGCCGGGC
>JRYF01008834.1_pt1 | contig 15125 bp, 13 predicted proteins | sample 235331 | NCBI WGS metagenome assembly JRYF01 (sample SAMN03074217, study PRJNA261475) | activated sludge metagenome | biome: Wastewater Treatment Plant; feature: Wastewater; material: Activated sludge; isolation source: activated biomass of a wastewater treatment plant treating hydrocarbon... ...
CAGCCCGATCTACGGCATGCCGATCCTCAACGTGGACTACGCCAAGAACGTGCAGGTGATCAAGCGCGGCAAGGGCGTGGGCTTCGCCGGCATCGAGAACGCGCTGTTCTTCGCCGATAACACCCGGATGGTGTACGGCGACGCGCAGAAAGTGGTGGCGGGACTGATCCAGGGCATCAAGGATCTCGGCTGAGCGCCGCGCGGCAATCGTTCGACTCACCCCAACAGGCGGCCCGCGGGCCGCCTGTTTTTTTGGCGGGCGCCGGGTTCAGTTCACCAGCAGGGCCAGATTGCCGCTGCCGTACCGCGGCACGCTGACGGTGAAATCAGCGCGTCCGGCCGGTTTGCTCAGCAGGCTCCTGGCGTCGGCGGGAATCTTGCCGGGATCGGGATGCAGGGCGTCCAGCTTGAGGTGGGGAGTCCGTTCGTTCATCAACAGCGTCGAGAGGATATTCATCACCTCGTACAGGTTGTCGAGCATGGTCGGTTCGAGTTTCCGGGTTTTGATCGCCTCCTTGGCGGCGGTGGCGGGCAACATGGACAGGGCGGAACCCGCGTAAGCGGCAAACTCGAGATCGCAGAACACGATCGCAACTACTTTCCCGGCGTCATCGACATAGGTGGCGACCGGACAGCCGGAGCCGGCCTTGGGGTCGAGCCGCTTCCCCGGTGTGACCGGTCCCTTGCCGCCGAACAGCATTTCAAAGGTTTCGACCAGCGTGGCGGCATTGGGCAAGACATAGGTGGTAGGCATGGTATCAATCCACTTGCTATTGTTATGATCCGATCAGGGCGTGTTTCACGCTCGATCGGGCAGGTATTCGGCTAACGTCCTGGCAAAGGTATCGGCGGTGAAGGGCTTGCTGATGAGAAACTTGGCGCCAGCCTGCGCGGCCTTGGCGCGCATCTCCGTCGTGGCCTCGGTAGTGACGAAACCAAAGGTAATTTGACTACCCTCCTCGTTTAGCGCTTCCAACAATTCCAGCCCCGATTTGTTGGGCATGTTCCAATCCGAGAGAATCAGGTCCGGCGGGTCTTTATGAATAACCTCCAACGCCTGGTTGCCATCAGCGGCTTGCAGAACTTCCAGATGGCCGTAACCTGCCTCGCGCAGCGTGCGCCGGACGATCATGCGCATCGCGCTGCTGTCGTCAACAATCAGAATTTTCATCAACGCTCCTCCTTTAGTTTTTTCACAGAATCATGGTTGAAAATGATCGACGTATCAAATTCATGACGGACGCCTCCAAAAGGTGCGCGCGGCGGTTCTGCGAGCTGTTTTACGATATTTTCGCCCGGCGCGGCTTGTAATACACAGCCTTGTCCGCGGTAACCGGTTCGAAAGCGACATCCAGATTAAGGGTGGTTTCCGATGTACCCAGAAACAGGTAACCATCCGGTTTCAGAACTTCGCGAACCTTGGCCAGAACCGCCTTCCGGGTGTCCAGGCTAAAATAGATCAGTACGTTGCGCATGAAAACCAGATCCAGGGGCGGCAGGGATGGCCGGGGCGCAGCCAGATTGTCCTGATGAAACTCGACCATGTTGCGGATTTCCGACCGAATTTGCCAGTGGGTCCCTTTACGGTCGAAATATTTGGCGCGTAGTCCAGCCGGCAGACCGCGATTGACCTCAACCTGGGTGTAACAACCCTCCCGGGCGCGCTCCAGGATGGTCTGGGACAAATCGGTAGCGATGATGCGCAAGCGGCGATCAGCGACCAATTCGGGAAAACGCTCGCGTGCCAGCATCGCCACGCTGTAGGGTTCCTGGCCGCTGGAACAGGCCGCGCACCAGATCGTCAGGCTCTGGGTCGGCGAACGCCGGGCGATCAATTCAGGCAGAATCACGGTTCCGAGCGCCGCAAAAGGATGCAGGTCCCGAAAGAACGAAGTCTCATGCGTGGTGATGGCCTCCACCACCCGGCGATCGAGACCGGCGATCACATGGGTCCGCAGGGATCGCATCAATTCTTGCAGCGAACTCAACCCCACCTGTTGCACCAAAGTCGTCAGGCGCGTTTCGATCAAATAATCCTTGTCTGCCTCCAGGACGATGGCGGAATGGCGCCGAACCAGATCGCGGATATAGTCACAGTCGCTCTGGCTGATCGCACTCATCGGGTTCGCCATGCGCCGAGTTCGCTCGCTCCGCTAGCGCCCGGCCCGGACCCGGTTCAGAATTTCTCCGGCGAGTCGGGACAGGGCGATTTGCCCGTCCGCCAGACCGGCCCTGGCCACGCAACCGGGCATGCCCCAAACCACCGAACTGGCTTCGTCCTGGACCAGAACCTGACCGCCCGCCTTGCGAATCGCTTCGCAACCCCGCAACCCGTCGTTGCCCATGCCGGTCAGGATCACGGCCAAGGCACCACCTCGATAGATTTCCGCCACCGACTGAAACAGCACATTAGCCGCGGGCCGGCAGGAGTTTTCGGGTTCGCCCTGGTGCAAGCGAATCCGAGCCTGGGTTCCTCGCCGCTCCAGCACCATGTGCGAGCCGCCGGGCGCCAGCCGAACTTGGCCCGGACTCAGGTCTTCACCCTCCGTGCCCTCGGCGACGGACAGCGCCGATTGCGCGGCCAGGCGTTCCGCCAGCAACCGGGTAAACAGGGGCGGCATGTGTTGGACGATGACGATAGGCACCGGAAACTGGGCGGGTAACTGGGGCAGAATCGCCGCCAGGGCGTTGGGGCCGCCGGTGGAGACGCCGACCGCCACTACCTCCACCCGCTGGCGCGGGCGCGCCGGAACTGCGGTCGAGAGCGGTGCTGGGGCCGGAGCCAGAAGCTCGGTCGTCGGGCCGGACGCCGCGAACGGCTCGAACGCGGACGGGCGTTCCTCTGCTTTTGCCGTCGGGGCTGCATCGAGCCGATGGCGGCAGAAAGTCTTGATGCGGGGAATCAGCTCCTCGCGAACGCGCTGCAACGCCGCGATCATATTGCCGCTATTGGAGGGCTTGGTGACGTAGTCGTTCGCGCCCAGCGCCAACGCTTCCAGGGTTACGATCGCTCCCCGCTCGGTCAGCGAACTGAACATGATGACCGGCAGGCGTGGTTGGCGTTTGCGGATTTCGGTCAAGGTCTCCAACCCATCCATTTCCGGCATTTCCACGTCCAGCACCACGAGATCGGGTTTGAGCGCCGACAACTGCTCCAGCGCCACCCGGCCGTTGGGGGCGCCGCCGACGATCTCCAGCATCGGATCGCCGCTCAGGACGTCGGTTAGCAGACGGCGGATGACCGCCGAATCATCAACCAGTAATACACGGATTTTATTCGTCATGATTCCAAAGATACGCTTGGTGAGTCGGAAACGGCCGCTTGTGATAAATGTTACTCTTTTGTTGCAAAAATAGCATCACTTCAGGCGATAATTGCGGGTGCCGCCGCGTCCCGCGCGCGCGCCGGCTGGGGGCGCGCTAGCCCCGTAGCGGAAATGATCGACCAGTTGTTGCAGTTCGGCGGCCATGCGCGCCATCTCGCTGGAGGCGTTGTGGACCTCGTTGGCGCTGCTGAGCGTGCTTTGCGCGGCCTGGGCCACGTTGGTGATATTTTGCGCGATCGCCGTGCTGCCGCGCGCCGCTTCGGCCACGCTGCGACTGATCTCGTTGGTGGTGGCGGTCTGTTCCTCGACGGCGCTGGCGATAGTGATCTGGATATCGTTGATCTGGTTAACAATTGTGCTGATACCGCCGATCGCCTCCACCGCGCCACCGGTGTCCAGTTGGATGGCCTCGATTTTGCGGCCGATCTCTTCGGTGGCCTTGGCGGTCTCCTTGGCCAGTTCCTTGACCTCGTTGGCCACCACCGCGAAACCCTTGCCCGCCTCGCCGGCGCGCGCCGCTTCGATGGTGGCGTTCAGCGCCAGCAAATGAGTCTGCTCGGCGATGGAAGTGATCACCTTGATGATGTTGCCGATTCCGGCGCTGCTTTCGCCCAATTTGTGGATGATGGTGTTGGCGTTTTGCGCCATGATCACCGCCGATGCGACCACCTTGGCGGCTTCGGCCGCGTTCTGAGCGATCTCGCGGATGCTGGCGCCCATCTGCACGGTCGAGGAAGCCACCGCTTCGACGTTGGTGCTGACCTGATCGGCGGTCGCCGAGGCTTGGATGGCCTTGGCTGATACCGCCTCGGCGTTACCACCCATCTGGTGGCTGACCAGAGTCAATTCCTCGGCGGCGCCGGCCAGAGTCCGCGCGGTATGGCCGATGCTGGCCATGCTGTCGCGCAAGGTGGCCAGCAATTGGTTCAATCCTTGGGCCATGTGGTCGATGGTGTCGGTGCCGGCGGCAGCCAATTCCTGGGTCAGATCGCCGCTGGCGGCGGCACTTACCATTTTTAACATCTGATCGACCTTGCTCTGGAGCCGGTGGGCCTGCTCCTTCTCCCGCTCGAGCGTCTCCTGGACGGCGCGCTCGTTTCGGAGTTTTTCGGTGACGATTTCCCAAGTGATCATCGGCCCCGCATAAGCCCCGGCGCGATCGTAAACCGCGCTGAAATGCAGCGCGCAACATTCATTGCCAAACAGGAGCATCGCCTGGTGTGGCAAACGGGCGGGATCGGCGACGATGCGCTGCAAATCGCCCTGTTGTCGATAGAGCAGATCGAGCGGCTGGCCGATCAGTTCGCCGACTGGAACCGGCAGGTGCGGCCCCAGTCCGCGCAACGTGCGTTCCATGGCCGGATTCATATAGCTGATCCGGAGATGGCGATCCGCGACCATGATGTTGGAAGGCGTGCTTTGCATCATCGCCATGACCTGGCTGACCTTTTTCCGTTCTTCCGCGACCTCGGCCCAGTTGACCCGATCGGCTTGCATAACAGCGCGAATGTTGGTGATGGCTTGGTTGAGGGCGTGCGTCATGTTGCCCAACTCGTCTTTGGCGAGAATGGGCGCCTGGTGAGAGAGATCGCCGCCGGCCAGTTCGCACGCCAGTTCCAGGACGCCGTGCACGCTCGCCTGCAAGTGCCGTTTGAACCAGTAAAACAGGACGAGGAGCGGAACCAGCAGAGCAACGATGAGTAATGCTTCGCGCGCGACCGCGCCTAAAGATCCACCGTCCCGCGGGCCGGCGTGGACACCGGTGGCGAGCACCCAATCCCACGGCGCGAAATCACGGGCGTAGGCGACGTGAGCCACCAATTCGCTGGCTCCCGGACGTGAATCCGTATAGGTGACGAACCCGCCGCCATCCCGCTGGGCAACCTCCACCAGTGCGGCGGCGTTCGCGGCGAGGCCATCGCCGCCTCGGCCGCCGCGCGGCGATTGGCCTTCTAACTCGGGTCGGGTCGGGTGCAGCAGCAAGCGCTGACTTCGGTCGAGCACGGTGAAGGCGAGATCCTGATAGCGCATGCTGCGGAGCGTCTCGATCGCCAACCGCTGAGCCTGTTCGCGAGTCAGTGCGCCGGACTGTTCCTGCTTCTGGTAGCGTTCGAGGATGCCGCTGGTCATTTCGACCAGGCTGCGCGCCAACGTATGGGGATCTTCCCGCACTCCCTGCCACCGGACGTGAAACAGCAAGACGCTCAGCAGAACCATGCTGGCGACGGCCCAGCCGATGATCAGCAACAGTTTGCCGTTCAGGCTGAGGTTTTTCAGGGCTTTCATTGGCATTCTTCTCCTCGAGGCGCCCGCGCGCTCGGTCATCGGCACCAAGGCGGCTATCCAGGCTTGTAGGGAGTCGCACGCACGCTAGTGGATACCGCATCAATTCTGACAGGTCCTGGATTTAAGGCGGATGCGCTACGCTTATCCGCCCTACGCATCCGAACCTATTAACATTTCTGCGTCAGCCCACCAGAGCCGCTCGGACCGTGGAGGGTTTGTCTCTTGCCGCCCGGCCTCTCCCCCAGCCTGGGGAGAAGAACGTCTCGATCCGAGCTTTCAAGCTCTTGCCGCTTCGCGCTCGCGATTCAGGATATCCGAACTGAATATTTTTTCGACATTCAACGTCAACAACAGGCGCCCCTGGAGTTTGTAGGTCCCTTGAATCAGTTCCTGGGCGATTCCATCCAGGGTGTCGGGAGGTTGCTCGAAGCAAGCGGTATCGACTTCCAGAACGTCGCCGATACGGTCCACCAGTAGGCTGAAAATCCCTTCCCGAGTGTGGACGACGATATTCATGGGCAGGCGGTCATCGGTTCGGTCGCCCACTTGCAGCAGACGCCGTAAATCGACCGCGGTGACGATCTGGCCGCGCAGATTGATCAGGCCGCGAATCACGGGCGGCGCCAAGGGTACGGACGTGATGGCCTGGTAGCGAATCACTTCCTGGACCTGATCGACCTCGACCCCGAGGAACCGGTCATCCAGGAAAAAAGTACAAAACTGCTTGGTGCCCGCCACCGCTTCAGACCTCCTCGACCAGCGCCAGCAGCGGCGTTGCTCGTTGCAGAAAGCCCTGGACGTCAAATAATTCGGTCACCCGACTCTGAATGACCAGCGTGCCCACCACCCCAGCGCGCGTGGCTCGGCCTTTGATATCAAACACATCCTGAACGATATCGAGGATTTCGTCCACGACCAGCCCCACCCGACGCGCGCCGTCATTAAAAACGATGACTTCCAGCAAATTCACGGTGGTGCTGGAACCGGGGGACGCCATACGATCAAGTGCGCGACGCTCGCTCAGGATATTCTTCAAGTGGACCAGGGGCAAAATCTGGCCGCGGTACTGGACGACATCAACATCGCCAGCGTTTTCCACGGCGTCGAGCGAGAACTCCTCCAAGCGCGAGATTGGATCCAGGGGAATGGCCAGGCGCCCGTCCCCCGGAGAGCGAACCAGTAACAAGGTCTGGCGTTCGATGTCGCGTTCCCGGGCTGCCCGTAGTTGCGCCACGACATTTTGATCGTGGCTGTTGCTCAGAATCCGGGCCCGTTGCGCGATACCCATCACATCGAGAATCAGCGCGACCCGGCCGTCGCCCATGATGGTGGCGCCGGCGAACACCGGGATTTCCTGCAACACCTTGTCGAGCGGCTTGACCACGATTTCCTGAGTGTCGTTGATCTGGTCCGCCACCAGTCCGAAATGGTGTTGTCCGGTTTGCAGCACCACGATGTTGATAACGCCCGACGTGGGAGTGGTGGTCAGCCGCAGTTCCCGATTCAGATAAACAATCGGCAACAGTTTGCCACGCAGCCGGTAGACCGGATTGCGGTGGACGTATTCGATGGCGGTCCCCCGCTGTTCCTCGTTGACCCGGATCAGCTCCAGCAAATTGACTTGAGGGATCGCGAAGCGCTCGCCGCCGCTGGTAACGATCAGCGCCGGCACGATCGCCAAGGTCAGAGGGATGCGGATCTTGAACGCGGTGCCGTGGCCGAGCACGCTTTCCAGATCGATCACGCCGCCGATACGTTCGATGTTGGTTTTAACCACGTCCATGCCGACCCCGCGGCCGGAGATGTTCGTGACTTTTTCGGCGGTGGAGAAGCCCGGCAGAAAAACCAGCCGGCGAAAGTCCTGGTCGCTCATGACGGCGGCCCGCTCGGCGGTGATCAGCCCCTTCGCCAGGGCCTTTTTACGAATCTTCTCGGGATCGATACCGGCGCCGTCGTCGGAAATTTCGATATGTACCTGGCCACCCTCGTGGTAAGCACGCATCAACAGCCGGCCCTCCTCGGGTTTGCCGACCGCTCGACGAGCGGAGGATTTCTCGACCCCGTGATCGATGGCGTTGCGCACCAGATGGGTGAGCGGGTCCTTCATCGCCTCGATCAGGCTTTTGTCGAGTTCGGTTTCCTTGCCTTCCATCTCTACCCGCACCTGCTTGTCGCAGTTGACCGCCAAGTCGCGCACGATGCGCGGGAATTTGGCCCAGATGTTGTTGATGGGTTGCATTCGAGTGCGCATGATTCCTTCCTGGAGTTCGGTGGTGATCATGCTCAACCGTTGCGAAGCCGCCAGCAGCGGCGGATTTTCCTGGAGCGTGGTTGTATTCGAGAATCTGGTTGCGCGCCAATACCAACTCCCCGACCAGATTCATTAAATTGTCCAGTAGCGGCACATCTACCCGGATGGAACTTTCCGCCACCCCGGACGCGGCGGGGGCAGCGGCGCGCTCCGGCGATGCGGAGCGCGTGGAGGGGGTAGAAGCTGGAGCAGGAACGGGAGCGGGAGCGGGAGCGGGAGCGGGAGCGGGAGCGAGAGCAACCGGCGGGGGCGGCGCGGTCTGCGCAACGGGAGCGGGGACACCGATAACCTCGGGAGACGCAACAGGCGGGGCGGGCGGGGCGGCGAGTGGGGCAGGCTCGATACACTCCGGTTCGACCGCGACCTTCGACTCGACTGCGGTTTCGAGCGGTGGGACTGGCGGCGGAGGCGTCGCGCTCCCCCCCTCCTTGAGGCGATTCAGGGTTTCGATCAGGTCGGGGTAGCTTTCTCCGCCATCACTTTCGGTACGCTCGACCTCGCCGAGCATGGTACGCACCGCATCCACCATCTCGAGCAGGGCGCTGGCGATTTCGCGAGTGAAATCCAGTTTGCCATCCCGCAGCAGCGATAGGAGGTTTTCGCCGGCATGAGTCAGTTTTTCGAGGTGGCCGAAGCCGAGAAAACCGCAGGTGCCCTTGATGGTATGGATGGTGCGGAAAATGCTGGCGAGCGTGTCCCGGTCTCCGGAATTCTGCTCGAGCATCACGAACTTATTGTCGAGTTGATCCAGTCCCTCCAGACTCTCGGTCAGGAATTCCTTGATGATCTCATCCATGGCGGCTTAGCGTGCTCGAGACAATCACCCTGGCTGGCGCCAGGCGGTGGAAAAACGGGTTCCCAATGCTTTTCTCCCATTAAATTGTAGGGCAGCCCCCGGAAATGCGCGATGCATCCAATTCCCGGTTGGCTGCCCACCGTTCCATGGCGTTCCTAACGCAGGTAGTTGAACAGCGATAGATTCTGAATCTTTACAAAGGATTGCTGCGATGCTTGCAACGCCAGCAGCTCCTGGTTCAGCCGGGACGCCGCCTCGGCATAGTCCACCGCGCCGATATCGCTTTGCAATTTCTGCAACTGTAAATTGAAATTCCGATTCACTTCATCCTGAGCGTCCAAAGCGTTCATCCGGCTGCCGATCCGGCCGCGCACCTGATTGAGATTCAGCAATCCCTGGTCGAGGTCGGTCAGGGCGTTATCCAGCGCCTGAGTCAGCCTGGCGACATCAGCGGCTGTCTTGTCCGGCAAACCCAAGGCTTGAATGAGGTTGTCGAGTGTCTCGAACAAACTCTGATTTTCGGCGGGCCTGACGGTAAAACGATCACCGTCGGCGGGCTTGCCTTCGACCGCGATTTCAACGCCGTTAAAAGCGATGGTTTCACCTGCGGTGTAGGGTTGCGCCGCTCCCGGCGGATCGATCAGGTTGTCGGTGGAGTCGCGGATTTCGTAGGTGGTGACGGGATTGAAAGGATCGGTGGTGTCCACCGCGAACCGGAGGGAATACGGATGGTTCCCACCAATGAAATCATTTTGAAATACCGTGGGATTGGTGACGCTGCCGACCGTGATCGTCCCGTTGCCAGTATTGTTGGAATCCAGATCGGTACGAAATTGTCCGTTGCCGTTGCGGATCGACATAAAGACCTCATTCCCAGCGTCGCCGACCGCCACCTGGCGCGAGGGGCCGACTTGCAGCAGCCGCTGGCCCTGATCGCCGTTGTAGATCACGCCTCCATTGGGCGCGTTGGCGAACGGCTGGGTTTGTTCCTTGAAGCCGGCGAATAGAAACGCGCCTTCGGAATCCTTGGCGTTAGCCAGATCCTGAAGCTGCTGGCGCAGTTGACGGACCTCCAGGGCGATCACTTGACGATTCTCGGAAGTTAACGCGGCATTGTTGGCGTTGATGGTTAGCACTCGCGCCTGTTGCAGGATATTGCCGCTTTCCTGCACCGCGCTTTCCGCGACGCCCAGCCGGCCGTTGGCGATGGTGATGTTGCGCCCGTATTGCTCGTTGAGTTGCACCTGTTTGTGCAATTCCATCAACCGGGCGCTGTTGGTGGGATCGTCGGCCGGCTTGAGGATCTTGCGACCGCTGCTGATCTGTTCCTGCACCTTGACCAGTTTGGACAGGTGGTCGTTGATCGGCTGGACGCCCCGCCGGTAAATCAAATTGGTTGAAATACGCATGATCAGCTCCTGACCGCGTTCAGCAGGGGCGTAAAGAGCGAATTGGCCGTTTGGATCATTTGCGCGGACGCCTCGTAGGCCTGCTGGAAACGCACCAGATTGGCGGCCTCCTCGTCGAGGCTGACCCCGGATACCGACTCCCGGGAAAATTCCGACTGCGCGAACAACGCTTCCTGAGAGCGCAGGGTGCTCTCGACTCGCCGACCCTGAGCGCCGACCTCGGCGATCATTTGCGCGTAGACGCCCCGGTAGTCGTTGCCGCCCATGAGTTGGGGTTTGATTTCCAGCTTGACCAATTCCAAGGCGTTGCGGTTGTCGCCGATGCCGCCAATGTTATTCTTGACCTCGAACGTATCGCCCACCTGGGGATTACCGCTGAGGGTAATTTCCCAACCATTGTAGGAAACCGTCGTACCATTGACGCTATCGTAGGCTTGCGTGAAGGAATCATTGGTTATCGTATCGGTGACCGTGAACTGATCGACGGCGGTAAATTCAATGGTGACAGAGTTCAGAAGGTTGGGGGCGGTGCTGTCCAGCACTCTACCGGAGGAGATGCCGCCCGTGCCCAAATTGCTGGTTGCGGCGCTGGTGGTAATGGGCGCGGCGGCGGCGACCTTGCGAGGATCGCTGACCAGCAACTCGAAACCCGCCGAACCCTGACGGGTCGGCTGAATCAGAAAACGATCTCCCGCCGTGGGGGAACCACTCAAGGTCAGGCTCAAACCGTCCTTGTTCAACTCGGTGTTCAGGGCCGCCAAGTCGCCGCCGGCGAGCAGGGTTTTCTGGTCGGAGAGCCGCACCGCCGAATAATTGGCGCCGTCGTAGCGAATTTCGTAATCGGAACGAACCAGGGCGGTGCTGTCGATAAGCGTGGCGTTGAAAGTGGCGGTGCTCTGGTTGGCGCTATTCGCCCAAACCTTGGGAGAACGGGTCGCGAACAGCGCGACCCCCGTCTCGCCGTCGAGATTCATACCCTTCGCGTGCTGCTCGTTAAAGGTTTCCGCCAGACCCATTGCCAGCAACCCCAACCCGTCCTGCGCCGGATTGAGAATGGTGCGGCGGAACCCGAAATAACCGCCCAGTTCACCGCCGGTGATGTAGCGTTCCAGGTCGCTGCCTTTGGCTTGCCCTTCCATACGCACGGTCATTTCCTGGGGATCGAACCCGGACTGCGCGACCTCCAGTTTGTAGGCATTGTTGTCCACCACCAACGGCTGACCGCTGCCCATGAATACGTTAATGCCGCCGTTATCCTGAGCGACGACCTGTATGCCGACCAGCTTGGATAAATCCATCAACAGGCGGTCGCGATTGTCCAATAAATCATTGGGCGGATTCGTGGGTGATTTCGTCGCCTGAGCGATGTCCTGATTGATCTTGGCGATGCCTGCGGCCAGGTCGTTGATAGTCGTGACGGTATTGCGGATACCGGTGTTGACGGAGTCGCGCAGGCCGGTCAGGGCGCTGTCGATATCTTGAACCCGGGTGGTCAGGGTGCGCGCCTCGTCCAGAAATACCTGTCGGGCCGGAATCGAAGCCGGGGAATTGGCTAAATCCTGCAGCGCGCCAAAGAACTTTTCCAAATCGGGAGTCAGACCGACTTCGGTATCCCCCAGCAGGGCGCTCATTTGTCCGGTCAAATTGTTCAGCGTGTCGTACTGACTGACGCCCGAACTGTGACCGCGCAACTGTTTCATCAAGAATTCGTCATAGGCGCGGGTGATGCCTTGGAGATCGACGCCCCGACCCAGGTAGCCATAGGATTGTTGTTCGGGCGAGGGCGTACCCAGTTCCACCCGCTGCCGGCTGTAATACGGCGTATTGACGTTGGCCACGTTGTGGCTGGTGGTGGCCATGGCGGCGCGGAAGGCTATCAATCCACTGACGGCGTTGCGTAGTATATCGACCATAAGTTGTGATCCCTCGGCGGGCCTCTCGGCTTGACCTTCAATCTTTAACTTTAACCTTCAGCCTGCCTTATCGGCCCCGCGACGGCTGACTTTAGCGGACCAAGCACTGACTCCAGGGTTGCGCCATTCAGAATACCCTCGATCTTGCGCGCATAGCCGGGATCGGTGGCGTAGCCCGCCCGTTGCAGGGCGCGCAGATAAGCCGGACCATCCTTAACCCGCGTCAGGGCTTCGCTATAGCGCGGGTTGACGTGCAGGAAATTCACGTAGTCCTCGAAGCTTTCGGCATAAGAACCGTAGGCGCGGAACCCATCGCGCAGCCGGACCGCCGTCCCATTAACGAATTCCAGGGTGGAGTTGACCACCCGTTCCCCCTGCCAGCCCCGATGAGCCTTGATTCCGAACAGATTGTGGCTGGTGCGGCCATCGGCGAACCGCGGCACCGACTTGCCCCAGCCGGTTTCGTGGGCCGCCTGGGCGATCAGCACCTCGGGCGCGACCCCGAGCCGACGGGCGGCGTTCTGGGCGTGCGGCCACATCCGCCGCACGAAAGCCGCCGGCGAGGTGGGTTCGAAGGGGGCGTCCTCGACCGGATAGCGGGCGCGCGGACTATCCGGGGCCGGCGGCGGGCGGGTGGTGGCTTCGGCGGGGGTGGCCGGCATGGTCACGCTGGCGCGGATGCGCTCCACCTGCCGTAAAGCGGCCAGTGGATCGCCGGTGATCGTGGGTGAGGTGGGCCGTGGTGGTGTGTTCGCCTCTTCCGCGCCCAATTGCCGGGCCACCAGATCGGCGATGCCCAACCGACCCTGTTGGGCCATATCCAACGCGATCTGCTGATCGAACAATTCGTGATACAACCGACTTTGGTCGTTATCCAGAACTCCGTCCTCGCTAGCGCCGGCGGCACGCATGCTTTTGAGCATCATCTGGATAAACACCGCCTCGAACTGCTGGGCGGCTTCCCGAATCGCCTGGGGGGATTGCTGCCGGGCCTGGTGGCGCAAGCCCGACAAGCCCTGTAAGTCCGTGTAGACGAAAGCTGATTCGGTCGCGGTGTTCATGACGCGCGGCTTCCTAGCGCATACTGGATTGGATGTCGTCGAAACGCCGGACCCAGGGCTTGAGCGCCGACGACGCGGCGAGGTTGGCGGCGGCGGTTCGGGCGGTCGCGGCGTCGGGATAGTCGCCCATCACCAACGAATACCAGGGACTGGTCCGACTGCCCGTCGTGTAATAGGCCTGCGGTTGGTCCGAAGCAATCGTCGCGGCTACTTCCTTAAGCTTGTCCAGATCCTTGCCGCTGAACAGTTGGATCGTATAGCGTCTCGGGTTACGGGCTTTTAGCCAATCGGCATCCTGGAGACCGGCCACGGGTGCTGGTGAGACGGGCACCGGTTCGGACGTGGCGGGTTCGGCCAGCGCCGGTTCGGGCGCGACAGGCGCTGGCGGGACGGGCGCCGACTCAGGTGTGGCGGGTTCGGCCAGCGCGGCCAGCCTGGCCATCGCCGTGGCGGTGGCGTTCGGCGCGGGGGTCGGAACCGGATCGACCGGCGGAATGTCGGTCGCGGGCGGACTTCCGGGCGATTGGGCTTCCGCCGCCAAATCGGCCAGATGTGGCGGATCGGTCGCTATCGCTGGATCACCGCTGTCCGGCGGCGGATCGATGGCCGGCCAGCGTTCGGCCTCCAAGGCGACCGATATCGGTGGCGCAACCGATTCGGACGGCGCGGCGCTGGACTCGCGAGCGGCCACTGCGGGTTCTGGTTGCCGGGACAGGTTAAGCAGAATCTTGACGGCGCTGGCTTGCAGACCGAGGGCGACCAGCAGAATCGTCGCCAGCAACGTCGGGGCTTTCCAGGACAGTTTGGCCATGTCAGCTTACGTCAGATCACGATGAGTTCGGCCCGCAGGGCGCCGGCTGCCTTCAGGGCCTCAAGAATGGCGACCAAGTCGCTGGGCGAGGCGCCCACCTGATTGACCGCCCGGACGATCTCGTCCAACGCGACGCCGGGATTGAACAGGAACATCGGATTGTTGGCTTCATCGACCCGGATGTCGGCGCCCGGCACCACCACCGTCCGGCCGCGTCCGAACGGCTCCGGCTGGCTGATGATCGGATCGGGATTGATGGTGACCGTCATGCTGCCGTGGGAAACGGCGGCGGGACCCACCAAGACGTTTTGGCCGATCACCACCGTGCCGGTGCGAGAGTTGACCACCACGCGGGCGGCGCCCTGGGCCGGCACGACTTCGAGATTTTCCAGCACCGCGATCAAGCTAACTCGCTGGTGGCGGTCGGCGGGGCCACGGACTTCGACGGAGGTCGCGTCCAGCGCCCGCGCCACCTCGCCGCCCAACGCCTTGTTGATGGTTTCGACCACGCGCTCGGCGGTGGTGAAGTCGGCCTGATGCAAGTTGAGCACGATCGGTCCGCTCGTGCCGAAGTGGTCCTGGACCTCACGCTCCACGGTGGCGCCGTTGGGAATCCGGCCGGCGCTGGGGACATTGACGGTCACCTTGGACGCCCCCGCCTCCACCCCGAGCCCGCCCACCACCACATTGCCTTGGGCCATGGCGTAGACCGCGCCGTCGGCGCCCTTGAGCGGGGTCAGCAGCAAGCTGCCGCCGCGCAAGCTTTTGGCGTTGCCGATGGAAGACACAGTAATATCAATCGCTTGCCCAGCCTTGGCGAAGGGCGGCAGGTCGGCGTGAATGGAGACGGCGGCGACATTTTTCAGTTGCAGGTTCAGTTCCGGCGGGATATTGACGCCCAGGTTGGACAACATGCTCTTAAGGCTTTTGACCGTAAAGGGCGTTTGGGTGGTCTGATCGCCGGTGCCGTTCAGGCCCACCACCAGACCGTAGCCCACCAGTTGGTTGCTGCGCACACCAGCGACCATCGCTAGATCCTTGATGCGCGCGGCCCAGGCGCTGGAGGCGGCCAGCGCCAGGAGCAGCAGAATCGATAAAATACGGCGGAACATGGGCGTGATCTCGATGAGGGTTGGTTAGAACGGCCACAGCGGACTCAGGAAGAAGCGGCCGAGCCAACTGACGGTGTTAGCGTCGGCCAGCACGCCGCCC
>JRYF01001716.1_pt1 | contig 15118 bp, 16 predicted proteins | sample 235331 | NCBI WGS metagenome assembly JRYF01 (sample SAMN03074217, study PRJNA261475) | activated sludge metagenome | biome: Wastewater Treatment Plant; feature: Wastewater; material: Activated sludge; isolation source: activated biomass of a wastewater treatment plant treating hydrocarbon... ...
CCGCGCCGAGTTCTGCATCGATAAGCTGTACTCGCCGGATAGCGCGACAGGCCGGCTGGGTCTGGTGGAGATGCGCGCCTTTGAAATGCCGCCGCATGCCCGAATGAGTTTGATGCAAATGCTGCTGCTGCGGGCGCTGGTGGCGCAATTCTGGGAGCAGCCTTACCCGAATCGGCAACTGGTGCGTTGGGGGACGCGGATTCACGATCAGTTCATGCTGCCGCACTATGTCTGGCGGGATTTCCAGGACGTAACCGCCGAACTCAACCAAGCCGGTTATCCCTTTGAGAGCGACTGGTTCCTGCCGTTTTACGAGTTCCGTTTCCCGCACTATGGCGCCATCGTCCAACAGGATATCGAACTGGANNGGCGAGTTCGTCGCCGGGGTTCGCTACCGCGCCTGGCAGCCGCCGTCGGCGCTGCATCCGACCATTCCAGTCCACGCGCCCCTGGTGTTCGACCTGGTGGACACCTGGAACCAGCGTTCCATCGGTGGCTGCACCTACCATGTGATGCATCCCGGCGGGCGCAATCCCGATACCTTCCCGGTCAACGCCAACGAGGCCGAAGCGCGGCGCTTCGCCCGGTTCTGGCCTTACGGCCACACCCCGGGGCCGATGGTCGCCCCCATTGAAGAAGTCAATCCCAACTTCCCGTATACCTTGGATTTGCGGCGGCGGGAGGAGTAAGCCCCGACTGCCCGGTCCTCCTTACCCCGCTCTCGCCAGCGAGCGAGAGCGGTTGATCGGTGACATCTCTCTTTCGATCCTACTCCCGCAAAGGAAGTTTTTTGCCGCTTCCCAGCCGCAAAACGTAGAGCGGTTCGGACTACATGAATGGAATTCCACAAATGACTGCTCTATATTGAATACCATTATTAAAGAGTTAATGGTGTCACTATGGACTTTGGAAGCCATGTCCGGCGGCTCCGCGAGCAACGTCGCGAAGTGAACCGTCGTTATTCGGTGCGGCAGACCGCTCAGCGGATCGGAGTGGAACCCGCCTATCTGAGCAAAATCGAACGGAGCGATGTTCCTCCACCCTCGGAAGAGACGATCCGGCGGTTGGCCGCGGACTTGGGCGAAGACGCCGATTTGCTGCTGGCCCTGGCGGGCAAGGTGTCCACCGATCTCCGTGAAATCATCATGCAACGGCCCATTCTATTCGCCGAGCTAATTCGGGGGTTAAGCGACATACCCGACGATGAGTTGGCGGTGCTGGTGCGCAAGGTCCGCAACGGTGAGTGGTGAAAGTACCCAAGGGCGCGTGAGGGTCGCGCAGAGCTGGGATGACGGGATCGTGGACGATATCCGACTCACCGAGTTGTTGCGCCGGTATCGAGCCACGGCCACGTTCAACCTGAATCCTGGCCTGCATCAGGACCACCGCTCGTTCGGTTGGCTCCATGGTAACAAGGAAGTCTGGCGTCTCGGCAGGAATGAACTGGTTGACGCATACGCCGGCTTCGAAATCGCCAACCATTCCCTGACCCATCCCTATCTACCGGATTTGTCCCCCGAAGCTCTGGATTGGGAAATCGGGGAAAGCCGCCGTATGTTACAAGACTGGTTTCAGCAACCGGTGCGGGGTTTCTGCTATCCGTTTGGCGGATTCAACCCGATGGTCAAGGCAACAGTACGCGCCGCCGGCCATGTCTACGCCCGCGCCGTGGACAACCATCGTTCTGGGTTTCCACCCGCCGATCCATTCGAATTCGGTCCCTTCTGCCGGTTTCACGATCCGGACTTCTGGACGTTGTACGAAAATGCCAAGGCTGAAAATGGCGTATTCTGCTTTTGGGGTCACAGCTACGAATTGATCGACGAGCCGATGTGGGCCGATCTGGAGCACAAGATCGCCTGTATCAGCGCCGACCCAGAGGCCGAGTGGGTCAACCTCGAAACGCTGTGGCCGACCGCCTGATAGCGAGCGACTCACTGTCAAACGCTCTCTTTCCGGTTGTCAGTATTGCTGATTCCAACTATTTTACCTAATATTTCAATAAATTAAACCATTAGGTTGGCGCCTGTGGGAGTTGGGGGCGAGGGGGTCCACTACCTCTCGCCGGGGAACCGCAGCGCTTCCGACAGCGTATCCAGATCCGCCATGCTAGCTTGCACTCGTTCGAGAGCATCTAGCGCTTGGTCGCGGGTGATGCCCAGGGCAAACAGGGGCAACACCGGCAACCGGCTGTCCTGCTCCTCGCTCAGACCGATATGATGGAGTAGCCGATTGGCGATTAACACCAGATTGGAGTATTCAGCGTGCGGCTGGGTGCAATCCTCATGGTGATGCCAGCGCACCGCCGCAATCACTTCCTCCGGCATGGACCAGGCTTGCATCAGCCAAGCGCCGATGTGCCAGTGCTCGGTGCCGAGGACATGCCGTTCCACCACATCCCGCGGCAAATGTCGGTTGACCGCCAAAAACCGATTGAACAAAAAAAAGCGGGATGGAAACACGTGGCCGAGGACCAGATAACCAAAATCGTGCAACAACCCGGACAGGTAAGCCAAGCCTGATTTAACGCTGGTCGGTTCGGGAACGAGCTTGGCCAACTCCGCGGTCAGCGAAGCGCAATGAACGCTATGTCGCCAAAAGGCTTGCAGGCCAATCGGACCGTCCGCCGGAATTTGGAACGCGCGGCTCATGCTGGAGCCGAGGAGCAGGTTGAGCGTGTTTTCCAGTCCCAGCACCTGTTCGATGGCGGTCCGCAGCGAATCCACCGTCCCGGGATAGCCATGCAGGGGGGAACGCGCCCAATAGACCACCTGAGCGGCCAGACTTGGATCGTGCTCGACGATCGAGAGGATATCCCCTACCGTGGCGCTTGCATTGTCGCGTAGGCTCAGGATCTGTTGCACGGTCCAAGGCATGACCGGCAGCTCGGTGATGGTTTCGATATCCGCGCGCAAGCGGGTCGGGGTGTAACGGCTGGTCAGACTGTCCAGGTCGCGAGACGTAAGCGGTTGCTGGCTCATCAACTGATCGAGATCGTCGATCGAAATCGCGAAGCGCTTCCAGCGTGCCCGAGTCAGCAGCTTGCGAAAGTCGGCCGCGCGCATGCCGATCAAAGTATCGCCGCCGCCGCTATCGAAGTAAATCTCGTCATCGCCAGCCATGATGGCCAGACTGTCGTCGACCAACGCGGGAATGTCAAAGGCATCGGGCAGGGGGGGATGGGAACCCATCTTGCAACCGTGGCTTTGAAAGACGCGACTGGTTTCAGCGCCGTACAGAGGTTCCAGATCGCGCTGGAGCAACCGGCAGAGCGTTGAAAAGTCCAGAATATGGTTGTGGGGCAGGATGGCCATGGCCAACCCGGCGACGTCTTCCAGCAGTACGACGCGGACCAGTCGGCCGGTGGGAATCGCGAGTCGGTCCGCGGCCTGGCCGAGGGTTTCACCAGACGGACAAGCGAGCAGGCGGTAAGCGACTTGGCGCTGATCCAGATGGTTCCTGACCACATCGGGAAGGTTCACGGCGATTACCCCAGGGTGGCATAAGCGAGCAAGGCAGGGGCCGGTGGCCGAGAACGGTCCTATTCTGTTTTGACGGTCGCCGCGGCCACGGGGGTCGTGACGTTCCGGTCGGGCATCGCCGGTCGGCGCGGGGCCTCGGTCGCCGACGGTCTCCCCGCCGGTGGGTTTGGCCGCGCGCCTTGGGGTTGTTTGGATTCCCGCTGGATCTCGATCTGGCGCTTGGGCAGTTCGGTGTAGAAATCGTACTTGGGCTTGACCGGCACAGGCCGGGCTTCAGGGGCGACTTCTGGCACGGGCGCGACGCTCGGCGCGGGCGCGGACGGCACGCTGGCCGGAACGGCGGCGGTAGCTGGGATTTGCTGGCGATCTCCCTTGATGTAGGCCAACAATCCACCAAACAGGCCGATCAGGACCAAAGTGACGACCAATAGACCGTGGCGACGCACGACCTGACGGCGGCGTTGCCAGGTCGAGGCGGGTTTGTAATCGCGTCGGATGCTCACATGACCTCCGGGGCCGAGACGCCTAACAGTTGCAGACCATTTTTGATCACTTGTCGGGTAGCCAGACTCAGGTTAAGACGAGCGTCGCGCAGTGCGTCGTCCGGGACCAACACCCGATGTTCGTTGTAGTACGTATGGAAGGCATTGGCCAGTTCACGCAAATAATGAGCCAACTGGTGCGGTTCGTGCTGGAGGGCGGCGGTTTCCACGACCTCGGGATAGCGAGACAAAGCCACCAGCAGGGTTTCCTCATGCGGTTCGGTCAGCCGCGCCAAGTGGGCCAGACCACGCACCTCGTCGCGGGACAGCCCCTTGTCGCGCAACTGTCGCAACACGCTGCACACGCGCGCGTGCGCATACTGAATATAGTAGACGGGATTATCCCTGGATTGCGACTTGGCCAGATCGAGATCGAAGTCCAGATGCTGCTCGCTCTTGCGCATGACGTAAAAAAACCGGGCGGCGTCGTTGCCGACCTCCCGGCGCAGTTCGCGCAGGGTGACGAATTCGCCGGATCGGGTGGACATCTGCGCCCGCTCGCCGTTGCGGTAGAGGATGGCGAACTGCACCAGCAACACGTCCAGACGGTCGGGATCCTCACCCAGCGCCCGCAAGGCGGCCTTGACCCGCGGCACGTAACCGTGATGGTCGGCGCCCCAGACGTCGATCACCCGTTCGAAGCCGCGTTCGAATTTTTCCAAGTGATAGGCGATGTCCGAGGCGAAGTAGGTCGTCTGGCCATTTTCCCGTTCGAGCACCCGATCCTTTTCGTCGCCGAAGGCGCTGGAGCGAAACCACAACGCGCCGTCCTGTTCGTAGGCGTGGCCGGTCTCGCGCAGCCGTTGGATGACCTTGTCGACCGATCCGGACTCCGCCAGGGCGCGCTCCGAATACCACTCCTCGTACACCACGCCGAATTCCCGCAAATCGTCGCGAATGTCGTCAAGGATGGTGTTCAGGCCCAATTCGAACAGAGAACGGTAGCGATGATCGCCCAGCAGGGTTCTGGCGCGCTCGACCAAGGCGTCGATATGCGCCTCCTTGTCGCCTGGCGTGACAAGGTTACCGTTTTCGTCGCGGACTTCGTCCGGAGGTAGATTCCGGAAAATCTGCGTCGCCGACACCATGTAGGCGCCGCCGTGCTCGGCGTAGAGCCGGGTGGCGATATCGCGCACGTACTCGCCCCGGTAACCGTTGCTGGGAAACGGGAATCGTTCGCCGCAGTGTTCCAGGTAACGTAGCCACAGGCTGGCGGCAAGGATGTTCATCTGCCGGCCGGCATCGTTGACGTAATACTCGCGGTGGACCTGATAGCCGACCGCTTCCAGGAGATTGGCGACGGTAGCGCCGAACGCCGCGCCGCGGCCGTGCCCGACGTGCAGCGGTCCGGTGGGATTGGCGGAGACGAACTCCACCTGTATCCGCTGGCCCGAGCCGAGTTCACCGCGCCCGTACTTCTCGCCCCGGCCGAGGATTTCGCCGACCACCGCCTGATAGGCGGTCGGCGTCAGAAAAAAATTGATGAAGCCGGGACCGGCGATCTCCACGCGGGCAACATGCGTCGATGGTGGGAGGGCAGTTTTGATCCGCTCGGCCAACTCGCGGGGCGAGCGACGGGCGGTTTTGGCCAGCGCGAGCGCGACGGTGCTGGCGAAATCGCCGTGGACTCGCTCGCGGCTGCGCTCCAGCGGAATGCTGGCCGGCGCGTCAACGGGCAGCAGTCCGTCCTGGCGCAGGGACTGGAGGGCCTGGGTGATAAGTGCGTGTAGGTGCGCTTTCAAGGGACAGCCTCTCGTTAGGGTCTTCCGGTTCGCCGGTCAGGTGATCATGCCGAGCTTGAAGTGGTGGCCGATGAATTTCTTGAATTCGTTGACGATCTTGAACGAATCGCGCAGCAGTTCCCGCTCCAGTTTGTTCAACGCCTTGGGATTGAGGTAGTTGTCCTGCGGCAAGCCCTTCCTGATCTTGTCCAGACCGGCCTGGACCCGCAGGGTGGACATGTAGGAAAAAGCCTCGATCAGCTCGATGCCAAAGGACGGCGCGAACAGGCCCATCTGGCCGAGCGCCCTGAGCCGGTCCACGGTATGAGTCTGCGGCAACCGGTATTGCAGGGCCAGGCTGCGGACGCCGTGAACGATGGGGAAAATGCCGCCCTTCTTGATGTCCAGTTCGTCGCGATGCTTTTCAACCACAAAGTTGGTGAAGAACCCCAACGGGGTTTCAAAGGCCACGGTAGCCTTGGCGAACTGGCTGTAGAAGGCGTCGTGGTCGCTCAAGAGCGCATGCATTCGATTCTTGACGTCCTTCAGTAGACCGTCATCCCCGGCCACGGCCATGGCGTCGTAAAAGATGGCGAACTGAAGAAAAGTGCGATAGGTCGGATGGACGATCCACTGGAACAGCTCATTTTTGAACGCGGTCGCCGACTTGGCCCAGTAAGGGTTTGAGACCATGATATTGCNNAGCCGAATTCGAGCAGACTATCGGTGAAGGTCCGGGTAAAGGATTCCAGTTCGGCGTGGTTGAAGCCGTCGCGCAGGATCAGGGCGTTGTCCTGATCGGTCTTCAATACCTGCTCTTCCCGGCCCTCGCTACCCATCACCAGCAGGCAGGCATGAGCCGCCAGTTCCGGGGGGGCCAGGATTTCGAACAGTTTGCGCAAAACCTTTTTGTTCAGCTCCGACACCAGCTGCATGATGTAGTGAATCTTGATGCCCTTGATGTGCAGGTCGCGGACGACGTTGACCAGGTCGCGGCTGGCCCATTTCAAATCGTCCTTGGAGGTGGCCCGCTCGACTTGCAGGGCGATCAGGTGCGAGTGGTTGGAGAGATAGCTCAGCAGATCGATCTGTTCGAGGATGCCGTGGATGGCGTCGCCGTGGCGGATGACCAGGCGATTGATGTTATGGCGGGTCATGCGCAGCAGGGCGTTAAACAGGAAATCATCTGGCGCCATGCTGATCAGGGAGTAGGTGGCCAGGGGTCCGACCGGCTGGTCCACCGATCGCCGCTGGATGATGGCGGCTTCCCGCAGATCGGTGGCGGTGACGATGCCCAGATCCTCGCCGCGCCGGACCAGCAACGAGTTGGTCCGGTTCGCCTTCATGGCCAGCGCCGCTTCGTGAATGGAGGTTTCCGCGGTGACGAACACCGGTGGATGAATGAAGGCGTCCTGAATCTTGGCGACGGTGAACGCGGCCAGTTCCTGGCTCTCTCCCGCCGCGCGCAGGGCCGCCAGACGCTGGGAAATCCCCTGACGATAGAACGCCACCAGTTGCGGGTATGCCTGGACGGTTTGCAGGAAGGCGTCCCGAGGCAACTGGAAGCAGCGGGTTGGCTCGTTGACGGTGAAACTGTGCCGGCTGACGCCTTCCAGCAGGGCCTTGGCATCGAAAGAATCCTCGGCCGTGTAGTGGGAAACCACGCACAACAAGGCGGCCTCTTCGTTCGAGGGGTCGAGAGAGTCTTCCAGTGCGTCGCGCGGTACGGTCGCTTCGGGGTCGATCTCCCAAACGGCGCCATCGATGACGATATACAGACAGGCCGGGGATTCTCCCGCCTTCAGCAGCATTTCCCCCGACTGGAATTGGCCGACCGTCAGCGCTCCAGCCAACCGCTCCAGTTCCACTTCGGGGAGCTGACTGAAAGGCGGCAGGCGGGCGAGGAGAGTTTTGGGGTCCGGTGGGGTCACGACGGTTCGATCCCGTTAGGCCAAATGAAGAACCCCTTCGCGGCGGGACGCCGGAAGGGGTTTTATCTTAACAGGATTCGGGCCGGGAAGATGGTAACAGCTTTCCATCATCCCGGTCGGACGCGAATCGCTCAGTGGCTCGCCGCGCCCTCGGCGCCGATGCCGGTCTGACAGCGCACGTCCTGCGCCACGAAGGCGGCGTGTTCCTGCTTGGCGTTTTCGCTGTTGTCCAGCACCGAGCCGATCCAGATGCCCAGGAACGCGATGGTCATCGAGAACAGCGCCGGATTCTTGTAGGGGAAGATCGGCGCGCCGAAGCCGAGGATTTCCTGCCACACCGTCGGGCCGAGCAGCACGAACAGCGAGGCGCTGATCAGNNTGACATGAGCAGGATCGGAAAGTTGGCGCTGGCCGCCACCGAGAAAGTCAGGCCCACCAGATAGGCGACGTTCTGCTGCTCGAAGGCGATACCGAGCAGGATGGCGATGATGCCCAGCACGATGGTGGCGATCTTGGAGACCCGCACTTCCTGTTGCTCGTCGACATTACCATGCGCCCAGACGTTGGCATACAGGTCGTGCGAGATCGCCGAGGCGCCGGCCAGGGTCAGCCCCGCCACCACCGCCAGAATCGTGGCGAAGGCGACCGCCGAGATGAAGCCGAGTAACAAATTGCCGCCTACCGCCGCCGCCAGGTTGACCGCCGCCATGTTCTGACCACCCTTGAGGCTCCAGGTCGCCGCGCCAGGATCGGCGGCATATTCAGGGTTACCGGTCAACAGCACGATGGCGCCGAAGCCCATCAGGAAGGTGAGGATGTAGAAGTAGCCGATCCAGCCGGTGGCGTAAAACACCGACTTGCGCGCTTCCACGGCGTTGCCCACGGTGAAGAAGCGCATCAGGATGTGGGGCAGGCCAGCGGTGCCGAACATCAGCGCCAGACCCAGCGAAATGGCCTCGATCGGGCTGGTGACCAGAGTGCCCGGCCCCATGATCGCACCGCCCTTGGCATGGATTTCAGTGGCTTTCCTGAACATCACTTCGGGGTTCATGCTCCCGTCCGAGGCCATGTACAGAGCGCCGAAAGCGATGATGGTCGCGCCGGACAACAGCAGACAGGCTTTGATGATCTGCACCCAGGTGGTGGCCAGCATGCCGCCGAAGGTGACGTACATGATGATCAGGATACCGACGATGATCACCGCATAGGTGTACGGTAGCCCGAACAACACCTGAATCAGCTTGCCCGCGCCGACCATCTGGCCGATCAGATACAAGACCACGACGACCAGAGCGGCGGTGGAGGCCAAGCTGCGCATCGGCACCCGCTGGAAGCGGTAGGACACCACATCGGCGTAGGTGTATTTGCCGAGATTGCGCAGTTGCTCGGCGATCAGAAACATGATGATCGGCCAGCCGACCAGCCAGCCGACCGAGTAGATCAGGCCGTCGTAGCCGTTCAGGAACACCAGGCCGGAAATCCCCAGGAAGGACGCGGCGGACATGTAGTCGCCCGCGATGGCCAGACCGTTCTGGAAGCCGGTGATGCCGCCGCCGGCGGCGTAGAAATCCTTGGCGGTCTTGGTGCGTTGCGCCGCCCAGTAGGTGATGCCCAGGGTGGCGGCGACGAACACCAGGAACATGATGATGGCGGGAATATTGACCGCCTGTTTCTTCACTTCACCCCCGAGATCGCCGGCGGCGAGGGCGGCCCCGGCGACGAGCGTCAGGAGCAGGAGGGTCGGGAGCACGTGTCTCCGGAAGCTCATAGCACTTCCTCCTTGATTTCATTGGTGAGCTTGTCGAAAACGGCGTTGGCCCGGTGGATGTAGATGCCGGTCAGGATGAAGGCGCTGACGATGACGCCGATGCCGATGGGGATGCCGACCGTGGCGATCGACGGCGGCGGCCCGGCGAACAGGGGTTGCGCCAGGATTTCCTTGTTGAACGCAATGATCAGAACAAAGCCGTAATAGATCACCAGCATGATGATCGATAAGGTCCATTTGAACGAGTTTCGTTTCGACAATAACTCGTGATACTTCGGGTTGCTCTTGATGGCGTGAACCAGGTCTTGTTGCATACGTTGAGGTCCAGGGGTTAGAAGGGTTGGGAGTTGGGGGTTGGGGGAGGGTCGAAAATGGGCCGAAATGATCGGGCGACCGGCAGCGTCGGTATCTCCCTAGCCCCGGCGGGACCATTCTCGATACGTTCTTGTGGATGATTAACCGCGGAAGAACTCCGCAAGTGTTCAAAAGTCTAGTTGCGTTCAACGTCAAGTAAAGGGCTTGCGTTCATCTTATTTTTATCAGCAGGCCCCCGGGCATGGTGCGGGCACGGCGTCGGAAACCGCCAGGGACGCGCGGCCCACCGAAAATTTCCGGCGCGGAGGACGTCCGTCGGGGAAAATAAGGAAGAAGGTTGGCTCGCCGTCAGAGCATGATGGTGCCGAATTCACCCTGCATGCGACCTTGCAAGTGCTTGGTGACGCGCATGGCGATGCGCAGGGATTCTTCTTCCAGTGGGGTCAATTCTTCGATATTCAACAGCTTGTCGAGGGTTTGGCCCTTTTGCGCCTGGCGCAGCTGATGGCCCAAAGTCAGATCCAGTAGTTCGTCGTAGGCCGCCAGTACCGAATTCACGAACGCGGCGTTCAGCCGTCCCAGACGCACCAGGGCGCTGAATCGGTCGCCGGTGTTGGTCGCGTCGATCCCTTCGCTCAAGGCGTAGATGCGCGCGACGTCCGCCAGAATTCGGGTACCGTTGCGCTTGAGATCGATTTTGCCCTTGCGATCCTTATCGCTGGCGGTCACCAGCCGGTTGAACAGACCCAGGGCCGGCTTGCCGGTGGCGTCGTCCTCCACCATCAGCGTCAGAAGCCGCGGCTTTTTCCGCAACTCCTCGAAGATGTGGGCGCGCAAGGCGACCGTCAGACGGTCGTCGCCGTACAGGGTTTCGAAATCGAAGAAGATCGTCGACCAGCGTGCCCTCTTGGCGGTGGGAATCTCGGCGATTTGGCTGATCTGGCGCCGCCACTCGGACAAACTTTTGTGAAAGTCCGGGTTGCGCGCCATGATGTCGCCCGTGCACCAGTCGTAGCCGATTTCGTCCAGGCGGTGGTTGACCCGGTCGCAAAAATTCATGAACCACGCTCGGGTCTCGGGCACATCGGTCTGGGGCCGGTCCGCCAGGATGATGCCGTTGTCCTGGTCGGTGCCGATCATCATCTCCTTGCGCCCGCCAGACCCCATGATGATGAACGCAAAGGGTATGGGGGGCTCGCCGAGTCCTTCGCCGCGGAGTTCGTCGAGCACCAGGGCGATGCACCGGTGCTGGATGGCCAGATGAATCTCGCTCAGAGCCCGCACCGCCATGCCAGCGCTGCGGTTGTTCTGGCGCAATTCATGGGCGATTTGGCTCAGGCGTCCGTTGAAAGCTTTTAATTCGCCGAAGCTGCTGGCTTCGTCGATCTGGGCCATGAACGCCAATTGGTAGGAAGCCAGCGCGTAGAGTACGTCGGTCTGGGAAATAACCCCCACGGGTTTACCTTCCTCCACGACCACCAGGTAGCGTGTGCCGAGCTGGGTCTGTTCGGCTTGCACCTTCCACAAGGGAGCGTCGAAATCGATGAGGTGTGGCTCCTCGCTCGCGCCGTCGAGCACCCGATCATCCGGTCGGACGGCCCCGGTGACGAGACCTCTGGACAAGGAGACAAAAGTGATCAGACCCAACAATTGTTTGGCGTCGTCGCTGATGCCGAGACTGCCGATCTGGCGCAGGCTCATGGTCTCGAAGGCTTCCCGAACCGTCGTTTCCGGACCACGGGTGGCGAGCGGGGCCTTCATGATCGCTCGGGCAGGCAAGGACCATACCCCGGTGACCGGTTGCGCGGTTTGGCTGCGAATGCGGTTGGTGAGTAACCGATTAAAGGTATTGAAGATTTCTGGGTGGCGCAGCTCGGCCTCACGCAGGCTGGGTCCCGGCAGCACATCGACGAGCACCCGAGTGAGGGCGGTGGCGGTTGCCATATAGGGTGAGGCGTCGAAGTAGTTATCTACTCCGAGTACGTCCCCTGGCTCCAAACCGAGCACCCGTCCCTCGGGATCACGCAGTTCCATATCGCCCTCCCGGAGGATGAAGACCGCGTTTTTATAGGGTTGCTCGCCGGCAAATAGAATCTGTCCGGCGGTCAATTCCAAGGGCTGGGTCCGGTCGAGCAGCTCCTGGAGAGTTTCTGGAGCCAGTTCCCGGAACGCGGCCAAGGTGCCGCGGGCGGAGAGCGCTGAATCGGTTGAGTGGTCCATGGCGTCGGCGAGTCTCAGGGGAACCGTTGAGCGGTTATTGGTATCTTCAATGTAAGGCATTGATTGTCCTAAACTTCCAGAAGAGCGAGATGGTTCGGACGCAGATGAACTATAAATCATTCACACTCTCGAAAGAAAAGCAATTCATTGGGAGATCGATGCGTGAGCAGACCCGGATGTTCCTCGGAAGAAGACGACGTGCAAAACGTGGTTTATGCCGCCGCGGTGTTGCAAATTTCCGAGTTCGACGTTTTTCGCCTGGCCTACCAGGAGTGGTTTGGTCGCCCGGCGGAAAGACGAGAAATGGAGGCGTGCTTCCATCGCTATCTGGGAGCGACGCAGGCGCCAGTGTGGGTGAGGGCCTTCGTCCGACGGATTCGGCAGCTCGCCGAGGAGGGCCGACTGGACTTGCGCGCGTTCGGTCTCGAACCGCCCTCCCCCGCCAGCAAGGCCCGGATCATATTGGGCTCCACTGTATTGGTGGGCATCCTCATGATCGTGGCGTTCCTGATCTATTCCGCGTTCCGGGTGGGAAGTCCCGTGGCGGTCGCCTGCCAACTGCCACCGTGCTACTGAACCGAAAGTCACCTTTGAATTCCCCACCCCTCTCAGGGGTAGGGTCGGGAATACAGGGCCGGCTTCCAGTGGGCTTGGCGGGCTGAAGCCCGCTCTACTGGACCCCTTCCACAATGAAAATTAGAGCTGAAAATCGTTTGGGGAGCGAACGTCGTGTTCGATTGGATCTTCGTACTGGTTACCGGCCTGGTCGCCTATCACGGCCTGACCTACCGCGACAAAAATGGTGAAACGGAATGGGTGCATCTGCTGTTCGGATGCATCGCGCTGTTGTTTTGCCTGCGAGTGCTGTTTGTGGACATTCTCAAGCTGGTGTAAGCAAGAGGCAACAGCTTAGTTTCCCGCCTTCATCATCTCCGCCGCGATCAACTGCGTCCAGGCTCCGGAGCCGGCTAGATTCTGGCCGCCGTCGGCCACCACCCGCGTACCGGTGATGTAGGACGCCAGCGGCGAGGCCAAAAATACGCTGAGTTGGCCGATATCGTCCGGGGTGCCGAACCGGCCCAGCGGGATCATCTTCTTGAGCCGGTCGGCGCTGCCCGCCGGGATCAGGCGGCGCACGCCCTCGGTACCTTCGATCGGACCGGGCGCGATGCTGTTGCAGCGAATGCCAAACCGGCCCCATTCCAACGCCAGATTGTGCATCAATTGATCGACCCCGGCCTTGGCGGCACCGACGTGGGCTTGAAAAGCGTAAGGCATAAATGCCTGTCCGGCTGATATGAACAGGATATTGCCGCGCGTTGCCTTCAGTTGCTCGAACGCCGCTCGACAAGCGTTAAAAGTACCGAGCAGGTCGATATCCACCACCGACTTGAAACCGTTGGGGCTGATCTGTTCGGCGGGACAAGGAAAATTGCCGGCCGCGCCGCAAACCAGGGTGTCAATGGAACCCAGGGTTTCCTTTACCTGCCGCATGGTGGTTTCCAGCGCCGGATAATCGCGCACGTCGGCGACGTGGGCCGACACCCGCGCCCCGAGTGCCCGCAATTCGGCCGATGCCGCATCCAGCTTGTCCTGGGACCGGCCGCAGAGACCCAGATCCGCTCCAACCGCCGCGAAGTTGCGAGCGATGCCGAGGTTGATGCCGCTGCTGCCGCCGGTGATAAAGACGGTCTTGTTCTGGAACAAGTTCTTGGAGAAATAGGCGGTGATGTTCATGGTATTCCCCTTAGAAGTGTGATAATGCTTTTCAGCTTAAGCAGGAACAGGCTGGCGAACCTAGCACGGTTTGGCTAATTCGACCGATTTCTGGCCTTGACCAGAAATCGCCGTCCGTACCATTTATTCTCTCGGAGTCTGTCATGGCCGATCACGACCTGCTGATTATCGGCGCCGGCATCAGCGGCCTGAGCATGTCCCACTACGCCGCCAGCACCGGCTGGGATACGCGGATTCTGGAGCCAGAGCACCGGCCGGGCGGCTGTCTGCACTCGCACCGCTTCGGCGGCGCACTGGACGGATTCTGGCTGGAAATGGGCGCGCACAGCGGTTTCAACTCCTACGGCAATCTGCTGGCGATCATGGAAGAGATCGGACTGCTGGACTGCGTACAACGGCGAGCGGGGGTCGGATTCCGGATGTTCGTGGACGGGAGAATCAAAAGCATTCCCTCGCAACTGTATTACCCGGCGTTGCCCTTGGCGCCGTTTCGACTGCTCGGATTGATCAAAACCGGGCGCAACATCGCCGAGTACTACGGTCACATCGTGGGCCGGCGCAATTACGCGGCGGTGTTCGAACCGGCTTTCAACGCGGTGGTCTGCCAACGGGCCGATGACTTTCCCGCCGATAGCCTGTTTCAACCTCGGCCCCGACGCAAGGGTATCCCTCGCAGCTTTACCCTACCGGGTGGACTTCAAACCATCGCCGATACTCTGAACATGCGGCCAGGGACCCGAATCGAGTTCGGGCAAACCGCGCGCGCGTTACACCGCGCGGGAGAGGATTTCGTCGTGAGGACCGATAATCGCGAATACACGGCCCGTGCGGTTTGCCTGGCCACGCCCGTGGCGGTGGCGGCCGAACTGCTGGGGGCGGAGTTTCCCGATCTTGCCGGACGACTGGCGGAGATCGATACCGCCACGGTGGAATCGGTCGGGGTGGCGCTGCCCGCCGACCGATTGCGACTGCCACTGCTGGCGGGATTGATCGGCCGGGATGAGGCGTTTTATTCAGCGGTATCGCGCGATACCGTACCAGACGCCAAGTACCGGGGATTCACCTTCCATTTCCGACCCGGCGTGCTGGACGAGGAGGGAAAACTGAACCGCATCGCCCAGGTGTTGGGCGCGCCGCGCGCCGCGCTTGGTTTGGAAAATGTGGTGTTCAGGATCAACCGGTTGCCCATGCTACGAGTCGGTCACGGCGAGCGGACCCGGGATTTGGACAGGGCGCTGGCTGGGAACCGTCTGGCGCTGACTGGCAATTATTTTACCGGCTTGGCGATTGAAGAATGCGTGACGCGCTCGAGGAGTGAGTTCGCCCGTTTGTGCCAGGAGGGGTAGCGAGCGTGGGGGGGGGGGGGGGGGGGGGGGGGGGGCGGGGGGGGGGGGGGGGGGGG
>JRYF01007056.1_pt1 | contig 15088 bp, 16 predicted proteins | sample 235331 | NCBI WGS metagenome assembly JRYF01 (sample SAMN03074217, study PRJNA261475) | activated sludge metagenome | biome: Wastewater Treatment Plant; feature: Wastewater; material: Activated sludge; isolation source: activated biomass of a wastewater treatment plant treating hydrocarbon... ...
AAGCATATGCCTGACTGTTGATGAGTTCCACCGCTGTGTGTTGTTTGTAGATATCCTTATACCTCTGGCTCTCCCGGTCAAGCGAATAACGCAGGCGGGCGCCGGGGCTGGTGGGTATGGCGACCGTGCATCCTCCTTTGCCCCAATTTTCATGTTGGATCGGACAAGCCTGTTCGGTGCGCTCTGGAAACATCAACGGGCAGACGTACTTACCGCGCTCATGCTCGATGATGGAAACGGTGCGATCGTGATAAGGGAACTGGAGCGGCATGGGCAGCCCCGCCTTGCAAATGGGCAATCCGTCCGGGCTGAACTTGCGTTGGTTGACTTTGTAGCCGCCTTCCTGCGAGTAGGGCACCGCGGCAAAAGCCTCAGGGTCATCGTCACGGTGGAAGTAATCATAGACATACCAGGCGTCAAACGCGGCGTCAAACGTGCCAAAACGAGGCTGGAATCCCAGAATTTGCTCGGTTTTTTGCATGAGTGGGAAGAAATAACTGACAATCAGACTTATCAAAGGTTTGGGTCAACTCGGCAAGGACGAACTCGCCAAAGCCTGGAACTTTCGCAACCACCGTCCCTGAGCCGTAGCCCCAATAAAACTCACCAACCGCAAGACCCGTCGCGGGGATGGGATTGGAACGTGGTGTTTCCATCTCTGCTGGTTGGGAAGAACGTTGATTATGTCTGCGCTTGCAGCCCAGCTTACAGTCCTGATCCCCTTTGGGCTGTTTGGTTTTATCGAAGCGGGCTTCGACATAGGCTTTTGGGTTGTTTTCCTTGACCCACGCCAGAATGTGTTTGGTGTCCAGCGAGATGCACTCCCCAGCGCGGATACCTTGTGAAGCAAAGTAGCCGAGCAATAGGCGGACGCTATCGGCGAGCAGAAATTACAGGGAGGCATTCGGCGCTTCACGCAGCATCCGTGTCAGATGACGCTCGGTGGGCAAGCTGGTTTGTGGGTCAAATCCGCAGGCGTGCCGCAGGGATGGGCTCAGCGGAAAGCCCAACAGCCATATGAAAGCGGAATGCTCCACCAGGTACTGCCGCAGGTCGCCCATTGAAACCAAATGTTCATTGAGATTTATACTGAACACGGCGACAAATTGCGGATTTAAGTTGGAGTTATTGGGCAGTTTGGTAAGATTGGCGAATGACCATCCAACTTCAACTTACACCAGAGATATTGAAAGAAATTCACTATCATCGCTATAACCATCCCGCACCGTTAGTGCAAAGACGGATGGAAGCGCTTTGGCTCAAGGGACATGGTTTGGCACATGCTCAAATCGCAGAACTGGTAGGCGTGACCGAAAATACAATTCGCGATTATTTTGAACTTTACCAAGAAGGTGGCATTGAGAAGCTCAAGGAACTGAATTATTATGTGCCGCAGAGCAAGCTCAATGCCCATGTGACTTCACTGGAATCTCATTTTCGAGAGCATCCACCCGCCAGTATCAAAGAAGCACAAAGCGAGATCGAAACGATTACAGGTGTGAAACGCAGTGAGACTCAAGTTGCGGAATTCCTGAAAAAAAACTCCATCTGCGTTGTCGAAAGGTAGGGGTGATCCCTGCGAAAGCCGATCCCGAAAAGCAGAAAGAGTTTGTGGAGCAAGAGATTCAGCCTCGTTTAGATGAAGCACAGGCAGGCCAACGGGTCGTTCTTTTTGTAGATGCCGCACATTTTGTGTTAGCGCCGTTTCTCGGCTTTCTTTGGTCGGTGGTACGGGTGTTTATTCAAGCGCCGTCTGGTCGTCAGCGTTTCAATGTCTTGGGTGCGCTCAATGCCATGACCCATGAATTGATTACCATTACCAACGAGACCTACATCAATGCCGAGAGCGTTTGTGCGTTATTGGAGAAGATCGCCAATCTGTATGTCGGTATACCGATTTCAATTTTTCTGGATAATGCACGTTACCCAAAATGCGCTTTGGTCAGAGAAAAAGCAAAAAGCCTGAAGATTGAATTGTGTTTTCTGCCATCCTACTCGCCCAATCTCAACTTGATTGAGAGAATGTGGAAATTTGTGAAAAAGAAATGCCTGTATTCCAAGTACTACGAAAAGTTTCCTGCCTTCAAAGAAGCCATCTCAAAGTGCTTGAACGAAACCAGAACGACTTACAAATCCGATCTCGATTCGTTACTTACCTTGCACTTTCAACTCTTTCAAAAAGCGCAATTTGTGACCGTGTAAGGTATAGCAGGCAGGCGGCACTGAAAGCCACATGAGGGACGGCCACCTGTCCCCAATGGCGGATTAGATTGCGTTCTGGGAAGTTTGCCCAATCTAACGGACCCAGCAGATCCAGGGCACGCATGACAGAGGGACAGTCGCGGACAAAGTCGGGGAGCTTGCCTGGGTTGCGAAAGGCATCTTGCAGGGTCGGTCTTTTTGGCCGCACCAGATGCGCAATGCCCGGAAAACGGGCTAAAATAGGGTTGTTGACCATGTTGGTTCTCCTTTCCGGTCAGAAAGATGGGTGTGAGAACTTCATTTTAGACCTTGAATGGAGCATGGTCGCAGCGTAACCAGTCCCTGACTGGTTACGTTTTCAAGCCCGTTGAAAATGACTGATTACGCTTTTGGCTGCGCTTGATTTGACTGGTTACGCTCTGGTTACGAAAAAACGTAACCAGTCATTTGACTCGTCTAACCCTCTCATTTGAACTTGATGTTTGCATCAGAACATCTCTGCTTCAAAAACATACTCAAAAGAAAAGTTCCGATATTTTTTCCCTTGCTCGGAAATTTGGCTAATACATTATTTCCATATCCGGTGAACGGCGGGAAGCATGATAGCTTCCTGCCGTTTATTTGGTGTCAGCTAACACCTGCCTTTTGGCAAGAAAGCAGGATCTGCTCCGCTATGGTGCTGTCGCCACATTAATGGAACCATCCGAATCGCGGCTGAACTGCTTCATGAAATCCCAACTGACCTTGGCCTGATCTGGAGTGGGCACATGAGAAAGCTTGGACTGTGAGCCCAGGACAGTGTAGAAGTTGCCATCCACGCTCTGCACATAGTTCAGCGTGTAGGTACCATTGCCGATTGTCGCAGGAAAAGTCTCGATTTGGGCAAAGGAGGCAACATCAACACGCCACAAGGGATCATACGTAACACCGGGTAATTCATTGGGAACTGTGACCAACGTGTAAGGTACAACAGTCTTGTTGATGGTGTACAGATGTGTAAACAGATTTCTGGCGGTGTTATTGCTCTGATACGGGAAGATTGGGAGATAATCCTCGACGATCACGACTCACCCTCCTTTAAGTTGTCGCAAACACGAATCGTGAGTGAGGTGCGCGACTTTTCAATACCCGAAACTAGCGCCATTTGTCAGATAATTTGATTTTGGTTATTCCCAATCTAGCAGCCTGTCGGAGAGGGAGACAGGGGATGCGAATAGAATGGTAGACTTTGCGTATGAGCCGCAAATTTAGGACTGCGAATTACGAAGAAACGCTGAACCAGACCATTCGTCTGGGAGATGCCCTGCCGCCGGATCACCTGGCGCGCTTTGTGGTGGAGATCGTGGCACAACTGGATCTGAGGCGGATCTATGGGCAGTATGCGCCGGTGGGCGGGGAAGCATTTGCGCCGGAAATCCTGCTGGGATTGTTGTTTTATGGGTATGCCACAGGTGTGTTCTCTTCGCGCAAGATCGAGAAGGCGACATATGAGAGTATTCCCTTTCGGTTCATCGCAGGCGGGCTGCACCCGGATCACGACACGATCGCCAACTTTCGCAAGACGTTTCTGGCAGAGATCCAGGAGTTGTTCGTGCAAATTCTGCTGGTGGCTGAGGCAGCCGGGGTGCTCAAGATGGGGAACCTCAGTTTGGATGGCAGTAAGATCCATGCGGATGCATCCAAGAGTCATGCCGTCAGCTATGGCCGGTTGGTGGAGCTGGAGGTTGTGCTGAAGCAGGAAGTGCAGGAATTGTTGAGTTTGGGCGAGCGAGCGGATCAAGGGGAGGTGGCGTTGCCGGAAGGATTGATCCTGGAAGATGAGCTCAACCTGCGGCAGGAGCGATTGGTGAATCTGGCCCAGGCGCGCAAGGTGCTGGAAGAGCGTGCCAGCGAACGCTATGCAGCCGAAAAAGCGGAGTACGAAGCCAAAATGAAAGAACGCAGCAAGAAGGCCCGTAAACGCCATCACAAACCCAAAGGACGTCCCCCGCAACCACCTGAACCCGGACCGTGGGAGAAGGATCAATATAACTTCACCGATCCCGATTCGCGCATCATGAAAAACAGCACCAATGATGGCTTTGACCAGCACTACAATGTGCATGGCGGCCGATCAGGAGAGCCTGTTGATCGTGGCACAGGCTCTCTCGAACCATCCCAACGATAAACAAGAAGCCTTGCCGACGCTGAACGCTCTGCCGGTTGAAATCGGAAAACCCAAAGCTGTGGCAATGGATAATGGTTACTTCAGTGAAGCCACCATTCAGGATTGCAAGCAGCTGGGGATCGAGCCCTATATCGCTACCGGACGCGAACCCCATCATCTCGACTGGCACACCTTTTTCCAGCAACAACCTGAACNNGACCGAGATCGGACGAGCGATCTATCGCTTGCGAAAATGCACCGTTGAACCCATGATTGGCATCATCAAAGAGATCCTCGGCTTTCGCCAATTCTCCTTGCGCGGCTTGCAGGCGGCCGCAGGCGAATGGTGTCTCGTCTGCCTGGCATTCAATCTGAAACGCATGCACAGCCTCTACCTGGAGCAGGGGTTGTTGTAACGCGCCTGGATGTCGAGAAAGATAGAAATCTTGGCGAGGATTCACACTCATTTTTGTTCTTTTCACCATTGGCAGAGACAGTTTCGCCTCCGGGCAGCTCGTAAACCGGTCATTTCACCTGTCTCTCCGACAAACTGCTAGACTGACTTTATCGATACCCACGACAACCACTTACAGGTCGACATTCTACCAAGTTTCTTACTGCCTACCATTTCTCAATGCCGATAGTGTGTTACACCTGTATTGAATACAATGTCAATACATGAATAATTATTCAGAATTTATTGACTGACTTTTAGGTAGCATGTATTATAAGTATAGAATTTATATTTACAAATGAATAATTATTCAATCCTCTGCGCCGCGTCCCATCACATGCCCGAAAGGAGGTAGTTTAGGAAGTTTCTATCTTGCCTGATTATGTCTGTAAACCATCCCACCTATTCCAAATTTTTCTCGGAGGAGAACCGAACATGAAAAAAATATTTTCGATACTATCCCTGCTGATTATTGCAACCATGATCCTTTCGGCATGTGGATCCCCTGTTGCACCCACCCAAGCTCCAGCAAACAATGAGGCACCGGCAAACAACGCAATTTCCGAACCGCCGTACGAAATCGTTGTCGCTCACTTTGTTGGTGACGTGCCTGCCGACATGGCAATTGTTGGGGAAGCGCTTAATCAGCTTTTACTGAAAAAGATCAATGCCACGGTAAAATTAGTGCCGTTGGGATTTGGGGTCTATCAGGATCAAACGAATCTCATGCTGACCAGTGGTGAAAAGCTTGATTTGCTCGTCACCTCCAGCGGCATGGGGTTCTCCGCCAAGGTCGCGAGTGGACAACTGCTTGCGTTGGATGATCTTCTGACAAATGACGGGCAGGGTATTGTCAATGCACTCGGCCCGGAATATGCTTACACAGCCAAGATCAATGGTCAGGTCTATGGTATTCCTTCGGAACGCGATTTTGCGGCTTATACCAACCTCACCTGTCGTGCCGATATTCTGGAAAAATACGACATTGACCTAACCCAGATCAAGAGCTTGGAAGATATTGCAGCTGTCTTGAAGCCGATTAAAGATGGCGAACCAGATATGGCTCCCATTATGACCCATGAAACGGGCAATTCCTTCATGGTAGCTACTCTTGCATCTACGGTGGATGAATTGGGCGATAGTTTTGGCGTACTGATGAATCAAGGCCAAGACGACACCTTGGAAGTTGTTAATATGTTTGAGACGCCAGAATACGCGACATGGCTCAATCTTTTCCGCCAGTGGTACACCGATGGCTACGTATTGAAAGATATCGCCACCCAGAGTGATCAAACGAAGAGTTCCCTGGTAAAGAACGGCAAGGTTGCGTGTTACCTGAACAGGGCCAAGCCAGGATTCGATGCCCAGGAGGAAGCAATGGCTGCCATGGATCTTGTGAGCCAGCCGATTGCCGAGCCATTGGCGAAAACATCCTCTGTGGCAAACGTCATGTGGTCCATCCCAATCAACTCCAAAAAACCTGAAAAGACCATGCAGTTTTTGAACCTGCTCTATACTGATCCGGAAGTGATAAACATGCTGGACTGGGGTATTGAAGGCGCACACTATGTAAAGGTTTCGGATCAAGTGATTGACTATCCCTCTGGCAAAGATGCGGGTAATGTCGGCTATTCGGGCTTTGGTTGGATGTGGGGGAACCAATTCCTTTCCTATGTATTGACGACCGACAATCCCGACATTTGGAATGAGATGAAGGCATTCAATGATGGAGCAGTGAAATCGAAGGCCATGGGCTTTATCTTTGATGCAAGCTCGGTGACCACCGAGGTCGCCGCTGTGACCAATGTCTATGACCAGTATCGGATGGGGCTGGAAACCGGGACAACAGACCCGGCAACCGAACTGCCCAAGTTCATTGCGGCACTGAAAGATGCCGGCATTGATAAGATCGTTGCTGAAAAGCAAAAGCAGCTCGATGCCTGGTTATCGGCTAACCAATAAGCCATCATGAACTTGCACAGCCCAATCAACTCGAGTTGATTGGGCTGTCTTTCCCTGTAATGAACAGTAGATCCGAGGAGACCGAGCGATGATACCGAATATGAGAAAAAAACTTGACTGGAAAAAGATCAAAAAAGGATTCCCGCTATTGTTAATGATATTGCCGGGGATGGTTTATTTGATTATCAATAATTACCTGCCCATGTTTGGATTAGTCATTGCGTTCAAGAACATCAACTATAGCAAGGGCATTCTCGGAAGCCCCTGGGTGGGGCTCAAAAACTTTGAGTATTTATTCAAGACACAGGACGCGCTGACCATTACCAGGAATACTCTCCTGTACAATTTTGCCTTTATAGTAATCGGTACACTTGTTGCGATTACGGTGGCCATCCTGCTTAACGAGGTCAGAAACAGGTTCTTCTCAAGATTCTACCAAAGCGTAATTGTCATTCCAACACTGATCTCCATGGTTATTGTTAGCTATCTGGTCATATCCATGCTCAGTATCGATACAGGGATGATGAACAAAACCGTCTTACCTTTATTTGGGATCGCGGAAATCTCGTGGTATACGGAACCAAAATATTGGCCATACATTTTGACCATAGTCCATCTTTGGAAAACAGCAGGGTTGAGTTCTGTGATTTATTTCGCCGCTATTATTGGAATCGATAGGGAACTTTACGAAGCAGCTTCTTTGGACGGGGCAACGAAGTGGCAGCAAGTTCGGAAAATTACTATCCCCTTGATCATGCCTGTAATTGTTACGCTAACTCTGCTTGGAATTGGCCGTATTTTCTATTCAGATTTTGGTCTTTTCTACCAGGTTCCGCTCAATTCGGGACCATTATTCCCTACTACAAATGTAATCGATACCTATGTCTATAGAGGTCTTATACAACTCGGCAACATCGGAATGTCATCCGCAGCAGGTGCTTACCAGGCCATTGTTGGTTTCATTCTAGTGCTGCTGGCGAATCTCTTTGTACGCAGGATCAATAAAGACTACGCTCTGTTCTAGAGAGAATCGAGGCAAAATATGAAAGAGAATACATTATGGAGTGTGATTGCACATACTGTACTCATGGTATTTGCGATCATCTGCATTCTCCCCTTCGTCTTGTTATTCATTTCATCCATATCGTCTGAAGTATCCATCACGAGAAACGGATATACCTTCTTCCCGTCAGCCCTGAGCGCAGGTGCTTACGAGTACTTGCAGCTCCAATCCTATCAAATCCTTCACGCGTATGGGGTTACGGTCCTGGTTACGGTTGTCGGAACCACTGTCGGATTGCTTATTACCTCATTAGTGGCATATGGGCTGGCCCGCAAGGCATTGCCCTTCCGAGGTTTTTTCGCGTTTTTGGTTTTTTTCACCTTACTGTTCAATGGTGGTTTGGTGCCCACGTATTGGATCTATACACAAGTGTTCCACATCAAGAACACAATCTGGGCTCTAATCGTACCGGGCTTGCTGATGAACGGATTTAATGTACTGTTGATGCGATCGTTCTTCGTCACCTCTATCCCGGAGGACATCCTCGATGCTGCCCGGATCGATGGCGCCTCGGAATTCCAGATTTATTGGTCCATCGTAATGCCTATGTCAACCCCTATTCTGGCTACGATTGGCTTATTTATGGCGATTGCGTATTGGAATGACTGGTTCAATGGCCTGATCTATCTTACTGACCCAAAGTACTTCAGCCTCCAAAACTTGCTGAACCGCATACTGGCGAACGTCCAATTCCTGCAAACATCCGATCTGGCGAGTAGAGCCGCCGCCGGTATGAACATTCCTCTGACCAGCGTGCGTATGGCGATGGCCGTTATTGCCGTGGTTCCGATTCTAGTTCTCTATCCATTCTTTCAGAAGTATTTTGCAAGAGGGATTACCCTTGGTGGTGTAAAGGGATAGTCTTTTTGCCTAGATGGGCAACTTACCAAGCGACAAAAGGACTTACAACATGGCTGCCAAAACGAGTGCAGATATGGTCGAACAATGGGGTATTTTTGAATTGATATTAGAGGGTGGTTCCGCTGGCAATCCATATATGGAAGTGGAACTCACTGCTGAGTTTAGCCAGGGTGATCGGCTCATTAAAGTGTTCGGGTTCTATGATGGCGATGGCGTGTATCGAGTTCGCTTCATGCCAGATACACTCGGTGAATGGCACTACCAAACCCGTTGTAATACCAGTGCTGTGGATGCTACCAGCGGGACATTTACTTGCGTTGCGGCCGGCGAAGGGAACCATGGCCCGGTTCGGGTGGCTAATGAGGTTCACTTTGCTTATGCAGATGGGACACGTTATATCCCGGTTGGAACAACCTGCTATGTCTGGAATCTGCAGGGTGATGAACTGGAAGAACGAACCCTGAAAACGCTCGAGCAAGCTCCTTTTAACAAGATGAGGATGTGCGTGTTTCCGAAGCGTTATACCTATAATGAGAATGAGCCACCCAGCTATCCATTTCCCGGCAAAATCAAAGAGTGGGATTTTGATTACTTCAACCTGGAATATTTCCAACGCCTGGAGAAACGCATTCTGGACTTGCGAGATCGGGGTATTGAGGCCGATTTGATCATTTTCCATCCCTACGATTGGGGGACATGGGGTTTCGACCGGATGCCAAAGGAGGTAAACGATCGTTACCTACGCTACCTGGTCGCGAGACTTTCTGCGATCCGCAATGTTTGGTGGTCGTTTTCCAATGAATATGATCTCTTCTTCGACCGCACCACAGAGGAGTGGGATCACTACATGCAACTCGTGCAAGAGATAGATCCTTACAATCATTTACGCTCCATCCACAACCTTGGCAGGTTCTATGACCACAACCAGCCCTGGATCACACATTGCAGTATCCAGCATGCTGATCTAAACAGAACAATTAAATGGATTCGAAAATACAACAAACCTGTGGTAGTGGATGAATGTGGTTACGAGGGGGATCTCAATATGACATGGGGAGATTTGTCTGCAGAAGAAATGGTAATCCGGTTCTGGCGTGGGTTTGCCCAGGGTGGCTACGTAGGCCACGGTGAAACCTACGTTAACAATGAAAGGGTGTTGTGGTGGTCCAAGGGCGGTCAGCTGCGCGGCGAAAGCGTGCCACGTATAGCCTTCCTGCGCGAGATTTTTGAAGCGGCACCGCCTCTAGTGCCGGTAGAAATAGGGGACGCGGAAAGAGAGGATCTTGACCTGCGTGATCCGCATGTACTAGCACACATGCTGGGACACTTGGACGAGAACGAAATGGATAAGGTGATCATGACCGCAGGCTGGCATATTGACGCTGGTGGTTATAATGCTCAGGAGGGCTATTACCTATTTTATTATGCCTTGCATCAGCCTCGCGCACGTGAATTTAATTTTCCTGAGGGCAGCAGTTACCGGATTGACCTGATCGATACCTGGAACATGACAATTGAAACCGTGGCCGAAAATGTCAGTGGGAAATATCGGGTTGACATGCCCGGCAAAAAACACATGGCAATCCGCATTTGCAGAAATTAGGACATGAAGAACAGAGAGCGCGGAATTTCGGAAGGGACACTGCCTTAATACAAAGGAGAAACAATGGACGCACAGATTATGAGACAACCGAATGGAATTGTCTCACCTGAAATATTGGATGATGGTTCAGTGATATTTCGTGTCCAGGCTCAGGATGCAAGTTCTGTACAGTTGACGGGGACTTGGCCCGCGAATATGGAACGATACATCCCAATGGAGAAAAAAGACACGACTCTCTATGAAGTGAAGATCGGTCCGTTGCCATCGAATATGTACGAGTACGAGTTCATAATCGACGGCGTCCCAGCCCTCGATCCAAGAAATAGCGACGTGACCCATGATGGCGCCTGGATTCAAAATTGTTTGGTGATCCCCGGTAAACAGGCAGAACTCTTTGATGTCACTCAGGTGCCGCACGGAAAGGTGACAGCCGTTTGGTATCCATCGCCTACGCTTGGACAAGAACGGCGTATGAATGTGTATACGCCTCCAGGATATGACGATGAAGACCGGGACTATCCCGTTCTTTATCTGCTCCATGGCGGCGGCGGCAACGAGGAAGTCTGGCTGAACAGGGGACGTGTTAATTACATTCTGGATAACCTGATCGCAGGTGGGGTTGCGCAATCCATGATTGTGGTTATGCCAAATGGGTATCACAATTTTTCGGGAGCGCCGCTGCATCGTCCGCATTCTGCTGAACAAACTCCAGGCATAGCCCCCCTCGTTACAGGTAGATTTGAGAAGAGCCTGATCAATGACATAGTCCCCTACATTGAAAAGAATTACCGTGTCAAAACCGACCCAGATCACCGGGCTATCGGCGGGTTTTCAATGGGCGGTTATCACACCCAGATGATTACCAACAGCAACCCGGATACGTTCAAATATATTGGTGTAATGAGCATGGGGTTGTTCAAAGGGGTTCCTGGAGTAGAAGTAGAGTACAGTAGAGATCAACACCTGAGTCAATTGGAAGCGCTTAAGAACGCCCACCCAAAACTATACTGGATAGGAATGGGGACGCAAGACTTCTTATATGAACACATCAGTCCGCTTCTGCAGCTCTATGATGAAGTGGGTCTCGAATATCACTACAGAGAGAATGCTGGTAATCATGACTGGAATTCCTGGCGTTTGTATCTGACTGAATTTCTGCCTCTTCTATTTAAGTGATGTCTTTCCCGCTGGATACGCATCACATAGATCATTACGCTATAAAGAGATAATTATGAAAAAAACAAAGAATACAGGAACGACCGCATCGACTCCATCGGATGCAGAGGTGGCCAAGCGCGTCGATGCACTCTTGGAACAGATGAGTCTCGAAGAAAAGGTCGGTCAGCTCAACCAGGTTGGCGGGGCAGAATTCGCACTTGGACCTAAAGCAGAAGATCAGATCCGCAAAGGCGGGGCAGGTTCTGTGCTTTGGCTGAATGATACAAAAAAATTTAACGAACTGCAGAAGATTGCTGTCGAAGAAAGCCCATCAGGCATCCCGCTGCTTTTCGCCCTTGATGTCATCCATGGTTATCACACCATCTTTCCGATTCCGCTGGCTATGGCTGCCTCCTGGGATCCGGATGTACCTGAGATGTCTCAGACCATTGCCGCGAAAGAGGCTCGTGCTGCTGGATTGCACTGGACTTTTGGCCCAATGATCGATATTGCCCGCGATGCCCGTTGGGGTCGTATTGCTGAAGGCGCAGGGGAAGACCCATACCTGGGATCCGTGATGGCGGCGGCACAGGTGCGTGGTTTTCAAGGTGAAGACATTTCGGACCCTGAACGGGTGCTGGCATGTGCTAAGCATTTTGCCGGCTACGGTTACTCAGAAGGTGGACGCGACTACGATCCGGTTTACCTCTCCGAAACCCAACTGCGCAATATTGTTCTGCCGCCCTTTGAAGCCGCCGTACAGGCTGGAGTGGCTACCTTCATGAGTGCCTATATGGATCTCAACGATGTTCCAGCCAGTGGCAACCAATTCCTGCTGCGCCAGATCTTGCGTCAGGAGTGGGGATTTTCCGGCTTCGTGGTATCAGACGCTTTCGCAGTGGGCAACCTCGTGATTCAAGGTCATGCTCGCGACAAGCGTGATGCTGCTCTGCGCTGCATCAAAGCCGGACTCAACATGGATATGTCCAGCTATTCCTACACTGGGAATGTGGCTGATTTGGTTGCAGATGGATCTCTAACTGTCTCCGAGATCGATGAACTGGTGCGCCCGATCCTGGCTCTTAAGGTCAAGATGGGTTTGTTTGAAAACCCGTATGTGGACGAAGAATTGCTGGCAAGGGTTTTGGCACTGCCTGAACATCGCGAAACATCCCGCTGGGCAGCACAACGTTCAATGGTGTTGCTCAAGAACGAAGGCGGAATTTTGCCTCTCAGTAAGGATGTGAAAAATGTGGCGGTAATTGGCCCGCTGGCAGACTCGATGGAGGCTACCGAGGGTTCGTGGATGGTTTTCGGTCATAAACCTGCCGCTGTGACTGTTTTGGCAGGCATCCGTGCCAAGCTCCCAGAAGCGGCTGTGATTTACGCTCCTGGTCCCGAGATCCGACGAGACATTCCATCCTGGTTTGAATCTGCCATGATAGGCCCCCCATCAAAACCGGCTCAGACTCCGGAAGATGCTGAAGCAGCCTTCCAGAAAGCTTTAGAGACTGCCCAAGCCGCTGACCATATTGTGATGGTTTTGGGCGAGACTGACGTGATGTCCGGTGAAGCTGCATCGCGCGCCTCCCTGGATCTTCCTGGACGACAGGATGATTTGCTCAAGGCTGTCACAGCGATGGGCAAGCCAATAGTATTGGTTTTACTAAATGGTCGTCCACTGAGTTTCAACTGGGCGGCTGAGCACATCCCCGCCATCCTTGAAGCATGGGAACCTGGTACAGAAGGAGGCAATGCCGTTGCAGATATCCTGTTTGGTGATGTAAACCCAGGCGGAAAACTGCCAGTCAGCTTTCCGCGCAAGGGTAGCCACGCACCACTCTACTACGCCCGCAATCTGACTCATTCGCCCGAAGGCAGCCGCATGTACAACCCGCGCTACTGGGATGGTTTGCCCATTCCACTGTATCCTTTCGGCTATGGCTTGAGCTACACCACCTTTGAGTTTTCCAACCTGAAGGTTTCAGCTCCGCAGATCAAGACAGGGGACAGCGTGACCGTCAGCGTGGATGTGACGAATACAGGTCAGGTCACAGGGGATGAGGTAGCGCAGCTCTACATCCATCAGAAATATGGTACCGATACCCGCCCAATGCGTGAACTAAAAGGCTTCCAGCGCGTTAGCATACAGCCTGGGGAGACAAAGAAAGTTAACTTCCAACTCGGTCCAGACGAATTGAAATATTGGAGTACGAATGCCAGAAAATGGCTTCAGGAGGCTGCTGCTTTTGATATCTGGATTGGTGCCGACTCGCTGGCTACACTTCACGCAGAACTGGAAGTAATCGGCTGAGTCGTCACAATGTAGACATCCAATAATAAAACTTCCGGGTAGTGGTCAAGTAACAAGTGATAGGTTATGCCGGATGATAAAGAGTCGTGTCACGATTTCGTGCATGACATCCGACTTTGAAAAGGATAGTGTCTTTCTGACGAAGCGTGCGCAAGATTGTCTCAAGGTGCAATACCAACGTTCCATGTGGTTGGTCTGTCCACTTCCTTTACCAACACACTCGTGTGTCTCGACAGGAAAGACCAGTTGATAGGCGTCCCAGAAATCACTATAACTCTGGCAACCTTTGTAAGCAGGTGGGATTTGCTCCCACAGTTTGCGGCAGGTCGCCTCACTTCGATCTCCAATCACAAACGCCACGATTTGGCGAGTTCGGCGGCACATGATGGTCCACAGCCAGCGTTTGTTCCACCTTTCTTGGACAAATGACCACATTTCATCGGCTTCCAGGACATCGTCAGGCTCAGCGGGCAGAAGCGTCTCTTCAAGTGTTGGGTTGGCTTGGTCTTTTTTTTAGCCAGGAGACCAATGTCGGGCGGCTCACGCCAAAGGTGCGTTGAATGCCGCGCATGCTGGAACGTTCGGAGTAGGCTGACAGAATTTGCTCTTTCTGAGCTTCGGTGTAGCCGCGTTTGGGTTCCAGAACGCCGCGCTTGCCGCAGTCCTTGCACCAGTATTGCTGGCTGCCGCTGGCATTGTGACCATTCTTGACGATGTTTGGGCTACCACAATTTCGACACGTGTAGACGACTAATTTGGCTATCATGCTCACACTGTACCATGTTTCACTTCAACTTGACCACTACCAAATTTTTTAGATGCGCGTGATCGTTGACGGCATCAATCGCCCAGCGGTGCTGATACGGAAAATAGAGGACTCGGGCAAAGGCTGTATTTTCAAACCGAAAACGCACACCCGAGGGGTCCACGTGAGGCGCGACTCCAGTGATGGCGTTCATCAGCTGGTTCAGTAGACCGCCGTGCGAAACGATCAGGTAACTGCCAGCGGGCCGCCTCAGTAAATTGTGCAAAGCCTGACCCGCACGAAGATACAAAGCCCAGTCGCCTTCGCCGTCGCCGCCGATGGGATCGTAGGGGGTGGTGTAGGGAGGACGCGGCTTCTGGCGGACCTCCTCGGCGGTCAGTCCCTCCATTTCGCCGATGGCGCGCTCCAGCCAGATGTTGTCGAACTCCACTTTGAGGTCCAGTTTCGAGGCGATGATCTCCGCCGTCTCCCTGGCGCGTCCCAGCGGGCTGGAGAGGATCAGGTCGAATTTCTCATTCTCGGATTTCCACCTTTCGGCAAGCGCGCTCGCCTGGGCGCG
>JRYF01001271.1_pt1 | contig 15087 bp, 12 predicted proteins | sample 235331 | NCBI WGS metagenome assembly JRYF01 (sample SAMN03074217, study PRJNA261475) | activated sludge metagenome | biome: Wastewater Treatment Plant; feature: Wastewater; material: Activated sludge; isolation source: activated biomass of a wastewater treatment plant treating hydrocarbon... ...
GTGTTGTTCTGTGGTGTGCTCTCCCTTTTGTCGGCGCGGCGGGCCGCGCGGCCGCCGGTTGGGTCGAGCCGGGCCGCGGACGTGGGCCGGCGGTTTCCCTCGGTTCGTCCGTGGGTGAGTCCAACCCGGCGGGAGCGGCCCCCGGGCGCGCCGGAGAGCGGCCCGGCTCGGCGGGAGTCGCCGCCGGCGCGCGCGCGTGGGGCTCCCGGGCGGTCGGGGCGTCGGCCGGCGTTGGCGAAGAACCCTCGGGCGACAGCGCTTGATCGAGGTCCAGTTCAAACGCCGGGTCGTCGACGGGAGGGATCGGCGGCGCCGCCGACTCATCCTCCCGGTCATCGGCCACGCGGGCCTCCTCCAGGGGCGGCTCGTCGGGCGCGGGCGGGCCGACCGGCGTCTGGATGTGGGGGCTGGGCACGCTGGCCACCGTGAAGGTGGGACCGGGTTCCAGCCGATGCGGGCCGGCCACGACGTAGGTCCGTGCGCGGTCGTCCGTGTCTTGCAGCACCAGCGCCACCCGAGACACCGCCGAGGGGTCGGCGCCGAAGGCGAAGGCGATTTGATACAGCTCGGTGTTGCTGGCGGCCTGGAGGATGCTTTTGACGTCGTTGGCCAATCCCGGGGCTTTCTTGGTCGCGACCAATAACGATTCCCGAGGCAGGAACTCAACCTGCACTTGACCCGCTTGGGCGGCGGCGAACAACAGGCGGTTGTCGATGCCCTCGATCAGGGAAAACGCATCCACCAGCACCTGTTCGCCGGTCTCGGGGTCGCAGACCGGCTGGCCTCGGTCGTCGAAACCGGGGGTTTGGGCGAGCAACCGGGCGGTCCACTCGGCCGCATCCTTGCCGCGCATCAGCGGTTGCCAGCGGGTTTCCACGCGCTGTCCGTCGCCGACGCGGGTCAGTACGCCGCGGTAGGGGTGCTCGGCCAGCAAGCGGACCAGCCCGTGCGTGGCCGAGGCCAGATCCCGCACCGCCACCGCTTGGTCGGGATACAGCACGGGCAGGCGCAGATTGATCTGGACGCTTTCTTGTTGCCGGGCTTCCCAGGCGGCTTCCAGCTTCGCCGTCAACCACGGCCGGTCGAACGTGACGGGGCGCCACTCCCGACCGATATTGACCCGCGCCTCCAGGTGATCCAGGCCCAGCGCCCAGCGGATGCGGGTCGGCTCGCCGATTTCCGGGCGGGCATTGGTGAACTCCAACACCGGCATTTGGGCATACACCGCCACCACGCGCCGGTGCTGGTGGCCGTTCAGGCCGGCCTGGGCCTTTTGCGCCGACAGCGCGGTGGTGACCCAACCGATGCTGACGGTATCCGTTTGCTGATCCCGCCAGGCGTTACCGAACACCAGCACCGAACCCGGTTGCGCGCCCGCGCCTTTGTTCAGATTCTCCAGACACTCGCGCACCCGGTCCGGGCGCACGACATAGGTATCCATCTGCCCGGCCGGGGTATGCGGACCGTCGAACAGCGCGGCCGCCCGGAAGTTCAATTGCCCGTTCTCCGTCACCGGCACGGCTTCCAGCCGCGCCACGATCTCACAGGACTGATGGGCGCGCGGCGGCTTGGCGGTGGCGCCGAGGGTGGCGGCGTGCGTGCGAGCGCGTAGCTCTTCAAGAGAATTTGTATTATTCAAAACATAGACTCCTGTGACATGAGGCCGGGGCGGCGACCCAGATCGAGAGCGTCAGGGGGTGGCGCCAAACTGAAAAACGGCGGTCCCCGCGTCCGCGCGAATGGGTTGCAGGCGCGGTTGATCGGCTTGGCGGCGCGATAGCGTGGCACGGTATTCAGTGAGTCGCAGGCGCGCCTCGGGTAGGCCGCGCTCGGCGATGAGCCAGCGCGCGGCGGCTTCCAACTCCAGGGGGCCGCCGGGGGTTCGGGCTCGCTCGGGATCGCCGCCCAGATCCCGGACTTGCTGGAGCAGGGTATCGAGGTCCCACTGCGGGCGGACAAACGCGGCGCGTTGCGCGTCCGGCAAGCGGGCCTCGATGGCTTCGCGATCCCACGTCGGTTTCGGGGTGATCTTGACCGCGCCGCTGGCCACGTTTTGCCCCAGACCGAGGGCGCGACAGCGCTCGACCAGACCCGCGCGGGTCTCCTCGCCCATCGCGTGCGCTTCCTTGGCGAGGATGTCCAAGCGCAACCAGCGGGTGGCCAGCGCCTCGATCTCGCTCTTGGCCTCCTGGGGCAGATCGGCCAGGGCCAGGTCGAGCCGTTCGCCGGCCGGCCACGGAGGAAGCTCGCCGGCCAGCACGTGCGCGTTCCAGTAATGATCGCCCGCCGCGACCAGCTCCTGCTCCAGGACGGGATCGTGCGGACAGGGCAATACCTCGGGCGACCAGGTCTCGGGGTTCCAAGCGACCAGCGCCCGGAAGGTCACGGACAAGCCGACGGCTCGGGCCAGCAGGCCGATCTGATGCAACTGACAGGCGTATTCCAGGGACACGTCCCGCAGCGGCGCGGCGGGTGCTTTGTAATCGACCACCCCAAGCCGGCCCTGGAGAACGATGAGGTCATCCGGGGTGCCCTGCATCCAGGGCCAGGGCGCCGCCGCCCCTTCGACCCTTCGGGCCAAATCGGGGCGCCGGGTGGCGCCGCTCAGTCGCAGAAACTCGCCGCGAACCAGCGGTTCCAGGGTCGTGCCCCGGCGCAGGTGCGGGTTGTCGGGCGGGGGTTCGGCCCATAACAGCTTGCGGGCCACCACCTCGCGAGCGGTGGCGAAGGGTTGATACTGCCCTCGCCGCTCGGCGACCAGGACCCCGATCTCGCTGGCGCCAAAACCCGCCAAGCGGCGCAGATGCTGGGCCAGGCTCAGCCCGCTCCCCAACTCCCCGCGCGCTTCCCGCTCGAACAGCGCGGTCAACCACGCCTCGGCCCGTCCCTCGCAGCGCGCCGCCTGGGGGAGGCGCCGTAACGCCGCCAGGCCTCGCGCGTAGTCTTCATGAACCATGTCAGCCGCTCTCGCCAAAATTAATTCTGTGCGGTCAATTAAATTATATTATATTTATAACAAATTTTTTTAGATCAAGGATAGCACAAAATCACCGGAGGTCCACCATGGCCGATGCCGTTTCCGTTCCCGAGTCGACCGCGCCCCCACCCGTCGGCGGCCTCCGTGGGGTCGCGCCCGTCCACAACCTGCTGGACGATCACCGGCGCAAGTTGCACTGGTCGTTGCTCGCCAACGGCGTGTTGAGCGTCGCGCTGCTGGCGAGCGCCGGCGGGCATCTGTGGTCGGCACTGCATCCGCCGTCCCCGGAGTATTTCGCCACCACCGCCGACGGCCGCTTGATCCCGATGATTCCGATCAGCGAGCCGTACGTGCCGCAAGAAGTGTTGCTGACTTGGGTCGCGAAAGCGGTCACTCAGGCGTACACCCTGGATTACGTGCACGACCGGCAACAGCTTTCCCTGATGCGCGAACTGTTCACCGCGCACGGCTTCAAGACCCACCTGGCGGCGCTGGAAGAGGCGGGGCTTCTGGAAGCGGTCAAGCAGCGCCGGCTGGTGACGCAAGTGGTGGCGACCGCGCCGCCGGTCATCACCAACCAGGGGGTGTTGGGCAATCGCTACGCCTGGCGGGTGGAGGCACCCGTGCAGATCCGCTATCAGGGGGCGTCCAGCTTCAGCCAGCCGCAAAAGAACCTCGTGGAAGTGTTGGTGGTGCGTATCCCCACCCACGAACTGGCGCGCGGTTACGCCATTCATCAGCTGATCACTCGTCCGGAGGGCCGTCGCGAATGAGGAACGCTGGACCGCTCATCATCCTGACCCTGCTGAGCCTGACGGCCAGCGCCCAGAGCGACGCACCCACTTCCGTCGGTCCCCCGCCGCTCCCCGAAGCGCCCGCGCCCGCGGAGGGCGATCCGGCGATGGGTCTGGACCAGCCCCCGCCGGCCCCGGGCGCGGGCCGGCAAGCGCGCCGCGAACAGGCCCGCGAACAAGCCTTCGAGCAGACTGAAGACCAGTTGCTGCCGCTCGCGCCCGAGCAGCTGCAAGCCCTGATTCGCTCGTTGGAAATGACCGAGACGCTCTCCTCCACCCACGCTCCCCCGGAAACGGTCCTGAGCGCCGAAGCCCTGCGGATCGATGCGACGCGCCCGCCGGTGGTGCGGGTCGCCCAAGGTTACGGCACCAGCATCGTGTTCACCGATCGCACCGGCAAGTCGTGGCCCATCACCGCGTATCAAGGGTTCAACGAGGGGCTGTTCGCGATCTCGGCCAGCACGATCACCGGCAACAAGGAGGATCTGCCGAGCGTGTTGGTGGTGCAGCCCGTGGCCCGCGCCGGCGCGGGCAATCTGGTCGTGACCTTGCAGGGTTTGGAAACCCCCCTCGTGCTAACCCTGGCGCTGGGGCAGACTCAGGTGGATGCCCGCAAGGAGTTCAAGCTGCCGCTGGCCGGCCCGAACGCCAGACCGGAGTACCAGGCGGTCAGCCCGCGCGGCATCGAGACGGCGCTACTGAACGTGCTCAATGGCCTACCGCCGGTGGCTTCGGCCCTCCGCGTCGAGATCGGCGGGGTGGAGCCTGAGGCGATGGCCTGGCGGGTGGGCGACGATCTCTATCTGCGCACCGTGGCGGAAGTGTACAGCCCCGAATACAGCCAGCGGGCCAGCCAGCCGAGCGGACTGCACGCTTACCAGCTCCCGTACGTGCCGGTGCTGCTGGTGAGCTACAACGGCCGAATGACCGAATTGATCGCCCAGGAGTAACCCATGCCGCCGCTCAACCGACAGGTGCTGATGCTGGCGGGCGTCCTCGGATGCTTGCTGGGATTTTATCTGTGGATTCGCTGGGAGCCGGATCTCCCGGCGCCGGGAAGCGCCCGCGCCCCCGGCGTGCAGCCGGTCGAATCCGTTCCCGGAGGTCCGCAGACGCCGGAGTACGACCGCCTGCAGGGGCTGGCCGACGCCTCTCGGGCTCGCCTGGCCCACGAACGGGGCGTCAGCGCGGTTCCCACGCCGCCGACGTTGCAAGCCCTGCGGTCGGAGCCCCCGGTCAGTCGCTCCCCAGAGTCCCCGGGGGTTCCTCGGCGGCCGGACTCGCCGCCGCCCACCGCCGCGGCGGCTGTCCCACCCCCCGATTCCGACCGTCTGGTCGCCGATCTGGCGCGCGCCATGCAAACGCAGGCCAAAGAGTTGGTGGCGTTCCGCGAGCAACGCTTCAATCCCCGGCCGACCCGCATGGTCACGTTCGAGGATGTGCGGGGGCAGCGCGAACGGGCCGAGGCCCGATCCCGCGACCGGCTCGGAGTCGCGGCGACCCCAACGACGGGGCCTCGGGATCGGAGCGGCGCGCTGCAACCCGGCGAGATCCTCTACGCGGTTCTGCAAACCGCCATCAACAGCGACGAGCCCGGTCCCGTGCGGGCCAAGGTGACGGGGGAGCGTTTCAGGGGGGCGATTCTATTGGGTAGCCTGCGCCGTTTTCCGCCGGTGGCGGGCAGTCGCCCGGAACGGGTGTTGGTCACCTTCGAGGCGCTGACCACGACGGATCGAACGACCCACGCCATCGATGCCTACGCCATCGATCTCGCCACCGCGCGCACGGCGCTGGCCACCGGCGTCGATCATCATTACCTGTCCCGCTGGGGTTCGTTGATCGCGGCCAGTTTCCTGGAGGGTTACGGCAACGCCGTGCGCAACAGCAACCGGATCGCCACGGTGGGACCGCTCGGGACGGTGATCAGCGTGCCCAAGGACGGCATCGACGACGGGCAGATCGCCCGCGAAGCGCTGGGCACGGTGGGCGAGCGCCTGGCCGATGCGGTCGGGGAGCATTTTCAGCGGCCCAACACCATCACGGTGGATGCGGGCACGGGCATTGGCGTCTTGATCGTAACGCCCGCCGGCGATCGGCGGGAGGTCGCGCCCGTGGCGTCGTCTCCCCCGCCGCCGCGGACCCCCCACCCCACCCACCGCTCCCCGCTGTTTCCCGACGGCGCGCCGTTGACCCCCGTGTTCGCGTCGCCCCCCGCTCCCGCCGAGTGACCGCCATGGCCGCCGAAATTCCTCCCCTGGATGAGCCCGTGCCGATGGCCGCCCCGGCCGCCCCGGCCGCCCCGGCGCCCCCGCCGGTCCCCGTTCGGAACGCCAACCCCATCGGTCCGTGGCTGGCGATGCTCGTCATGGCGGGCGTCATGCTCTTTGGGCTCAGCCAACTCTCGAGCGTGCTCGGCCTCTTTGAAGTGTCGGCCTGGTGGACGCCTCCACCTGAATCCCTCGGGCTGAACCGCATGGCGGAGGTGGCTCGGCCGGACGCCGCCGCGACCGCGCCGGACCCCGCCCGCCCGGCGCCCGAGACGCGGGCCATCGCGGTGCGCGATTCGCCCCCGCGCCCGCCCGCCCCCGACCTGCCCCAGTTCAGTATTCGCGATGGGGAGCAGTACGATTTCATCACCGATCTGGACGCGGAGACGATGCGGCGATTGGGAGCCGTCCAGGGCCAACTGGACGGCATGGCCGACCAGTTGGGGGCGCTGAACCAGAGGGTGCAAACCTGGGCCGATCGAGCGGGCCAGCAGCTTCAGCAGACCAGCGCGCACCAACGCCAGATACAAGAGGAGTTAACGGCGACCCGGCGGCAGATGGCCGCGCTATGGCTGGCCGCGCAGGAGCTGGAGGCCCGTCTGAAGCGCGGACCTCCGGTCTCCGACGGCGCCGGCGCGCCGGGCGGCGCGCCGGTGCCCGGCTGGTCGGTGGCGGCGATCAGCGGGGCGCGCGCGTGGCTGCGCACGCCCCAGGGCGGGACGGTGACCGTGACGGCCGGGGAGCGCCTGAAAGCGCTGGGCGTCGTGCGCGCCGTCGATCTGCGGCGCCGGATCGTGGTGTTGGAGGATGGGCGCTACGTGCGGTGACGAGCCTGTCAACCTTTTGGGGTCAATGCGTTCGATGGGACTGTAACGGCCGCCGCCCCGCGAACGGGAGGGCAATCTGGTTGAAGACCCCTTGCCACTGGCGCCTCGGCCGGCTCCATGGCCAGGCGGCCTGCGCGATGGCCCAGTCGATCCCCTTCGGAGTGGAACGGTCGCTGGGGGAGAGGCGCCGGTGGTCGAGCCCTGGCGCATCACGCGGGCGGGCTGAATGGCGCGGGAGCTTTCTCCCGCGCCAAGGTCCCCATCAATGGGACGAACGCGCGCAAGCGGTTGAATCCGGACGGCCGTCGGGGAGCGCTTGGCCCGTTTCGACAAGCCGCGACTGCGAGAGGAACGCGGTTTTCGCCCTATTTCCATTTCCGCAGGCTTGAGCCATGATGGACCGGCTTGAGGGCGTGGCGCCGCGCGGCGGTCGGCTTGCCGACCCGATCGTCGAACGGCGTCCCGCAGCTTGCGCCATCCGCGAGGCAACCCGCGCCGTTCTCGGCGTACCGTCCAGTGCCGGGCTGCGTTTTGCGACTCTCTGGATACCGGGTTTGTGGGTTGGGTCCGTCAACCGTTGGGTCACCGGTTTGTTGTTCTAATACCACAAAAAGCCGCACTTTGCTGTTGTTGTCTTTCTTAGTAGTTTTAAAAGAGTTAATGGAAGAAAAAGTTCATAAAATTCAATATATAGCGTCATTTAGGGGGGGACAACGCGGGGAGTTTCGCCCGACAAAGGGGGGACAAAGGGGGNNGGACAACGGGGGTACTTTTTCCCAACCAACCAGGAGGAGCGATGACGGAGATTCCACAGCGACTCGACAACCACCTGCGCAAACCCACGGCGCTGATTCACTTCGAGCGGTCGCTGTCGGTGGTGGAGCAGAAGGTGATGACCCTGATCATCTTCCACTGCCAGATGGCCGAAAAGGACCCGCGGGGCTTCTACTACATCAAGAAAAACTTCGTTCGGGAGTTTCTGGGCTGGGACGATAGCCACAACTACCCACGCCTCTACGAGGCGTTCCTGGGGATTTTCAACAACACGATTCAGTGGAATATGCTGGAGGCCGACCGCACCTTCAAGAGTCTGAAGTGCAAGCTCATCATCAGCCTGCTGGAACCGACCGAGACCGGTCAATACATCGGCTTCAAACTCCATCCCGATCTGGAGCCGGTGATCAAGGACCCGCGGGTGTTCGCCAAGCTCAAGCTGGTGATGATGGTGCTGCTGTCCCGCTCGCAGTACGCCTATCCCCTTTATGAATTGTTCGCCGACAGCTACTCGCGCGGCCAATCGACGCTGCGCATTCCCCTGGCGACGTTGAAGTCGTACCTGGGGATCGACGCGGGTTGTTACGGGGTCTTCAAGGACTTCAAGACGCGAATCCTCAAGCCCAATCTCGACAGCCTCAACGCCGCCACCGACTTTCAGGTCGAGTACGAAACCTACCGCGCCGGTCGCTCGGTCGGGGGGCTGGTGTTCCACCTGCGCAAGCAACCCTGGCAGCCGCCCACCCTGGACGGACCGCTGCGCGAGCTGCTCAAGTACTACCAGCAACTCTCGCTGACCGCCGCGCTCGAGAGCCCGCCGCCCTGGTCGCCCGAGGAACAGGACTTCCTCCGGTTGCTGCGCCAGGACGGACTCACCGAGGCCGACGCGGTCCAGGCCCTGGAGGCGCACGGGCTGGAAGGCGCCAGCGAGATCCGCGATTACGTGCGGGCCGAAGTCGCCCGCCGCCGGGGCCAGCCGGAGGAGATTCGCAACATGGGTGCCTATCTGGCGCGGTGCTTTCGCGAGGGCTACGGCAAGAAAACCGCCGAGGAACGCACCGTCGAGCGGCGCCGGCGCGCCGCGGCGGCCATCGCCCAGGCCCAACAGGACGCGCGGGAGCGGCGGCACGCCCAGGCCGCCGATCTGGCCCAAGCCTTCCGCCAGCACCAGGCGGCCCAGGTGGAAGCGCGCCTGGTGGCGCTGAGCGCCCCGGAGCGCCAGGACCTGGACCGGGCGTTCATCCGGAGCCAGCCGATCTGGGCCAAGGCCTTTCGCGAGGGGGGATCGAGCAGCCCGCTGGCGCGCGCGGCGTTCCAGCAGTTCGCCGCCGAACGGCTGCTCCCCGCCGAGGAATGCGACCTGGAGGCCTTCGCCCGCGCCCGAGGGGCCTCGATCGAGGTCATCAACCTGCTGCGGATGGCCGCCTGAGCGATCCGGCGGCGGCCGCCCGCCCCTCGGTTCCCGAGCATAACGCCCGCTCGCCGCCCGCCATTCAGACGCACCGGTGCGAAAAACCGCCGCGAACGAGGCGGTGGCCGCCTGGACTGAGGAGAGGTGCCGCCAAGCCGGAGCCGGGCGGGGCAACGGGAGCGAAACCCGAGTCGAAAATCGGTGGATTCGCAATCTGGGGTCATACGCAATTTCCGTGCGGGGCTCCTGTTGCCCTATATTCCGTGGGGGCTATACTACAAATAGCTTGCGCGCGTCCTGGAGCGGTCTGAAGCGGGACGGGGTCCGCCGAGGGCAAAACGCCCTACCGACCACGAACGTCGGGGGGTCGTCCTGCTGCATAACATCACCATGGTAAAGTTATGCGGAACTGCATAATCACTGGTTCTTCCCGACACCCCATGGATAAGCTAATGAAAAAATAAAAAAACCGGCCTAAAAATGCGCGACTGCGGTCGCGTGCGCGCATAACAGGCGTTGATGCGGATACGCGACCGCAGTCGCGCAGGTCCGTTGAAATTTTTGTGATTTTGTCCATTTTTCCGGGATAAAAATCCCTGGGTTGCGGAAGAACCAGGAGATCGAGCGGACTCCGCTGCGCTCCGCCGCTCATCTCCTCGTTAAGCGGCTTGCAGCCGAAGTGGTTAACGAAACAGGGTTATCAATTGTCGGTTGTGAAAGCAAAAGTCTACGTTGAAACAACTGTTGTCAGTTACCTGACAGCGTGGCCGAGCCGGGATGTGATCGTCGCGGCCCACCAACAAATCACCGACGAATGGTGGAGAGCCAAGCGCCAGGATTTTGACCTGTTTGCGTCGCAACTGGTGCTGCGAGAGGCACAGGCGGGTAACGACGAGATGGCGCAGCGGCGTCTGAAGGTGCTGGAAAATATCAAACTGCTGGAGGTCACGGAAGAAGTGCTCGCGCTGGCGGAAAAACTCATCACCAGGGGGCCGTTGCCGAAGAAAGCGGCGGAAGATGCGGCACATATTGCGGTGGCGGTCGTGAATGGCATGGATTACCTCATCACCTGGAATTGTAAGCACATCGCCAATGCAAAGATGAGGGACAAAATAGAGCACATCTGCCAGGCTAATGGCTATAAACCGACCATCATTTGTACGCCGGAAGAACTGCTAGAGGATTGACTCGATGTGGAAAGACCCTATTGTAGAAGAAGTTCGCAAAATTCGAGACGCTCATGCGGCTCAATACGACTATGACCTGAAAGCGATCTACCAAGCCGTCAAGGAAGAGGAAGCCGCGAGCGGGCGCACGTTCGTGAAGTTGCCGCCTAAGCGCATCAAAGCAAGAGAAGCTGAAGCAACCGAGGTGTAAAGCCGCCTGACAAGCCGCTCAAGCGGACCCCGCGGGAAAACGCGGAGCTCTTCCGCGGCGCTGTGCGACGCAGGGCCGCTTAGCTCGAACGTCAGGCTGAATGAGATCCCAGAGATGGTCACCGGAGATGGTCGCGGTCGATTTCGACGATCTGTCGCTGGCGTTCGACTTCGTGAGCGCCGCGGCGCCCACGGAGCACCGGGCGTACGTGTCTCTGGACACCGGAAAGATCTACTGGATTTCGGAACTCGCCGAGCTTGAGGAAGAAGCGATCCCGGACGATCTGTCCACCTCGGATCGGTACCTGGAGATACCGCACCAGAACGACCTCGATCTCGGGCAACGGCTCGTCTTCCGTTTTATCGAAGCGCGACTGCCCCATCAACACGACCGGGTCGCGAACCTTTTTCGCCATCGCGGCGCGTACCGGCGCTTCCAGGGACTCCTCGCGGCGGCGGGCCGTCTCGAGGAATGGCGCGCGTTCGCGGCAGAGGCCACCGCCAACGCACTCCGGGAGTGGTGCCAGGAGAACGGCCTGCAGCCGATCCAGCGCGAGAAGCACCTATCGGCCTGACGGATCACCCCACCCACCGTCGCACTGGCCCGGTATCCACATGCACGAAGCGCCGATAAACGCCCACCCCGCCGGCCGCGAACTTCAGCGCCAGCTTCGCCACCACCGGTGGCGGAATTCCTTCGACGGTAAAGTCCACCGCGTGACCGGTCACATGCTGGGAATGGAGCGCCGCGTCCTCGATTCGGGCGTTGGTTTCGGCGGTCCGATAGCCGCTGGTGATCCGCAGCGGCTGGCGGATGCCACAAGCCCCCATCCAGGTTTGCATCCCAAACAGCAGATGGATCAACTGCAAATCCATGCGGGTGATTTGTTCGGCGCGGACATCCCGCAGCAGATAGCAGAGCAGATGATAGCCCTCGCTCACCAGGGTTTGATCCTGGAAGTACAGCGCCCGGCCTTCCTCCCGGGTCTGAACCCGATGCACCCAAAGCAACCGGCTGGGGATCGTCTCGGCCGCCTCGATCCGGTCGGCTCCGATACCGCGCGCGCCCAACAGGCCGGCGGCGCCAAGTTTTAACACGGTGCGTCTTAACATCGGAAGTTCCCTTTTAGCCGTTCGGCATCAGGCGGTCCGCCGCCGGTTGGGCCGGCGCCCCCGCGGGCGCCCGGCGAGACGCTCCGGCAAACGCCGCCTCGATCCGCCGGGAGAGCTGCCCCAGTTCGCTGTCGGCCGCCTCCGGCCGCCGCGCCTCATCCAGCGCGGCGACCACCCAGCTGAAGGGGGGGCTGGAGGGGGCAGCGGGTGCGACCGGGTGGGGTTCGGGCGGCGGAGCGTCGGTCCCCGGCGCCGGAATGGCGACCGGCGTCACGGCGGGTGGGTCCGGATCGTCCCGCGCTCGGGAGTCCGCGCCGGGCAAGGGTTCGGTGCGCCGCACGCACGCGCCCTGCTCCAACCGCCACTCGGGATGGCGATCGAGCAGCAGATCGGCGATGCCCTGGGCATCCTTGGCGGCGCGGAAAATCTCTTTATTGTCTTGCCGAAGCAGCTCCAGGTACATCGCCAGATACGCGGCGTGCGCGTCGAGGTCGTGATGAACCCCGAGTTCCGCCCCCAGAAACGCGCTGGCCAGTTCCGCCCGCAACTCCTCACGGGCGTACTCCGGAGCGTGGCGGTCGAAACACCAGGGCCGGTTCAAGCGGGTATCATGACCGGTCCAGTGGCACAGTTCGTGGAAGGCCACGCCGTAATAGCCGCCGCTCGTGGGAAACCGCTCGCGGGGCGGCAAATGAATGGAATCCGTGCCGGGCCGGTAGAACGCCTCGACGCCCCCATGGACGATTCGGGCGCCGCCGCGGCGCAGGAGCGTCTCCAGATGCGCGTCCCGATCCCACGCGGGAGCCAGCGGGGCGTCCGTCGTGCCATACGCCTCCTCCAGGGTGGGGATCCCTTCGATCTGCGAGGCGTGGAACACGGTATGGCGGCGCAACAACGGAATGGCGCGCCGGAGCGGCCGGCCGTCGTCATCGAGCGGCGGTTCCGCGTCGGGATCGGGGGCGGCGTCGATTTCGAGGCGCTTGAAAAAGTAGACCGAGGCCCCGCGCGCCCCGGCCGCGACCTGCCAGCCCCGCGCCTGGGCCTGTTGGTATCCGCACCAACGCGGATCGGCGAACCCCAGGCCGCTGGCCAGCAACAGCAGGATGTTGATGCCTTGGTAGGGTTTGCCCGTCGCGGCATTGAACGGTAACGCCGGGACGCCGGGAGGGCGCGGTCGGTCCCAGGGACGCCGCCACGGCGCGGCGCCGTTCTCGATCAACTCGATCATCCGGTCGGTGAATTCCTGATACAGATTGCGGGACGCTCAACCGCCGCGCCCGCGACGGCCATCACCTCGTCCACCGCCCTCATCACCCTTGCGCGTGGGGCGCGGACGGGGGATCGCCATGGCGAGGCTCCTGGCCGCGGGCGGGCTGAAATCGGTGGCGGGCGCGGAAGGCGCCGCGGACGAGCGGCCGGACTCGCGCGCCGGAGCCATCGACGGCGGGGGGAGCCGCATCGGGCTTGGCGCGGCGCGGTGCGCGAGGAGTTGCGCCCTGACCCGCGGCAAGCCGCCCAAGACGTGGAGGTCGTTGAAATCGGTCGGTGCGGCGCTCGAGTCCAGGCCCGTGAAGTCCGGGAGCACGACCGACCCGTTCGCGGCCCGGGCCGCCTGTTCGGCGTAGGTTTTCCCCGGGTTGCCCGGCGTGCGCGGATCGTCGTCGCCGGCCACGATCAAGGTCGCGTCCGGATAGCGTTGGCGCAAGCGCGCGGCCACGGGCGGCAAGTTGCCGGCGTTGAAACCCACCACCACCGGCCAACCGCTGGCGCGATGGAGGCTGGCGCCCGTCGCGTAGCCCTCGCACAGCAGGAGAGTCTCCGCGCCTTGCGGCACGCCGAGGATATGGCAATGACCCACGATGGCGCCGTCTTGCAAAAACCGTTTCGCGCCGTCGGGACCGATAAACGCCAGCGAATGCAAGGTCCCATCCAAGTCCCGCACCGGCGCCACCAGTCGGTCTTGCAGCTGGCGGAGGCCCACGGCCGGCGCCTGCTTGGCGACCAGATAGGGATGGCGGGCCTCGACGAAGGGCCGCGCCCGTTCCCAGAGTTTGGCGGCGCGGGCGCGCGCCCGGTCGTGGAGCGCCCGTTGTTCCGCCGCGCGCCGGGCCTGGATTTCGGCCCACTGCCGTCTCCATGCCCGCCGTTCGGCTGCGGGCGCTTCGCGCCATGGTTGGGCGGACCAGGTCTCGGAACGCCCGGTTTTCCACGATCCGAAGGCGCCCGAGGGAATCCCGTCGGCGTATAGAATCAGCCAGCCGTTCCGGCTGCCCGGCGCGTCGCCCGCCACGCGAAACCGATGCCGCACGCCATCGAACGCAATCGCGCGCGGATCGTGCGGCGCGCAGCCGGCGTGATGCATCGCGTCCAGCACGGCGTGGTGCTGTTCGTCGAGCCACGCGCTAGCCATCGCTCGGGTCCTCGGCGGAAAGCCCCAGCTCGGCGAGATCGGCGGCGTCCACGACCATGGCCAGCCCTTGCCACAGCTCCCAGCGCAACCGGTGCTGCTCGGCCGCGCGGGTTCGGTCGCCCTCGCGATAGCCGGGCAGCGTGTCCAGGTACGCCGCCACCACCGGGCGCAAGCCCTCCGGAAGCGCGTCCAGAGCCTCCAGCTCCGCCAACTCTTCCACGAGCGTCTCGGTTAAGCCGGCGTCGTCCAGGCTCGCCACCAACGCTTCCCAGGGCGCGCGGAGGGCGGAGGGTTCTTTTAAATTATGTTTTAACATATAAAATATAATCTCTAAGGCGCCATGCGGGTGGAAGGGAGCCGGTTTCCGGTGGGAGGCCCGGCGTTCGTGGCGTCGTGAGGAGCGCTTTCCACCGCCGGCGCCGCCACCCACCGCTCGTGCAGCGCGGTGATCTCGCGATAATGATGGGGTACGCCGGCGTAGCCCAGATGGCGCTCTTGATACGCCCGCGCGCAGCGGTCGGCCGCGGCGGCGTCGCCTTGATTCGTCAATTCCTGATAGGTCTGGATCATCCGCGCGGATTCGTGATGCACCCGCGCCAGGGTGGCCGCATACAGGCGGCTCGCCGATTTGAGGGCGTGCATTCGCACGATGCGCAGCGCCTCCAGGGGGAGGGGCTGCCCGCCGGTCAGGTGTTGGGTCTGGCGTTCCACCTCGGCGGCAATGGCCTGGCGGGCATCGTCCAGCAACACCGGCAACTCGCGGTTGAACGGCGCCTGGAGGGCCGCCTCCACGACTCGGGCCAAGGCGCGCGCCCAGGCCATCCGTTCGTCGGCCTCGGCGCCGACCGAGCGCCACGCCGTGGCGGGCGCCGTCTCCTGGGGCAGGGCCGCCGGCGCCGCGGTCAGCCAGCCCCCCATCCGCGCCGGCGCGATTTCCTCCAGTAAGGCGGGTCGCCGCTCGAGGAGCGCCACCAACGCGCGGGCCATTTCATAGCGGTGATAGTTCGCGAAGACCGGGCGCTCCTCGGCGCCGTGCTCGTGCGACTCGAAGGCCGCCGTGGTCTCCTCGATCCACCGCGCCGCCCGCTCCACATACGCCGAGACCGCGACGGACGCCCGCTCGTCGGGCGGTGGCGCG
>JRYF01007946.1_pt1 | contig 15048 bp, 9 predicted proteins | sample 235331 | NCBI WGS metagenome assembly JRYF01 (sample SAMN03074217, study PRJNA261475) | activated sludge metagenome | biome: Wastewater Treatment Plant; feature: Wastewater; material: Activated sludge; isolation source: activated biomass of a wastewater treatment plant treating hydrocarbon... ...
AACACCCCCTGCTAAGTAGTTACAATGACACGTATTTTCAGCATCAAAGATTGATGCGGACAGAGAGGCTGTGCGTTCCGTCGTAGATCCGTGTCGTGCGATAAGCGTAATCCAGGGCAATTTTAGGTGCATTTTCTTTTTTGCTGACCGACAGGTTCAGCGTGGCACCCATGGCCAACCCGGAATAGAGCGGCTCGGCATTGGCATTGCTTTGGGCCACTTCCCCAAAGTCCAGTTTGTAACCGCCACGAAGCATCACCAATTCCCTGAATGAATACTCGATACCGCCTCCGATCTGGTCTTCGGAAAATGCGTTGGAGGTGTAGTTGCCTACGAACGTCAGACGGTTCAGGCTGTTGACGTAGAAGTCGTAGGACATACCAATGTTCAGCACCGATTGCAATTCAAATGCGGTCGGGCGTTGCGAGACCGTCACGCCGTGTACGTTGTCGAAAGCGGGAATTTGCAAATCCTGGGAAAGGCCCTCGCCCCGGAACTGCATCCGTCCACCGACGTTGCGGAGGGAGATGCCGAATTTGAAGTTCTCCCGTTCTCCCGTCACATATTGAACGCCTGCATCCAGGCATACCGCCGAAGCTGTCGCGTCGTCAATGCCCTGCGATACGACCCGCACCAGTGTACCCACGGATACCTTGTTTTCAAAAATATGGGAGAAACCCACGCCCAGGTTGAAGTACCTTGGAGAGAAGGTTGAGCCGGTACCTTCAGGCTGAAGGGTAGTGGTACGGCGGATTTCACCAAAATCGAGGGACATCAGGCTAATACCAAGTGCGCTGTTTTCGCCTATTTTTTGCGAAAGCCCCAAAGAATTGATGGAAATGTCGGTGCCGCGCAGGTAGATGGTATGGCCGAAAACGACTTCCGTTTTAGTGATACGTGCAAGACCGGCCACGTTCAAGCGCATGGCTTCGACACCGCTGATCATGGAGGTTGTCATGGTATGGAGGCCGGCACTGCGCGCCCAGGGATTCATGAGCAATTCTGGCGCACCGGCTTCGCCCTGGCGGTCGGGGTTGCCTGCCCACGCAGGCGCAGCAGCCAAGGATGCCAAGGTCAATAAGAATAAGAAGTATAAAGACCTATTCATAGATTTTTCTTTTGAAAAAGTGAAAGTTGATGGCCGTGTTGCCAGGGTTTCCGGTTGCGGGGATTTAACAGCAATATTCGTTTGAATCACGCTGTTTCCCCGCAACCGGTGCCCGGCCCTACCGGTGATTAGTTAGCCCCCGACGGGTCGAATTGTCTTGTGATGCCGAACCATTTTATCGTTCGTTCTCCGAGGCCCGGCGCCCTCACGTGGATGAGATAAACACCCGCCGCCACGGGGATGCCTTTGTTGTTCTTCAAGTCCCACTCAAGGTCGGGTACGATCTGGCCCGTTGACACGCCACTGCCGGAGGGGCTTCTGGGCTGTTCTGCCCGGTTGTACTGCCGGATGAATTTGCCGTCGAGCGTATAGATCGTCACCGTGCAGATTGCGGGCAGGTTGGTGATCTTTACGACCGTGGATACCCGGTTGTCCTCGTACTCCGAGTAAGCATAGTAGGGGTTGGGCACGACGTTGATCGTATCCAATGCCCTGTTGATGCCCACTGCATCGAGCGGGGAGGCTTGTTTCCCTTCAATCTTGAAGCGGTAGGTTGGATAGCCGTTGAATTCGCCGGTACCTACTGATACTTCGTAAGGATTGTCCACCCGAAGCTTGACAATCGTCTCGTTCGGAATGAGGCCATCTTTGTATTCGAGCAGCCTGGTGCCGGGCTGAAGGACAGGCAGACCTGCCCAAAGCACCCGTTTGAGGCCAAGCACCTTGCGCAGCACGGGCACGGTCGGGTCGAAACGCGTGCGCAACCATTCACAACCGTCGTATTCTTCGGTGGTGACATAAACGAAGTGCTGACCACCTGCGTAGTAGTGCCTGGGGTCGAATATGTTGAACCCGCTCAGCACGGCCTCGGAAGTTGGATTGAACATCATGTCTGCCCCGTTGGGCTTGCCGTCGGGATAGACATTGACAAAGCCGTTAGCAGCAGAAAAGGCAGAGTTTTCACCGAAGAAGATGTTGAGGCGTTTGCCGGTTTCCACGTCAATGGCATAGCCGGGGAACCACCCCATGCCTTTGCCGTCGCCGTCGGGATCGGGCAGGCCGTCGCCGTCGAGGTCATCCTTGCCAACTGATGCGCCGTTGCGCAGATCGAATTGGTTGAGGCCGCCGTCGGAGTTGAGGGTTTGGCCTGCTTCATTTTGCACCAGCCTGTATTCGTTGATCATGGTCTCAACAACGATGCAACGGCTCCATTTGCTCTTGTCAGGAGTGAAGACGATATCCACGTTTTTGAGTTCCCTCAGCAGGGCTTCTTCATTCACGAGGCTTGCATTGCTGTGTTTCCAAGCCGGTGAGAGATAAAATGCCTCGTTTTGGCCAGGTCTGGCTTCCCAGTCGCAAATCATGTAAGGCACGAAATACCCTGGGCCTATGTTGGCCAACACCTCATGCCGGCGATTGACCCATTTATCTTTGAAACGGACGTAGTTGAAAACAAAACCGGTCAAGGGGTTTGTGGAAGATGTAAACCCATTGGGAATACCACGGAACCATGCCGGTTTGTTTATGTCAGCATAGACTTGTTCGTAGCCAATGGCCCCGTCGGTGGGTGTGGCCCAAGTGCCTACATCGGGTGTTTGACCAATGGTTACCGAGAAGCCGTATTGACCGAGTATTTGCTCGTTTAATCTGGCGATGGACGTTTCCGAGATGACAAGCGGGTCTTGGCCGTTCATATTGCGCAGGTGCCAGAAAACCTCGTTATCGAGCTTGTTGTTGGCCATGTTTTCGTCCACGAAGGTGATTTCAAAATCACCGTCCACAATTTCGAGCGGATTGTAAATAGTTACGTCAATCGGGCCTCTGCCTTCTTTATAGACGATCTCGCCGTTGAAATTGCCGGCCATGATCCTGTCACGGGTTTCATCCGTCATGTCAACAAACCTGCCACCTACGCCAACGCCTTCCAAGCGGGTGATGATGGGGCCATCACCATAACTGGCGTTGAGTACTTTGTCAACGATGGGCCGGGGTATCGGAGCATAGGTCTTGATGTTGTTGCGGCCTTCCAGATAGGTTACTTTTTGGCCAGTCTGGGTAACCGGATCGAATTGTTGGTAGTTGTTGTGAGCATACGCCACAGCGGAGAAGTAGTACTTGCGGTGGTTGATCAAGCGGCGGTCACCTGAAGCAAATTGATCTTCCGTGATGCGGAAAGTATGCCGGATACCTTTGTCCAACCCTTGTATTTTCACTTCGGGATAGAAGATGAACTCGGGCTGGTTCTGGTCGGTGACCCTGCCGGGGTTGGGTACAGAAACCCAGTTGTAGAGCGTTCCAATGCCGTTTTGCACGTCCACCCAATGAATGAGCCTTGCTTTGGTCGGGTCATTGAAATCAGCCGTACCGACGTTCGGGTTGGCCAATTGGTAAAGAAGATAACCCTCGAACCGGTACAAGCTGTCCACGCCTTCGGGGAAACCAATCCCCACTTCCTGATACTGCTCAAGATAGTTATTGGAGAGGGGAGGAGGGGCGTTTGTGAAAATAGCGATGACCTCTTGGTCGAGTTCGATCCAATCCACGTCCGGAGCATCGGGACCGTCCACGAGGTCGAAGCAGTTGTCGAACAAGTCCTGGGAAATATCATCGGCAATTTGCAAGCGGGAAATATCGGGGCAAGGATACTCGATATTGGGCACCCACACCACACCGATGATCAGCTCGTTCACGGCTCCTGGTTGGAGTTTGAAAGGGCCGGAAGCCTGTACGGTACGGCGGTCGTATTGCGGCAGGTCAGCCGTACACATGGACCAACCGTTCGGGTCGTTGGGATCGCTGACGAAAGCATAGTTGATGAAGTCTGTGCTGCCGGGATTGTAGGCATCGTTGCCAAAGGTAAAACGCGTACCGTCGCGCCAGCTTCCAGAGAGATAGCGATAAAACTCAATGGCAACTTGCGGGTCAGTCGTAGCAGGCTGGGGAGGGGGTGTACCGGAGCCTGCCCTATTGATATAGGTAAATGAAGACATGCCCAATTCTTCACGGAATTCGTTCAGTGGCCCCCGGAAGTAGTCAACGCCTACAATGGGTATATCCCTGCAATAGGTAGGTGTGTTGGTGCCGCCTACCGGGCAAGCGCAGCCAGAAGTTCCATCTTCGGCATCTGCATTATAGCAATAGGCAAGGCTGCGGCCGATGTCGCAACCGATGTAATCATCTTCGGAACAACCGAGGTCGAAGTCCACCCACATGGCAAAGAAGGTGCTGTCAATATCCTCTTTTGCCCGGTTGATCAACTTGTAACGCTGGAAGGTCATGTCGTTGATCTGGTCGTTGGTAGCATAAGCAAAAGCCTGCACCTGTACTTCCATACGGATGGCATCGCCATTCGACTCGCCGTGTACAGCTCCACCCCCTTGGTCATTGTATATCCAGAAAATCATCTGGTCGGGGTATTGAGGCGGAAACTCGGAACATCCCCTGATTTCAATGACGGGATAATCACCATTGAGCGGGTCATAATTACCGTCAAGGTCTTCGTCCCAAAAACCAGCAAGGCCTTGGTCTGTATCAGGCAGGTCGAATTTGTTGATAGAAAAGAAATAGGGGTTGCGTTTTCCAGGCCATCCCCTTACACCATCTGGAATCATATCAGCGGTATAGACAGCCCCTTCATCCCTCGCAGCATAGTAAAACTCCAGGTGTTGGTCAATTTCTTGTCTGGTTACTGTGAAAAAACGGTCCCAGTTGTCGCAGACTTCTTTGGTGGTGACACCCTCGAAGTCGGTCAGGGGGCCTGTCCAGAAATCACTACGGTTGCTACGGTTGCCGTATTGTTGGCAAGCGACTTTGAGGCTGCCACCGGGGTCGAGACCGCCTAACCACACCGCACCGGAAAAGATGGAGGAGACTTCCGTCTGGCCGATGGGTACTTTGGGTGCCACATATTTTCCGTCGTTGCGGTCCCACCAAACATCACCGCCGGAGGTGAGGCGTGCCCGGATGTTGTTCACATCCTGGTCAATTTGCCTCCGGGCCGTTGTGCACTGTTCCCGGAACTTGACGGAATCGTTGCGCCGAGGGGCTTCATCCTTCGGGTTGTAGTAGGCAAAAGCCGAAGTCGTGGCAACCCATAAGCCCATGGCGATCAGAAATATTTTTTTCAAACTACGCATGGTACAAGTATTTAGATTTATCGGGACACAACAGGGGGGCCGTGTTGTGTCCCTGTTATTAAGTATTTTATCAAAAATCGAAAATAGCGCCCAAGAACACCCTGCGCGGCAGGGTATAGTTGAACGGGTTGAGCAAACGCCAGGAGTAAGCAGCAAAATAGGCTTCCTGGTTATCGGTCGGGTCGAAACCGCGCAGGAACTGCTGGCCACGAGCCGAGTTGAGGAACCCATCATCTTTTGGCGAACCCGTGTAACGATAGACGCTCAGGATGTTGCGGCGGTCGAACACGTTGGAGGAACGGAGGAAAACGTTCACACCCAAGCTGCGCTTAGCACCCGGTTTGCTCAAGGTGAAGGACTTGTCTATCTGGGCATTTACGGTCAGGTTCCAGGGTAGCCTGGAACCGTTGATAGCGCCTTTGATTCCTGAAGCGCCCAATGCTTCGGGCTGTACGGCAGCCGTGTAAGGACGACCGGAAACGGCGATCCCTGTGATGTTAAGGCCCATGTTGGCGAAAATATCCACGCCGCTGATGGTCGGCCCGGTGTAACCTTTGCCAGAGCCGTAGCGGTAGTCAATGATGCCGGTGAGGCGGTGGCGCTCGTCGTAGCTCATCGGGAACAAGGCCCGCTGAATGCCGCGTCCACCCACACCCCTGGAGGAGTTGGCATCGGAACCGGTTCCGTCGGCAAACTGCAGGGTATAGGCCAAGTTCATGGACAGGTTGCCCGTGCGGCGCATGTCGTAGCTTATGGAGAAGCCTTTAACCGTAGCGAAGTCCAGGTTGTCATACGTTTCGTAAGTGTTCACCGGAGCCGGCACGAATAGGATGAAACGGCTCTGGATCATGTCGCGCAACTCTTTGTAATAAGCCGATAGTTTCAGGGCAGAGGAGTTGCTGATTTTCTGCTGGAAACCCACTTCGTAGTCCACTGTGCGTTCCGGGCGAAGGTTGGCATTGTTGCGCAGGCCACTGCCGCTCGTTTCCCAGTAGAAATAAGTAAGCGGGCTGACGAAACTGTTGCTCGGTGGGCGCTGTACCAACACGTCATAGTGGGCGAAGAAGTTGGCTTCATCGGAAATCGGGAAAGAGAAAGCCAAACGAGGCATCCAGTTAATTTGAGGTTTGTAGTCCTCAAAGGATATATTGGTATCAAAATCCCTGCTGGTGACGTTCCGACGGCTTTCGTCGTCCTCTGCATAGCGTGGGTTCACGAGGCTGCCGCCAAATATTTCAAAGCCATCGTTTGCCGGACGGCCAGAGGGAAAGTACCAAACGTCGCCTTGGCGATAAGCCTGGATGTTTTCACCGCCGTCGGTGGTCACATATACTTTGAAATCATCCCCAATATTGCTGGGGTGTTGGGTGCCAAAGCGGTTCCTGAAATCACCTGCCGACATGATGTCGTAGAGGGAGTAGGGGTCTTTCAGCACTTTGCTGTTAGCATCGAAACGGTCCACGCGGAGACCCACCCGGAAAATCACATCTTTGAAGGTGAACTTATCTTGAATGAAGGCTGCCTGGTAGTTGGGCTGGAAAGCCGCCACAGGGAAAGTGCGCACCCCGTTTTCATCAGTGGCGCGGAAGAAGTCCTCGAAGGTGATTCCGTCAATCCGGTTGCCGAGGTAGTCATATCCCCAATAATTGAGGCCAAGCTGATTGAAATCGTTCAATTCCCTGGCCGAGAACATGGAAAGGCTCAGGTCGTTGGGATTCATCCCATCCACGTTTACGTATTCATTGAGTTGTTTGCCCAATTTGTTGCGAACACTCTTGAAAAACAGGTTGTCGGCAAGGTCGGCCTGTATGCCGGGGGCATAAATGGCATAAGCAGAATCTGGGACATATAGAATAGTATCCCCCGTAATAATATTCCTGGAAAGATAAGGTGCGACGAATGTACCGACCTGTTGCGTCGAATCAAGGCCCTGTCCTTCGATATGTTGGTTGGCAAGCAACCTTGCCGCTATCCACAGGGCACGGGGATTGATGTCGTAACCTCTGGCGGCGCGCTGTTCGTACCAAAGGCCGAACTGTATGTTGTGACGGGCGCCACTGTTGCCGCGAGGCACCAATTCAAAAGAGGTATTTGCAGTAAAAGTGAACAGATCGGATTCTCGCTTGCTGTTGAGGTTGTATATCTGCCCGACGTTGGTGTGCAGGTTGGTCCATACGTTGCCGAGAAAATCCGGGAACCTGCCATTGGTTACATCAAAGTTGTCGAAACTATTGATGTCGGAGGGGTTCGGGATGTAGCGGGTCAGGACAGGATTGATTTCGTTATTGGGTGTATAGCCAAAAAAACGGCGGGTGTAGTCAATATGCTGATAGTTTTGCTCGACGAAAATAGTATCATCTACCACGCCCGGCTCAAATTGAATGGAAGGCTCCCATGCCATATCGTAGTTGCCGATGTACCCATAGTTGAACAGGTTGTCGCCATGGCGGGGGTCAGCCACCGTATTTTTGCTGTATTCGTAGCCAAATTGCAGGATATAGACGGCGTTCTGGATCAGGGAGCTTTTTCTGGCCTGATCGGTAGCAACGGCCGTGGTCGTGCCGAGGCGGTGACGCAAGCGCACATTGGCCCGGTAGCGGGTGTCATCGCTGGTGGGGTTGTTGTGGCTGTTGAACACCCGCCAGTTTCCGGGGGTGAACTTGTCACGTATATTATAATAGGTGCCCGAAAAGGAGACATCTATGTTTTTGCCCAAGTTGGCATCCAATTTAGCGTTGAGGTCAATGGTCTTGCGCTGTTCGTTGGGCCGGTATTTGAGTTGGTTGACATCTGCATTGGTGTAATCCTCGGCAGTGGGTTTGGCCGTGTTGCCGATGAGGCGGATGGGGTTTTGCTCCAGTTCCGCAAGGCGTTCTGGTTTCACCATATAAACAGGAATGCCCGGTGGGCGGTCATCCAGATTGTACTGGTATTGCCCACCCAAGCGGTAGCCAAGCAGTGTCCTTCCCTTGCGCTTCACGATGGGGCCACTGAGTGTCAAGCTGGCCAGGTTTTGATCGTAAGGGTCCAAATATTTGGACGATTCGACCTCAAGGCCTGCGCTGAACTTTTCGGAAGGGCCTTTTGTCGTGATGGAGATAACGCCACCGGTCACGTCGCCGTAGCGTGCTTCCACTCCGCCCGTGATGACCTGCAACTGCTCGATTTGCTGCTTGGGCAACATCCGTCCACTGACCCTGATACCATCAATGTAGTAGTCGGTGGCATTGGAGCGGGAACCCCGGATGGCCAAGTCGCCACCTTCGTCTGCGGAAGCAACACCTGCACCCAGCGATGCCAAAGCGTTCACATCCCGTGTGGGCAAGTTTCTGATCTGTTCGCTGGAGAGGGTACTGCCCTGAGTGGTGTTGTCCTGCTCGATCAAGGGTTTTTCGTATTTGACCACGATCTCCGTCAGGGTTACACCGGCCGACAGCTTGCTGTCAAGCCTGTTGGCCCGACCTGCATTGATGGTCACGCCCTCGATTTTAGTTTCCTGGTACCCCGTGTAGGAAAACACGACATCATAGGTGCCGGGGTCCAACTCGGTAACGCTGTAGAACCCGTTGAAGTCGGTTTCGGTACCGGTGATGAGCACATTGCTCCTGTAAAGTGCGACCGTGCCGAAAATAATCGGCTCCCCTGTGTCCGCATCTTTCACCGATCCCTGCAGCGATGTCTGCGACCAGGCCGCAGCGCCCGCTATCAGAAATGCGATGGTGAGTAGTAAATAACGCGCCATAAAGTAGAGTTTTTATGATGAAGGTTGAACTGTAATGCGTTGACTGTGTGGTCTGAGGGGGTTGATTTGCCTTTGTCATTCCCGAACAATCGGGACAGGTGCTGCAAGGAACCGTCCACATCACAAGGGCCGTTGTCCTTTTACAAGCCCCACCTAACAAATGTGCGCAATGATAGTGAAAACTGAATTGCTCGCAAAATCGCCTGTGCTGGTTCTTTGGTTTTGGGAAAACAAACGGGCACTGTTGCCTGCCGTTGGCCGCCGATAAATGGCCATACACCGGGCAAAAGTAGTATTAAAATTTCCGGTTGCGTTGCCAATTTCTCGCAAAAGTCAGTTTTCTGATTTCAGGTTCCGGCAGGAAAAATCTTGGAAGCCCCGACAGAACGGGGTTATCAAAAACGCACGAAAGTCTGTTTTTGCGGCCATTCCGTCTATATTATCTTCAAAAAACAACCCGTCTTGTCTTGGGAAATACAAAACTGGTTGGCGTGTTCACGCTGTTCGTTATGTCGAGAGGAGACCTTGCCGGGCACTCACTGACCTTGCCAGACGATGGCGAAAATCGTTACCTTTGCCCACACAGGCAATTCATGGATGAGTCCGCTCCGAAAAGTCAATTACAGGGAAAAAGAACATAAGGAGAGAGAGATGATTATGAAATAAAATTTTTTAAAAAATTTTATTTCNNGACTTTTAGGAGTGGACTCATGGATACGGCCTCTCACCACAAAATTTTTTTCAAAAATGAAAATACAAGGTTGGTTCATCACCCTGGCACTCTTCGCTTTTTCGTGCAACCAAGCGGCGGATGCGCCTCCCGTCAAGGTGGATGTATATACCCGCTACGAACAGGAGGGCAAGAAGCTAAAGGCAGAAGCTATTTTTCTTGAAGAAAATGCTGCTGGAGGTGGGAAATCGCTCACCTTCCAGGGCGGGGTAGGGTTCCTCGGCAGCGGCATGTTGTCCCGAAACCTGCCCGGAGGCATCGTCCGTTACGAATTTGAACGAGTGATGGACTTGCCCGAAAATCTATCTTTTCATTTCACGGATGAACAGGGGAAAACGCAAAACGCTGACCTGAAGATTCCCCACGTCCGGGACTTCGCACTGCTGGCAGAACCACTTTCCCGAAAGGGAGCTTTTTCCCTGCTGGTAGAAGGCCCGCCGCTCATGCCGGAGGAGAAGTTGGTGCTCATTTTCAGCGATGCCAACAACCAAAGCCTGACCCTCGAAGGTTCGTCTGCGGCCCCTTCGCAGGAAATAACCTTCGGCCCTGGTATGCTCTCAAAACTCGCTCCCGGCCCAGTGCAGGTTTTCCTCGTGCGCAAAAGCATCGCCAACAAGTCGCAGGGTCGGTATTCCTATCGCATCGAAACGGAATTTTACACACTTGGCAAAACGGTGGAACTGGGGGAGTAGCGGCCACAATAGAAACTTGGAACAGGCAAGTAGCCGAAGGCTTTTATGGCTCAACCAACTAAACCCTCTCAACCATTCTCAACTTNNCATTCACTCTTCTTCTTCCCGGTGGCTGGCGGGCAGGCGGCCATGCGACTCTTCCCACTGCCTTTGCTGGCGTTCGCCGTCCTTTTCATAAGCTTTGATGACCTCTTTCACCAAGCGGTGGCGCACGACGTCCTCCGCCGTGAGCCGGACGGTGGCGATGCCTTCGATGCCGCCGAGGAGCTCGATGGCCTTGCGCAGGCCGGAGCGGGTGTTCATCGGCAAGTCCACTTGCGAAAGGTCGCCGGTGAGGATGGCCTTGGCGGAAGGACCGAGGCGGGTGAGAAACATTTTGATCTGCAGGGAGGAAGTATTTTGCGCCTCGTCGAGGATGATGAATGCGTTGTCCAGTGTCCGGCCCCGCATATAGGCAAGGGGGGCGATCTCTATGACCCTGGTTTCCATGAAATACTTCAGCTTTTCGGCTGGGATCATGTCGTCCAGTGCATCGTACAGGGGCCGGAGGTAGGGGTCAATTTTTTCTTTCAGGTCGCCGGGCAGGTAGCCGAGGCTTTCGCCGGCTTCGACGGCCGGGCGGGTGAGGATGATTTTTTTCACCAAACGGTTTTTCAGGGCACGCACGGCGAGGGCGACGGCGGTGTATGTTTTGCCGGTGCCCGCAGGTCCGACGGCGAACACGACATCGTTGGCCTCGGAGGCTTCGACGAGTTTGCGCTGGTTGAGGGTTTTTACCCTGATCACCTTGCCGTCGTTGCCATGAACGAGTACCTTGCTGTCCGTCTCGCTGATGTGGGCCTTGAAAGGATTGCTGCCATTGAGCAGGAGTTCCTCCACCATGTGGGTGGGGAGTTCCTTGCGGTCTTTGAGCAGGCGCACCATCTGCTCGAACTTGCCTTTGGCGGCCTGTGTGTGTTTTTTCTCGCCGGAAAGTTTCAGGTTGCTGCCCCTGGCCGTGATGGAAATGTCGGGAAAGGCTTTGCGCAGTAGGTTCAGTTTTATATCGTTTTCTCCGTAAAGTTCAACGGGATCAACGCCTTCGATGGTAAGAATGATTTCGCTCAAATCTGAAATGTTGGTTTGGATTGATTTTTTTATGATGATGGATGTACACTTTATTGATGCCTCGTCCCTAAGTGACGATAAAAAATAAGTTCAAAACTGTAAACTTCTCTCTTTTTTTGGCGGCACAGCCGCCGAAAAAAGAGAGAGGCTATTTTTTTAGCGTTACTGAGTACATTTGTGGGGTAAAGTTACATCGCCAAATGTAAACGCTATTTTAAAAAATCGGGTTCACGGTATTTACGAACATACTCTCGAAGAAGCAAAATGATTCAACTCGTAACTTTGACAACCGATTTTGGGCTGGACGATTATTATGTCGCCATACTCAAAGGTGCCATGCTGGGCCAGTGCCCGGCCATGCGGATAGTGGACATTACCCACAACGTGAAAACCTACGACATCGTGCAGGGGGCTTTTGTCCTGAAAAACGCCTACGACAGTTTCCCGCCCGGCACGCTCCACATCGTCACGGTGAACAACAGTGCCGGCCCGCTTTCTTTCATTGCCTTTTCCCTGTACGGCCATTATTTCATCGGCCCTGACAATGGTATCTTTTCGCTCATGTTCGGCGAACTTCCCGGCCAGGTTTTCCGGCTGGATGCCGATCCCGATAGCCATTTCCCTTTGAAAGACCTGCTGGCTTTTGCTGTCGGGCATCTTGGCGCAGGCAAACCCATTTTTGAAATAGGCTTGCCCGCCGGGCAAACGGAGCGCCGTATTGCCTTGCAACCCGTCATCAGCACTTCGCAGATCAGGGGGTCGGTCATCTACATTGACCGCTACGAAAACGCAGTTGTCAACGTGCCCAAAGACCTGTTCGACAAGGTGCGCAATGAACGCAGGTTCGCCCTCTTTTTCAAACGCCACGACCCCGTCACGCTGCTCAGCCGCCGCTATGGCGACGTGCCGGTTGGCGAAACCCTCTGCCTCTTCAACAGTGCCGGTTATCTGGAAATTGCCATCAACATGGGCAAGGCCAGCAGCATGTTGGGACTGAAACTGGACGACATGATCCAGATTGATTTCTACTGATGCCGCCCGAACCTTCCGACCGAAAAAATCGTTGCCATTTCGTGCAGCAATACCTGTTTTGGACTTGCTTTTGCAAAGAGGTGTTATCAAAAGTTGCTCCCCGCACATTGCTCTATTTTTCCCTTGTTTCAAACTTCTGTTTTTTTCTTCTGTTTTTGTTTGATAACCCGTGTACAGCATGATGCCATGTGGACGGGGCGTACAACTAAAAAACCTTGTGACTGTGAACATGAAAGCCCGATTCAAAAAATTCTACACCAAACACGGCAAAAAAGCGCTTGTCATCTTCCTTGTCTATTTCGTTACGAAATGGACACTCACCATTGTCTTCGGGGCCAAACTCGTGGCCGCCATGAAGGGTTGGTTGAATTGAATTGCATAGTTTTGCCGCTCATCAATCCTTTTTTTTTCGGTGAAAAAAATAACTGCCGACCACGTATTCCCCGTTTCCTCTGACCCGATTCCGCAGGGTGTCGTCATCGTGGACGACCAGGGCAAGGTTTTGAGCCTGGGCCGCCGGGACGAACACGACCCGGCATCGCTCGAACACCACCGGGGGGCCATCGTGCCCGGTTTTGTCAATGCCCACTGCCACCTGGAACTTTCGCACATGAAAGGCGTGGCGCCCACCGGCACCGGCTTGCTGCCTTTCCTCCGGACGGTGGTCAACTACCGGGACGTTTCACAAGAAAAAATACTGGCTGCCATCGAACGGGCCGACCGGGAAATGTACGATGCAGGCATTGTCGCCGTCGGCGACATTTCCAACAAGGCTGATACTGCTGCTACGAAACGGGACAGCAAACTACGCTACTATACCTTTGTAGAAATGTTCGATTTCCTGAGCGATGCGCGGGCACAGGCCACCTTCGACGGTTACTTTGAGGTTTTTGGGCTGCACCCCGGCGATGGTTTTCACCGCAAAAGCTGCGTACCGCACGCCCCCTACACCGTTTCTCCCAAATTGTTCCGACACATCAACCAAGCCAATGAGACCCACGCTTCTTCCGTGCCGTCCTATTCGCCCATGACCATCAGCATCCACAACCAGGAGACCGTACACGAGGATGCTTTTTTTATGGATAAAACAGGCGACTTCAACACTTTTTACCAATCGTTCAACATCCCTGTCGGGCACTTCGAGCCTACGGGCAGGCCGTCCATTTACTATGCCCTCGAAAACATGGACCCGCAGCACCGCACCCTTTTTGTCCACAACACCATGACCCGGCCCGAAGAGATTCGAGCGGCCCAAGAATGGAGTAGGGGCACCTGCTACTGGGCAACTTGCCCGAACGCCAACCTGTATATCGAAAACCGCCTCCCGGTTTACCGGCATTTCATCGAAACCCAAGCCAAAGTATGCATCGGAACGGACAGCCTGACCTCCAATTGGCAGTTGTCCGTGCTGGAGGAAATGAAAACCATCGCCCGCTATCAAAGTTATATCGGTTTTGAAACGCTGCTGCGCTGGGCTACCCTGAACGGGGCCGAAGCACTGGGCTTCGAGCAGGATTTGGGCAGCATCGAGCCGGGTAAAACACCCGGGCTGAACTTGCTGGATTTGGGAGAGGACTTGACCTTTAAGCCGGACACCCGGGTACGGCGCATCGTATAGAATGTTTTGAGCCTATTTTTTAAGTAAAGGGCATCAACAAACTGTACAGGTCATTTTCAAAAAAACGATGCGGAAGGGTCCGCCTCTGGCGGATAAAATGTACATTTTATTTTTTCTCCGATCCTAAGCTCTTTTACTCAATGGAAAATCCAAAGAAGAAAAACATTGCAGAATGGCTCAATCGTCTCCAGCAAGAAAGCCGGCAACTGTACTTAAAAATGAACCTAACATCCATGAAACATAAAATCCATCAGATTATCCTCATGGCAGCGCTGTTGCTGCTGTCGGCCTTTACCCTCGTGCCACCTGCGCACAACGTGCCCGAAACCAACCGATTTGTGCCCGAAGTCGTGTATGAGCTGCCGCCGGTGGCCACCTTTACACTAAAGGCCAGCGACCTCGAAGTGAAGAAAGGCGAACAGGCCTGCGTCGAACTGACAACCGGCGATTTCAATCAAATCCTGTCCATGCAATATACCATGCGCTGGGATGCCGATGTCCTGAAATTCAGGGAAGTAAAGGGCTTTGGGCTGCCGGGCCTGAGCAAAAACAACTTTGGTATGCACTTGACCGAAAAAGGAGTGCTCACTTTCTCCTGGTACGACCCCAACCTGCGGGGCCTCAGCCGCAGCGGCACGGCCAAGTTGTATGAAGTCTGTTTCGACGTGATCGGTGAGCCGGGGAGCGAAACGCAATTCCGCATCACCGACCGGCCCACTGCCGTGGAAATAACCAACTCCGCCGGTGTGTTCCTCGATCTGAAAACAACGGGTGGTTCCGTGACGGTGAAATAGCCATCCTCGTTTTGTTGCCTGCCGTTTTTTGCCGTTTTTTGCCGAAATTTTTTCAGAAGCAGTTTAAATTTTCTTGCCGGAGATAGAAA
>JRYF01003875.1_pt1 | contig 15020 bp, 15 predicted proteins | sample 235331 | NCBI WGS metagenome assembly JRYF01 (sample SAMN03074217, study PRJNA261475) | activated sludge metagenome | biome: Wastewater Treatment Plant; feature: Wastewater; material: Activated sludge; isolation source: activated biomass of a wastewater treatment plant treating hydrocarbon... ...
CGCAGCACCGGCTCGGTGCCGGAGGCGCGGATCAGCACCCGCCCGGCCTGGCCCAGCTCGGCCTCGACCTCGCGCCGGGCGGCCGCGAGCACCGGATCCTGCTCCCAGCCGGCCAGCGTCGAGCGGCGCACGTTGATCAAGGTCTGCGGGAACAGCTCGACGCCTTCGAGCAGCCCGGCCAGCGTGCGGCCACCGCGGCGCGCGGCCAGCAGCACCTGCAGCGCGCTGACGATGCCGTCGCCGGTCGTGTGGCGGTCGAGCGCCAGCAGATGGCCCGAGCCCTCGCCGCCGAGCTGCCAGTCACGCGCGACCAGTTCCTCCAGCACGTAGCGGTCGCCGACCTTGGCGCGCACCAGCGGCACGCCGCGCGCCCGCAGGGCCAGCTCGACCGCCATGTTCGTCATCAGCGTGCCGACCACGCCCGGCACCGGCTGGCGCTGCGCGAGGCGGTCGGCCGCCAACACGTACAGCAGCTCGTCGCCGTTGTACAGCCGGCCGGCGGCGTCGACGATCTGCAGCCGGTCGGCGTCGCCGTCGAGCGCGATGCCGTAATCGGCTCGCTGCGCGGCCACTGCCTGCACCAGCGCCTGCGGCGCGGTGGCGCCGCAGCCGTCGTTGATGTTCAGCCCGTCGGGCGCGCAGCCGATGGTGACGACGTCGGCACCCATCTCGTGGAACACGTCGGGCGCCACGTGGTAGGCCGCCCCGTGGGCCGCGTCGACGACGATCCTGACGCCGCGCAGCGAGAAGCTGTGCGGCACCGTGCTCTTGCAGAACTCGACGTAGCGCCCACGCGCATCCTCCAGCCGCTGCGCCTTGCCGAGCGCCGCCGCCGGCACCCACTGCGGCGGCTCCTCGAGCGCGGCCTCGACCGCCAGCTCCCACTCGTCGGGCAGTTTCTCGCCGCGCGGCGAGAAGAACTTGATGCCGTTGTCGTCGAAGGGGTTGTGCGACGCGCTGATGACCACCCCCAGGTCCAGCCGCAGCGCGCGGGTCAGGTAGGCCACCCCCGGCGTCGGCAGCGGGCCCGACAGCAGCACGTTGACGCCGGCCGACGCGAAGCCGGCCTCCAGCGCCGACTCGATCATGTAGCCGGAGATGCGCGTGTCCTTGCCGATCAGCACCGTCGGCTGGCCACCCTCGCGCGCCAGCACGCGGCCCACGGCATGGCCCAGGCGCAGCATGAAGTCGGGCGTGATCGGGTCGCGGCCGACCGTGCCGCGGATGCCGTCGGTGCCGATGTAGCGTCGTCCCATCGTCTGCCCTCGTGTGCTTCCTGTTGGCACCGCGCGGCGCGCCGCGCGACCCGGCTCAGCCCTCGCCCACCGCCTGCCACAGCCGCAGCGCGTCGGCCGTCGCCGCGACGTCGTGCACGCGCACGATGCGCGCGCCGCGTTCGACCGCCATCAGCGCCGCAGCGACGCTGGCCGCCAGCCGCTCGCCCGCCGCGCGCCCGGTGACGGCGCCGAGCGTCGACTTGCGCGACCAGCCGACCAGCAGCGGCCGCCCGAGCGCCAGCAGTTCGTGCTGCCGGCGCAACAGCGCCAGATTGTGCGCCACCGTCTTGCCGAAGCCTATGCCCGGGTCCACGACGATACGCCCGTCGGCGATGCCGGCGGCACGCAGCACCGCGCATCGGGCGCCAAGGAAGTCACGCACCTCGGCGACGACGTCGCCGTACTGCGGCGACTGCTGCATCGTGCCGGGCTCGCCGAGCATGTGCATCAGGCACACGCCGGCGGCCGGGTGCGCGGCCACGGCCTCGACGGCACCCGGGCGCTGCAGCGCGCGCACATCGTTGACGATGTCGGCGCCCAGATCGAGCGCGGCGCGCATCACCGCCGGGCTGCTGGTATCCACCGACACCGGCACGCCGAGCGTGACCGCGTGCGCCAGCACCGGCCGCACGCGCGCGAGTTCCTCGTCGGCATCCGGCGTGCGCGCGCCGGGGCGGGTGGACTCGCCGCCGATGTCGAGCATGTCGGCGCCCTCGGCCAGCAGCCGCTCGCAGTGCGCGATGGCGTCGCCCGCCCGGGCGTACAGGCCGCCGTCGGAGAACGAGTCCGGCGTGACGTTGACGATGCCCATCACGCGCGGGCGCGTCAAGTCGATGCGGAAGCGGCTGGTCTGCCAGTGCATGCCGTGTGAGCGACGAAAGGAAACGGGGCCCGGGGCCCCGTTTCGCGTCCAACCAGTCCCGCGCCCTCAGGCCGCCGCCGGCGCCTCGTCGGGCTTGACCGGCGGCTTGGGCTCGCTCGGCTTGCCGCCGCTGGGCGACCAGTCCTTCGGCGGGCGCGGCGGCTTGCCGGCCATGATGTCGTCGATCTGCTCGCTGTCGATCGTCTCCCAGTCGAGCAGCGCCTTGGCCATCGCGTGCATCTTGTCCTGGTTGTCCTCGATCAGCTTGCGCGCGGTTGCGTACTGCTCGTCGATGATGCGGCGCACCTCGCGGTCGACCTTCTGCATCGTCGCCTCGGACATGTTGACCTGCTTGGTGATGCTGCGGCCGAGGAAGACCTCGCCCTCGTTCTCCGCGTAGACCATCGGCCCGAGCTCGTCGCTCATGCCGTAGCGCATCACCATGTCGCGCGCCAGCCCGGTGGCGCGCTCGAAGTCGTTGCTGGCGCCGGTCGTCATCTGGTGCATGAAGACCTCTTCGGCGATGCGGCCGCCGAACAGCACCGAGATGGTCGACAGCATGCGCTCCTTGTCCATGCTGTAGCGGTCGCCCTCGGGCAGCTGCATCGTCACGCCCAGCGCCCGGCCGCGCGGGATCACGGTGACCTTGTGCACCGGGTCGGTCTTGGGCATCAGGCGCGCCACCAGCGCATGGCCGGCCTCGTGGTAGGCGGTGTTGCGCCGCTCCTCCTCGGGCATGACCATGGACTTGCGCTCGGGGCCCATCATGATCTTGTCCTTGGCCTTCTCGAAGTCGACCATCTCGACCACGCGCGCATTGCGCCGCGCGGCGAAGAGGGCCGCCTCGTTGACCAGGTTGGCCAGATCGGCACCGCTGAAGCCCGGCGTGCCGCGCGCCAGGATGTCGGCCCGGATGTCGGGGCCGACCGGCACCTTGCGCATGTGCACGTTGAGGATCTGCTCGCGCCCGCGCACGTCGGGCAACGTGACGTAGACCTGGCGGTCGAAGCGGCCCGGGCGCAGCAGCGCCGGGTCGAGGATGTCCGGCCGGTTGGTGGCCGCCATCACGATCACGCCCAGGTTGGTCTCGAAGCCGTCCATCTCGACGAGCATCTGGTTGAGCGTCTGCTCGCGCTCGTCGTTGCCGCCGCCCAGGCCCGCGCCGCGGTGGCGGCCGACGGCGTCGATCTCGTCGATGAAGATGATGCAGGGCGCGCTCTTCTTGGCCTGCTCGAACATGTCGCGCACGCGCGCCGCACCCACACCCACGAACATCTCGACGAAGTCCGAGCCGCTGATGCTGAAGAAGGGCACCTTGGCCTCGCCGGCGATCGCCTTGGCCAGCAGCGTCTTGCCGGTGCCCGGCGGGCCGACCAGCAGCACGCCGCGCGGAATGCGGCCGCCGAGCTTCTGGAACTTCTGCGGGTCCTTCAGGAAGTCGACCAGTTCCTTGACCTCCTCCTTGGCCTCGTCGCAGCCGGCGACGTCGGCGAAGGTGGTCGAGTTGTTGGCCTCGTCGAGCATGCGCGCCTTGCTCTTGCCGAAGCTGAAGGCACCACCCTTGCCGCCACCCTGCATCTGGCGCATGAAGTAGATCCACACGCCGATCAGCAGCAGCATCGGGCCCCAGCTGACGAGGATGCTCATCAGCAGCGAGGGCTCCTCGCGCGGGCGGACGTCGAACTTGACGCCGCTGTCGATCAGGTCGCCGACCAGGCCGCGGTCGAGGTAGGTGGCGTTGCTGCGCAGCCGCCGGTCGTCGGTGGTGACGGCGATGATCTCGGTCGTGCCCGAGCCCTCCTGCAGCACGACCGACTTGATGCGGCCGGCGCGCACTTCGGACAGGAAGTCCGAGTAGGCGATCTGGTTGCCGACGGTCGCGGTGCGGTCGAACTGCTTGAAGACGGTGAACAGCACGAGGGCGATCACCATCCACACAGCAACCTTCGAGAACCACTGATTGTTCACCGAGACTCCTTGTCGAACTGCCGCGCGGCGCTCCTGGCGCCCCCACCGGCCATTTCAGCTGGGGACGATTCTAGTTCAGTCAAGGGTTTGGACGCGGGTTCAATCACCCCGATAAGCACATCCAATTGCCGCCGTCAAGCCCCCGACGCCGGCGCGCTGTGCTTCAGACCGAGGCCGACCAGAAAGGTTTCGGCCGACTTCGCTCGCGAGGCCTTGGGCTTGAGCGGCTTGACGACCCGGAACCGGCGCTTGAACAGCTCCACGAGCTGGCTGTAGCCGCTGCCGTGGAAACACTTGCAGACCAGCGCGCCCTCGGGCTTGAGGTGGCGGCAGGCGAAGTCGACCGCGAGCTCGACCAGGTCGGCCATGCGTGCGGCGTCGGACGCCGGGATGCCCGACAGGTTGGGCGCCATGTCCGACACCACCAGGTCCACCGGCCGCCCGGCCAGCGCCGTTTCCAGCCGGGCCAGCACCGCCTCGTCACGGAAGTCGCCCTGCACGAACTGCACGCCTTCGATCGGCTCGAGCTCGAGCAGGTCGAGCGCGAGGATCGTCCCGCGCAGCGCGCCGCTGGCCGCGCCCTCGGGCGCGAAGCGGCGCCGCAGGTACTGGCTCCAGGCCCCGGGCGCGGCGCCGAGGTCGACCACCACCTGGCCCGGCCGGACCAGCCCCAGCGCCTCGTCGATCTCCAGCAGCTTGTAGGCCGCGCGCGCCCGGTAGCCCTCCTGCTGCGCCCGCCTGACGTAGGGGTCGGTCAGGTGGTCGTGCAGCCAGGCCCGGTTGACCTTGCCCGACTTGCGCTTCATGGCAGGCTCTCGAGTCGTCGCCGGGCCGCCCCGAGACGACTCGACCCCCTGGGGGGGCGGGCTGGGCGAAGCCCGGCCCTGGGGGCCCTACCAACCGGAGCCGATAATGACGGCATGTCCGCCCTCACCCTGACGCCCGCCGAGCGCAAGCAGCACCGCGCCGCCGCGCACCACCTGAACCCGGTCGTGATGATCGGCGCCGACGGGCTGACCGCCGCCGTGCTGAAGGAGGCCGACCACGCGCTGACCGCGCACGGCCTGATCAAGCTGCGCGTGTTCGCCGACGACCGCAACGTGCGCGAGGCCCTGCTGGCCGAACTGGCCGACAAACTCGCCGCGGCACCGGTGCAGCACATCGGCAAGCTGCTGGTGCTGTGGCGGCCCATCCCGCCGAAGGAGGCGGTGGCGCGCGACGACCGCCAGCCCGGGCCGCGGATCGTCAAGCTGGTCAAGTTCTCCAGGAGCGGCAACCACCGCCCGGTGGTGCGCAAGCTGAAGGTGCTCGGCAACGAGCGCCTGAGCCCCGGTGGGCTGATCAAGCGCGCCCGCAAGCGTCCCGCCAGCACCAAGAAGAAGGCCGCCGTCGGCTGAACCGCCGGCTGCCGAGCGCCACCGGCGCCATGCCTCAGCGCGTACCCGCCGCCCGCCACGCCAGCCACCCGACGAGCACCAGCTTGACGGCGAAGAAGGCCAGGCTGACCCCGTGCAGCTGGCCGAAGCCGAGCGCGCCCTGCCCGGCACGCGCCGCCTCCATCATCGGCAGCACGGCGAAGTAGCCGGCGACGGTGCAGAACAGCGCGCCGCCGGCCAGCCCCATGCCGAGGCTGAACTGCGACCCGCGGCCGGCCTCGGCCTGCCGGCGCGCCGCCAGCCGCTCCAGCGCGATCAGCAGCGCGCCCAGCGCCAGGCTGGTGTGCGCCTCGACCGCCAGCATGCGGCCGACCACGGGGCCGGCCTGCGCCGGCGTCAGCAGCGCGAAGGCCGACGGTGTGGCCAGGAGTGCCACGCACAGCAGCCAGCCGGCCCACAGCCCCGGCAGCAGCCGGCGCATGCGCTCGGCGGGCTCGACCCAGCGCGCCACGGCGGGGTCAGACGTAGCGCACCGCCATGATCTCCCAGTGCTTCAGCCCAGCCGGCGCCTGCACCTCGGCGACGTCGCCGGCCTCCTTGCCGATCAGCGCGCGCGCGATCGGGCTCGAGATCGAGATCAGGCCGAGCTTGAGGTCGGCCTCGTCGTCGCCGACGATCTGGTAGGTGACCTTGGCACCGGTGGCCTCGTCCTCCAGGTCCACCGTGGCGCCGAACACGACCTTGCCGTCGGCGTCGAGCGCCGCCGGGTCGATGACCTGCGCCGCCGCCAGCTTGCCTTCCAGCTCCTGGATGCGGCCCTCGATGAAGCCCTGCTTGTCCTTGGCAGCGTCGTACTCGGCGTTCTCGGACAGGTCGCCCTGCGCGCGCGCCTCGGCGATCGCCTGGATCACGGCGTGGCGTTCGACGGACTTCAGCCGCTGCAGCTCCTGCTTGAGCAGGTCGGCACCGCGGCGGGTCAGCGGGATGGTGGGCATGGGGCGATCCTCGGGACACCAAAGCAAAGCCGCCGCGGCGAGCCCGTGACTGGGCCTGGCCGGCGGCGGAATGGCCCCGATTCTAGGCCAGATCGGCGTGCAGGTCCTGCAGCGACCGCACCTCGAGGTCGGCCTCGTGCTTCAGCGCCTCGGTCACCGCCTCGCAGCCGGCCATCGTCGTGTAGTAGGTGACGCGGTTGGCGAGCGACGCGGTGCGGATGTAGCGCGAGTCGGCGATCGCGGTGCGCGTCTCGTCGACGGTCGTGAAGACGAGCTGGATCTCGCCTGCCTTGACCATGTCGGCGATGTGCGGCCGGCCGTCCTTGACCTTGTTGACCACCCTGACCGGCACCCCGGCGTCGGCGATGGCCGCCGCCGTGCCCTTGGTCGCGACGACCGAGAAGCCGAGGTCGACCAGGTCTGACGCCACCTTGACCGCGCGCGCCTTGTCGGCGTCCTTGACCGTGATGACGACCGTGCCCTGCGCGGGCAGCTTCGACCCGGCGCCGAGCTGGCTCTTGAGCATCGCCTCGCCGAAGGTTCGGCCGACCCCCATGACCTCGCCGGTGGACCGCATCTCGGGGCCGAGGATGGGGTCCACGCCGGGAAACTTGTTGAACGGGAACACCGCCTCCTTGATGCTGAAGTAAGGCGGGATCACCTCGCGCGGCGGCCGGCCGTCGACGCCGCGCTGGTCGGCCAGCTTCGTGCCCGCCATGCAGCGGGCGGCGATCTTGGCCAGCGGCTGGCCGGTGGCCTTGCTGACGTAGGGCACGGTGCGGCTGGCGCGCGGGTTGACTTCCAGCACGAAGACCTCGGCCTCGTCGTCGTCGCCGCCGGTGCCCTGGATCGCGAACTGAACGTTCATCAGCCCGACCACGCCGAGCGCACGCGCCATCAGCGTGGTCTGGCGGCGCAGTTCGTCCTGCAGCGCGGGCGACAGCGAATACGGCGGCAGCGAGCAGGCCGAGTCGCCGCTGTGCACGCCGGCCTGCTCGATGTGCTCCATGATGCCGCCGATCATGACGTCGCTGCCGTCGGCGATGCAGTCGACGTCGACCTCGATCGCGTCGTCGAGGAAGCGGTCGAGCAGCACGGGCGACTTCTCGCTCACCCGCACCGCCTCGCGCATGTAGCGCTCCAGGTCCTTGTCGCCGTGCACGATCTCCATCGCACGGCCGCCCAGCACGTAGCTCGGCCGCACCACCAGCGGGTAGCCGATCTCGCGCGCCAGCACGAGCGCCGCCTCCTCGGTGCGCGCGGTGCGGTTGGGCGGCTGCTTCAGCCCCAGCTTGTGCAGCAGTTGCTGGAAGCGCTCGCGGTCCTCGGCGATGTCGATGCTGTCGGGGCTGGTGCCGATGATCGGCACCCCGGCACGCTCCAGGTCCAGCGCGAGCTTGAGCGGCGTCTGGCCGCCGTACTGGACGATGACGCCGGCCGGCTTCTCCTTGTCGACGATCTCGAGCACGTCCTCCAGCGTCACCGGCTCGAAGTACAGGCGGTCGCTGGTGTCGTAGTCGGTGGAGACGGTCTCCGGGTTGCAGTTGACCATGATGGTCTCGTACCCGTCCTCGCGCATCGCCAGCGCCGCGTGCACGCAGCAGTAGTCGAACTCGATGCCCTGGCCGATGCGGTTCGGCCCGCCGCCGAGCACCATGATCTTCTTGCGGCGGCTCGGCTCGGCCTCGCACTCCTCCTCGTAGGTGGAGTACATGTAGGCGGTCTGGGTCGCGAACTCGGCGGCGCAGGTGTCCACGCGCTTGTAGACCGGCCGCACGCCGGCGGCGTGGCGCGCCGCACGCAGCGCGTGCTGGTGGGTCGACAGCAGCGCCGCCAGCCGCTTGTCGGAGAAGCCCAGACGCTTCAGATGGCGCAGCTCGGCGGCCGACAGGCTGGCCAGCGTGCGGCCGCGCAGCTGCTGCTCGGTGGCGACCAGCGCCTCGATCTGGGCCAGGAACCAGGGGTCGATCGCGGTCTCGTCGAACACCTCGGCGAGCGTCATGCCGATCCGGAACGCGTCGGCGACGAACAGGATGCGCTCCGGCCCCGCCTCGCCGATCTCCTCGACGATCTCCTCGCGGTCGTCGCTGCGCTCGTCCAGCCCGCTGATGCCGGTCTCCAGCCCGCGCAGCGCCTTCTGGAAGCTCTCCTGGAAGCTGCGGCCGATCGCCATCACCTCGCCGACCGACTTCATCTGCGTCGTCAGGTGCGGGTCGGCCTCGCGGAACTTCTCGAACGCGAAGCGCGGGATCTTGGTGACGACGTAGTCGATCGACGGCTCGAACGAGGCCGGCGTGGCGCCGCCGGTGATGTCGTTCTTCAGCTCGTCGAGCGTGTAGCCGACCGCCAGCTTGGCCGCGATCTTGGCGATCGGGAATCCCGTGGCCTTGGACGCCAGCGCCGAGCTGCGGCTCACGCGCGGGTTCATCTCGATCACGATCATGCGGCCCGTCTTCGGGTCGATCGCGAACTGCACGTTCGAGCCGCCGGTGTCGACGCCGATCTCACGCAGGATCGCGATCGACGCGNNTCGGTCAGCGTCTGCGCCGGCGCCACCGTGATCGAGTCGCCGGTGTGGATGCCCATCGGGTCCAGGTTCTCGATCGAGCAGACGATGATGCAGTTGTCCGCGCGGTCGCGGACGACTTCCATCTCGAACTCCTTCCAGCCGATCAGGCTCTCCTCGATCAGCAGCTCGTTGGTCGGCGACAGGTCCAGCCCGCGCTTGCAGATCTCCTCGAACTCCTCCGGGTTGTAGGCGATGCCGCCGCCGGTGCCGCCGAGCGTGAAGCTCGGGCGGATCACGGCCGGGAAGCCGGTGCCGCCGGTCTCGGCGGCGATGCGCTTCTGGACCGCCCAGGCCTCGTCCATCGAGTGCGCGATGCCGCTCTTGGCCGAGTCCAGCCCGATCGAGGTCATCGCGTCCTTGAACTTGAGCCGGTCCTCGGCCTTCTCGATCGCGTGCTCGTTGGCGCCGATGAGCTCGACGGCATGGCGCGCGAGCACGCCGTGGCGGTGCAGGTCGAGCGCGCAGTTCAGCGCCGTCTGGCCGCCCATGGTCGGCAGCAGCGCCATGCGGTCGCGCGGCCGCGCGGCGCGCTCCTTGGCCAGGATGCGATCGACCACCGGCCAGGTGATCGGCTCGATGTAGGTGGCGTCGGCCATGCCGGGGTCGGTCATGATCGTCGCCGGGTTGCTGTTGACGAGGACGACGCGGTAGCCCTCCTCGCGCAGCGCCTTGCAGGCCTGCGCGCCCGAGTAGTCGAACTCGCAGGCCTGGCCGATGACGATCGGCCCGGCGCCGATGATCACGATGGTGTCGAGGTCAGCGCGTTTTGGCATCTCAACGCGCCCCCATCAGCGCCACGAAACGGTCGAACAGGTAGGCGATGTCGTGCGGCCCAGGGCTGGCTTCCGGGTGGCCCTGGAAGCCGAAGGCCGGGCGGTCGGTGCGCGCCAGGCCCTGCAGCGTGCCGTCGAACAGGCTGACGTGGGTCGGCCGCAGCGTCTTCGGCAGGCTGGCGGCGTCGACCGCGAAGCCGTGGTTCTGGCTCGTGATGCTGACCCGGCCGCTGTCGAGGTCCTTCACCGGGTGGTTGGCGCCGTGGTGGCCGAACTTCATCTTGAAGGTCTTCGCCCCCGAGGCCAGTGCCAGGATCTGGTGGCCCAGGCAGATGCCGAAGGTCGGGATGCCGGCATCCATCACCTCGCGCGCGGCAGCGATCGCGTAGTCGCAGGGCTCGGGGTCGCCCGGCCCGTTGGACAGGAACACGCCGTCGGGTTCCAGGCTGCGGATCTCGGCCGCGCTGCTGGTGGCCGGCAGCACCGTGACACGGCAGCCGCGCTCGGCCAGCAGGCACAGGATGTTGTGCTTGACGCCGAAGTCCAGTGCGACCACGTGCCGCCGTGCCGCCGCGGCGTCGCCCAGCGCCCCGTAGCCGCGGCCCAGCCGCCAGGCGGTGCGTGTCCACGCGTAGCGGCGGTCGGTGCTGACGACCCGCGCCAGGTCCTGCCCGACCATGGCCGGCGCCTCGCGCGCCGCCGCCACCGCGGCGGCGAACTGATCCGGGCCGACCGTGCTGCCGACGTCGAAGGTCTGGATGCAGCCGTTCTGCGCCCCGCCGCTGCGCAGCGCGCGTGTCAGGCGCCGGGTGTCGATGCCGGCGATCGCGACCAGCCCCTCGCGCGCCAGGTAGGCGCCGAGCGAGGCCGTGGCGCGGAAGTTGGAGTGCAAGCGCGGCAGGTCGCGCACCACCAGGCCGGCGGCAAACACCTTCGCCGCCTCGACATCCTCCTCGTTGACCCCGGTGTTGCCGATGTGCGGGTAGGTCAGGGTGACGATCTGCCGGCAGTAGCTGGGGTCGGTCAGGATCTCCTGGTAGCCGGTCAGCGCGGTGTTGAACACCACCTCGCCGGTGGTGCGGCCGGCCGCGCCGATCGCATGGCCGAGAAAGGTCGTGCCGTCGGCCAGGGCCAGGACGGCAGGGGGCAGGGCTGGCAGCAAGAGAAGGCTCCGGGTGTCCGCAGACCGGCCACGCCGGACCCGCCGGGCCCCGCGATGTTTCGGGGCCGTGGCCGGGATGGCGGGGCAGCGGGCCGAATCAGCCGGCGGCCAGGATGGCCCTGGCCACGGTGACGGCGGCTGAAGGCGAATTATAGGCGGCGGCCGGGCCGGGCCCACCGGCCGCCCCGCCAGACCCCTGCTCAGCCCGCGCCCAGTGCCGCGATCCCTGCACGCGCGATCTGCGCGTCCTCGCTCGACTTCACCCCGCTGACGCCGACCGCGCCGACGCAGTGGCCGTCCACCATCACCGGCACCCCGCCCTCCAGCATGCCCTGCAGCCCGGGCGCGCTGAGGAAGGACACCCGCCCCTGGTTGATCATCTCCTCGTAGACCCGGCTCTCGCGCCGTCCGAGGGCCGCCGTGCGGGCCTTGGCGGGTGCGATCTCGGCCGACACCGGCGCCGCGCCGTCGCGCCTTTGCAGCCACAGCAGGTGGCCGCCGTCGTCGACGATCGCGATCGTCACCGCCCAGCCGTGGTGCGCCGCCTCGGCCTCGGCGGCGGTGGCGATGCGGCGGGCGTCGTCCAGCGTCAGGGCGGGGCGTTGGATCACGGCGTGCACTCCTCGGGCGTCGGTTGCGGACGGCCCGGCACGATAGCGCAGTGGCCCGCCGCCCGGCCGCCCGGCCGCCCCGCCGCCCCGCCGGACGAAGTGCTCCGGGGCCGCCGCCCGGTGGGCCAAGCCCGCGCCGCGTGCTGCGGTGTCACCCATGCGGCGGCATAGGGAACTAAACTACGCCATATCCGATCTACGGGGTCGGCTTTTCTCAACCCACCTGGAGGTCTGTCCATGTCCGACAACGTGCAAACCTACGCTGGCTACGCCGGGGCAGGCGCACTTGCCGCGCAGCGCAACCGCGTCCTGCGCAACACCTACTGGCTGCTGGCCCTGTCGATGGTGCCCACCGTGCTGGGGGCATGGATCGGCGTGGCCACGGGCATCGCCAGCGCGATGAGCCCCGGCATCGGGCTGATCGTGTTCCTGGCCGGCGCCTTCGGCTTCATCTTCGCGATCGAGAAGAACAAGAACTCGGCCGCCGGCGTGCCGCTGCTGCTGGGATTCACGTTTTTCATGGGGCTGATGCTGTCGCGGCTGCTGGGCTTCGTGCTCGGCCTGTCCAACGGCACCACGCTGATCATGACGGCGTTCGCCGGCACGGCGGCGATCTTCGCCGCCATGGCGTCGCTGTCGACGGTGATCCAGCGCGACCTCAGCGGCATGGGCCGCTGGCTGATGGTCGGCGCCATCATGGCGCTGGTGGCGATGGTCGCCAACTTCTTCATCCAGTCGAGCGCGCTGATGATCACGCTGGCGGTGCTGGTGATGGGCATCTTCACGGCCTTCATCCTGCACGACCTCAAGCGCGTGCGCGACGGCCTGGAGACCAACTACATCACGGCCACGCTCGGCGTGTACCTGGCGGTCTACAACGTGTTCCAGAGCCTGCTGATGCTGCTGGGCATCTTCGGCGGGGACGACTGAGCGGCCGAATGCACCGGCCCGGGCACGCACCCGGGCCTCACACGAGGGGCCTGCGGGCCCCTCTTCTCTTTTCTGTTTCCAGCTCAGCGCAGCAGCGAGCCGAGTGCCGCCCACAGCAGCCAGCCCGCCGGCACCAGCAGCACCGGGAAGGTCAGCGTCATGCCGGCGACGCGCCAGCGGAAGTCCTCGCGCGTGCGCGACACGCCGCGCGCGTGGATCAGCCGCCCGACCAGCAGCGCCAGCCCCAGCGCGTGCAGCAGCCACGCCGGCGCCCCCTGCAGTTCGGCCAGCAGCAGCAGCACGAGCGCCAGCGGCACGTACTCGGCGAAGTTCGCGTGCACGCGCACCGCCCGCTGCAGCTCGGGCTGGCCGCCGTCGCCGACTGCCACCTTCAGCCGCCGCCGCAGCCGGATCACACGCAGGCCGAGGCCCAGGTACAGCAGCGCGAGCAGCGCCGCATACAGCGCAACGACGACCGGTGGCATGCGGTGTACGCCTTCGGGCAGGCAGTGGCTCTGGTGGAGGCTCAGGTGGGGACTTCGGGCGCGCCGGTGACCGCGAGCGGCTTGACGAACTGCAGCACCGGCAGCCCGGCGCGCCACAGCGTCGGAAACACCTCCAGCGGCACGAAGCCCAGCGCCTCGTAGAAGGCCCGGGTCTCGACGTAGGCCGCGCTCGGGTGCGCCGCCGCCAGCGTCTTGACCTGCAGCAGTTGCGCGCCCTGCGCCAGCAGCCAGCGCTCGACCGCGGCGAGCAACCGCCGCCCGACGCCCTGGCCACGCGACGCGGCGTCGACCGCGATGCAGTGCAGCTCCCAGGCGTGCGGGAAGTGCTGCTCCAGCGACGCGAAGCCGATGACGCCCCCGCGCTGCGCGGCGACGAAGGTCGGCAGCCGGCGCGCCGCCTGCGCGTACGCGACCAGCGAGGGCTCGTCGCCGAACCACGCCGGCAACGTGCGCAGCACACGCTCGCAGTCGGCCTCGGCGTCGGGCACGGGGCCGTGCACGGTCGGCTCGTCGGGCACGGGCGCGTGCACGGTCAGCTGCATGCCGGCCCGGGAGGATGCGATCGCCGGCCACGTGCCCGCGGCGCCACGGATGCCGCAGCCGCCTCGGGGATCCTGATCGTCAGCCTGCACGGGCCCATGGCCTGGCTCCTCGTCATGGCATCGCGTGGCGGCCCGCACCCCGGCGCGCGCCGGCCGCGGGTGGCACGACGCCCCCCAGGGCGTACAGGCCGGGCCCGTGGCGCGCACTATGCCCCACCCGGCGCCCGCGCTGTCGGCCAGGGGCCATGGCCGGCGCCGACAATCCGGCCATGACCGCCTTCTACGTGACCATGGCCGTGCTGATCGTCGGCACCTTCGTGCCATCGGTCTTCTTCCTGGTCCTGTATGCCGCCACCGGCGAGCCCGCCTGCATGCAGCGCGCGCGGGCGCTGTGGAACGTCAGCCGCGTGCTGACGCTGCTCGGCGTCAACCTGCTGATCTGGGGCCACGTGGTCGTCGGGCTGTGGCGCATCTGGTTCCCCTGACGCCGCCGCGGCGCGTCGCCGGTCAGCCTGGCGCACCCGCGCGCGCGCCGCGGTAGCGCAGCTCGGCCAGGCCGGGCCCGATGCGGCGGGCGGCCATCAGCTCCCGCGGCGGCTGCGCGATGCGCCGCGGCCGCAGCAGCTTGCTGCGCCCCAGCGTCACCGAGCCGACCTGGGCGGTGACCTCGTCCAGCAGGCCGGGCTGCAGTCGAGCGAGTCGTCCTCGGTGGCGACGAAGCCATCGAAGCTGCAGGCCGTGTCGTGCTGCGTCCTCATCGAGCGCCTCGGGTGCCGGGGCCGCGCGATGATGCCTCATCCACGCCCGCCGGCCCGCCGACCACCCTCACCCTCCAGCCCCACCCAAGCCGCGGAAAGCGTAGGCGAACGCCAGCCAGGCCGGCGTCTGGCCGAGCGTGAACCACAGCAGGTGCGTGACGCCGAACACCGCCAGCAGCAGCGCGTACGCACGCCGCGCCGGCGAGCCCGGCCTCTCGCGCAGCAGCAGCACCAGCAGCAGCGCGTCGGTCAGCCCGTAGCCGATCGCGCTGTAAAGCAGCAGGTGCGGCAGCGGCGGGGCGAAGAAGAACAGCAGCCGCGCCACCACCGGGTCGATCAGCGCCAGCGCGGTGCCGAGCATGAAGCGCGCGTGCATCGGCGTGCGCCGGCGGTGGGCGACGCCCAGTGCCCAGGCGGCCAGAAACAGCCATGCGCCGGCCAGCGGCAGGAACAGGAAGTGGCCCTCGGCCTGCATCACCGCGTCGTCCAGCAGCTGGATGCGCGCGTGCGCCAGCAGCAGCGACTGCAGGGCGATCAGCGGCACCAGCACGCAGGACAGCCGGCCGAGCGTGCGGTGCAGGTCGAGCCGGCCGCTGCGCACCAGCATCGGCTGCACGAACAGCAGGCCGAACCACAGCAGCATCAGCGCCGCGTGCGTGTGCACATGGGCGTCGCCGGCCGGGAAGGTCGC
>JRYF01004034.1_pt1 | contig 14990 bp, 16 predicted proteins | sample 235331 | NCBI WGS metagenome assembly JRYF01 (sample SAMN03074217, study PRJNA261475) | activated sludge metagenome | biome: Wastewater Treatment Plant; feature: Wastewater; material: Activated sludge; isolation source: activated biomass of a wastewater treatment plant treating hydrocarbon... ...
TATTTTTGCGCAAACCCTAAAAAAATGCCCCAACTCGTGGCAAAGGGTGAACCTTGCCCTTGGAGAGTCCTTGGCTTGTACCTTGTCCAAATTGCAGTAAATGAAAAACCTGTCTTCAAAATAGGTGAGCATCCCATCAAAATGTTGCTTGTACCGTCCGTAACAGAAGCCAATTTTGTTGTCTTGGATTATCTGGACAGGGCTTAACCTTCCTTGCGCACCGTATTCAGAAGCCACGACCTCGGCAAGCTCAATGATTTCCTGAATGCGTTTGGGTGATATTTCTTGGCTATTGGTCATTTTGGGATTCTTCCGAGTCTTTTTTCATTTGCTCCAAGATGTCTTCGGGAATTTCGCCTTTGCCGTTGCGGGCTGCCATCGCCATCTGGTCGAGGTAGAAAATATTGTCATTTTCCTCCTTTGGGAATAGCCGCTCTTTGAGATTTCTCTCAGAATTGAGTTGAGTAGAGAATCGTTTGAAATCTGCGATTTCATCAGGGATGTCAATTTTTTCCTTTTCCATCTGTTGAAGTGTGAATTCGATTTCATCGTCAGTTAAAGGAAATATCAGACCTTGTTCCACGAGGTAACGTCTGATTTTTGCATCAGCATTGTTTGTTTCATCACGGGCTTCACCTTTCATGGGTCGGAATTATTTTAATGCTTTAAGTTTGGCAAATTCTTCCTTTGCCAGTGGGAATAGAGTTTTCTGAATGCTCTGAATGAGTTTTTTGACGTATTGGGGAGTTGTGTCAAATTGTTGGGCAAGTAGTTCATAGACACCTTTTTTGGCACGCGCATTTTCTTCCATTGGTTTTAGGAGATAATAGTGCCGAATCAAGTCCAAATCCCTTTCGACCTTTTCCTTGTCTTGAATCCTGCCTGTTGACTTGCCTTTCTCCAAGAGGAACCTGAAAGCATTATTGAGTGCCTTGTGTTCATCAGAGGTTATGAAGCAATTTGGCTCATCTGACAGGTTAGCAACCAACGGATTAGCTGGGTCGGAAAAATCGGTCGTCACCTCCTTTCTGACTTTACTTTCCAGAAAGTCTTTGACCACGTTTGTGGCAACGACACCTATCCAGCCATGTACGGGCTTTCGTGCAGCATGGTTCAATTTGTCTTTTGAGAAATTATCAATGGACTTGAGGATTTTATGAAAGACTTCAGTGCATAGGTCTTTAGCCAATTCGACATTGCTCGGAGTCTTCCCGATATAGCTCCAACAAGTGTAATAAATGTATCCGTGAAACCGCCTATGGAACTCTGCAAAAGAGGCTTCCCATTGTGCTTTATCACTTTCCTCTTCTTTGGCTAATTGGAGGAAAACCATTAACTCTTCATCAGAGAGTTCCTTTAACGTGAAAGAATATGCCATGGACCAATAATTAAAATTGCTTTCTGGATAGTGTTTCTTGTTTCAAACAGCTTTCAAAACCAAATACGGAATAAGGGGACATTGTTTATTTGGGCTGATGTATCCCCTTATCCGGTATTGAATTTTAGCGCAGTGTAAAATGCAGCGCACTCAAAATTACATTGTTTATCTATTAAAATTTTTGAAATGAATTCTAAAGCTATTCAAGAAGATGTCATCAACATCGCCGAGTTCAACGCCGCCGGAAAGGAAATCCCAAGGGGCCGCCGGTACGCCTTACAGATTGACCGCAAAACCTTTGTCACCGATAAGGAGTGCTTGACGGGTCGTGAACTGTTGACGCTTGCGGGCAAGACGCCGCCGGAACGCTTCCAACTCAACCAGCTATTCCGCTTCGGCAGGGTAGAGAAGGTCGAGCTTGAAGAAAAGGTGGACTTGGCAATCTGCGGCGTGGAACGCTTCACTACCATCCCACTCGACCAGACCGAGGGGCGTCCGTTGCGTAAAGACTTCCTGATGCCCGAAGCCGACAGAGGCTACCTTGCCGCTTCCGGCTTCAACTGGGAAACCGTTCAAGAGGGTAGCAACCAATGGCTCATCGTGCGGGACTTCCCAGTTCCGTCTGGCTACAATACCGACAAGGTTGACGTTGCCCTGATGATACCGCCCGGCTATCCCACTGCCCAGATTGACATGGCATACTTCCACCCGCCACTTGTTCGGACGGACGGCAGGGGCATCAAGGCACTATCCTCACAATCCATAGAGGGCAAAAACTACCAGCGATGGTCACGCCACCGCACGGGACAAAACCCTTGGCGACCCGACGTTGACGATGTTTCAACCCACCTCAGCCTTGTCCGCCATTGGCTGGAGCGGGAATTCCATAACCGTTAAAATCAAGATAAAGCGATGAAGACTTTCTTCAATATTGGCGGAAGCCACTATGAACCACTGAAAGAGCATCTTTTCCCGGGCGACGGCAAGGAAGCCGTCGCCGTTGCCCTCTGCGGCAGGAGTATGAACGGCAACCAGCGTGGGCTGGTCGTCCATAAAATCCTGCCCATCCCTTACGACCAATGCTTCGTCCGCAGCGGCGATTTCCTGCATTGGTCAACGGAACTCATCCGCCCGCTGCTCGTCAAAGCGGCACAGCGTAAGATGTCGTTGGCTAAAATCCATTGCCACCCGGGCGGCGGGGCGTTCTTTTCCAGAACCGACAACCAATCCGACAAGGAACTTTTCGATTCCGTACATGGGTGGGTAAACGACGACGGTTTTCACGCCAGCCTCATTATGCTACCAGATGGCAAGCTATTCGGAAGGTTCATCGAGCCGGACTTGTCTTTTGTCCCCATTGACCGGGTGAGGGTGGCTGGCGACAATGTTTATATCTGGGACAGGGAGGAAGTATTGGACGACGTTCCAGAATTTGCCATCCGCACGGTACAGGCTTTCGGGGAGGGGACATATAAACTGCTGCGCAAAATGCGGGTTGTGGTAGTGGGCTGTTCTGGTACCGGGAGCCCGCTCATAGAGTTGTTGGCAAGGCTTGGGGTAGGGGAGTTGTACCTCATTGACCCCGACAAGGTCGAAGAGAAGAACCTCAACCGTATCATCAATGCCACGATGGAGGACGCCCGGCTGGGCAGGTTCAAGACCGATGTACTAAAAGCGGCTATTGAGCGGATGGGGCTTGGAACAAAAGTTCATTCTTGCCCCGTGAACCTCTACGACGACCCTGCCTTCCTCCATGAAATAGCCACTTGCGACTTCATTTTTGGCTGCATGGACTCCGTGGATGGCAGGCATTTGCTCAACCGCCTTGCCACTTTCTACGGCATCCCGTACATAGACCTCGGTGTGAAGCTCATCGCCGATGGGGAAGGCGGTGTGGAGAAAATCTGCACCACCGTCCATTACTTGAAGCCCGGTCAATCGCTCATGGCAAGGGGCGTTTATTCAGTAGAGGTGTTCAGTGCCGCAAGCCTGCAACGGGCAAACCCCGTTGAATACAACCGCCGGCAGAAAGAGGGCTATATCGAAAAGGTAAGTGTAGAAAGTCCCGCCGTCATCAGCGTGAACATGCAGGTAGCTGCCGCGGGCGTACAGGAAATGCTGGCAAGGCTGCACCACTACCGTTATTCCCTCTCCAAGCACCCGGCCAACCGGGACTACGAAATACAGCGCTGGGAACTCGTGGACGGCACCTGCCAGCACGAAGCCGACCCGTCGGAAGACAAGCGGCTCGTGGGCTATATTGGTCGAGGGGACATGGAGCCGTTCCTCGACATGCCGGAGTTCAGTGCCATCCAAACCCTGCAACCTGCATGAAAGGGCTATGGAAACAACTTGCCGGGAGCATCCATTCGTGGTTCTCCCGGCACTTCCGGCGCTATACCCTGAAAAGCGTGGAGGAGATGCCGGAGGAAAATCACATCCGCCGCCGGGTTGCCTATTGGGTAGGCGCGGAGGGCTACAAATGGTGTTTGGTATTCATCTGTCCTTGCGGCTGCCGGGAGGTCATCTACCTGAACCTGCTGCCCTCAGCAAGACCGCTTTGGCGGGTGGAGTGGCACAAGGGAAAGTCCTTTTCGGTTGCTCCTTCCATCCATCGGACGAAGGGGTGCAGGGCGCACTTCTTTTTGAGGGAGGGGAGGGTGGTGTGGGCATGAACAAGAATTTCATATCCATGCGGAAGGCATTTCTGGAATGTGTACTTGCAGTGAAACAAAAAGGGTTAGTACTTATCTCGTTGCAGAAGAACCTGACAAAAATAGAGATGGAACCTGCCTTTTTGTCAAAACTGCATTCGCTGGCATTGGTAAAAAACAAAAAAGTGTAAATATTAGACACAATGACACGGATTTGTTTTTTGATGTGTTTTTTAATGCAGTTCTTTTGATATATAAATTTTTCTAAAAAACATATTATGGCAATTTTACAAAAGCAATTCAAAAAGTTCGAAGAGAACATCCGGCTCAGTGACATTGATGACAATCAACCGCTCCGAGACAAGAGGGATATGCTCATTAAAGAGTTACAGGAATGGGGTAAGAAAAACGATAAACCAAGCTTTGATTGGTTCAATCAGGGAAGTTATCACATGTCTACAGGTATCAAGCCCCAAGAAGGTGACGACCACGATATTGACGTGGCAATCGTGTACGATGTGGACATAGAAGATGAAGAATATAAAGACCCGGTAAAATTGAAAAAATGGGTTCGTGACGCATTGAACGTAGGGAAAAGAGAGGTGACAATCATGAAATCCTGCGTAAGGGTTCAGTACCGTGTAGAAGGAGAGGTGAAATACCATGTTGATTTTGCGGTCTATGGGAAGAAATTCGATTCAAATGGTAATGAAGTCAAAAAGTACCTTGCAAAAGGAAAGGAGTTTGCCAGCGAAGAAAACAAATTTTGGGAAGAAGCTCAACCTAAAGAGTTAAGGAAGCTCATCAAAGAAGAATTGTTCAAGGAAGATGCGGTGTTGGGTGGTATGAAACGAGCACAGTTCAGGAGGATTGTTAGATATTTAAAGCGCTGGAAGGATAGAAACTTTACATCAAGCGGGGATTCAAAGCCAACAGGGATTGCAATGACCGCTATGTGCTACGAGTGGTTTCAGCCTTATGTAACAAAAGATTGGGAAGGCAATGTTGAGGAAAAAGACATGCTCGCCCTTAAAGACTTGTTAGGAAGGTGTATTTTCAACAACTATGGTCTTGACGTAAGGCTTCCCGTTATGCCCAAGAACGAATTGTTTGTGAAGGTCAAAAAGAGCGATAACAATGTCCAAGCCTACAAAGATAAATTACAAGCCCTTTATGATGCATTGGTGAAAGCCAATAACGAGACAGACCCGCACGAGGCTGCGAAGATTGTCAGGGCGGCATTCAATGGCGACGAAGATTTTCCTGTTCCGGTCAAAGAAGATACAGCAAAGGCAACAATAGCTCCGGCGATAACAACTTCCTCCGCAAGTGGGTAATCATTTCTCGATGGATATAGAGAACCTAAAAAGTTGCTTTGAACAGATAGGCGACTTCAAAAGTTGGCTTTATTTGGGGACTTGGAAGAATCACCATGAACTCTTTGGCGTTATCAAGGAATATTCAGGGGCCAACTACCTCTTTGTCATTTCTATCAGCAAAAATTTCCCGAACGACAAACCGGAGATATTTTTCTTGAAAGGGCATTCCGTTTTCGGAGACATACCCCACCTGATGCCTTCAGATGCTATATGCTACGTGGATGAAGAAGGTATTTTGATTGATGAGGATAACCCTGCCGGGGTCATTCGGGATGCGTTCAGAAAGGCGTTTGATACACTTGTCAAAAGCCTGAAAGGGGAATCCGAGAGGGATTATGTAAGGGAGTTCCAATTCTACTGGGGAGGTCCAGGTTCAATCGAAATGACATCCTTTGTTGGTGATGCCAAGACACCAAAATTAGTACAATGGCTTGTCGCGGGCGACGGTCGCAATTTTGTTTTTGAGGATGAGCAGCAATCGCAACTTTACCTACCAAAGTTTGACGCTGTACCTGATGAATCATTAACCAGACAAATCCTTTATTTGCCGCTCTCAAGCTCCAGAGGCATTTCGTTTAAGGACAAATGGATGATTGGGACTTTAAGAAAGGTCATATTTGGAAACATTGGTTTCAAAGAAAGGGTCAATAAGTTTTTGAGGGCGGATTCCTCGCTTCCAGTTTACATCACTATACCGACCGAAAACAGCAGCAGGGTTCACTTTGCCATCAGTTTTGAAAACGCCAGTGGTCACAAACACCCACTGCTCGATAAGAAGTGTCAATCGGAAATCAAACCGATAATTGTTAAGCGTATGGACAAAGACTACTTGTTGCCAAGAGGGGGAGCGAGAAAGGAGATTTCCAACAAAAAAGTCTGCGTGATTGGGTGCGGTGCCATCGGCGGGATTGTTGCCGTGGAATTGGCTAAAGCCGGCATCTCAAAATTACTTTTGATAGACCCTGACAGGTTTTCAGAAGATAACCTGTACAGGCATGTTTTAGGAATGAACGATGGGATAGGGCAAAGCAAGGTTGACTGTTTGAAAAAAGTGATAGAATCCAAACTGCCGCACAGCATAATCACGGCTATCAGCAAACGGTTCGATGAAGCAGTTGATGATGGAAAGATAGATTTCAGCGAATACGATGTGGTGATTGACGCTACCGGAAAACCCAATGTTGGTTTTCAAATTGCCCACTATTTTGTTTCAAAGCACAACAAAAGACTGCCCGTCATTCATGGTTGGTTGGAGCCGTTTGGCATAGGAGGGCATGCGGTGGTCACGAACCAGAAGAATGGAGGCTGTTACAAATGCCTGTTTCGTCGGACAGAAGAGGGAAGCATTTACAGCGGAGCCTCTTTTGCTGCACCTGGGCAGAGTTTTAGCAAATCCATGTTCGGATGTGTCGGTATGTTTACACCTTTCAGCAGCCTTGATGCAATGAAGTCTGCCGTGATAATTGTTGAAGCTTCTGTCAAAGTGCTGCTTGGGCAGGAAAACAATAGTCAACTATTGTCGTGGAAGGGAGAGGCTGAGGATTTTTTGTCACAGGGATTTACCTTGTCAAACCGCTACAAAAATTTGACTGCTGATGAATTGTTCGAGAAGCGTTACGAGTTCATCAATGAACATTGTCCATTATGTACAAAGGAGATGAACTGATATTTCAATCTGAAGACGGGGCAAAAATCAAGGTAAGCAAAGCCCCTTTGCAGATTATGCTCTCTTTCAGGCAAATGAAAAGAGGCAGCCACGAATCAGGTGGGGTGCTGTTGGGAAGGTATTTGAAGGATTCGATGGACGTGGTCGTTGATTTTGTGACAACTCCCAAGAAGAATGACAGTAGTACCGAAGTATTTTTCTTCAAAAATAAAGATGAGCATCAAGCGGTCATTGATGAAAAATGGGAAGAAACCAAGGGGACTTGCAATTATTTGGGGGAATGGCATACCCACCCGGAAGACCATCCGACACCATCCAGTCTTGATATCAAGACTTGGCTTCGACTGGTGAAAGAGACGGAATTTGAATTTGGAGAACTCCATTTTATCATTGTAGGCAGGAAATCAGCTTGTGCATACAAGGTCAATAAAAGAGTCAAACAATTAACTCCAATCCATGAGTAGAAAAAACATCTCGCAAGCGACCAGGCTAAAGCTGTGGGTCAAGTCTGGTGGCAGATGCCAGTTCAAACACTGCAATAAACCGGTTTATGAACACGGTATGACACTACAGGATGGGAACTTTGCAGATGTTGCGCACATAATCGGTGCAAAGAAAAATGCTGCAAGAGGTGGGGAACTGTCCGAAGAGTTGGAAGTGGAGTTTTCAAACCTGATGCTCCTCTGTAAGGATTGCCACAAATTGATTGACGACAATGAGGACGACTATGATGTGGAAACACTGAGAAGGTGGAAACAAGAGCATGAAGACAGGATTGAGGTGTTAACAGGCATATCGCCGGAAGCACCCCGCTCTACGATAATGAAGGTGCAGGTCAATATCGGGGACAGGTTGATAGGCATAGCAGACGAAGCGATATTCAATGCGATGTTCAGTCAAGACCCACCCAAGTTCCCACTTGATAAAAAAGGCATTTCAATCAGAGAAACAGACTTCGACAGGACAGCGGAAGAAGTGCATTGGCAAAAATTCGCCGAGACCAGAATCAAGAACAAAATAGACAGGCATCTTGAGGAAGGCATAGACGGTGCATCTGTTAAGCATCTGTCGATTTTTGCAATAGCCCCTATGCCGTTGTTGATGTACTTGGGAAAGTGCGTGGGTGACACCATTCAAGCCGACATTTATCAGTCACACAGGGATATAGAGGATACCAACAAGAGTTGGTCGTGGAAGGGCAGAGAGATACAGCCCTTGAACATCAGGACTGAGTATCCAAAGGGCGAAAAAGGTGAAAACATTGCCTTGGTCATTGCTTTGAGCGACCACATAGAAGCTGACAAGTGTGAGGACTTCATCCAAAGGGGATTTGCCGTCTATAAAATGTTTGTCGAAAAACCATCACCCCACCTGATTCAGTCGCCTTCACATATCGAGGAGTTTAGCAGGTCTTTCAGGGATTTGCTGAACCTCATACAGAAGGACCATGGAAAAAATTGCAACATTTACCTTTTGCCCGCAGTTGGGGTGAGTATTGGAATACAGATTGGTCGTTCTCTTTTGCCCACTAAAGACCCAAATATTTTTGTGTGTGAAATACAACAGCCTGAAAAGGTTTTTAAAAGGGTGCTTAGGTTAAACTGATTAGTGTTCTGTAGTACCCTTCCTTCGCTCAGGCAATACGCGGGATGGAACTAATCAAGACTGATTTGCTTTGGATTTTCAAAACAATACGACCATGACCCACCCATTCCAGCAAAAAATAAATAAACTCTTCCACCAGCACCTGAAACCCATCGTCAGCAACACCAACTTTAAGGACAGCCGGTATTTTCAAACCGCCATGTTCGAGATGCAGGACGAAATGGGAAAGAAGCTGAAAGCGGTTGAGCAGCAGGAAGTAGAGGCATTCGCACTCGAATTTTTGAATTCCCTGCAACAGGTGGATGTGAATGAAATGCTGAAACGGGCCAATGTCCAATGCAAGGAACTAAAGTGCCATCTGGAATCCGAAAACGAACAAGCAGCAGCCCTTATCGGACTAATCGAGGAAGCGGAAAAGCAAACTCCTTTCATCTCTTTTGTTGTCCTCAACCGTCTGCACCCTCTGAATTTGATAAAAAGTATCACTGAGCCAGAGCACATTTTCAAAGAATATCGGCGTGAAAGGGTAGGGGAGCATCGGGCAAGAATTGCCATGCAACTAATCGGGGCAGTCGTTGAAAGCCTCTACAAGCATTACATCAAAGTGGTATGGGAACTTTGGAGGGTCTCGCAGGGAGACACAAAAATCACCACAACCGACTCTTATGCTTACATCACAAAAAATCTCATCAAGCAATTGCCATCGAAGTACCAGGTATTGATTCATGAACACGCCAGCCTGTTAAGAAATGCCGCCCAGCATTACAGCTATTGGTACGAACCCAAAAAAGACCTAATCGTCGTTGTCCAGGACAACGGGCAGCCACCCGTCGCTATCAAGGTTCACCATGTTTACAAAATGGCTAAAGCGATGCACGAAATTTCAGGTTCGTACTTTTTTCATATTCACCGGCTGTACACCATGAAATTGTTTGGCAGCAAGGCTTTACTGAAGCCCGTTTTCAAGGCATTCAAAAAAGCCAATTTTGAAACGCTGGATGAGTTGGGGAAGGTAGATTTTAAAGAACTGGAGCGACAAATGGAATTGCTTTTTCAGCCGGTTCAGAAATATGAGTTCGTTAGGGTCAAACCACCGAAGCCTGCTGTTGCACTCACCGCGCAAAACCCCTAAATTGTCACCGGATTCTAAACTATTTTGTGCTATGACCCAACCCACCAGAACAGCGCCCCGGCGGGACGTCGGGGTAAACACCGTTAGTTACTGCAAAGACTGCAACTACCGATGGCAAGGCAGCAACGCCGCCTACGACGCCATCGCCCACCACGAACAGACCGGCCACAACATCCGTGTAGAACAAACCATTTTCTGGGAACGAAAATCAGTTGGCAGTCTTCAGTCCGCAGTTGNNCAACTGCGGACTGAAGACTGCGGACTCTAAAATTGTGCTATATGAAAAAATCACTCACCCTCTCCGGGTTGGTGCTGTTTGCGTTTGTGGCGAGTGCCCAAGTGCAGATGCACAAGACCCAATCCTCCTACTTCATGCCTTTCAACTGGCAATTCTCTTATCCTAACATGTTCAGCGCCATCATTGACCCGGAGGCGGGGACGATGACCGTTACCCCATTGAGCAGCGAATTTGTAGGCATCGTTTCCATTTCCGTCCACGAGTCGCTCGCCTGCGGGAACGTGTCAGAGTGCGCCTATCAATTTGAGTTTCCCATGTCTGGGTTTATCCAATTGCCGGAAAGCTTCATGCCCTGTGCAACAGGAGCCTCGCCGCTGTTTTTGAAGCTGTGCTGGCGAAAAAGATTTAAGTTTCAAAGCTTACAAATGGCAGCGGCCATCAAGTGAATAGGGTAGTGGGTTACCCCTCAAATCAGCGTTTTTTGGTGCAACTTGGTGCATTGCACCAAGCTGTGGCAAAGCTTGACGGCTTTGCAAAAACTTGATTTTCTGGATATTCCGACATCACTGACCCCCTCATTCCGGCTCACTGACCCCCTCCCAAGAGGAAGCATACAGATTTGAGCGGTTAAGATAGATGTTTTGCTTTTTTGCGTAAACTTTTCCCTTTCAATTCGATACGATGAGCCTTGGGAATGATGCGATCGAGGATTGCATCGGCCAGGGTTGGCTCCTCCAGATAGTCGTACCATTTGGCGACCGGTAACTGCGAACAGATCATGGTAGCGTTTTGCTCATAACGATCTTCCAATATCTGCAACAGGGTTAATTTGACGGTATGGGTGATGGGCTGGAGTCCAAAATCGTCCAGGATGATCAGGCTGGCCCTTTTCATCAGGTTGAGCCATTTGATCATCGAGCCATCGGTTTGGGCCAGTGTGATTTGTTCGCACAGACGGCCCATATTAAAGTAGAGCGTTCGATATCCCAGGGCGCAAGCCTGGTAGCCCAGTGCACAGGCCAGGTAAGATTTGCCACAACCCGTGGCCCCGGTGATGAGGATGTTTTCGCCCCGTTGCAGGTAGCCCTCACCGGCCAGTTGCATGAGCTGCTCTTTTTCCAGGTTTCTTTCTGTGGAGCAATCAATGTCCGGCAAAGTGGCCCGGTAGCGGAGCTTGCCCAGACGCAGGAACATTTCCATTCTTTTTTGTGAACGGTGCTGTTGTTCGGCATCGATCAGGTTGGCCAGCATTTCGTGTGCGCCGGGATGCTGGTTGACCGGCAGGCCCAGCACGGCTTCGTAGGCGCCGGCCATGCCCTGCAATTTCATTTGTTTCATACTTTCCAATGATGCGTTTTTCATCGTGTTGATTTTTAATATCCCGGGTGTGTTGGCCGGGACGGTGAATAAAAATTTATTGATAAGCCCCAGCCCCCCGGATATTTTCATGGGTGCCGAGGTTGGGTACTTCGGGAAGCGCTTCGGCCTGATCCAGTTTGAGGGACAGGATTCTTTTGAGCATGGTGTAATTGGCCCTGCCGGTTTTGCGGCAGCGCTCACAGGCTTTTTCAAGGCGGGCATTGCCGTATTTGCCGCCCAGGCGGAGGATGCCCCGGCAACTGTTGTAGGACTGTTCCTCATGTATCCTGGACAGCAGCACTGCCTGAATGGCCCATTGGGTGGCCGGGCCGATTTGTTCAGCCTGTGCCAGGAAGTAGGCTGCATCATAGCCCTGCGCTTTCTCCCATTCCTGGTGGCGGCGGGGCATGTGCCTTTTTTCCGTTTGATAAAAATGAGTACCCCGTCCGGGCAGGCGCTGGTGCAGGGCGATGCGCCTGCCTTTGAGGTACACCTCGACCACCGTGCTGGTGTACACCACTTCGGCCCGCTGCCCGGCATATTGCCAGGGCACGGAGTAGTAGTTTTTTTCTTCCCCCAAAAAGACGTGGTAGTTGCGCTGGATTTTGGCCTGCACGGTTTTTTTGATCTCAAAAACTTCGGACGGAAGCGGGCGCATGTGCGGCAGCTCAAAGTCCCGGAACACCTGTTGGCGGCTGCCTGCTTTTTTCTGGTAGGGCTTCGAGTTGTGCTGACCGAGTTGTTTTAAAATACCGGCATTTACCTCGGCCAGGCTGTGAAAAACCTCGTGGCGCAACGGGGCGTAAATGCGGGAATAGGCGATGCCTACGGCATTCTCCACGCTGGCCTTGTCACGGGGTTTGGCCACCCGGGTAGCGTCCAGATCTACCAGGTAGTGCGCCCCCAATTGCTCGCACAGCTGGCTGAAAACCGGCTCATAGCGGTCCGACCGGGTGACATAACTTTTGAGGTTGTCCGATAAAATAACCTGCGGAAGGGCGCCGAAATACAGCAGCGACTGGTTCAGTCCATGCACAAAATCGCCAATCTTCTGGCTGGGAAGGGCGATGGCAAAAGTGTATTGGCTGTGCGGGAAAACGGCCACCAGCACTTCGCATTCGATCACCTCGCCGCTGTGCCGGTCCACCCAGTGCAGCTTTTTACCGGCAAAGTCCACCATCAGGGTTTTGCCCGGTTCGTGCTTCAGGCTCAAGGTCAGGTCCTTGCGGGCGATCTCCAGCCTGAGCCGTTCGCAAAACTGGCTGTAGCCGTAGCCATCCGGATATTCCTGGCGGTATTCCTCCCACAGCAACTGACGGTTTACCCCGACCCGGCGCAACTCTTTGATCCAGTAGCCCGACCGGCTTGAAAAATGAGAGGCCCGGTCCGTTTCTTTTTGGGAATCTTCCGGATACATGATCTGCTCGAAAGTCTCGTCATCCAGGGATAGCACGGTTGCCAAATCCGGAGAATGTGCCTGGCTGCGACGCAGGTATTCCCGTACCGTATTCTTGGAAGTCTTCAGTTGTCGGGCCGTCGCTTTGATGGATTGGGTGGCCTGATAGGTCGTTAAAATCGTTCTGATTTGATCCATACGTTTGTATTTCCCCATGTTCTCCGGTTTTGTTTTTTGGCCGTGAACTTGGGCTTTTTTTACGTATGCATCCTCATTATGGGGAGGGGGGTCAGTGAGCCGGAATTGGGGGGTCAGTTAAAATCGGAATTGGGGGGTCAATTTGATCGGAATACGCAATTTTCAGTTGTTTGTAACAATGTTTCAGTTTTTGGTGCATTGGTGCAGCCTGCACCAAGCGTTACACTTAGCACTAACAACCCCTGCTTTTTGTCAAAGGGATGCCCATTACGGGTGTAGTTTTAAAACACTCGGCTACCGCCTGCAAGCTGATAAAAACGGTTGCCCCGTAACCACCCGATTTCCTACCTTCGCAGTCGCAACAAATTGTTTTGAGTGGTTTCAATTCTGCCAAAATCAAAAATTCACCTGAGTACAAGGGGGAATAGAGCCACCATTATCTTTCCGGCCTATGAAAAGTACCATTGAAGTCAAAGGAACGTCCATCACCATCTTCAGCCAAAATGAAGAGGATTATGTTTCCCTGACTGATATTGCCAAGGGCTTTGCCGATGAGGAAGAACAACGTAATTCGGACTATTTCATCCTCAACTGGCTGCGGCTTGGCAATACGGTCGAGTTTCTCGGCGCTTGGGAACTGCTGCACAACACCAGTTTTAATCCTGTCGGATATGACAGGATTAGATTGAACCTGACGAGCAATGCTTTCCGGCTCTCCGTTAAAAGATGGCTGGAGGAGACAAATGCCATTGGCATCATCGCAAAGGCAGGGCGGTATGGGGGAACTTATGCCCATAAAGACATCGCCATCCAGTTTTGCTATTGGCTCAGCCCGACGTTTCAGATTTACCTCATCAAGGAATTCCAACGGCTGCAGGAAGAACGGAAGGAATCGCTGCACTGGGATGTTCGCCGCCTTCTTTCCAAGGTCAACTATCATCTTCACACCGACGCCGTCCGCACTAATCTGGTGCCATTGTTGGATTGGCACTCTAAGCGGGAAGGTTTCTATTTTGCCAGTGAAGCGGATGTACTCAATGTTGCCGTTTTCGGCATGACCGCCCAGCAATGGAAAATTGCCAACCCGGAGGCAAAGGGCAATATGCGTGACCACGCCTCGCCCGAACAACTCATCATACTCGCCAACCTTGAAGCTATCAACGCCGAACTTATCCGGGAAGGTCTGAATCAAAATGAGCGGGCAGCCAAGCTGAACGAGATTGCTGTTTATCAAATGCAGATACTTGCCAACTTGCCATCACTTAAAAACCTGGACAAACAAAAAGAATAATATGCCAACCCGTACCCAATACCGCAGCGCCGGCAGCGAGCGAATCCGGGAATTGCTCCGCCAGCTCAACCAGCTCAAGGTACTGCCCTTCGGCTACCCGAACGACCTTGCCCTTCGCACGGGGGCAACGCTCAATGCAGCCCGTGAAACGGTGAAGGGGAGAAGTGCCAACCTCGCCATCGTGGAACACCTGGTGAGGGATGCGGAACTGATTTTAGGAATCAGGCCATCCAAACCCAAGCCCATTGATTATTCGGAGTGGGGCATAGAACAATTGGTATCGGAAAAACTGCTTCCCAACGCCTTTGCCGACCAGGTGGCAGAAATGATAGATGTCTCGCCTTCTACTGTTTACAAAATCACAACACAAGGTTTAAGAAGCCAACGCATCGAGGAAGCTCTGCGGCAACTGGCAGGGGAAAACATGGAATTGGAAATGATTCACCGCCTCGAAGCCATTCTCGAAGTCGCTGCCGAAAAAAGCAAAGCCTGAACCGCACACGGCGAATCAGGCTTTAACACAACCGACCATGAGAAGGGCCTCATGGTCAATAACAACAGAGCAAAGCTAACCAATCCGGCCCGAAGTTCCCAGCCATCCGTGAAAATCTGCCCGACGGCAACGGCCTGCCCAGACCCCCAACGCAACCCCCCCCCCCGCCGCCCCAAAACCGCCCCCCCCCCCCCTCGAGCC
>JRYF01005846.1_pt1 | contig 14976 bp, 15 predicted proteins | sample 235331 | NCBI WGS metagenome assembly JRYF01 (sample SAMN03074217, study PRJNA261475) | activated sludge metagenome | biome: Wastewater Treatment Plant; feature: Wastewater; material: Activated sludge; isolation source: activated biomass of a wastewater treatment plant treating hydrocarbon... ...
TAGTTCCCTCGTTTTTCAATAATTGACAGCATATCATCAAGTGGACTAGAATACAAGCACTATCGTATTATTAGTCCACCAAGCTTGAGCCGGCGTTGGTTTCTGCTCGGGTGGCAAGGGAGTGCTACCGGTCAGGTACGCAGGAGAAACTGAAATGGCAAATAGCAAGAACTACAGTGTTGGACCGCATGACGAAGGCTGGCAGGTCAAGCGCGATGGTGCGGAGCGAGCATCATCGGTTCACGAAAAGAAGTCAGACGCGGTTGATGCGGGGCGCGATCTAGCAAAGCAGAGCGGAGGGGAACTCCGAATCAAGGGCAAGGACGGGCGAATTCAAAACAGTAACACCTATGGGTCGAAGGACCCGTTTCCACCCCGCGACACGAAACACTGATCCCCGCCGCCATTGTGTCAGCCTCGGACCTCGTTGTGATAGATCACGGCGATAGCATCCCCTGCTCTACCATCGTCGGCCCCAGCTCGATGAGAAGCTGTTGTGCCTTTTTGTAACGTTCAATCTCGTCTGGTTTGAGCTGCTCAAATCGCCAGGCGGACACACTCCAGCGGGGGCGTACCTTGTCCGCCTTCGAGGTCGCAACATCGAGAAGTTGACAAAGCCCCTGGCGGTCGGGGTTCAAGGCGCCGAAGGAAACAAGCTTCGAGTAGGAAATCGGCCCCTTGTTGTATTCAAGATGCTTTGAGCCGGGCTGAGAGTAACCCTCGGCCAGGAAGGGGGCCAGCAGACTCTTGACCTCGGCGGTCTGACATTTCTGAATGAGCAGCTTCTTCTCCGCCTCGGTGATCGTGGTCGTCGCGGCGACCTTGGCCTCGGCATTCTTGGCGAAGCGCTGGGCGTCCGCCAACTGCTTGAGTCGCTCGACCTCGGCGGCGAGATCGCGAAGCTGGGTCTCGGTTTCGGTGCGGCGCTTGAATTCTTCGATTTCGCGTTGTTGCAGCGCCAACTCGTATTCGGCCTTGAGGCTGGCCAGCTTGGCCCGCTCTTCTTTCAGAAGCCGCTCGGCTTCGAGGGTCGCTTTCTCCAGTTGCGCGATGCGGGCGGACTCGCGGACTTTTTCCTGCCCCTCCTTCAGGGCGGCTTCTTCGCCCTGGGCCTTGGAGACGATCCACGCTTCGAGCATCCGCGCCTCATGCTCCTGGACGACATCCTGAAGCGCCTTCGCGTTGGCAAGGTCGATGTCCTTCGGGCTTCGCGAGATTGCACTGGCCAGTAGCGATTCCTGCCGTTCGATCTGCTCCATTCGTTCCTTGGCCCAGAAGTACAGGCCATCGACATCGCGTCGCTGCGTTTCGTCGGGAAGCCATCCGACGCTCAGCCGCTTGAGTTCGGCCTCAAGGCCGCTCAAAATCGATTCGGCCTGCTTCTTGCGCGTCTTGATCTGCTCCAGCGAGATCGTGGCTTCGTCGCGGATTCGCAGATACGCGAAGAATGACAGCTTGTCCTGGGCAAGTCGCTTACCGTCGTCATTGGTCAGGAGGTCTTCGAAGCGCTTGTGAAGTCCGGTCGCGCGAGTCTCCAGATTCGCGAGCAAGTCACGGGCCTCTCGGGCCGATGCCGTGAAGCCCTCGATGAGACGGCGGGTTCTCGCATCCTCGATTTCGCGCTGTCGGCGTTCACGCTCCGCCTCGCGGGCCTCGGCCTCGACGCGGTCCTTGTCGCTTTGGCTTTGAGCCAGCGCGACATCGCTGAACAGAAGCGGAGCGCAGACGACGCCCATCAAGACAATGCGGAATATGATTGGAGATATGTTGGTGGTCACCTAGGGTGCTCTCCTTTCTTCGTCGCCGGCCATCTCGAACGTCTCGGCCGCAAGCATGACGCGAATGTGCTCGATGTTGCGTGGCTGGGATTGTAACTGCCGTCCCCTCCCCTGCCCCCAGTCGATTATTTGCTGCAAGGTCTGTTCATCCTCGACCCGAAACTTCCCGTTCTCTGCCTGGCGATCGATGGCCTCGACCGTGCTGCGGCGTGATGTGAGTTCGTCCGTGGGGATGCGTGAAGCCAGCAGACTGGTCCACGCCTCGCGGACGGAATCGTGACGGATGAGCGCCAAGTCCAGTTCGCGGGACTTCTGAATGCCGGGCTGGTCGGCGCCCTGCCAGTCGAGTCCGACGACTCCCTTGAAGCTGCGCCCGATCCCGGCGATCGCGGTGTCCAGTGACTTCAATTCGGCTTGTGCGTTCGCCAGCTTGGACCGGATGGACTGTTCGAGGGCTTTTTGCCGCGCCTGCTCGACGGCGGCCGGACTCGGCCCGACGACGATTCTGGCGATGGTGCTTTCGTCACGGCCGCGCGAGATCCATTCCACGCCGCCGTAGAGGCCGATGACAATTGCCGCGTAGAGCGCTGCATAGCCCGCCTTTTGTCGGGGCGAAGCGTGACGAAACACCTGGAACGTCAAGAATCGCCACAGCGCTGATGATTCATCGCGGATGACGCCGGGGCGCTCGATGCGCGGCTGCAACCACTCGGGATCCGGCTGATCCGGCCGACGAAAGTGGAACGTGTTCGCACGATGCGGGTCAGCAATGGGCCGGATTTCGGTCATCTTGCAGAGGATTGCAAGACTCTCGTGCGACGCAGGAGCGAATTCGATTCCGTGGCCGTTCTCGCAGGCGTCGAGCAGGTCGCGGTAATGCCTGCGATTGTCGGCGACGGACAGGAACCGGATCGCATGGTCGATGTCTCGCGGGATGGCATTGTAATCCCCGTGGCATCGCGCCAGCCATTCGGCACCGGCTTGGCTGATGGCCTCGTCGTCGGCGTCCGGCGACACCCCCAACCGCTGGAATAGGGTTTTGTAGCCAACCGTTTGCATGGTCGAAGGTTACACCCGCGCCCAGCCCACCGGGCGTTGCCGCGGCTCCGGCACGTCCATCCGAGCCGGCCCGGCCGGCAGTTTTACAGGCATGATTTTTTCTCGGCAAGCCCTACATCCATCGAAATGCCCGCGTAGAATCTAGCAGGAGTTAGTTCAGGCCGTGCCTCAGGGCTTTTGTGAATACTGAGGATTCACGTCGGTCGAGTCAAAGCGATGCGTTCGCGGGCTCGATACGTGGACGATCCTGACGCCCGCTGGGATCGAAAAAATCGCGGGCTGCTTTTTGGTGGATGCTTGAGCGTTTGTCCAGGGCCTTCCGTTTAACGTACGGCAATTCCGCCGGACTTTAATAGGAGGACCCTATGGACGATGAAAAATACGCGGAACGAAAGTCCCGCATCTTCCACCAACAAGTAGGCAAAGCGCCGGTTTGGCGATCGGTCGGCAGCATCACGATCGTTTCGCCGGACTATGATGAGCCTGTGTTTCTGAAGGGGATGGCTTACACCGTCTTCCTGCACGAAGCTAAGGATCAGACGCAAAGAGAGTCGGTCATCGTGCTCAAGCGATGGTCACTTCTGCCGGACATCTGGAAGGTCCGGTTCTTTCTGCTCTTCGGAGGACTCATAGCCCTCTCGATTGCGAGAGGCGTGTATCTTCTGATGGCAAACTGATGCTTGGGAGGTCGTCTAACGACCTCCCTCTTTTTTTACCAGTAGTTCAGACTCCAGATTCCGGCCAATGCGCCCAACACGACGCCGACGGCCGCCACCTTGAACTTGAAGTACCATGACACGTCCGATGCCAGCGGTTCGCCGATTATGGCGCGGCAGATTCGCGAAGGAAGACTTTCAATTTTCTCCATGTAGCGAATTTAGCACGTCGCGGGACCGCAAGGCAACGTCGACTTGAAACCTGTTCGCAGCCCCGCTAACATGTAGACATAATTGAGTGTAGCGTGCCCTCCGAACGGTCCAGACCATCGAAAAAACATGGGCCAACCGGAGAGTCCTGGGACAACAGACCAACACCGGGCAGCACGCAGAATCGACAACGGGTCCTGCGGGACCTGTTGTCTTTTTTACGCCCCCGATTCCGAATCAGATTGGCCCTCAAGAACGCGCTTGAGCCGTCGAACCTCCATCGGCGTGAGGTCAGTCTGGCGCGTCGAAAGGTCGAGACCGATGGTGGCGCCCGCCTCGATGACCGCCTGCATGGTCACCCGTTGCGCTCGCGAAAACTGCTGAAGGCTCATCGATTGTTCGAGCATCTCCGATGCGAGTTGATCGGCGATCTCCCGCACTTTCGCTTCCAGCTTTCGGCAGTCGCCCTCGTTGGCCCCCGTGAATCGCGAGGGCCGCGGAGGTCCGGAGGTTCGCCCCTCACCGGTTGAGTCGCGCGACGGTTGAGGCTGCTTTCCGCCCTTCAGGGCGCCGGCAATCGCGCGCCGAGACTCTTCGTAATACCATTCAGGGTCGTCGATACTGCGGTGTGGCCACGGTTCCTTGCCCATTTCCTCGGCTGTTTTGTGATGGAACGGGTAAAGCCCTTGAACGAGCAGGGGGATGCCGCCGGTCGGGGTCAAACAGCGGCCGCCCGTCCCCTTGACGTGCATGAGGGACATCAGATTGATGTCGTTGACTATCGAAATCATCTCGGGCGTGAGGGCCGGAACCTTGTCCTCCTCCCAGGACTTGGTTTCAGAACTGCCGCGCGTTTCGCTGGTCCCGGAACCCCATCCCGAACTGTGGCCGGTTGAAGAAGACGTGGTATGGGATCCGGTTCCGAAGAATGCGTCCGGTACGGTATCGGAGCCTCCGCTGGACGATCCGAAGCTGCCCGAAGACGAGGCGGTTGTCCCCTTGGCGTGTGACTCCGATGTCGAGCCGCCTAGCTTGCGCTCCGTGGTTCGACCGGCGATGATCTTGAAGAGTTCGATGACGCGCGGGTCTTCCAGCGTGAGGCACTGCTTGAAGCTGGTGTTCTCGAAGATGTTTCCATAAAGGTCCGCATCCCGTGTTTTGAGCGAGTTGGATGACTGGTGGGCAAGGATGAATCCCACGCCGGCGGAGCGGGCATCCTCCAGCATCTCCACGACGTTTCGCGCAGCCAACCGGTGGAACTCGTCGATGGCGACGAAGCACTGTATCTTGCGCCCATCCTTTTCACGTCGCGAAGCCGTTTCCAGAAGGCAAAACAAGATGAGCTTTCCCACGTCGCCGGACAGGAGCGACAGGGCGCGCGAATCAAGGTGGACGTAGAGCACTTCGCGGTTTTCGTAAAAGCGTTCGAAGTCGATCAGCCGGTCGCGGCCCAACGGCGCGCCGTCGGTGTGAATGTTCTTCGCATACTCCAGCGCCTGAAGGGCGGAGTAGAGTCCGCGGGCATCTTTGTTGCCCGATTTGCCCGTCGTGGCATGGCGGATGAACGCGATCATCTCGTTCATCGTGCCGGGGCGGTCGTGATAAAGAATCTCGTTGAGCTGGGTCCGCTGCTCGTCGGTAAAGAAGTCCGAGCCATACCCCTCCGGGTAGATCATGGACAACGCCTTGAGGAACAACTCGCCGCGTTTGAGCGGATAGGCGACCGCTCGAATGCAATGGAACAGGTCGAAGCTGAGGCTCTCGTAGTCCGGGTCCACGGAGAAGAACCGCAGGGGCTGTCCCCTTGCCTCGGCAATCTGCTTCGCCAACGCCCGGAGATAGCGATCTCCATTCTGCTTGAGGTCCACAATCAGAATCGGGGGCGGTGCATGGGTGTTGCCAAGCTGATCCTCGTAGCCCTCGGCCAGTTGCAGGAGCAATTGAGAGAGCGCGTGCGATGTTTTTCCCGAACCCGAGCCGCCCAGAATGTAAGCGTGATTCTCGAAGACGAAGCGCGGGACCAAGAGCGGCTGGTGGTCGGGATGTCGAAGTCCGACGAAAACCTCTTCGCGATAGACCGGGCTGGAACGACGGAGCGTGTCGAGATAGCGGGTGAATTCGCATGGCTCCTCGCCCGGAAAGAACGCCTTCATCCTGCACTTCTTGAGAAGCTCCCAGGCGCGATCGCCCAGTCGTCGCCACATGGCCTCGAAATCGACTCGACCGAGTCGGATGTTGAGCGGGCGATTCCAGACCAGGACGGGACCGGTCGCGGCCAGCGACTCGGGCAGACTGGAGCGCGGCTGCCCGGCAAGATATTCCTCGAACTGCGTGAGGTCTATCTTCTTGCGCTTCTTAGGCCAGAGCATGCAGCGCATCCTCCAAGTTGCCGAATCCCGGTATACGCTCGACGCGAATGTGGGCCACCTCACGGAGTTGCACGTGATCATCAAACGTGGCCCGATTGAAGGCGGTCTTGAGCACCTCGGCTCGCTCGTTGGACTCCACGAGGACCGCGTGTGAGTAGACCTGATTCGCCAGCCACGGGAGCATGTTCGGCATCTGAATCAGTTCGGCGATGTGTGATCGTGTCATGGCGACGACATCATTGGGCTTCGTGGCATCGGAGGGTACATAGACGTGGTAAACGCGCGTCGCTCGCGTGCTTCGCTCCAGACAGTGACACCGTCCCGGCGGCGCTCCACTCTCAAAGAGCGACTCGATTTCGTCATCTTCAAGCCGGACGCGCGGAAGACCTTGCAACAGACAGAAGCCGAAAACGGCCAAGTGCGTGGGCAGGGCCTCGGAACCGAGACCCTCGGCTCGTCTCCGGCTGACGCCCAACGCGGAAGCGCCTTTGGGGGCAAGTTGATAGGCGCTTCGGTTTCCCTTGAAGGGTTTTCGGGCGACGACGAACTCTTCGTCGCGGAGTCGGTCGAGACATTTTTGCGGGTCGTTGCCGTCGAAGTACAGGGCGCTCAGGACTTCCTTGAAGCTGAAGCGGTAGCGGGCGATATGGCCCAGCACACGGCGGTCGCGGTCCGTTAGCTTACCAAAGCTCATAGGGCAGTCTCCGCTCCGCACAGAACCGATGGAAATCTCGAAGTTTCGCAGCGCCGTAGGCCCCGCCCAATTCGATGACGAGGCGACGGCCATCACACTCAATCATGGCGTCGGGAAGTCGATCGTCTTCGCCCCAACCTTCCTGTCGCAACCGCGCTTCGGAAATCCATTCGGCCGAACGAGCTGGGGCTGAGGTCCTCCAAGCCAAGTATAATCCGGCGAAGGTCAGGTCATGGCTGACCTCGCTGCGGCGGGGCCAGCGCCCACCACTTCCTCCCCTGGCTGAACCAGCGCCGCGCGTGGCAATCACCAAGTCGGTCAGGATGGCCGGTTCACGCCAGCGTGCCTCCAACAGGTATGCCATCCGGTCGTGGTCGGGCGTCGGTTCGCCGGGCGTCCAAGTTACAAGCGGGCGGATGAGCGTCAACTCGGGACGGGCCGAGACGGTCCGCCCCTGGATCAATCCCGCCTGCTCCAGCATGGCCATCCTCCTTCGCGCCTGCCGGGCCGGGTCGCTCGTCTCTCCAAACCACGTGCGAGCGATCTGGCGAATCGAAAGGACTCGGACGCGGCGTGTGAGGCAGTCGAGCACCTCCTCGTCCCGCACGCTGACGCTGGTACGTTTCGGCACGGCCATCGGAACATTCTCCGGTCATCTTGGAGGGTACGGAGACTGCGCAGGGCAGATTGGTTAAGGCATTGCCAGAGACGAAGTTATAACGGACGAGACTTCCGTATCGAAGGCAGGAACCGGTGCAGCCGAAACGGTGGCCGAATCGGATGGGCATCGGCAAGGTCGAGCATTCGGAAAAGTTGGGCCGACGACACGCGCCGTCGGCCCCTGGTGATTAATAGTCGTCCGGCAGCAGGATGGTCGTCGCCGAGCGGTCCGCCTCGGTGATAATCCAGAACTTCTGCCCGTCGCGGTCCCGATAGACCGACAGCAGCCGGAAGCCCTGACCGAGCGAAGTTTCGTTCTCCGCCCAATCATCCTGACACACCTCGCCCCAGTCGCCTCGGGCGTGCCGTCGCAACGCGGCGCGCACGTCTTCGGGATGAAGGATGCTGTGTGCCGTGGCCGTGATGACGGTCTGCCCGAGTGTGAATTTAGCGGTCATCGTTGTCGGCCTCCCCGTCCGGGTTCGTGTCGTCACCATAGACGGGTTTGACAACGCGGAAGCCGTCGAGCCATCGCTGAGTGGCTTCCCATTCCTCGGGGCTTTCGTCTCGCCATGCCCGGAAGAGGTTTTCACCAATCAACCAGCGCACGCAGTGCTCGGGGCAGACAAGCCAATGGGCGCGGCCGACGTTGTAGGGTCCTTCGGCGTCGCCACAATCTGGGCATCCGCCGAAGTGACCTTGAAACGCGCCGCTGCCCAGCTTCGACAGGCGGGCGCCGTCCATCGTGTTGGTCTGGGTCTTCATAAGCTCCAGCCCTCCCCGCGCACATTGCACTTGGTAGTTTCACGCTCGGCCTTCGCGGCAATGCCGACCAGAAGACAGCGGACCACTTCCAGGGCCTCGTCCAGCAGGTCGCTGTACATCGCATGTTCCAAGTATTCCTCATGTCTGAGGTGTTCCAGAATGTCGTGAAGCGCGGAACGAAGGGCGTCCGGCAGATTCGTGGGTTTCATTTCACCGTTCATGTTGTTCATCTCCTTCGAGCCGCCGCTACCCCGAGCGCGTCGGCTGTTTCTCCGCGGGTCATCGCCAGGCCAGCCGGCTTTTCCCGTCGGGGTCGGTTTTTTTCGGTCGCCCGACCTGCCGGAAAAAACCGGCCCCCGGGAAAAGCCCCACAAGACAGCATCGAGCGTCAGCTCGATTCCGCTTGGTGGACGCGGGGTGAGTCGATGGCGGAGGGCAGCGGGGGCATGGCAAGGGCCGTGACCGCGGAGCGGCCCGCGAAGCGGGCGGCCGCAGGCCGGCGCGGGCCTTGCGTCGCCGCAACCGAAGCCGAGACGATCCCCAGCGATGAAAACATCCGGCGCAGCCGGGCGTTTGTTGGAAAGCGTGAAGAATGGGCAGGTGGATGCCCGGACCTCGCGTGAAACCTCTTGGTATTCCTTCGAACGAACGTGTCTGACGAATGGCCGGTCAGGAGGCCTTGCGCGCCGCTCGCTGGTCGTGAATCCACGAGTGAGCGTCGTTGAGGGCCTTGGCGAGGATGGGAAGGTCGTCGGCATGAAAGCCGCCCGTCTCCTTCCAGTCTTCGCCGTCCTTGTAGAGCCGCACGGCCGTCACGTTGTGCATGGCGCCGTTGGCGGTCTTGTTTTCCCAAACCAGAACCTTGACGGTTCCGTATCGAATCTCCCGAATCGGTCGGTTCTTATCGCTGTTAGGCATAAAGCACCATCCTTTCCGGAGGTCCGAACAGTCCACCTGTTACGGAGGGTTATGAAGCAAGCTGGTGGTGGTGTGACGTGGATTTGGCATCGCTGTGCACTGGCTGCGCCTCGATGGATGTCGGCCGCGCTCCGCGTCCGAGCCGTGCAAACACGAATCGCCGAAGAATCTCGACCGAGTACTCGGCGCGCGCCCGGATGCGCAGGAGCCGAATGCCGGCGGCGTAAAGGGTTTCATTCAGGAACCGGTCGCGACGCTGGCGGTGAGGCGCTTCGTGTGTCCGGTCGTCCAGTTCCACGGCGAGAATGATCCGCGTCGTCCCCGGTTCGCAGAGCACGAAGTCGAGGTGCTTCTGGGAAATCGCTCCGCCGTATCCCCGCCGCCAGTCGGCCTCCGAGCAGGTGAGTACGTCGGCGACGCGAACCTTGCACATGATTTGAAATTCCGTGCCGACGGCCTTCTGAAGTGGGCCATAGAATGCGGCCTCGCCCTTGGTGAGAAGCGTCCCGCGGCTTTCATAGGGAAGTGACTCTTGGCGCCGCCTGGCGGCAAACCGTCGACGCCGACTGTGCGGTCGCCACTGCCTGCCTGCTGTTCCGCGTTGCGTCGCCCCTCTCCTGCCCCTCATCGCAGATCCATAGCATGGGCGCAGCGGCTACTCAATTACGCTCGTCTGGTTCTGCCGTCTTCGGCCATCATCGTCGGGGCTCGCAAGAAGGGGTCCCCGGCGAGGAGGGCTGAAGCGGCATCCGTTGCGACACCTTCGATCCAACACTCCGTTGCGACACCTTCGATCCAACCCCGCGCTACTGCTCTGCCGGATCGGTCCGGAGCCGGAGGGCGCTCACACGCTTCGGTTTGAGAACCACGGCACGCGGCGCTTACTGACCAAGCATCTCCGCCACGACGCATTGTACGTCCAAGCCGTCCACATTGCAGTCGAGGTTACAGTCACGTAGCGGCCGTCCTTCACAATCCACGGGCAGACTGGGGGTATTCATGGGACAAACATCGTCTTCGTTGGAAACTCCGTCGCCGTCGATGTCTGGATCACAGGCGTTCCCAACCCCATCGCCGTCGAAATCCAACTGGTCAGAATTCGCTACATAGAGACAGTTGTCAATACAGTCTGGGGCACCGTCACCATCCTGGTCACTCATTGGCGGATACGGTTGTGCGAGTATTGCGTCAACCGATCCGGGTGAGAGTAGCTCAGCCAATCCCAACGCGCCGAGAGCAACATCAGGCAGCCCGGCCGAATTCGGTTGATACGTAGGATCCTCATTCGACCGCCGGTACAGAATGCTCGCACCCCCGGCAAATGTTTGCCTCGCACCTTGACGATACGCGTAATAGGCGGCAACCGCTTTTGCGGTGCGCCCCGACGCGGCGAATGCCATGAGAGAAGGAAACGTCGTGATATCGCCGGGATGATACGAGAGACTATCGGCGTGGTAGCCGGATGCGGACCATTCCGGTTTTGTAGTACCCGCTGAAAAAACAGTATAAAAACACGCCCCGTTATCGTCCATCCATGCGGCATTCGAACAAGACAGATTATTCACTTGCGCCTGCCAGTCCGTACTCGTGCGATACGGCTCCGAAATGAGATATGGATAAAGACTAACGAATGCGGCCTGGAATTGGCCTGGAGCATTCCCGGTGACCGGTTTCCCGATAACGAATTCTGCTGTGGGCCAGAGTGCGCGATTGAGCCATTGGTCAAAACAATGAAGAGATACCGGTCCGTTGTATGCCGCTGCCTGTTCAACAAACATGAACCCTTCGTAGAATGGATTCGTGAAACTTTCTAGCTGCGGGCCTCCCGCGGATAAACCCACGAGTGCGAGAGCACACGTATTACTCTGGAGATACGAATCCCAATTCTTGATGCGGCAGATGATGGTCTGGGCGGCCTCTACTATCTGAGCATCGCCTGGGTAGAACTGCATGGCACGCGCGGCTGCGGTGCCCAATTTCATCGTGCTCAATATCGCGTGCTCCAATTGCCATCCTGCCTTCGAGCCTCCGGTACATGGATCGATCCAATGTATGATAAGCCCATCAGCAGATACTGCCGGTCCAATCCCATCCGGCGCGAGACCGGCGTAGCGCTGCAGAATAAGACGCACTAAATCTTGCGCTTCCGGATCGCCGTTGATATGATCGTTCATTATGAGTAGCAGCATTACCCATGCGGCCCCGTCGGCTGTCGCTGGATGGAACCGGCACCACGTTTGCTGCACATCGGCATCGAGGACCCAACCCGGCGGCTCATCGTTCGGGGTACATTCGACCTTACAGCCAGAAAGTAAGGCCTGATCTGGCGTAATCAGACTTTTCCCAAAGTTGACCACCTCGATGAATTCGTCCTGGAGCCATGCTTGGTAAGATAATCTCGAGTCGGACGAATCTGAAACGATGACGGCATCATGAGCGGGCCCAGATAGATCGCCACGACCTACCAGCAGGCGACCATCCGCTGTAGCCGCTACATCATGCCATGTCGCCCCTTGCGAGACGTAAGCCGAAGGTTGAAAAGCGGCCAGCCCCCTCGCCTGATCGATAGGAACATGGTGTACCTGTGAAGAAACCGCGCCGGCTGGTTGGCATGGAGGCGAGGTTCCGGATGGAGCCGTTGAGGTTAGCACATACATGCCCTCGTTCCCACTTCCGCCGTAATGATCGCTGAAAGTGATCGCCCAGATATTGGGAATGGAGCCTACGATTTCGAAATCACCGGAGGTTAACGAATCTTGACTAAGATCGGCGCGATAGATCGCAGACTCGCTAGCGGCATAGAGAAGGTTTGCTTTTCGATCCACGGCCAGGCCACGAACGTAGGAACCCGTGGGAAGCTGCGTGGTATAGAGAAGCGAGCCTGTGGCATCGTTCGAGCCAGCCTGGTATACACGAATACCGGTTAGGTAGGTGCCTACGTATAGCCTACCGTGATAATGAACGGCGGATAAATGCGGCCAGCAGCCACCATGGAAAAAGAGGTTTAGCTGAGCGAAGCTCGTAAGCTGATCGGTGAACGTGTCGTAGCGAAGTACTGCGTCACTGGTTCCAACGTCATCGTAAATAAGAATGAAAAGATATCGACCAGAGTCCGACCAAGCCAACCCACATGGCCCGTCTTGGCCATTACTATAGTTGTGGCCTGGGGACAAAGCCTGGAGTTCTGAGCTTGTAATGGTTCGGATCAGTTGCTGACTTATGTCTCGAATTTCGATCTTGTTCTGGAATGAATCTGCCACGGCGTACCAGCCAGCCAATGCGGAGGATGCGACAGCTACCGAGTCATCAGTTCCAACGACCGGCCATTGCTGGAGCACCGGTTCGGCTTTAACCATCGGAAGTATCAGTAGAGTGTAACAGTTACAGGATACCCATATGGATAGCTGGAACCGATTGCGGCAATTCGTATTCATTTGGTGTTTCCTTTCACCGTGTAGCGGCCTGAGTGTTCTTATGCAGTTGGCCGTTCTCCCGTTGCATGGTGTCGGTCTGCGCCCGACACGATTCCTCAGAGCCGACTTATCCCCTCTCGCGACTCAGTGCTCACTTTCCGGACAAATGGGGCAATCGCAGCGGGAAGACTTTTATCCTGTATACACGCAACCCGTGCGCAGGGTCGGCGAACGAGAAGAAGTTGAGGTTGCCGTCTTCGACGAACGGTAGCTTGACGAAAGCGCGCCCAGTAGAGTCAATGCGCTTGCCCTGACCAGCGCCAGGTGTTTTTGAATCCTCGCTCAGCATCCGGCCGTTCTCTTTTGCGCAGAAGAGCACCGTAGCCGCCGGTTCGCCTTCGAGGGGACCGCATTCGACTTCGATATAGCCACCGGCTTGTACGGCGATAGAGGGAAGATGGCCGCCAGCCCAACAAACGGTTCGCGGAGGGTATTCCAAAGTCCCGTCACGAAGCCGAGGTTTGAGATCGTGAGAATGTTCGCGGTACAACCATGGCACAGTCGCCCCGGCTTCGACTTCGATCAAGAACGGTTCGTTGCTGCGATAATCGCATCCGAAGACGCAGCAGGTAATCAGTATCACAAGGGCTGGCAAACAGTCTCTGGACATAACGGATTCTCCATCGTGGCGGGCCGGTGAGAACTCCTAAGGTATTGGGCGGGGCCATCTGATTATTCTGCGAGGTGCCGATCTGGCTCAGGACTCCGAACGAATCGGGATTGTAATCAAGTGGCAAGTGCGTGCCAAGTTCCTAGCAACACAAGATTTAACGCGCTGATAAGGACATCAATCAGCTCCGCTGCGACCGTCGATGGTTTCGGATTCTTGTGTATCGGGGAACACTGACTCACGCCTGCCCCTGGCTTCGCCCTGCCGTTCCATCCACGCCACGCAGCCAAGGCCATAGCGAATGTGGTTGTATTTGAGTGAGAGTGCAGTTGCCACGGCCATCTCGTCATTGGTGTGGGCGATCTCGCGGTCATAGCGTGAGAGCGCCTCGGCGCCCTTTACGACGATCTCCTGATACCGCCGCTTGTCTTCTTCGACGCGCTCCCGCTCATGTGCGAGCATCGCCCGTAGCCTCTCGGCCCGCTTCGCTGGGTTCTTGGGCAGTTCCTGCTGGATGTACCGGCCTGCGTCGATGTCCGGTTCGATCGCATCGACGGGAATCGGGCGGGCGTTGTCGCCATCGGGCAGGTAGTGCCACGGATGGCCGGGGTCGTAGCGGTCGCCCGGTTCGATGGTGAGGTCCGCGACCGTCCGGCAAACCCAGAGGTCGAGTGCCTTCGCCGCGTCATCGCCGAATCCGTTCGCGTACGCGGAGAGCGCATCGGCATACGCCTGCTTGAGTCGCGGTTCTTCCCCTTCAAGAAACTGACGCAGCTTCGCCGCGGCTTCTTCCGTCCTGGGCTGCCTTCCGGTCCGTGGGTCTTCGCCGGTGCGTGCCGCATCTTCGACGGCTTGAAGATCGCGAAGCATCCATGCCAGTTCCCGCGCCTGCTCGGTGGTCATGGCGCGGACCTCCTCGGCATCGGGTTCAATCGGGCCTGCGGTCGTCATCCCGAAGACGCCATGTTCGACGGCCTGCGGCAGCGGCATTGCGACTGGCACGTCGGCGAATTCGTCGCGGACGAATGAGGCCGCCTCAAGTTGGGGCGAATCTGAAACCGGCGGTTCCGGCTGTGGTGGCAGTTCAATCGCTTGTGCTGGCGCGGGTTCGGATGTGGCGTTGTCGGATTCCCGCCCCTTTTCGGGCCACTGAAACTCTTGTTGAACGTATCTGCTCATCGTGTTGCGCGTGGAATCAGAAGCGGCATTCGCCTTCTGCTGTGAGTTATGACCGCGTTGCGCCGTGTCGTATCGTCCGGGTATAAAAAGGGCCGGCGTTAAACCGGCCCGGAAATTCATTCATTGGCGTTGATCGCTTCGAGGATCTGCGCCGCGGTCTTCTGGATGAGGTCCAGCGACTCGGTCAGCGTCTCGCGGTCGCCGTTGTAGAGCTTGATGTAGTCGGCCGCGGCGTGGTTGGCGTCCAGCCCGATGGCCTGCGAGACGACGAACGCGACGGCCTCGGCTTCGGTCTCGCGGATGGTCTTGGTGGTTTCCTTGCGCCGCTCGGTGCGGTGAAGCATCTCGTGCGCCAGTTCGTGCACCAGCACCGAGAACTCCTCGGCCGGGCTGAGCGTGGTGCGAATCACGATCTTGCCGCCCTTGGAGACGCCGTCGGCCGAGCCGATGTCATCGGAGTATTCGAGGGCGATGCTGCGGCCGGCGATGAAGTCCTTGAGCCGGTCGGTGTGACCGCTGGGATTGCCGCCGACGCGGTGAAGCTCGGGCAGCGGCTCACCATCCGTCTGGCTGACATCGAAGACATAGACGGCCCGGAAGCGTAG
>JRYF01001013.1_pt1 | contig 14953 bp, 10 predicted proteins | sample 235331 | NCBI WGS metagenome assembly JRYF01 (sample SAMN03074217, study PRJNA261475) | activated sludge metagenome | biome: Wastewater Treatment Plant; feature: Wastewater; material: Activated sludge; isolation source: activated biomass of a wastewater treatment plant treating hydrocarbon... ...
GTGCGCCGCGCCGAGCTGGTGCTGGTCAGCGACCGCCAGTACGGCAGGCCCTCGGTGCTCGGCGTGTTCCGGTTGCACGTCCCCTTCGCCAAGCAACTCACCGCGCAGGCGGGCATCGCGGCGGGCTACCTGCACGACCAGGGCATCGCGGCACACCCGGCGGTCGTGTTCGCGGCCGACTTCGAGTCTGCGGGCTGGGCACGGGCCTGGTCGAGCCTGAGCGACTCCAGCACCACGCGCCGCGTCGCGCGCGACCCCGCCAACCGCTTCGAGCCGCTGCACGGGCACGCGCTGAAGGTCACCGTACCGCAGGGCAAGAAGACCGGGCTCAACCTGCTGTACCGCTTCCAGGAACAGACCGGGGCCGAGCCGGAGGAGATGTACTTCCGCTATTACCTGCGCTTCGGCGACGACTGGATGCCGGCGGTGGCCGGCAAGCTGCCCGGCTTGGCGGGCACCTACGGCGAGGCCGGCTGGGGCGGCCGGCGCAGCGACGGCACCGACGGCTGGTCGGCGCGCGGGCGCTACTCGCTGTCCGAAGCGCTCGACGACGGCGCGGTCGCGCTGGGCTTCTACGTCTACCACGCCGAGATGACGCGGCGCTACGGCGACGGCTGGGGCTGGAACCTGGGGCCGACCGGGGTGCTGCAGCGCAACCGCTGGTACAGCGTCGAGCAGCATGTGCGCCTGAACACGCCGGGCCAGGACGACGGTGTGCTGCGCGCCTGGATCGACGGCGTGCCGGTGTTCGAGCGCAGCGACCTGCGCTTCCGCGAATCGCCGGCACTGCGCATCGAGACCGTGTGGATGAACGTCTACCACGGCGGCACCCGTGCGGCCCCGCAGGACCTGAGCCTGTACATCGACAACGTCGTCGTCGCCCGCGAGTACATCGGGCCGGCGGGGGGCATGGCGGCGGGCCCGGCGCGCTGACGGCCCGACCCGCATGGCTGCCGGACGCCGAGCCTTCTTGCCAGCGCACGGGCCGCCCACCCTCGACGCGGGTCGCCCGGCGATGCCCGGCCGGCGCAACCTGTTGGCGGGCGCGCTGGCCGCGCCCTGGATGCTCGCAACGGGCAGCACCGCCCGCACGCCTGCCGCGGCCGGTTCCGCGGCTCCGCACCCCCGGCTGGCCGCGCTCGGCGACGGCGAAGCGGTCGATCTGGGCCGCTACACCTGCGAAGACCGCGCCCCCGGGCTGCGCTGCGAGACGATCTTCGACTACAGCCGCATCAACTACGACCCGTTCGGGCATCGCATGCTTGTCTTCGGCGGCGGTCACGCGGCGACCGGACGCACCGACGTCGACGCCTTCGACCTGCGCACGCTGACCTGGCGCAGCCTGTACCCGTCGATGACCTGCGAGCAGGTCGCCGCCGGCGGCCTCGACCCGCGCGGCTTCCACCGCGCGACCGGCCACCCGGTGGCACGCCACACCTACGACCAGAGCGTCGTCGTGCGGGCCGGCGGCCGCGGCTGGCTGATGATGTTCAGCACCGAGGGTTTCAGCGGCCACTGCCACCCCTACCGGGCCGAGATCCGCGCCGTCGCAGCGCTGCCGCTGGACACCGACAGCCCGCGCTGGGCCTTCGGCCCCGCGCTGGACATGCCCTGGGGCTACGCCGGCGCCGCGGCCTTCGACCCGGTGTCGGGCATGGTGGTCCTGGTCGGCGGGCAGCGCGACGGCCTGTGGGTCTACGACCCGGCCGCGCACCGCGTCGTCGCCGCGCTGCGGCGGGTGGCCAGGCCGCGCAACAGCTCGAACCTGGTCTACGTGCCGAGCCGCGACCGCATGGTCCTGGTCGACCGCCAGAGCCTGCAGGTTCGCAGCTTCGCGCTGGACCGCGACGATTGGGCTCGCACCACCGAGACCGTGGTTCCCGCCGGCGGCACGCCACCACCCGAGCTGCGCAACCTGGCGCTGGACACGCGCAACGAGGTGCTCGGTGGCGTGCGCGAGGGTGTGTTCCACGCGCTCGACCTGCGCCGCGACCGCTGGCTTGCCGAGCCGATGCGCGTACGCGCAGGCGCGGGTGCGCGGCCCGGCACGGTGCGCCACCATGCGATCGACTACGACCCGATCGACAACGTCTTCGTCTTCGTCGACGGCCGGCCGGGCGAGCTTCGGACCTGGGCCTACCGCTTCAGGCGCTGACCGCGCAGCGCCCCAGCGTGGCCCGGCATCCGCGCCACCGGCCTCTTGACCGCGAACAACTGCGCGCGACCGGCTCGGGCGCCACGGCACCAGGCCGCGAGCATGCGCGCCAGTGGCTAAGATTCGCGCGACGAGGGGGCGCCGCGGCGCCAGGCGGACGCGGGGGCCGGGCTTGCTTTTTCTTCACGTGGGTCTTCACAAGACCGGGACGACCTTCTTCCAGACCGAGGTCTTCCCGCGCTGGAAGGGCATCACCTATCTGCGCAGCCTGTCGGTCGAGGCCTTCTTGAAGGCGGACCTGTCGCAGCCCTGCGTGGCCTCGCGCGAGGGCTTCTCGGCCGGCGTCGTCGCGCATCAGGACGAGAAGCTCGCCTTCCTGCGCCGCCTGAGTGCCATGTTCCCGGACGCGCGCGTGCTGATCAGCTTCCGCGACCACGCGTCGTACATCAATGCGGTCTACAGCCAGTACCTGCGCTACGGCGGCACGCTGCGCTTCGACGAGTTCTTCGACATCGATGGCGACCGCGGTTACCTCAAGCGCGCCGACCTGACCTACCGCGCCTATGTCGACGGCATCCGCAGCTTCTGGCGCCAGCCGCCCTTCGTGTTCCTGCTGTCCGAGTTGAAGGAAGACAAGCAGCGCCTGTTCGACGACATGGCCCGCTGTTTCGGGGTCGAGGCGCCCCGCGCCGACGCTTTCGCCAGCGGCCGCCGCAACGTCAGCCTGGGCCGGCCGCAAGCCGAGGCACTGCGGCGGCTCAACGCGTGGAGCGACGTCGCGCTGCACCGTGACGGCAGCACACGCCCTTACCGCCTGTTGCGCCGTCTGCGCCTGGACCCGCCGCAGCTCTGCCAGCGCTGGGCCGAGCTGCGCCCGTCGCCGCCCATCGTGGCCCCCGAGCTGGCCCGGCGCATCAACGCCTGGTTCGAGCAGGACTGGGCCCATGTCCAGAGCTGTCGTCGGACACGCGTCACCGGCGATTGAGCGCGCCACGCCGTCCCAGGGGTGTGAACCTCGAGCGGCCTCACGCCGCGGACCAGATCCACGCGCTGAAACCGGGCGGGGGCGGACCGGAGCCGCCCTCGTCGGCGGCCAGATCGCACGGCGCGTCGGCGTGCAGTTCCAGCCCACGGGCGGGCCAGTCCAGCGCACGGCCGGCAAGCCAGCGCAGCCGCTGGACACCATGGCCGCCTGCACGAATCCACACCAGTCGGCCGTCGAACATCAACCCACCCGCATCGCCCGCCGCCCACGGCGTTGGCGCCGGCTGGTAGACGATCCGGTCTTCCACCGTCGGCCCGAGGCGCACCCTTGCACACCAGCGGCCCTCCGCGTCGGTCTCGCAGATCAGCTCCTGTGGTCCATCGGCGGGATCGGCGGTTGCGACGACGAAGCCGCTGATGCCGGCGCCGGCGCCGGCCGCGAAGCGCGCCTGCGTGGCAGCCAGCTTGGTGCCGTAGCGTGGCGAAACCCAGCCGCCGAGTGGCTCGGTGCTGCCCGCGAGCAGCACGGGGGCATCCAGCCCCGCGCTCGGCGTGACGCTGCAGGCTGCATCGCCGACCACGGCACGCACGGTGCCGCCTTCCGCCCTCACCGCCGCATCCGGCGCGAACTGGAAGCCGAACCAGCGCCGCGGGCCGCCCGGATCGGCCTGCGGCAGCGCATCCAGGATCAGCCAGTAGTGGCCCACGACATGGATGCAGACGCGCCGGACGCCATCGTAGCCACCACCCCGCACCGCGGCGTCGACGGCGCTCAGGCCAGCAGCCTCGAGGTGGTCGGCTTGCACGCGCACCCCGACCTCGGGCGGCCGGAAGTCGCCCGCGAACGCGCCCAACGGATCGATGCCGTCGATGCAAGGGCCGTTGTGCGCAGCCGGGCCGGCGAAGTACGCACGCCAGTTCGGCTCGTCGGCCGGCCACTTGGGCGACTTGCGGCGGTAGGTGTAGGTGCCCGGGTCGACGACCAGCGGCCGCCCCTGCACGTCCAGCGTCACCGACAGCAGGTCGGCGTGCATGTGCCCGGCGGCCAGCGGCCGGCCGGGTGCGGGCCCGGTGCGCAGCAGGAGCCGGCTGGCTTGTTCTGGCTCGGGGAGGATGACCAGCCCGGCGTCGGGAAACGCCGTCGGCAGCGTGGCGTCGGCCGGCTCGGCCGGCGCGGGCGCTAGTTCGCCGCCGAGCAACCAGAAGGCACGCAGGACGGATGCGTCGTGCGCCGGTGCCGGGCTGATGCCGGGATCGAACAGCGCACGGTACAGCTCGCGCAAGGAACCCGGGCACCAGGCGTTGTCGGCGTCGAGCGGGAACAGGCTGTCCTCCACCGCGTTGCCGATCGGCACCGGCTGGCACGCCGGGCCGGTCATCGCGCATTGGTAGGCCAGCAGCGCGCGCACGCGTTCGCGCACCTGCGGGTCCGGCTCGCGCCCGGCCCGGCGGCACAGCAGCAGGTAGGCCACGCCCATCTCGCACGCGAACTCGTGGTAGTGGCTGGCGTGCTCGAAGCTGCCGCCGTCGGCATAGGTCTGCGCCAGCAGCTCCGCGCACCACTGGCGCTCGGCATCGGGCTTCGGCACGTCGAGGAACTCGGGGAAGACCTGCTGCAGGTACCAGGCGGCGAAGCGGTCGGCAAGCAGGTGGTTGTTGGGCACCGACTGGCCCAGCCTGGGCTCCAGATAGCGGATGTCGGCGGCGATGATCTCGAGCAAGCGCCACTCGAGCCCCAGGCCATGGTCGCTGGCCTCGTCTGATCTGCCAGCAAGCACCGCCCAGCCCCAGGACAGCGCCAGGACGCGCTGAATCACGCCCAGATTGCTGTCGTAGCACATCGGGTCCGCGCCCGCCTTGGCCAGACTGATCCAGGCATCGAGCGTGTCCGCCAGCTGCCTGGCCGCTGCGCTGTCGGTCGCAGCGGCCCACGCGTGCACGGGCACGAACGCGAACCGGTGTGGCCGCTTGCGGTACATGCTGTCTTCGCCCGGCCCATTGCGCAGCGCAGCCCAGTCGAAGCGGGCACTGAGGCCTGGGCCGCGCGACGAATACACCGCCAGCGACTCGTTGTCCGCGCGGATGCGGGATCGAAGCGACACAGCACGATCCGGCCAGTGCGCCTCGAGACCAGCGAGCAAGGTCTCGACATCGCGTGTCGCGACGAACAAGCGCCCGCCGAAGGTCGAGCGAGCGATTCGCGCGGCTACGTAAGGGGCCTGCTCTCCGAGGCCGGGCCGCTGCACACCCAAGCGCGCGGCCAGGCGGACAGCATCGAACTCGGCCCGAAACGCGCGCGTCGCCCGCGAACGAGTACCGACTCGGCGCCAGGCCGAACGGAGCAGGCTGCCGACATCGTGGAGCAGGTGCTGCATGTGTCGCCGAGACACTCGCCCCGCGGTCAACGCGGAGCCGAGCCGCGCATTGCCGTGCGGACCCTTCTGGCCAGCGCCCGCAAATCCAGCCTGCCGATGCCGCGCTGCCGAATGCGGTCGATGTCGACGGTCATCGGGTCATCGAAGTGGCTGCGCCAATCGCCGACGACACCCTTGCGAAAGAACTTGTCGCCCTCGTAGAGCGCCTCGCCCGCATAGCTCTTACGGAGCGCTCCCATGCTCGTCCTGTCGCGCAGACCCGACATCTCTGCCTCGCTGAGTGACATGCCGAGCGTCGCGGCGATCCGGCCCGCTTCACGCGCGAAGTCGCCGTGCAGGGCTTCGTAGGACACCATGCAGAAGCGCTCGCCAGCCTGCCGCCAGGTGTCGTGGTAGCGAAGCACGCTGTCCGCCACGTAGCGCCCCTCGGACCAGTAGAAGTCCGCAAACGAGCCGCGGTAGCCATGGCGATTGCGCTCGTCGTAGAAGGCCGACACCACCATGTCGCGCACGTCGCGTTCGATATCGAAGACGAAGACATGGGGGTGGCGCATCAACAGGTCGCGCTGTTCCGGGCGCCCGAGGTGGTTCTTCGACATGTAGTCGCGCGAGACCACGTCTTCGCTCGCCAGGAAGCTCGCCAGCATCTCGGGCCGGATGCAGGGGTTGTTCTGGCGGCGCCGGCTGTTCTCGGTCAGGTAATGGTCCGGCGGGCGCTCGAAGCTGCGCAGGTTGAGCAGGATGTTGTACAGCCAGGTCGAGCCACTCTTGATGGCTCCGTTGCAGATCACGAGCATCGTCGAACCCGATCACTCAAAGGCACTCAGCGGCTCGCGGTGCGGCGCAAACGACCCACCAGACCTCTTGCGGCGTCGATGGCGATGCGTTCAGCGCCTTGAGGCCGGCCACCGATGGCCCACAAGGTGAGCGCCGTTAGCACGAACGCAGCGGCACCTACGGCAAGGTCGAGCGCGAGCCGGACCATCGGCCACTCGATCCCACTTGCATGCAGGAACTTGATGGCGACGAACATCACGCAAGTCGCCGCAACCGGCCGCCACAACAGCCCCAGCAGCGCAGGCAGCGGCAGCACCACCGCCTGCCGGGTCTCGCGGTAGATCACCGGCAGACAGGCCACGGCGGCGACGATGGTGGCCTGCGCCAACCCCAGCGCGCCGCCCAGGTGCAGGCCCGCCCACAGGATGGGCGCTGTGATCGCCAGCCGCACCCAGGCCAGCACCGCGGCCGATTTCTCGCGCCCGGTGGCCACCAGGATCTGGTTCACCATGGCCTGCGACACGGCGAACACCGCCGCGCCGATCGCCAGGTACGCCAGCAGGTCGGCCGCAAAGCCCCATTGGCCGCCGAGCAGCACCAGGGTCAGATCCTGCGCCACGGCGGCCGTGCCGACCCCGGCCGGAATGCACAGCAGCGCGACCAGGCCCAGCACCTTGCGGTACACGGCGGACAGCGCCTCGGGCTGCCCCGCCAGACGGGCGTAGTTCGGCAGCAGGCCGCGCCCCATCGGCGTCACGATCTCCTTGGTGAACATGCGCGCCAGGTCCCCCGCCACCCGGTACGAGCCGAGTGCCGCGGGGTTGCCGGCCCCCGCCAGCAGGAAGGACGCCAGCATCTCGCGCAGCGTGGTGGCCGCGCGCAGGGGCACGACCGCCGCCGCGAAGCGGGCGTACTCGCCGCCGCGCGCCAGCGACCAGCGCGGCCGGTACGGATGCATGAGGTAGCTCAGCACCACCCCCGCCGTCGTGCCCGCGAGGTGGCCGAGGACCAGGGCCCAGTAGTTGCGGAACACGACTGCGCTCGTCACCGTGGTGGCGAACACCAGCAGCTTCTTGTAGACGTTGAAGCGGAAGTCGCGGGCGAACTCCAGTTCGCGCCGCATCAGCACCGGGCCGATGTTCTCGAAGCCGCCGATCAGCGCCGCCAGCGCGAGCACGAGCATCACCTCGACGACGCGCGGCTCCTTGAAGTACCAGGATGCAGGCACGGCCAGCGCGGCCAGCGCGGCCGCCGTCAGCAGGCCTTGCAGCAGCGTGATGGTCCACGCCGTGTCGCAGTGCTCGCGGTCGATCGTCTTGGCCCGGATCAGGTGCATCGACGTGCCGAACTCGCTCAGCTCGGACAGGAAGAAGACGATCAGCATGCCCATCGCGGCGACGCCGAAGTCCTCCGGGCTCAGCAGCCGGGCCAGGATCAGCGTGCTGATGAGGCCGATGAAGCGCATCACCCAGCGCATCAGCACGGCCCAGGTGACGCCGCGTGCGACGCTGCGCGAGGCATCGAACTTCTTCATCGCAGGCGCTGCAGGCAGGTTCATCGGCGCGGGACGCCGGCTGCGCACCGGGGCAGGGGCAGGTGCGGGTGGCGTGCGGGGCCGGGGCGGGGGGTGACGGCGGGCTGGGGCAAGGCAGGTCCGATCGCGGCGCGGTTCGGTTCCGGGCGCGGTCGCCGATGTTGCCGCAATCGCGCGTTGCCCTGGCCTTCCCTTGCGCCGAAGAATACCGCCGGTGCAGGTTTCGTGACGGCTGGCGCGGCAGGCGGCGCCAGGCGCGGATTGCGACGGCAGCAATGCGACACAATGTGCCGCTGTCGCAACGCCTCCGTCGCAGCAAGCGGCCCCCGTCCCGATGCCCGAGCCGACCGATCGCCGGTGCGCAGCGCCGTCCGTGCCCCCGGGTGCGGGCCGACGGCCCCGGGTCGCGGAGCGGCGTGGCCGCGGCACCTGAATGTCGTCCCTCGAAGACAGCGGCGTCGAGTCGGCGCTGCGTGACGGCCTGGCGCCACGCCTGGGTGGGCCGGTGGCCGGGTTCGCGGTCGACCGGCGCATCGTGCGACGCTACTCGCAGGTGATGTTCTGCCGGCTCGATGTCGGTGCCGCCGAGCCGCTGCGCTGCGTGGCCAAGGTCGTGACCGGCCCGGCCGACAACATGGCCCGCCAGCAGGTGCTGATGGCACGCGACTTCCGCGTCAACACCCATTTGCACGCCACGCTGCCGCGTCCGGATCTGTTTGCGGTGCCGGCACCGCTGTTGTTCCGCCCGGACCTCAACCTCATCGTGACCGCGTTCGAGCCCGGTGTGCGGCTGCAGGATCGGCTGATCGCCGCCGGCCGCGGCTGGCCGTCGGCGGCGACGCTGGCGGCATTGGAGGAAGACTGCCGCGCCTGCGGTGGCTGGGTCCGCGCCTTCCAGGCGTCGACGGCCTCGCTGATCGACGCCGACCCCGCATTCGCCGCCGGCCTGGACTCGATCGACGCCGGGACCAGCGTCGACCAGGTCGCGATCTGCCTGGAGAAGCTCGGCCTGGCCGGCGACTCGCCGTTCAGCCCGGCGCAGGAGCGCATGCTGCTCGACTTCGTCGCCGAACGCGCACGCCGGATCGACGGCGCCGACGCCCGGGTGGCCGGCGTGCACGGCGACTGCTTCGCCGGCAACGTGCTGCGCGACGGGCCGCGCACGGTCGGCATCGACTTCGTGATGTTCCGCCGCGGCATCCGACTGGTCGACCCCGCGTATTTCGTGCTGCAGCTGGAGACGCTGCGGCTGATCCCGGGCTTCCGCCAGGCGACGGTGCGCCGGCTGGTGCACGCCTTCGTGCAGGGCTATGACCCGGCGTTGGATGCCGACCGCTTCTGGACCGGCAGCCCCGCAGCCCAGGTGCTGTACGTGCTGCATCGCGTGCGCCGCCTGTGGGGCATGTCGGGCGGGCGCGTGCCGCTGCACCGGGCGCTGATGCGCCGCCTGCAGTTCGTGTGGACCGCGCGCAGCCTGCTGGCGTTCACGCGGCAGCAGGCGGCCGGCGCGACGGCCTGAACGCGCCATGCTGCTGCGCACGGGCTTGCGGATGCTTTCGCCCGGCGGTGCGGGCGGGCGGCTGTCGGTGCTGATCTTCCACCGCGTGACGCCGCAGCCCGACCCGCTGTTCCCGGACGAGGTCGACGCTGCACGCTTCGATGCCCTGCTGCGCTGGATAGGCGGATGGTTCCGTGTGCTGCCGCTGGACGAGGCCGTGGCGGCGCTGGCCGAACGCCGGCTGCCGCCGCGCGCGCTGGCGATCAGCTTCGACGACGGCTATGCCGACAACCACGACGTCGCGCTGCCGCTGCTGCAGCGCCATGGCATGCCGGCCACCTTCTTCATCGCCACCGGCTTCCTCGACGGCGGGCGGATGTGGAACGACACCGTGGTCGAGGCGGTTCGCGCGGCACCGGGCGACGCCATCGACCTGACACCGCTGGGCCTGGACGGCGTCGGCCGTGTCGAGCTGGGCAGTCTGGCCGCGCGGCGCGCCGCGATCGCGCGGCTGCTGCCGGCCATCAAGTACCTCGGGCATGCGCACCGCCTGGAAGTCGTCGGCCAGCTGGCGGCCATCGCCGGCGCGCAGCTGCCGCAGGATCTGATGATGACGAGCGGCCAGGTTCGTGCCCTGCGCCGTGCCGGCATGCAGATCGGCGCCCACACGCGCAGCCATCCCATCCTGGCGAAGCTCGACGCAGCGCTGGCGCGCGACGAGATCGCGGCCAGTCGCGACGCGCTGCAGGCGCTGCTGGACGAGCCGGTGACGCTGTTCGCCTACCCGAACGGCAAGCCGGGGCGCGACTTCAGCGACGAGACGGTGGGGATCGTGCGCGAGCTGGGCTTCCGCGCCGCGGTGACGACCGCGGCCGGCGCGGCCGGCGCCGGTGCCGACCTGCTGCGCATCCCGCGCTTCACGCCCTGGGACCGTACGCGCTGGCGCTTCGGGCTGCGCCTGGCGCGCAACCTGCAGCGCGCGGCGCGTTGATCAGCGCGGCGCTGCGCGGCCGAGCGCCTGCGGCAGCGCGGCGGGCACCCCGGCCGGCACCGCCGCCGGTTCGGGCTCGGCCAGCTTGCGCAGCACCAGGTGCTTGGTCAGCACCACGATGATCAGCAGGTTGTACGGCAGGTCGAAGTAGGCCAGGCTGAGAAAGGCGCCGCCAACGGCGTAGCCAACCAGCGACACCTGGATCATCCCGGCGAGATGCCCGGCCCACTGCACCGCCGGGCGCTCGCGCACCAGCTTGCGTATGCGCGCGGCGTCGCGCCAGGCCTTGATCCACAGCGCCATGAACAGCGCCAGCCCGATCCAGCCATGTTCGCCCAGGATCTGGAAGTAGATGCTGTGCGCCGCACGTGGCGTGGAGGGGTCGGCGGCGCGGTCGTTGTCCGGTCGCGGCGCGTAGCGGTCGAACACCGGCTGCGTGTACATGCCGAAGCCGGCGCCGGTGGGGCGGGCGTTGGCGATGTTGATCGCCGTCTCCCAGGCGTTGATGCGGCCCATCGCCGAGCCGTCCTGCTCGTAGTTCTGGATCGTCGCCATGCGGTTGTGCCATGACTCCGGCATGAAGGTGAACAGCAGCACGCCGAAGGCCACGATCGCCGCGCCGGTCGTGATCTTGTTGACCGGCGCACGCCACCACAGCAGCGCGCCCATCGCGATGATCGCCAGGAACGCCCCGCGCGACTGCGTGCCCAGGATGGCCACCGCCGACAGCAGCATGGTCGCCAGCAGGCCGGCGCGCACCCACTTCTTCTTGCTCTCGTGATAGAAGAAGTACAGCAGCGGGATCACCAGCAGCATCGCCAGGCCGATCTCGTTGTTGCCGCCGATGAAGCCGCCAGGCCCCCAGACGCGGCCGCCGCCGGCGGTCTGGATGGTGTAGATGCCGCCCTTGAAGCCGAAGAAGGCGATCGACAGCGCATTGACCGCGACGAACCAGCGAATGTGCCGTTCGTCGTGCAGCACCGCCAGTGTCACCAGCACCATCAACTGGATCTTCAGCACCTTCTCGAGCTGCTTGGTCGATTCGCCGAAGTGGTAGGCGAACAGCGTCGTGATGCACATCCAGGCGATGAAGAGACCGAGCCAGACGATGGCGCTGTCGCGCGGCAGCCGCACGCGGTCCTTGGTCGTGAACAGCGCGATCAGCGTCACGCCGGCGGCCATCGCCGCGAACGGCATGTTGTGCGCGAAGCCCCAGGTCAGCCGGTGCGGGTTCATGATGCTGAGCCAGGTCCACAGCATCACGCCGATCCAGGCGTGCCGGAACACGTACGGCAGCACGCCGAGGACGAAGGCTGTAACCGCGATGTCACGCAGCGGCATCTACTGCACTCCCTCGGCCACCGCCTGGCCGACACGGCTGACCACGTAGCGGAACTTGCCCGAGGCTTCGGCCGGGATCTCGAGCACCGCGCGCACCTGCACCTCGACCGCCGCGCCCAGCCTGGCCTTGAACGCGCGCTCGATCGTCGCGCGCTGCGGCGCCAGCGCCTCCGGCGCGCCGACCAGCAACACCTCGGTCAGCGCCTTCGAATGCTGCACGATCTTGAACGCCTCGACCCCCGGCAGCTCGCGCAGCACGTAGATCAGCGCCAGCCCGTGCATCACGGTACCGTCGGCGGCGACGACGAAGTCGGTCGTGCGGCCCTGCACGTCGGCCAATACCGGCAGCCCGCGCCCGCAGGGGCAGCGCTCGGCGGCCAGCACGCCGACGTCGCCGGTGCGGTAGCGCACGAGCGGGAAGTCGCGCGTGGCCAGGTGGGTGACGACGATCTCGCCGGCCTGCCCGGCCGGCAGCGCACGGCCGTCGGGGCCGACGATCTCGACCACGATGTCCTCGGCGCTGACGTGCAGCCGCCCCTCGGGGCAGGCGTGGGCGATGAAGCCGGCGTCGCGCGCGCCGTAGCCGTTGGCCACCGGGCAGCCGAAGACATGCGCGATCGCCTCGCGCTGGTGCTCGTACAGCCGCTCCGAGGTCACGAACGCGACCCGGATGCCCAGGCCGGCGAGGTCGATGCCGCGCGCCCGCGCGTGGCCGGCGATCAGCGACAGGCTCGACGGGTAACCGAACAGCATCGCCGGCCGCAGCTGCCGGATGCGCTCGACATAGCGGTCGAGGTTGGCCTCGGACATCTCGAAAGCCGGCAGCAGCCAGCTGCGCATCAGGCCGTCGCGCAGGCGGCGCAGGCGGTCCTGGGCGCCGATCTCGATCGGGCTGCCCCAGACGACGAGCTCGCGATCGCCGATGTCCACCCCCCACCAGCGCGTGGCGCGCCACTTGGCCGCCACGTCGTGGCTCTTGCGCGCCTTGCCGATGTAGAACACCAGCGGCTCGCCCGACGAGCCGCCCGTGTTGTAGCGTGAGAGCGGCCCGTGGTCGTCGGCCTTGAAGGCCTCGGTGTTCGCGCGGATGTCGGCCTTGGCCAGCGTCGGCAGGGCCTGCAGGTCGGCCACGCTGCGCAGCGCCGCCGGGTCGAAGCGGTGGGCGGCGAACAGCGCGCGGTAGTACGGCACGTGGCGCCCGATGTCGAGCAGGAAGGCGCGCAGCGCCGCCACCTGGTCGGCGGCGATGCGCTCCGGCGGCAGCCACTGGCTGCGCTCCAGCGCCCGCCGCCGGCGCACGCTGTCGTGCCCCTTCAGGCGCTCCTGCAGCGGGAACAGCAGCGACGACACCAGCCGCGTGACCATCGGCCCTACCCTGCCCGCCGGCCGCACACGCGCCGCAGGGCGCGCAGCAGCTGCTCGACCCGCAGGTCCCAGGTGTTGGCATGCGCGTGCGCGACGATGCGCTCGCGGTCCCAGGGGTGGACCAGCGCGGCGGCGATCGCCTCGCGCAGGGCGTCCCCGTCGCCGAACGGCACGATGCGCCCCAGGTGCGCCGCGCTGACGACCTCGGCGTTGCCGCCGACGTCGGTCGTCACCACCGGCAGCCCGCAGGCCATCGCCTCCAGGAACACGTTGGCCCAGCCCTCGTTGGCGGTCGCCAGCACGAACACGTCGGCCGCGCTCAGCGGCACGCTCAGTTCGTCCGGCGCCAGCGCGCCGGTGAAGACGACATGTTCGGCCAGCCCGAGCACCCGCACCTGCGCCCGCAGCCGCGCGCCGATGTCGCCCTCCGGGCTCGGCCCACCGACGACCAGGTAGCGCAGGCCGGGGAAGCGCGCCACCAGCGCCGGCAGCTGGTCGATCACGCGGTGGAAGCCCTTGCGCTCGACCAGCCCGCCGACCGAGATCAGCACCGGCGCGTCCGGCGGCAGGCCCAGCCGCTGCCGGCACTCTGCACGCGGCAGGCGGCGGAAGCGCGCCAGGTCGACCCCGTTGCCGACGACCTCCACCTTGGCCGCCGGCACGCCGGCATCGACCAGCCGCCGGCGCAGGGCGTCGGCGACGCTGAAGACATGGCTCGCGCCCATCCCGGCGGCGATCACGCGCGGCCGCAGCGCCGGGTCGGCGAGCTGGCGCGGCTCGGTGCCGCGCAGCGTGATGGTGGTCCGCAGCCCCAGCCAGCGCCCCAGCAGCACCGCCGCGTAGCCGCACGGGTAGGCGAAGTGGGCGTCGATCAGGCCCACGCCATGCTGGTCGCGCAGCCGCTTCATCAGGCCCCGCGTCGCCAGCGCCATCGACAGGCCGTCCAGCCGGCGCAGCAGGCCCGGCAGCGCGAGGAAGCGCGGGAAATGCACCGTGACGCCCTGCTGCTCCTCGCGCCGCGCCGTCTGTGGCCGGTAGCCGGGGCGGAAGTGCCGGAACAGGCCCTGGCCGGGGAACCAGGGCTGCGGCGAGACGACGATCAGCGGCGCGGCGCCGCGCAGCCGGAACGCGCGCTCGCGGATGAAGAGCCCCGCCGTCGGCTGCGCGGCGCTGGGGAACAGGTTGGCGTACACGACGATGGTGGGCAGCGTGGCAGCCTCGGCCGCGCCCCCGGCAGCCGGGGGTGCGGCCACGGCAGCGTCCATGATGGCGTTCATGCGGCGGTCGCCTCCCGCGACCCCGCCCTGCGTGCGGCACGCGCCGCAAGCCGGCGGCCACGCCAGCTCATCCAGGCCGCCAGTGCCGTCACCGCCAGCGCCACCGGCAGCAGCAGCAGCGGCCAGCGCAGGCGCTGCAGCGCGCGCCATGCATCGGCGTTGCCCGGCTCGACCAGCACGCGGAAACCCCGGTGCGCGCCGGTGGCGATGCCGGCCAGCTGCTCCGCGCTGCGCCCCAGCGGCGCCAGCAGGCGCACCGCCGGCGCGGTGTCGTACTCGAAGAGGTTGGAGCCCCACCACAGGTACCACTGGGGCAGGCCGTCGCGGTAGAACGCGACCAGCCGCTCCTCGTGCCGGAAGCCCGGGCGCGTCGCCGGCTCGATCGCGACCCAGCGCACCGGCGCGCCGGAGCGCATGCGCTCGCGCAGCTCGACCGCCGCCAGCGGCCGGCCGTCGGCCGGGTCGGCCGCGTAGACGTTGCTGTGCACGTCGAACATGCGCCAGGCGCCGGCCTGGCCGTCCCAGACCTCGTTGAAGATGTGGCCATGGCCGCCGAAGCCGTCGAACGAGAAGGCCCACGAGCGCACGAAGACGCCGGCCGCGGTCGCCAGCGCGGTGACCACGTCCGCGTAGTCGCCGCAGTAGCCGTCACCCTG
>JRYF01006567.1_pt1 | contig 14926 bp, 9 predicted proteins | sample 235331 | NCBI WGS metagenome assembly JRYF01 (sample SAMN03074217, study PRJNA261475) | activated sludge metagenome | biome: Wastewater Treatment Plant; feature: Wastewater; material: Activated sludge; isolation source: activated biomass of a wastewater treatment plant treating hydrocarbon... ...
CGTATTTCAGGACAAGTCAAGCAGGGGACTGACAACCACTGTTCGGGCAAGGCAGGATTGTATTCGTCCGCCAAACACCCCCGGGTCTTTTACCAATAAGCCCGGCAAAATTCAAGATTTACACATCCTTTCGATGAACTTGTTACATTTGGCGCTCCAACACTTGGGTATCAACTCCCGATGGCGTAGCACAACGGGTGGACGCTGCCAGTTCGGGGCAAAAGGACACTGCCTTCATGTATCTCATTGGTTACGACATTGGTTCTTCGTCCATAAAGGCTGCCCTGGTTCGCGTGGACACGGGCGAGCAGGTGGCCATGGTGCAATCCCCGGAGCGGGAAATGGAAATCCTGTCCCCGCAGCCGGGCCATGCGGAGCAGCACCCTGCTGTATGGTGGGACAACGTATGCCAAGCCACGAAGCAGCTTTTGCTGAAAACCGGTGTGCCACCGCAAGCAATAAAGGGCATTGGCATCGCCTATCAAATGCACGGCCTGGTGCTGGTGGACGAAAATGGAGCGGTGCTTCGGCCCGCCATCATCTGGTGCGACAGCAGGGCCGTGGACATCGGTAACCGGGCTTTCGATGCCTTGGGCCACGAGCGCTGTTTGTCCCGTTTGCTCAACTCGCCCGGCAATTTCACGGCCTCCAAATTGAAGTGGGTACAGGAGAACGAGCTGGCGGTTTTTGAAAAAGTACATCAATTCATGCTTCCCGGCGACTACATCGCCATGCGCCTCACAGGCGAAACCATGACCACGCCCAGTGGCCTTTCGGAGGGCATACTGTGGGATTTCACCCAAAACGAACCGGCGGGCTTTGTGCTGGATTATTTTGGTTTTGATAAAAAACTGATACCGCACCTGGTGCCGACATTTTCACTGCAGGGAAAACTGACGCTGGAGGCTGCTGCCGCAACGGGTCTCGCAGCGGGAACGCCGGTGGCCTATCGCGCTGGCGACCAACCGAACAATGCCATGAGCCTCAACGTGTTGCGCCCAGGTGAGGTGGCTGCCACAGGCGGCACTTCGGGTGTGGTCTATGGCGTGGTGGACCGCCCTGTTTACGACCTTCCGTCCAGGGTGAACGGCTTCCTTCATGTCAACCATCGCGGGGCATCGGCAGGCCAGGGTTCCCGCATTGGTATTCTGTTGTGCATCAATGGAGCAGGCAGCCTTTACCGGTGGCTGCGCCAAACGGTAGGGCAGGGGAGGGTTTCCTACCCTGACATGGAGCAACAGGCCTCGTCCGTCCCGGTGGGGGCGGAGGGGCTGCGCATATTGCCTTTCGGCAATGGAGCGGAACGGATGCTCAGAAACCTGGACCCGGGAGCGCAGGTGAACCACCTGCAACTGAACCGCCACACAGCAGCCCACCTGTTCCGGGCGGGGCTGGAAGGCATTGCCTTTTCGTTCGTGCATGGCACCCGTATTTTGGGTGAAATGGGCCTCCGGGCTACGGTCATACGGGTCGGGAACGACAACCTGTTCCAGTCCGCCATTTTTTCAAAAACAATATCCACGCTGCTCGGCTGCCCGATTGACGTAATGGAAACGACCGGGGCCATTGGGGCCGCACGGGCCGCCGGCGTGGCAACGGGCTTTTTTGCTGACGTGGAGGAAGCCATGTCGGGCCTGCGGGTGCAGCGGCGCTACGAACCGGAGGGTAGGGTAGGGGAGTACGAGGCGGCATACAGGAACTGGGAGAGCGATCTTGCCCGGCTCCTGACACCATAGTATATGGGTACCTAATCGGTCAGAGGGGGGGGGTAGATGGTTGAGATGGTTGGATGGTTGAGGGGGGGCGGCTCAACCATCTAACCATCTAACCCATCCCAACTTTTAGTTCCGGCTCTGCCAGGTTAGGTATAAAGCGACATTCAGCTTTCACAAAGCGACACTTGAAATTTGAAAAAAAATTCAGTTTCCATGAAAAAGACAATCGGGAATGCACTTCCCATAGCATTGAATGCTATTGAAATAAAACACTTTGCAGGGGTCGAGCAGACGGGGCTGAAAAACCTGCCCGGCGATGCACAGTGGATTTTCCTGACGGGGGAAAACGGCTTTGGTAAAACATCCGCACTGCGAGCCATTGCTTGGGCTGTTTCTCCGTCCGAACGCTCCCGGTTCTACGAACCGGGCCTTCAGGGGACAAAGCAGCAAGGCCCGACTATCCATGTTCAGGTATCGGAAAATGAAAAAGTAAAAAGCTACAAGCTATCCGGGCAAGACGGGAGCAGTACGGCATCGGCAGCATCGGAGGACCTGCCGGCATTTGCAGCTTATGGCGCCTCCCGCATGGAGATTGCCCACGATGCCTCTTCCAATCAGGCCACCGACAAGAGCAGCAGGCTGTATGGCCTTTTCCGTTCTGACGGGGTATTGTTCAGCATCGAGGCGGAAATGAAGATTTGGGAGCAGCGCAACCCGCTTTATTTCAATCATTTGAGAAACACCCTGCTCCGTGTTCTCGACACGCACATTGGCCACATCTACGTGGACAGCGACACGGCCAAGGTCATGTACGTGGAATTGGACAATGCCGGCAACGTCCTGCCACCTGTTGGGTTTGGTCAACTTTCTTCCGCCTATCGCAGCATCATTGCCATGGTCGGCGACCTGCTCATCCGTTTCTACAAAATCTACCCGAAAGAAACCCCGCCAGAGGAATTTGCGGGCATCGTACTTGTTGATGAACTGGACGTACACCAACACCCCAAAATGCAACGTGGGATTCCGGGCATCCTGTCCGGCGTTTTTCCGAAAATACAGTTCATCGCTTCCATCAACAGTCCCATCCCGATATTGGGCGCACCGGAAAGCGCCGTGTTCCTGAAAGTATTGCGCAGCAAGGAAGAAGGCATCACACTTCACCACCTGGACGCGGTTCAAGTGCGCAACCTTACGCCAAACACCTTGCTTACCTCGCCCATTTTCGATTTTGAAAAGGTTGTCAGCGATCACCACAGGCGAGGTCTTGAGCGCCTTGTGACGGAAAGCAGGCCCGAAGAAATGACATTCAACGAGATGCTGGAACAAAAGCTCAAAGAGATGGCCAAGGCCGCCAACATTGACCCCGATTTGATTTCTAAATGATCTCCCATGAGGAAGGTAAACAAGGATTTTGACAACCCGCCTGCCATATTGGTCAACCTATCCCGGCAGAATAAAATAAAAAAAGCACTGGACGACCAAAGCGCGCACCATATCAGCAACAGCGACTATTCGCCGAAGGCGGTAAAGGATGCCCTCGAAGCGCTTTACAACGAAAAGTGCTCTTATTGCGATTCTACCGTGAAGCAAGTGGCAGCACTGCAAGTGGAGCATTACCGCCCAAAGAACGGGGTGTTGGAAGATGCGAACCACAAGGGCTATTACTGGCTGGCCGTGGAATGGAGCAACCTCGTGTTGGGCTGCCCGGTCTGCAACGGGCAAGGTTCAAAGGGTAACAAGTTCCCGATCATGGGCAAGCGGGTCGCTTCGCAAAACCCTTTCGGCCCGGACGGAGCGTTTTCGCGGCAAATGCTTTATCCCGATCACGCACCGCTTGCCGACGAAAAGCCCCTTTTGCTCCATCCTGAAATAGACGATCCTGCGGAGCATTTCAAATACGATGCTTTTGGCCTCATGCGGGGAACTACGAAGAGAGGAAAGGAAACCATCAATATATGCAACCTGAACCGCGACCACCTTTACAGCGAAAGGCAGAGCATCATCAACTACTTTTTGACCCAATGCAAGATAATTTTCGCCGGAAAAGTCGAATTTGGCCTGCCGAACCAGGTCGTGGATGCCCTGCTCATGGCCCAGCTCAAATTGCTCAAAGGGCATCGCGACAATCCGAAAATGCCCTACACGGCTTATGTGGGATTCATATTGGATAACCCCCGTATTTGCCTGTACCCCAGCGTGGAACCTGCTTTCAAGGCAGACATGATCCGGGCTTTTGGCAAATTCAGAAAACAGGAATTGGCCAGCAAAAATTGAAAATCACCACCTTATGAAAAATATAGTCACGGGCAAAAAAGAATACTTCAAGGACATCGGCCCCATCCGGTACGAGGGGCCGCAAACGGACAACCACCTGGCCTTCCGTTGGTACGAAGCGGACAGGGTGGTGCAGGGCAAAACCATGGAGGAACACTTCCGGTTTGCCGTCTGCTGGTGGCATACCTTCTGCGGCACGGGCGGCGATCCCTTTGGTGCGGCAACCAAAAACTTTCCCTGGCTGAAGGCCAAAGACCCGATTCAGCAGGCCAGGGACAAAATGGACGCTGGCTTCGAGTTCATCACCAAATTGGGCATTCCCTACTATTGCTTCCACGACCATGATCTAGTGGCGGAGGGGGCAACGTTGGCGGAAAGCGAAAAACGCCTCGAAAAAATAACCGACTACGCCCTCGAAAAACAGCAAGCCAGCGGCGTGAAACTGCTATGGGGCACGGCCAACCTCTTCTCCCACCCCCGCTACATGAACGGTGCCGCTACCAACCCCGATTTCGAGGTGGTGGCCTATGCGGGTGCACAGGTGAAAAATGCCCTCGATGCCACCATCAAGCTCGGCGGTGAAAACTATGTCTTCTGGGGCGGAAGAGAGGGCTATATGTCCCTGCTCAATACCGACATGAAACGGGAACTCGACCACCTGGCCCGCTTCCTCCACCTGGCAAAGGACTATGCCCGAAAGCAGGGTTTCAAGGGCACTTTTTTCATCGAACCAAAACCGATGGAGCCGAGCAAGCACCAATACGATTTCGATGCGGCCACCTGCATCAATTTCATGCGGGAATACGACCTGATGGACGATTTCAAACTGAACATCGAGGTGAACCATGCCACCCTGGCCCAGCACACGTTCCAGCACGAACTCCTGGTGGCGGCCAATGCCGGCGTACTCGGCAGCATGGATGCCAATCGGGGCGATTACCAGAATGGTTGGGACACCGACCAGTTCCCCAACAATGTGCTGGAACTGGCCGAGGCCATGCTCATCCTTTTGGAACACGGCGGCCTGCAGGGCGGCGGCATCAATTTCGACGCAAAAACCCGCCGCAACTCCACCGACCTGGAAGATATTTTCCATGCACACATCGGCGGCATGGATGCTTTTGCACGGGCCTTGTTGGCAGCGAGCGGGATTTTGGAAAAATCCGAATACCGAAAATGGCGGAAAGAACGCTATGCCTCTTTCGACAAAGGCAAGGGCCGGGATTTTGAAAAAGGGAAACTCTCGCTGAAAGACTTGGCGAAAATTGCAGCGAAAAACGGTGAACCGACACAGCGCAGCGGCCGGCAGGAATTGTTCGAGAATATCCTGAGCCATTATATTTGATAAACGAACACAGGCAACAGCGATAATGCTATTTTCAAAAAATGGCGTTTCTTGATATTGCCCATTTACTATGATAATGGACGCATTGTTCAGCCTTGAAAACAAAACTGCCCTCATTACGGGCGGTTCCGGCATCCTCTGCGGGGCCATCGCAAAGGGTATGGCACTACGTGGGGCAAAGGTCGCCCTGCTCGGTCGCACACCGGCCAAAGTGCAGGCAGCCACAGGCGAAATAAAAGCATCGGGTGGTAAGGCCCTGCCCTTGGTTGCCGACGTGCTCGATGCCGAAGCCTTGCAAGCTGCTTGCGATACCTTGATTGGGGAATGGGGCAAAATAGACATCCTCGTCAACGGAGCCGGCGGCAACATTCCCGGTGCGGCCATCCCGCCCGAGGAAAACTTTTTCATGCACCCCTTTCAAAACCTCCAAAAGGTATTTGCCCTCAACTTCGACGGTACGGTGCTGCCCACCATGATATTTGGAAAACATATTGCGCAGGCCCGTTCCGGCAGCATCATCAACATTTCGTCCATGACGGCGCAGCAGGCCGTGACTCGCGTGCCAGGCTATTCTACGGCCAAGGCAGCCGTGGATTGTTTCACCAAATGGCTGGCTGTGGAAGTGGCCTTGAAGTTTGGCGATGGTGTCCGGGTGAATGCCATTGCTCCCGGCTTTTTTGTGACCGACCAGAACCGCCGCCTGCTGACCAACGGGGATGGTAGTTTCACCGAAAGGGGCGCTGCCATCATACGCAAAACACCGGCCCGCCGCTTCGGAGAACCGGAAGAACTCGTCGGAACGGCGATTTGGTTGGCCTCCGATGCATCCCGCTTCGTCACCGGTACAGTGATTCCCGTGGACGGTGGCTTCAGTGCCTGGAGCGGCGTGTAATGCGCAGCTCCCGCTGCGCATCTGCGTAGCGGGAGCTGCGCAGTACTCGCCTCGCTGCGCAGCGGGAGCTGCGCAGTACTAAACGCCATCGCTATGAGCAGAACATGGTACAGGAGAAAACTACCGCATCTACAGCCTCCCGAAGGCACTTTTTTCGTTACTTACCGTTTGTTCGGAAGCGTCCCAAAGCCTGTTATTGAACGCATGAAACAGGACCACAGAAGCGATGTAAAGGAACTGTGGGTAAGGGTTTTCAAGAAAAAACTCATCTTGGAGGGCAGGGAAGTAACCGACCTGCCGGCTAAAAGAAAGTTCTACAAAGAGGAGCAATACAAAGCGGCCAAGCGCTACTTCCAGCGTTTCGACCAGTACCTCGACAAGGCACTCAACGAACCGCATTGGTTGAAACATCCAGAACTGGCAAAACAGAATCTCGACACTTTGAATTTTTACAACGGCAAGCACTACAACCTCCACGCCGCTTGTATCATGTCAAACCACGTTCATGTGCTGTTCACCTTGCTGCCGGGAGCACCCGATCTGGATTCGGTCATGCAGCAGGTAAAAAGCTATACCGGGACGATGGGCAACCGATTTCTGAAGCGCCACGACCGGTTTTGGGAAATTGAAAGCTACGACCACTGGCTCCGGGATGGAGAATTTGAACGGATTCTGTGGTATATTTTGAACAACCCTGTTAAAGCAGGTCTGGCGAGTCACTGGACAGATTGGGAATGGTCGTTTGTGCATCCAGATCTACGGCCGTAACCCGCCCCCGTCCTGCGCAGTTCTGCTGCGCAGACCCAAAGCGCAGACTCTATCAAGAATGAAGAAAAGCAACAACATTGAGATGAACCACAAAGGCTCCGCAGCAGGAGCTGCGCAATATGGGGGCGGGCTGGAAAAAACCTGGCGTTGGTTCGGCCCAGGCGATCCTGTGAGCCTTTGGCATGTCCGGCAGGCGGGCGCTACGGGCGTGGTTACGGCCCTGCACCACATTCCCAATGGAGAAACATGGCCCCTGGAGGAGATCATGAAACGCCGCTCCGAAATAGAAGCCGTTGGTTTGCGTTGGTCGGCCGTGGAGAGCGTGCCTGTGTCAGAGGACATCAAAAGGCAAACGGGCGACTGGCGGCAGCATACCGACAACTATTGCCAAACCTTGCGCAACCTCGCCGCCTGTGGCATCCGAACCGTTGCCTACAACTTCATGCCCGTGCTCGACTGGACGCGCACGGACTTGGACTTCGTCCTGCCCGACGGCTCCACGGCCTTGCGTTTCGATAAAACTGCTTTTGCCGCTTTTGAAATTTTTATCCTGTCGAGGCAAGGGGCGATGGCTGATTACACACCCGACGAAGCCGGACGGGCGGAAGCATTTTTTACCAAAATGACCCCCGCCGAACGGGAACGCCTCACCGGCAACATCATCGCCGGGCTACCTGGGGCAGAGGAAGGTTACACCCTCGACCGCTTGCGGGACGCACTTGACAGCTACCGTGCCTTGACCCCTGCCGACCTCCGTATGCACTTGTTTGATTTTTTGAAAAAAACAATTCCCATCGCTGCGGAAGTGGGCGTAAGAATGGTCATCCACCCCGACGATCCACCCTTCCCAATACTTGGTCTGCCCAGAGTCGTCAGCACGGCGGCGGATGTGCAGGCACTTTTCGAGGCCGTGCCCGATGCGGCCAATGGGCTTTGTTTCTGCACGGGCAGTTTTGGTGTACGTCCCGACAATGACCTGCCCGCCATGGTACGGCAATTTGGCGGACGCATCCATTTCATCCATTTGCGAAGCACAAAAAGGGACGGGCAGGGCAGCTTTCACGAGGCCGGCCACCTCAACGGCGACGTGGATATGTACGCCGTGATGAAAGAACTGCTGAAAGAACAACGCCGCCGCAATGTCCCTATCCCCATGCGCCCCGATCACGGGCATAAAATGCTCGACGATTTGGGCAAAAAAACAAACCCCGGTTATTCGGCCATAGGCAGGTTGCGGGGGCTGGCAGAACTGCGGGGGCTGGAACTGGGGATTTTGAGGCATGGGTATGAGGAGTAGTTTCGGAGGCAACGATTTCTGTCTATTTCCGCATGGCACTATGTAAAGAAGCAGTGCCCCGGAATCGAAACCACTTGATCTTGATTGTAGCATTGAGTCCACTCCGAAAAGTCGGAACAGGGGAAAAGAACTAACAGAGAGGGAATTTTATTTGAAAGAAAACTTTTCCAAAAAATTTTCCTTCAAATAAAATCCTCTCTCTAAATATTCTTCTGCCTGTGCTATACACGAAGACTTATCATGACTTTTCGGAGTGGACTCAGCATTGAAAGGATAGGGTAGGCTGCTCCAAAAATCTGGTATTTTCGGGCGGTAAAAGCACGTTTTTCCCACCGTTTTATTCTGTCTTTTATTTTTTTCAAAAATTATTAGGTTAGAAAAGCAGGATTTTTAGAAATTCGCTCTTGAAGACAGGATATAACTAATGTCGGTATGAAACTTAGGGCCTTGCACTTGGTGCAAGTGCGCGTTGTTCTTTCCTTGTTGAGGGCTTCAGTTTCACTTTCCAAAAAGTTTTTCCTGCCGTTCGATCATAATGCCCTTTCACAAATTTTGACCAATAAACGGGAGAACAGTAAAATGAAGTTTTGTTTTTGAAAACCATTGGGTTTGCGAAAACGGGATTTCAGGTTGCCCCCGCTCCGTCGCTTTGCCTTCCGGGCAGACGATTAGACCAAGGGATTGCCGAAAAACAATTTGCCGCAGTTGTTTTCATTGAAGCCCAAGTGTGTTTTTTTTTTTTTAAAGGATGAATCGCCTGCTTTTGTTTTTCACCTGATCCCAAGCCCGGGAACATGGTATGCCGACCAGAGAGTTTGTTTTTGGTTTGGTCAAGTGACCAAACCAAAAACAAGTTCTGGATGGCCAAGCGTATTGGGAAATCACTCTATTTCATCACAGTCTTTGGACTGTCAAATAACGCCTATTTCTTGAACCCGGAACGGGGAGACGCAAAGACATGGTCTCCCGGTTCTTGGTTTTTTTCATGTCCGAACATGGGCTGACAACAAAGGGAAATAGTCCCAAAATCTCAGCCTGCTATGGCTTTATAGATAAATGCCATGGAAAGTCATTAACCATTGACCATTGTGCATTAACCATTAAAAAAAGTGAAGCGATCATGAATCTTCTAACTTACGTCCACTGCAACCAAGCACCCCCATGAGGGCAACACCTTTGCAAAAGCAAAATCAAATCATTTCACATTTAACTAATTAAAAGTATGAAACAGAAACATCTATTTTTCATTCAGGGGCTTTTCGACCTGTTAAGACCGGGGAGCCTCATGCTGTTTTTCGTGTTTGGGCTTGCCGCTGCCGCCGTGGCCCAAACGGTCACGGTGCGCGGCACCGTGACGGACGAGGCGGGACTGGGGCTTCCCGGTGTCAACATCCTGGTAGAAGGGACTTCACTGGGAACGATTTCCGACATTGATGGCTCTTATGAACTGCGGACAGAGAAAGGGGCTACGTTGCTCTTTTCGTTTACCGGTTATGCTTCCCAGCGTATCGTGGTGGGCGACAACCCCCGCATGGATGTGACCATGCAGCCCGACTCGCAGGTGCTGGGCGAAATCGTGGTCACGGGCTACACGGCTCAGCAGAAGCGGGACCTGACCGGTGCAGTAGGTACTGTGAAAACCGAAGACCTGCTCCAGATACCGAGCAGCAACGTGACCAGTCAGCTTCAGGGCCGGGTGGCAGGTGTTACGGTATCGGGTGACGGCCGGCCCGGCAGCGTGGCCAAAGTGCGCATCCGGGGCTTCACCTCGCTCACGGGCGCCAACGACCCGCTGTATATCGTGGACGGTGTGCCGACGCAGGATGTGTCCAGCCTGAATCCCAACGACATCGAGAGCATGTCCGTGTTGAAGGATGCCGGTGCGGCCTCCATCTATGGTTCCCGTGCTGCCAACGGCGTTATTTTGATAAGCACCAAAAAAGGCCAGCGCTCGGGTATCCGGGTGAACTACGATATGTATGCAGGTTCCATGAACCCTGGCAGCAGGCCCAGTTACCTGCTCAATACCCAGGAGTACGCCGACCTTCAGTGGCTGGTGTATAAAAACGAGGGAACGAACGAAACACACCCCGTTTATGGTCCTTCGACCAATCCGAGGCCGACCTTGCCAGCTTGGGCCGGCAATACTGACTGGTGGGACGTGATTACGCAAAATGCCTTGATCATGAACCACGACCTCTCCCTTTCGGGCGGCAACGAAAACGCCAGGTTTTATGCAGGCCTGAACTATTTCAACCAGGATGGTATCGTCATCCACAACTTCCTCCAGCGCTATGCAGCCCGCTTGAACTCCGAGTTTAAAGTGGCCAAAGGCCGCGTTACCCTGGGTGAAAACCTCACCGTGACAGGTCGGAAGGGCAATGGCATTGCAGGGATTGGCGAAGAAGGCAGCCCGATAACTTCTGTCTATAGGTTGCAGCCCATCATTCCGCACATTATCGAGACTCCCGTCAACGGCACGACCCACGACTTTCAGGTGGGGGATTACGGTGGAACGGGTATCGCCCCTCGCCTGGGCAACTCCTGGAACGAATATGCCCGGAGAGTGCGCAACCAACACGACCGCCAAACAGATGTACGCGTACTGGGATCTACCTTTCTTGATCTCAAAATCCTTGACGGGTTGAATGCAAGGACCACTTTTGGCGGCTCCTTCCAGAATGGCTACAACATGGATTGGACAGGTGCAGAATATGAAAATGCCGAAAACGTTGCAACAGCAACCTACAACGAAAACTCCTACTTCAACGCCGACTGGGTCTGGACACAGACCCTCACGTTCGACCGCACGTTCAGCCAGCACAGGATACTTGCCGTGGCAGGCTACGAGGCGGTGAAGTACGGTATCGGCAGGGGATTGTCCGCCACCCGTGCGGGGTATTTCTCCGAAGACCCGGCCTTCCGCACCCTGACGAACGGAGCGCAAATCACCGCTGCTACCTCTTATTTCATCACGCCGACGGCGCTCTTGTCCAACTTCCTGCGGGCCGATTACTCCTTCGACAACCGCTACTACCTGAGTGCCACCATCCGGCGGGACGGCTCCTCGGTGTTCGGGGAGGATTTCCGCTACGGTACATTCCCCTCCGTTTCGGCAGGTGTTCGGGTGAGCGATTTCATGACCAATGTTGAATTTCTGAACGACCTGAAAGTTCGGGGTGGCTACGGTACGATGGGCAACCAGTTGCCCGTGAACCCCGCCAACCAGTTTTTCCTCTTTGGTGGCGACCAGGGCAGTTCTTTTTATGATCTGAACGGAACCGGAACCGGTTCCTTGCAAGGTTTCCGGCCCACCCGCATCGGAAACCCCAACACGAAGTGGGAAACCCAAAAGACGACCAACGTGGGATTTGATGCCAGCCTGCTCAACAGCAAACTCCAGATTTCCTTCGACTGGTACCAGAAATCTGCCTCCGACCTGCTCGTCGTCGTGCCGTTGCCCCGCATTTACGGTGCAGCAGATGCGCCTGCACGCAACGTCGGCCAGATCAAAAACACCGGTATAGACCTGCAACTGGACTATCGCACGAAATTCACCTCCGGGCTGGGTTTTGATGCCACGGTGGTCTTCACGACCTACAAAAACGAAATCGTGAAGTTTGCCGACGACATTGACTTTTTCTTTGCGGGTGGTTCCCGTATCGGGCCATTCAGCCGCAACGAAGTGGGTTATGCACTCGGCCAATTCTATGGCTACCAAGTGCTGGGCTTGTTCCAAAACCAAGCGGATGTGGATGGTCATGCTGCCCAAGACGGCGCAGAGCCGGGCTTTTTCAAATTTGCCAATATTGACGGGGACAATGAAATCACGCCCGACGACCGTACTTTCATCGGCAATCCGAACCCGGATTTCACCTATGGCCTCAACCTGGGCCTCAACTACAAAGGCTTCGACCTCAACGCCTTTTTCTTTGGTTCGCAGGGCAACGAAATCTTCAACTACAACCGCTGGTGGCTCGATTTCTGGCCTTCTTTCCAGGGTCAAAAGAGCAAGGATTTGTTGAACAACAGTTGGACACCGGAACGGCCCAATGCCACCGTGCCCAAAGCCTCCAACCAGTCCAACTTCTCAACAAATACCCAATCCTCCAGTTATTATGTAGAAGACGGTTCTTTCTTCCGTCTGCGCACGCTCCAACTCGGCTACACCTTGCCCAAGGATGTGGTGCAGCGTATTGGTATCAACAACTTGCGCCTCTACGCACAAGGTGTCAACCTGTTTACCATTACAGGTTACTCCGGCCTCGACCCCGACCTCAACAGTGGGGGCGACACGGCTTTCGGCGTGGACTTGGGCAACAACCCGTTGGTGAAGCAATTCCTCTTCGGGCTGCAGGTTGGATTTTAACATAAAACAATCAAACTGATTCTAACATGAAAAGATTGAATATCAAAATCAAATTGCTCGCCATGGCCGTGGTATTGGCCTTGCCTTTTTCATGTAAAAAGGACTTCCTGGACGTAACGCCCAATGGTGCGTTGGATGCCAACATCCTGGCTACAAAGGATGGCGTGAACAACCTGCTCATCGGGGCTTATGCCATGGTGGACGGTGTTTCTTCCAACGGGTTCGGCTGGGAGTCTGCCTCTTCCAACTGGGTATTCGGCAGCATCCGGGGCATGGAAGCCAACAAGGGTACGGATTCGGGCGACCAACCCGACATCAACCCGATACAGACCTTTACCGAAACCTCCACCAATCCCTACCTGGATATTAAATGGGGTTCGGTTTACGAAGGCATTTCACGCTGCAACGAAGCCCTCAAGGTCTTGGCAGTAGCCGAGGAAAGAGGGACTGTCACTGCTGATGAAGCCGACTCCTTCCGCCGCCAGGCCAGAACGTTGCGGGGTTACTACCACCTCGAAGCATGGCGTATGTGGGAAAAAATCTGTTATGTGGACGAAACCACCGATCTGGATGTCGTGACCAACCAGGACGATGTCCGTGGCAAAATCATTGACGACCTGCAGGCCGGCACTGCCCTGCCCAACAACATGGGCCAGGTGGGCCGTTTCAACGGCACGGTGGCCAGGGTACTCTTGGCCAAAGCGCTCATGCAGTTGAACAAGGACTACGCCAAGGCAAGGACAGAACTGGAATGGGTCGTGGCCAATGGCTCTGCTCCCGACGGCTCCGCCATCGGGCTGGAACCCCTCTATGGCAACATCTTCGATGCTGCCAACCGCAATGGCGTGGAAGCCATCTACACGGTGCAATACTCTGTGAATGACGGTTCCGGCGGCTGGAACGGCGGCTGGGGCGAGGTACTCAACTTCCCCTACAAAGGCGGCGGTTCTCCCGGCGGTTGCTGCGGTTTCTTCCAACCCAGCTTCGACCTCGTCAATTCTTTTAAGACAGCGAACGGTCTTCCTTTGCTGGACAACAGCTACAATGCTAACCCGCTCAAAAGCGATCAGGGGCTTGGTCCGGACGATCCTTTTACACCTGACAACACCACTCCGCTCGATCCTCGCCTCGACTGGACAGTAGGCCGCCGTGGTATCCCCTATCTTGACTGGGGGCCACATACGGGATCTGACTGGATACGCGATCAGGGTTATGCCGGGCCTTACAGCCCGAAAAAGCAGGTCTATAAAAAGTCCCAAGAGGGTACGCTGACGGAAGTGGGTAACTGGACCTCCGGTTGGACAGCCAACGGGTATCGTCTCATCCGCTACGCTGATGTACTCCTGCTGTTGGCCGAGTGCCAGATCGAAACGGGCGACCTGGGCGCAGCAAGGACCAACATCAACCTTATCCGTGCTCGTGCAGCCAATCCAGCGGGTTATGTCAAGTTCGACGATGGCACCAATGCTGCCAATTATCAGATTTCGGAATACCCGGCCACCGGCTTCCCGTTTGACAGCCAGGACAACGCCCGCAGGGCGCTGCGCATGGAGCGCAAGCTCGAACTGGGCATGGAAGGCCACCGCTATTTTGACCTTCAGCGTTGGGGCGCAGTTCAGGAAGACCTCAACCGGATTCTGAGCTTCGAACGGACACAATTGCCAACACTCTACCAGGCCGCCTCCACCGTCGGCCCGGAAGACGTCAACTTCCCCGTACCACAGCAGCAGATTGACCTCATGGGAGGCAGGCTGGTGCAGAACCGTTGATTTGTTTTTATCGAAAATAAAAAAGAGGCTGCCCGGAAACGGGCAGTCTCTTTTTTTTAATGGTTAATGAGTAATGGTTAATGGTTAATGCCCACAGTCCCCTTTTCGATTAGCCCGATGCCCCCTTTGTCTTTCCCGAAAATCGGGACAGGCGCTGTAAGGAACCGTCCTCGCCTCGCTGGCCGACCCGCCAGCGGAAAGTTTGGCGGGAACGCCGAAATGTTGTTGGCGGGGACGCCAACAACGGCGAAAGGCGCAGCTGGTGGGGAAGAAGAAAAAACTTTCACACACCCCCTGCCCCTAAAGGGGAGCAGCCATAATCAACAGTTACGGGGGCACTTGAAGTGACCCCGTAACGTCGCAACGTAAATTGAAAATGGAGGACAACCCGATGCCCCCTTTGTCTTTCCCGAAAATCGGGACAGGCGCTGTAAGGAACCGTCCTCGCCTCGCTGGCCGACCCGCCGGCGGAAGGTGGGAACGCCGAAATGTTGTTG
>JRYF01001784.1_pt1 | contig 14919 bp, 17 predicted proteins | sample 235331 | NCBI WGS metagenome assembly JRYF01 (sample SAMN03074217, study PRJNA261475) | activated sludge metagenome | biome: Wastewater Treatment Plant; feature: Wastewater; material: Activated sludge; isolation source: activated biomass of a wastewater treatment plant treating hydrocarbon... ...
CGCATGGGCATCGTGCTGCGCGCCATCTCCGACGACTACACCGCGTCGTGGTCGGTGGGCATCTCGGTGGAGCGCGGCGTGGCGCTGTCGTGGGCGATGTCGGCCGTGGTGGCCACGCTGGCCGGCGCGCTGTGGGGCTCGATCCAGGGCGTGGACCAGTCGCTGTCGCTGCTGCTGCTGATGGGCATCGCCGTCGCGGTGCTGGGCGGCCTGGACAGCATCGGCGGCGCCATCGTCGCGGGCCTGCTGCTGGGCATGTTCCAGGGCGTCGCCTCGGGCTACCTCGACCCCCTCGTCGGCGGCGGCAGCCGCGAGCTGGTGGTGGCCGCCACGCTCGTGCTCACCATCCTGATCCGGCCGCACGGACTGTTCGGCCGCGAAGACATCCAGAGGATCTGATCACCATGTTCTTCCGCCAGGCCGGTATCCATCACAGCACCTATCGTGACGACAGGCAGCTGTTCCCCATTCCGTTCGACCGCTGGCAGATCGCCGTGCTGCTCATGCTGGCGGTCGCTGCGCCATTGCTGCTGAGCCCGTTGCACATGAAGAGCTACATGCTGCCTTGGCTCATCTGGACCGCCGCGGCGCTCGGGCTGAACCTGGTGCTCGGCTGGGCCGGCCAGTTCCACTTCGGCTACGCCGCGATCATGGGGATCGGCGCCTACACGGCGGTACACGCCACGCTCAACCGCATCCCGTTCGAGATCGCGGTGCTGATGGCCGGCGGGATGGCAACCCTCATCGGCAGCGCGTTCGCGATCACGGCGCTGCGGGTGCGCGGCCTGTACCTCGCGCTCAGCACGCTGGCTATGCAGTTCGTGATGGACTGGGTCATCAACAAGGTGCCGGCGGTCAGCGGCGGCACACAGGCCACCATCCAGGCACCGCCCATGCGCCTGCTGGGCATGGAGGTGACCTCCGACGCCGGGCTCTACTACGTGGCGTTGGTCTGGTGCGTGTTGGTCACCGTGTTCATGCTCAACCTGCGCCGCTCCGGCTTGGGCCGCGCACTCGTGGCCGTGCGCGAGAAGGACTTCGCCGCCGCGGTGATCGGGGTCAACAGCTTCTACTACAAGCTGGTGGCCTTCGCGATGTCGTCATTCATCGGCGGCGTCACCGGCGCGATACTCGTCTTTGCCTTCTACCGCGCGGTCACGCCCGAGCTGTTCGCCGTCAACGTGTCGATCCAGGTGCTCGCAATGGTGATCGTCGGCGGGCTCGGCAGCATCATCGGCTGCTACTTCGGCGTCGCCTTCATTCTGCTGCTGCCGGGCATCGTCTCGAACCTGATTTTCGCCGCAGCGAATGCAGCGGACCTGAAGATCGGCATCGAGCTTCTGGCCCACATCCCAGCCTTCCTCTACGGCGTGATGATCATAGGGTTTCTCCTGTTCGAACCTCTGGGCTTGGCCAAGATCTACAGCAATCTGCGGAACTACTTCATCTTCTGGCCGTTTGGCTATGCCCGCCGCTAGCCCCCCTCCCCGCTACCCGACCTTATAAGGAGTGTTTCCATGATCCGAAGGCTCAAACTGTTGCTCGGCGCCGCGGCGCTGGCGCTCGGGACGCAGACTTCGTTCGCGGCCGAGCCGCTCCGCTTCGCGCTGTGCTACGACCTGACAAAGGCCTATACATTCATCACGCCGCAGGTGTCACAGGCGGTTCGCGATTACGCCGCGCTGCTCAACCTCAAGGGCGGCATCGAAGGCAACCCGATCGAGATCATCGTCCAGGACCACGGAAACGAGCCGCAGCGCGGCATCGAGTGCTACGAGCGTGTGAAAGGCCGGGCACTGTCGATCGACCTGCTGTCCACACCTGTGTCGCGTGCCGTACTGCCACGCGCGATGAAGGACGGCGAGATCATGATCCAGGCGTTGGTGGGCCGCGGCGATGCAGTGGACGGCGAGGTCTTTCAGTGGGTTTTCCCGCTCGGCCCTACGTATTGGGGCCAGGCCGCCAATATCGTTAGCCATTTCAAGACGCAGTCCGGCGGCAACCTGAAGGGCAAAAAGATCGCGTTCCTGTACGTCGACTACCCGTTCGGTCAGGAGCCGATCCCAGTCATGCAGGAACTGCAGAAGCGGGAGGGCTTCGAGCTTCAGCTCTTCCCCTACCCGTTGCCAGGCAATGACCAGTCATCGGCATGGACCGGCATGAGACGCTTCCAGCCCGACCTGATCGTGCACTGGGGTTTCTCGGCGATGCACGTGGTGGCCGCAAGGGAAGCAAGGAGAAATGGCCTGTCGCTGGACCGGCTGATCTCCGTCAACTGGTTCAACGAGGTGGACCTCAACAACATCGGCCTCGAGGCCGCCAAAGGCATTAGGCGCTCGACGACAGTGGTCAGCGGCACCGACCACCCGCTGGTCAAGGAAATCCTGACCGAGCTCTACGACAAGGGCAGGGGCAACGGGGACCGCAAGTTCGTCTCCGACATTTACTACACCACCGGCCTTGCCATCTACGCCCCCATCTTCGAGGCCGCCCGCCTCGCTTTGAAGAACGAGAGGGCACCGCTCACGGCCGCCAAGATGCGCAACGGCCTCCACAGCCTGCAGAACTTCGACGCCGGTGGGCTGCTGCCGCCCCTGACCTTGAACGCCAAGGACCACGGCGGTGGCGGCAAGACCCGCATCGAGATGTGGGACGGCACCAAATGGATCCCGCAAAGCGACTGGTTCGCCGACTACACCGATCTGGTGTGGAGCACCGTCAAACAACATTCGAGCGAGTTCGCCAGATCAGGAGGAAGGTGAACCCTGACTCTGGACACGGCGGCGGCTTGGCATCGGAGCCCCGCCCATTCACACGGAGACCCCACATGCGCCATTGCCTGTTTCGCTTCCTTGCCGCAGCCCTGATCGGCACCAGTTCAGTGTCGGCGCACGCACAAGCCGCCGATCCGGTGCGCTTCGGCCTGTGCTATGACCTCACCAAGATCTACGTCGCGGCAGTGCCGCAGGTAGCCCAAGCGGCCAAGGACTACGCCGATCTGCTCAATCTTCGGGGCGGGCTCGAAGGACGCCCGATCCAGGTCACGGTGCAGGACCACGGCAACGAACCGCAGCGCGGAATCGACTGCTACGAACGCCTCAAGCGCGAAGGGGTGATGATCTTCGACTTCTTCTCCACGCCAGTGTCGCGCGCCGTGCTGCCGCGTATCGTGCAGGACGACAACATCCTCGTGCAGCCGCTCGTGGGGCGCGGCGATGCCGTGGACGGCGAAGTCTTCAGGAACGTGTTCGTGCTGGCCCCTACCTACTGGGGACAGGCCGCCAACATCATCAGCTACTTCAAGAAGCAGGCGGGCGGCAACCTGAAAGGCAAGAAGGTCGCGTTCCTCTACCTGGATACCCCGTTCGGACGCGAGCCAATGCCGGTCTTCGAAGCGCTCAAGCGCATCGAGGGCTACGACCTTCAGACCTTCCCGTTCCCGGTGCCTGGCAACGACCAGAGCGCCGCCTTCGCGCAGATCCGTCGCTTCCAGCCCGACTGGGTGGTGCTGTGGTCCTTCTCGCCGCTGAACCCGATCTCATTCCGCGAGATGCAGCGCAACGGCATCCCCATCGACAGGATGGTGACCGGCAACTGGATCAACGAGGTCGACATCAACAACTTTGGCGCCGCTGCCGCAAAGGGATTGAAGCGCTCTGCGGTGGTGAGCGGCGGCGCCGAACACCCGCTGGTGCAGGACATCCTGCGCGAGTTGTACGACAAGGGCAAGGGCAATGGGGATCGCAAGCTGGTGGCCGACTCTTACTACAACACCGGGCTGGCCGTGTACTCCTCGGTGTTCGAAGGCGTTCGGATGGCGATCAAGACGCAGGGATGGCCGCTGAATGCCGACAAGATCCGCAAGGGCATGTACAGCCTGAAGAACTTCGACGCCAATGGCTTCATGGCACCGATCACCGTGACGCCGCAGGACCACGGCGGAGGCGGCAAGACCCGCATCGACATGTGGGATGGCACGAAGTGGGTGCCGCAGACGCCCTGGTTCGCCGACTACACCGGCCTTGTCAACACGCTCGTGAAGGCCAACTCGGCCGACTTCGCCAAAGCGAACAAGTGATCGCAACCTCTAAGCGCCCGAGCCTCCGATGATCCAAGCGCTGACGCTCAACAACATCGAGGTCATCTACGACCGCGTGTTCCTTGCCATCAAAGGTGTCTCGATCGAGGTGCCCCAGGGCGGAATGGTGGCGCTGCTGGGCGCCAACGGCGCCGGCAAGAGCACCACGCTCAAGTCCATCAGCGGGTTGCTCAAGTCCGAGCATGGCGAGATCACGCGCGGCAGCGTGCAGTTCTTGGGCCAGGACATCGGCAACCTCGCCCCCCAAGACCGCGTGAAGCTCGGCATCGCGCAGGTCCTCGAGGGCCGCCGGGTGTTCGAGCACCTGACGCCCGATGAGAACCTGATCGCCGCCTCGGCGGTGCGCGGTGGGCGCGCCGAGATGAACCGCAACCGCGATCGCGTGTACAGCTATTTTCCCCGCCTGCAGCAGCGCCGCACCGCCAAGTCCGGCTATCTCTCGGGCGGCGAGCAGCAGATGCTGGCCATCGGCCGTGCGCTGATGACGCAGCCCAAGCTGCTGATGCTCGACGAGCCCAGCCTCGGCTTGGCGCCGCTGATCGTGGCCGAAATCTTCGACATCCTGCGCCGCATCAACCGCGAGGAGGGCATGTCGATCCTGCTCGTCGAGCAGAACGCGATCGCCGCGCTCGACGTGGTCTCGCACGGCTATCTCATCGAGAACGGCCGCGTCGTCATGCACGACGAGGCCGAGGTGCTGCGCAACAACCCCGACATCCGCGAAGCCTACCTCGGCGGGGCCGATGGCCGCGACTTCAAGGACATCAAGCACTACCGGCGGCGCAAGCGCTGGCTGGCTTGAACTTGAAACTGACGCAGTCTGCGGGCTGCGGGCCGCCGGGGGGTCAGACCGGCACGAACACGGGCAACGGCGGCCCGCCCTCGCTTGGCTGGAACCGCACCGCCACGCGCTGACCGATGCGAAGGGCGTCGGCATCGGCGTCGACGATGTTGGTCATCATCGACGGCCCCTCGTCGAGCGTCACGTATGCCACCACGTAGGGCACCTCGGCCCGGCGCATGGTGCTGAAGCTGTAGATCGTGCCCTGCCCTTTCGCCTGCCGCCACTCGGTGTTGATGCTGCCGCAGAACGGGCAGCCATCGCGCGGGTAGTGGTGGTGTTCGCCGCAGTCGCGGCAGCGCTTGACGAGCAGCTTGCCCTCGGCGGCGGCGTCCCAGAAGGGCTTGGCGTCGGGGTAGACGGTGGGTGCCGGCATCTTGCGCCGGCCGATGGTGAGACTCATGCGCGCTCCAGGATGAGGGTGGCACTGCCGTGCCGGGTGCCGAGCGAACCGCCGGTGCCGTGGGCCAGCGCAAGCCGGCAGTTGGGCACCTGCACCTTGGGATGGGCTTCGCCGCGCAGCTGGCGCACGGCCTCGATCACCTTGGTCATGCCGCCGCGGTTGCCCGGGTGGTTGTTGCACAGGCCGCCGCCGTCGGTGTTGAACGGCAGCTTGCCGATGCCCGAGATCAGGTTGCCGTCGCTGACGAAGCGCCCGCCCTGCCCCTTGGCGCAGAAGCCGAGGTCTTCGAGCGTGAGCAGCACGGTGATGGTGAAGCTGTCGTAGATCGACGCGTACTGGATGTCCGCAGGCTTCACGCCCGCTTCTTCGAACGCGGCCTTGCTGGTCCACGCCGCGCCGGTGGTGAGCAGGTCGACCTTGCCGCCGCTCTGGTTGCGCAGATACTCGCCGGTGCCGATGACGTTGACCACCGGCCGCTTCAGGCTGCGCGCGATCTCGGGCCGAACGACGACGAGCGCGCCGCCGCCGTCGCTGATGACGCAGCAGTCCAGCCGGTGCAGCGGGTCGGAGATCATCGGCGAGCCGACCACGTCCTTCACCGTGACCACCTCGCGCACCATCGCATGCGGGTTGTGCTGCGCGTGGTGCGACGCGGCGACGCGGATCCACGCCAGCTGCTCGCTCGTCGTGCCGTACTCGTGCATGTGGCGCATCGCCGCCATCGCGTACATGTTTACCGTGGTCGGCGCGTAGGGCAGCTCGAAGGGCACGTCGGGCGAGGCGCCGTAGTTGCGCGGCGCGGTGCCGGTGGCCATGCCTTCGGCCTTGGGCCGGCCGGCCAGCGTGATGAGCGCGACGTTGCAGCGCCCGGCGGCGATGGCCGCGGCGGCGTGCGCCACGTGCACGACGTACGAGGAGCCGCCGGTCTCGGTGCTGTCCACATGGCGCAGCTTCAGACCCATGTAGTCGACCATCGACATCGCGCCCAGGCCCGGCGCGTCGCCGGCGCAGAAGTAGCCGTCGACGTCCTTCAACGTCAGCCCGGCGTCGGCGAGCGCGCCGCGCGCCACCTCGGCGTGCAGCTGCGCCACCGACCTGTCGTCGGCGCGGCGGATCGGGTGTTCGTAGGCGCCGGCGATGCAGGCGGTGTTCTTGAGGCTCATGCCGTTGCTCCTGCGGGCTTGACCGTCGCCGTGCCCTTGATGACGTCCTGCCCCTTGCCGTTGCGCACCCACACGTCGTAGACCGGCGGCTCACTGCCGACACGCAGCTCGCCGCCGCCGGTGACGTCGTCGTCGATGCGCACCGGCTGCACGAACCTGATCTCGAGGTGGATGCGGTTCAGCGCCTGCACGCCGAGCGTGTTCTTCAACGCCTGCCAGATCAGCGCCACCGACATCGTGCCGTGCGCGATGATGCCGCCCATCGGGCTCTTGGCGGCGAATTCCTTGTCGACGTGGATGGGGTTGTAGTCGTTCGTCACCGCCGCGTACTTCATGATGGTGTCGAAGTCGACATGCTTGGTCGACGGGGTCAGCTGCGCCTGCACGGGCATGTCCTTTCCAATGCGCCTTCTACTCCGCCACCAACGTCGTCATGACCCCGGTGAACAGCAGCTCGTTCGATCCGACGGCGCGCGTCTCGCTGCGCACGCGCACCCACTTGCGGTCCTTCTTGATCTCCTTGTCAAGGCACCACACGTCGGTGCGGATGCTCTCGCCGATGCGCGGCATGCGCTCGATGTCGAAGGTCTGCCCGCCGTGCACGCCGCCGGGCGGGCGCGGCGAATGGAGCGTAAGCACCGCGTCGATGACGATCATCGCCAACATGCCGGCGGGCATCACGCCCACGTCGTCGTCGTTCGGGTAGACGGTGCGCCACTTGGCGACGGTCGATTCGTCCACCACGAAGTCGCGCGCACCGTAGTGCTTGCCCGGCTCGTAGTGGGCGTAGTTGAAGACGGTCTCTTCGTTCATGCTGGCTCCACCTGGGGAATCCTTTGTTCGCTGCCGGGGCGCAACTCGAAGCACACGCGCACCGGCATGCCGATGCGCACCTGGGCCGGGTCGCAGCGCAGCACGTTGCACATGAAGCGCAGGCCCTCGTCCAGGTCCACCAGCGCCAGCACGTAGGGGGTATCCGCCGCGAACGACGCGATCGGCGCGCGGTGGATGACCGAGAAGCTGGCGATGCGCCCGGTGCCGGCGGCCTTGTGCCATTGCAGATCGGTGGCCTGGCAGTGCACGCAGACGCTGCGCGCATAGAACTGCGCCTTGCCGCAGGCGCCGCAGCGCTGGTAGCGGAACACGCCCAGGTTGGCGCCTTCCCAGTACGGGCGGCTGATGCCATCGGGCACCGGCACCGGCTTGGCTTGTACTTCGGCCATCGCTCAGGCCCTCCCCATCAGGATCGAGCAGTGGCCCGAGAAGATGCCGCCAAGCGTGTGCGCGAGCGCGACTTCGGCGCCCTTCACCTGGCGCGGCCCGCATTCGCCGCGCAGCTGGCGCACCGCCTCGACAACGTGGAACATGCCGCCGGCCGGGCCCGACGAGCCGTACGACAACAGTCCGCCGTTGCTGTTGAGCGGGAACCTGCCGCCGATGGCGAACTCGCCGGCCAGCGCCGCCGGACCGGCTGCCCCGCGCTCATAGAAGCCCATCGACTCGAGCTGGATCAGCAGCGTGCTGGTGAAGCAGTCGTAGATGTGCGCGCAGTCGACGTCGGCGTGCTTCAGGCCCGCTCGGCCCAGCGCGTCGGCCACCGACTCGCGGCAGCCGAAGTCCACCAGCGACGGCGCGGCGAAGATGTGCTCGTGGGTGTGGCCCTCGCCGGTGCCGAGGATCTCCACCGCACGCTTCGGTCTGTCGCGCCCGGTCTCGGCGGCGCTGACGACCACCGCCGCGGCGCCGTCGGAGACCGGGCAGCAGTCGAGCATGCGCAGCGGCGAGGCGATCACCTTGGAGCGGCGCACGTCGTCCATCGTGATCGGCTTCTTCATGTGCGCTTGCGGGTGCAATGCGGCGTTGGCGCGCTGGTTCACCGCCACCGCGGCGAGGTGGTCGCCGTTCAGCCAGCCTTCGTGGAAGTACACCTGCGCGGCCATCGCGAAGGCCGCCGGCACGCTCATGCCGTAGGGCTGCTCGTATTGCGCATGGCCCACGTCGGCGAGCGCGGCCTGCACCTTGTCGCCCATGCCGGTGAGGCGGTTGTCGCCGGTCACGCACAGCACGTGGCGACACAGGCCCGAGCGCACCAACGATTCGGCATGCCGCACCAGCAGCCCGCCGGTCATGCCGCCCATGCAGATCGAGGCGTTGACCTTGGGCCTGAAACCCAGGTACTCGGCGAGCACGCCGCCGAGCATCAGCTGCGGCGAGGCGAACGAGTACGCGGTGAGCAGGCCGTCGATATCCGACAGCTTCAGGCCCGCGTCGGCCAGCGCGCCGAGGCTGGCCTCGGTGTGCAGCGACATGCAGCTGCTCTCCGGCAGCGAGCCGACTTGGGTGTCGTACACGCCGCTGACGATGGCGTTGCTGGCCATGGCTCTCCTTGGTGAAGCGGTCAGGGCAGGCTGACGACGAGGTCGCGCTGCAGGCGGCGCAACTGCTCCACCGCGCCGTCAACCAGATCGGCCATGATGTCCTTCGCCGGACGCCGCCCCTTGACGAGTCCGCCCGCCTGCCCCGCGATGTTGTAGAAGAGATCGTGCCGCCCGGCGGCCAACGCCGCGGCAAGGAAGTCTTCCATCAGGATGCGCTGGTGCGGCGTCTCCAGCGTCGGCAGGCCGGATTCGGCCCAGGCCTGCGAGATCTCGCCGTGGAACGCGCGCACGGTCTTGCCGGTCCAGATCTTGCTGATGCGGAAGGCTTCGGAGTCGGAGGCGACGATCTGGTCCTTGCTGGCGTCGAACAGCTCGCCTTCGTCGGCGACGAGAAAGGCGGTGCCGATCCACACCGCCTGCGCGCCCAGCGCCAGCGCCGCGACGATGCCGCGCCCGTCGGCAATGCCGCCGGCGGCGAGCACCGGCGTCGGGCTCACCGCGTCCACCACCTGCGGGATCAGCGGCAGCGACGCCACCGTACCGGTGTGGCCGCCGGCCTCGGTGCCCTGCGCCACGATGGCGTCGACGCCGGTCTTCTTCTGCCGCACCGCGTTGCGCACCGAGCCCGAAAGCCCGATCAGCTTCATGCCCTGGGCGCGCGCACGCTCGAGCAGGAAGTCGGGGTCGCCCAGACCCGCGGCGAACACCGGCACGCGCTCGTCGAAGATGACCTCGAGCACCGACTTCGCGTACTCGATGTTGACCACCGTTTCGTCGGCCGGCTTCACGTCGGGCAAGCCATAACGGCGGATCAGCTCCTGCACGAACGCGGCGTGCCTGGGGAAACGCGCGCGGATCTCGTCGCGCACCGCGGTGCGGGTGGGCGGCGCGTCGGCGATGCGCGCCGGCAGCAGCAGGTCCACGCCGAAGGGCTTGTCGGTAAGCGCGCGCACAGCGCGGATGCGCCGGCGCGTTTCCTCGGGCGAGAGGCCCGAGCAACCGAGCACGCCAAGGCCTCCGGCCTGCGACACCGCGGCCACCAGCGCCGGCGGCGTGGCCCGGCCGCCAACGCCCATGCCGGCCAGGAAGATCGGCACCTCGATGCCCCAGGCATCGCAGAAGGCGTTGTGCAGCACGGCCCGGCTCATCGCGCGCCCCGGTCCTTCACTTGAAGACCGGCTTGCGCTTGGCACGAAACGCGGCCACGCCTTCCTTCACGTCGTCGGTCTGGAACAGGAACGGGAAGGCGTCGATCGCGTAGCGCATGTCGTCGCCGCCGAGGCCCTTGTTGTAGAACGACTTGGCCACCTGCAGCGCCATCTGCGGCTTGGCGGCCAGCTTCTCGGCGAAGGCCATCGCCTCGTCCATCAGCTTCTCCGGCGCCACGGTGCGCAGCGCGATGCCGAGAGCCACCGCCTCGGCAGCCGAGATCGGCTCGCCGAGCATGCTCATCTCTTTGGCCTTCGGGCGGCCGACGATCTGATGCAGCCGCAGCAGCGCAAAGCCGGGCAGCAGGCCGAGCTGGATTTCGGGCACGCCGAACTTCGCGCGCTCGGAGGCGAGGATGAAGTCGCACGCGATCGCGAGCTCGAAGCCGCCGCCGAACGCGATGCCGTTGACGGCGGCAATCAGCGGCTTGCGGCAGCGCTCGGGCGCCTCGAGCACCGGCAACACGCCGGCGATGAAGTCGCGCGCCTGCTCGGGCGTCTCGGGGAAGCTGCTGATGTCAGCGCCGGCGCAGAAGGCCTTGTCGCCGCGGCCGGTGAGGATGCCGACGCGAACATCGGGGTCGGCGTCGATCCTCGCCAGCCCCTCGGTCACCCCCTGGCGGATGCCCAGCGAGATGGCGTTGAGCTTGGCCGGCTCGTCCAGGGTGAGGACCGCGATGCGGCCCACTTTCTCGAATTCGACGCTGCCGATGCGCATGCGATGCTCCCGCGTGGGCGGCGATGCTCGCGCCGCCGGACAGGCCGGCGCCGTACTGCATCGCCTTGGGACAACAAATTGCCGCGCGGACGGCGCGGCACCTGACATCGCAGGCTAACAAACGTTTGGTTGTCGGTCAATCGGCACCCGGCCCCCGGCATCCGCACCACCCACGGGTGGCGGGCGCGACGGCCGTTGCCGCTACCGCGCGACCCAGCCGCCGCTGACCGGGAAGACCTGGCCGACGAAACAGTCCGCGGCCGGGCTGCACAGGTGCGCGGCGAACCCGGCGGCCTCGCGCGCGCCAACCAAACGGCCCAGCGGCACCTCGCGCTTCAGGCGCTCCTGGAAGCGCGGGTTGGCTTTCACCTCAGGCGGGAAGTAGGTGGGCGTGTCGACGAAGTTGAACGCCAGCGCATTGACCTGCACGCCGTGGCGCGCGACTTCGACGCCGACGGCCTGCGCCCAGGCGAGCTGCGCGCCGCGGGCCGCGCTGTAGGACGACGCGCGGTTCTGCCCGCGCAGGGCGGCGGCGCTGCCGAGCAGCACGATCTTGCCCGAGCGGCGCGCGATCATCTGCGGCAGCACCGCGCGCGCCAGCCTCGGCAGCGGGTCCACCATCGAAGCGAAGGCCTCGCGCCACTCGGTGTCTCCGACCTCGGCGGCCAGCGTGCCGGCGGCCGGGATGCCCAGGTTGATCACCAGCGCGTCGATGGTGCCGGCGTCCCGCACGACGCGCTCGGCTGCATCGGGGGCGTCCAGCCGTTCGTCATTCGCGACAACGTCGGCACCGCGCGCGGCCAGCACCTCGCACAACACGGGGCCGACGAAGACCGCCGACTGCGTCACCAGCACGCGCCGGCCTCTCAGGCTTTCGGGTTCCACAGATCTCGACTCCTGGTTCCGGCAGGTTCGGGGCCGGGCAGCCGGCACCGCGCCGAGGCGATCCTGCCCTTCCCCCGGTTTACGCTAGGTTGGCACCTCGCTCACCGCACATCCAGCGGCACGCGCGGAGGGAAACCCTCAAACTCTCAGGCGTGCGCGAGCCTGAAACGCGGCAACACGGTGCCGTCCTCAAGCCGCTCGCAGACAAGCTCGACCGCGTTGCCGAAGTCCACAGACATCGGGTCGGCCCCGGCCAGCGAGCTGATCATGCGCGGGCCCTCCTCGAGTTCGACCAGCAGCACCGCATACGGCGTGTCCTGCTTGAACGCCGGTCCGGGCGCGCGGTGAACGACGCTGAACGAGTGCACCTTGCCACGCCCGCTGGCCTGCTCGTGCACCAGCTCTTCGGCACCGCATTGCCGGCACAGCGCCTGCTGGTAGACCTGCTTGTGCCCACACGCACGGCAGTGCTGGAGCAGCAGGCGGCCCTCCTTCAACGCGTCCCAGTAGTCCTGAGAGTCGGCGTCGGGGGTGGGCAGCGGCTTGATGTGCGCTTCGCGCGGATCGATGCGTCTCACAGCGTGGCCTCCGTGCCGAGGATGGTGGTGGCCTGGGTCGCGAATCCGGCGCCCAGGCTGTGCACGAGGCCCAGCTCGGCGCCGGCCACTTGCCGCTCGCCGCATTGCCCGCGCAACTGCTGCACGACCTCGAGAAAGTGCAGCAGCGACCCCGGCATGCCCGGGTGCGCGTACGACAGCAACCCGCCGTGGGTGTTGCAGGGAATGCTGCCACCATAGGTGATCTGCCGGTCGTCGACGAAGCGCCCGCCTTCGCCCTTGGGGCAGAAGCCCAGGTCCTCGAGCATCATGATCACGGTGCCGGTGAAGCAGTCGTAGACGCCCGCCACATCGATGTCCTTCGGCGTGCAACCGGCCATCGCGTAGGCCCTGGCGCTGGATTGCACGGCGCCGGTGGTGGTGAGCGACGGCATCAGGAAGATGTGCTCATGCGTGTAGCACTCGCCGGCACCGAGGATGTAGACCGGCTTGCTCTTGAACTCTCCGACACGATCAGCAGCGCTGACGACAAAGGCGGCGGCGCCGTCCGAAATGAGCGAACAGTCGAGCTTGTGGTACGGGGTCGTGACCCAGCCGGAGTTGAGCACGTCGTCCACGGTGATCGGCTCCGTCATCTGCGCACCGGGTGTTCGCATTGCGTGTTCCCGATGAATCACCGCCACTTTGGCGAGTTGTTCCGCCGTGGTGCCGAACTCCTTCATGTGGCGGTGCGCCGTCATCGCGAAGGTGTTGGCCACGGGGATGCCGAAGGGCATCTCGTACTGCTGATCGCGGCTCTCGGTCATCGAGCGCAGCGCAAGATCCGGAGACAGGCCCGAAAGCAGGCTGTCGGCGCCCAGGACGAGTACGTTCTCGGCCAGACCCCCAGCGACGGCAGCGGCGGCGATGTTGAACATCGTCGCCGCCGTCGCGCCCGAGACCTGCAGCGTGTTCGAGAAGGTCGGTGTGATGCCGAAGTACTCGCTGAAGGCGACGCTGAACCGATGGAAAGGTGCTGCAAAGGCGACACTTGTCAGCACGCCGTCGATGCGGCTGCGTGCAATGCCGGCATCGGCGAGCGCCGCCTTGGCGGCATCGGCGGCGAGTGCCAACGGCGTGCGGCCGGGAACCCGGCCGACGGCCGAGCGGCCTGCACCGACGATGGCCGCGGAGCCGCGAATCGTGTTGCGCAGCGGCGCAGGGCCGACGGATGGAGCATTCATGGTCGCGAATCCCGGCACTGCCGATCATGGGAAGTTGTGGATTGTAAAGCTACCTAACGTTCGTTTGTCTACCCGTGCTCGAATTTCGGCACTGCGCTCTTGCGCTTTCGAGTCTCCGCACGATGGACGCTCTACGCCGCCGCAGCCGGCCGGACCCGGAACTACAGGGCATACAGCGCCGGCACGACCAGCACCGTGACCAGCGTGCCCACCGCGACACCGCCGATCGGCACGTAGGCCAGCGGCCCCCCAGCAGCTGTCCTGCGTCAGCAGCACGAAGGCCAGAACTGCGGCGAGCGCGGTCGGCATCACGGGGCGCCCGCGCTGCACGGCAGCCTCGACCACGCCTTCGAAGGGCCCCATGCCGGCCTCGAAGTTGTCGCTGACCTGCTGCGTGAGGATCAGCGCGTTGCGCATCGGGATGCCGGCCAGGCCGGTGAGGCCGAGCAGCGCCACGAACCCGAAGGGCTTGTCGAGGACGAGCGGCGCCGATCAGCCCCAGCGGCGCCCTGGCCACCACCATGAAGGTGCCGGAGAAGGCGCGCATCTGCAGCAGGATGAACAGCAGCATCGCCACCACCATCACCGGCTGCAGCTTCGTGATCGAGGCCTCGCCCTTGGCCGACTGTTCCACCGAGCCGCCGACGGCCACGCGGTAGCCGGCAGGCAGCTCTTTGCGCATCGGTTCGAGCGCCCGCCACACCGCGGCGGCGACACCGTTGGGCTGCGCGCAGCGGATGTCGCCCTACACGGCAACGAAGGGCTCGCAGTTGCAGCGCTTGATCACCGACAGAGGCGCTCCACCTGCCGTGTGAGCACCGGATCTGCGCCCGATTGATGTTGCTTGCACGCATCATCAGGTGCGACCCTGGCGTCCTTCAGACCCAGATCTGGGTAGCTCCCGAGGGCGAGGCGCTTCTCCTTCCCGTCGAACCGGTTCTTCCAGATCCAGCGCCTGGACCCAGAGGGCGAGACCTCCAGGTACAGACCGCCGGAATCGGCCAGGCGCACGCGCAGACTACCCGCGTCGCAACTCGCGTTCTTGCACTGCTTGTCGGTGAGCATGGGGGAACAAAACGTCAAATGGCTGCGAACACGCCATTTGTTCCCCCAGATGTTCTCCCAACTTCGCTGCGCTGCCGTGGGACGGCAGGAGCCTTCCTCACTCAAGCGACCGGCTAAGTCGTTGATTCGGCGGGAAGTTCGGTCCGGCATGGGACCTGATGAAACGCTGGGATGGGGTGGCTGATGGGATCCAAAACGGCGACCTAAGCTGTTGATCTCATTAAGAAAACTGACGAGAGAAACTGCGCTGTTCCCCCGTCTGTTCCCCTTGTCCGCATGGGACGTCTTGAGACCGTCAGCAACGACATTCTCGCGGTCTTGCTCGTCAATCGCAATGACGCTCTCACGGCCTGGGGCCGGCCCTTCGACCATGGCGGGC
>JRYF01006901.1_pt1 | contig 14897 bp, 17 predicted proteins | sample 235331 | NCBI WGS metagenome assembly JRYF01 (sample SAMN03074217, study PRJNA261475) | activated sludge metagenome | biome: Wastewater Treatment Plant; feature: Wastewater; material: Activated sludge; isolation source: activated biomass of a wastewater treatment plant treating hydrocarbon... ...
GTCCTTTTACGTGCAGATCGGCGTATCATCAAAGCCACAGTATGGGATCACGAACGTGAACTATCAACTCGTTCGCGATCCTGCCGAAGGGTGTCCGGCAAACGTCAAGTACACGGTCTACGCCACGATCACCACGAACGGCCCGCTTGAGTTCGAGTATTACTGGGACCAAAGCGACGGGAACGAGAGCGGCGTCAAGGCGCTCAAATTGACCGAGGCTGGAAGCCTGACGGTCCACCGCGAATGGGTCATCGGCAGGGGCACCACTCCCAACCCGCGCTGGATCCAGATCATCATCACCTCGCCGCAATATCGGGCATACGATAAGGTGACGATCCTGAACAACTGTCCCTGACGTAAAAAGAAGCCGGAGCCAAAAACTCCGGCTTCTTTATTGGAACACGGAAGCGGCTCAAAACGTCCTAACCGATGGATAGTGATGAAAATCGGAGGCACGAATGTTTGTACAGCGTTTTTGGAAAATCCTGGTGATGACTCTCACGCTCGGCGTCACGCTTGCGTGCAGTCTTTTCACGCAGGCGTCGCCCCAGCCCGCGGCAACGCTGGACTCTCTCTATACCGCCGCCGCAGAGACGTTGAGCGTCATGTCCACACAGGGAGCCGCAACCCAGCCCGTGGAAGCCTCCCCCACTCCCACCCTGTTCGTGCCGACCGACAGCCCGACCCCTTTTGCGACGTACACACCCGTGCCGCCGCTACAGACCGTTACAAAATGCGACGCGGCGGCTTTCGTCGCGGACGTCACCTNNGGCGTATCCGGAACGCCGGCACATGCACCTGGACGACAGCCTACGATCTCGTATTTGTGAGCGGGGAAAAGTTCGGGGGAAAGAATGCCGTCGCACTGCCGGCAAGCGTCGGTCCGGGAAAGACCGTGGATATCTCCATCCAATTGACCGCGCCGAACCAGGACGGCCGCTATCGAGGTTATTGGAAACTCCGCAACGCCTCCGATATCCAGTTCGGGTTCGGGGCAGGCGGCGAGGCATCCATCTACGTGGATGTGAACGTCAGCGGTTACACGGTCACGGGTTATGACCTTGCCGCCAATCTCTGCGATGCTGTGTGGAGGAATGGAAGCCGGGAACTGCCCTGCCCCGGCGTGTACGACTCGAGTGACGGGTTCGCCCTGGTCATGAGCGCTCCCCAAATGGAAGATGGGAACGTGCGCGGCGCCGGGCTGCTCACCCATCCGCAAAAGGTAAAGGACGGATTGATCACCGGCAAGTACTCCGCCATCGACATCCGGGCGGGAGATCATTTCAAGGCGCTGATCGGCTGCCTGCACAAAGCCAACGACTGCGATATGATCTTCAAACTCGAATACCAGATCGGGCAGGACCCGCTTAAACCGCTGGGACAATGGCACGAAATCTACGAAGGCGAATATTATCCGATTGATATTGACCTGAGTTTTCTAAGCGGTCAAAAAGTCAAGTTTATCCTGACGATCCTTGCCAACGGATCGTCCCACGAGGACTATGGACTGTGGGTCTCCCCGCGCATCACGCGCCAAAGCGCCCAGCCTCCCACTGCGATACCCAGCCCGACTCCCTCCCCAACCGTGACTGCCACAGCGACCCCGACCCTTTCCCCCACCATGCCCGCCACGCCTTCGCAGACAGCCACGTCAACCGCGACGCCGACAGCAACCGCCACGGAAACACCCACCGAGACCCAGACCGCCACGCCCTGAAGCGGAACCTGCCATACGTCACGCTGCATACTGCGTTGCATACTGCGTTGCAGTATAATGATATGGGTTGATGAGAACGATGCATGATCCACCGGCAACCGGCTCACTGACCATTACCTGAATGGAGGCGACCATTATGTTCTTTCGTAAATTCCCGCGGCAGACCCTGCTGATACTGCTGACTGCCGCCCTGATACTCAGCGCCTGTAACGTGGGCGCGGCGCCATCCCCCACGCTGGATGTCAACGCCATAAATACCGCCATCGTCGGGACGACCCTCGCGCAATTCTCCGCGCAATTCACACAGACCGCGCTTGCCGTGCCGCCCGCAACGAACACACCCGAACCGACGAACACACCCCAGGAGTTGCCCACGTTTGCGCTCCCAACCGACTCGGGCGCCCTCCCGACCGTCTCGTTCGACGCAACCTCCACAGCCGCAGACGCCGCTGTAACGCCGCTGCCCGGCTTTACCCAGCTGGCTTCGCCCGCTGCCCCCGCCGCGACACAGGCGCTTGGCGATTCGTGCCTGAATTCCGTGTTCGAAGCCGATATAACCATTCCGGATGGTCAAGTCGTCAAGGGAGGGGAGACCCTCCAGAAGATCTGGAAGATCCGCAACTCCGGATCCTGCACGTGGGATGAGGGGGTCGAACTCGTATACATCGGCGGGAGTATACAGAACGACAATGTCACAAATTTCATGTTCCAAAGCAAGGATGCGGTTGCCAGTGGGGAAGCCATCAACATAGGCATCTGGTTCAACGCTCCCTGCGCCCAGGGGAACCAGGAAGGGCATTGGCGCCTGCGCAGTGACAGCGGTTACTATTTTGGAACGATTCTTTCCTTATACATCAAGGTCGAGGGGAAGACCGGCGGCTGTACATAAACAGAAAGGAGACATCGTGAAAAACAAACCCATTGTCGTATCTGTGGTTTCCATTCTGGCTGTGCTGATCTCGGCGTGTGGCGCTTCGTCCACACTGGAGCCGACGCCCGATGTCGCCGCGGTGCGCACCTCCGCCGCGAGCACGGTCGAGGCAAGGTTCACGCTGACCGCCGCGGCTTTCACGCCCACCCCGCCGCCCATCCCCACCGAGACCGCCATACCGCCGGAACCCGAAGACACGCCCACAGCCACTGCACAGGCGGTCGCCGTGGTCACAAACGTGGAAGGGACACAGATCGAACTTTGCGACAGCCTCGGCTATGACGTTCTCACCATAGACGTCAACGTGCCGGACAACACCGTCATGTCGCCTGGTCAGGAATTCATCAAGACCTGGCTCGTCAAGAACACCGGCGCCTGTCCCTGGGGGGCGGGCTACGTACTCGCCTATGCCGGGTATGCAGACCAGATGTCGGGGCAATTCATTGCCATGACCCAAGTCGTCCAACCCGGGCAGGAAGTGGAACTCTCCGTGCAGTTCAAGGCGCCTTCCGTCGCTGGTGAATACCTGAGTGCATGGACGATGCGAAATCCACAGGGCGTCACTTTCCCCGAGACCATCTACGTGAAGATCATCGTGCAATAAGATTCGTGGTTCACAACCTCACACAAACCATCAAGGATAAAGCGCGCCAGTTGGGATTCGTCCTGACTGGCGTTACGCTTCCCGATCCACCCCCCCACTACTCCACATTCGAACATTGGCTGGCACAGGGACATCACGGCGCGATGGATTACCTCGCTACGGACCGTTCCCGCGCGCGCCGCGCAGACCCTCGCGAAATCCTCCCCGAATGTAAATCAATTTTGGTTCTTGCAACCACGTATCCCTCTCCCAGCGGGAGAGGGATGTCCGAAGGACAGGGTGAGGGTAAAATCGCCGCCTACGCCCGCGGGCTTGACTATCACCACGTCCTCCCCGCCCGGATGAAGGAACTCGTCCAATTCATCGAGGAGCAGGTCGGAGGTCCGGTAAAGAACCGTTATTACACAGACACCGGTCCCATCCTCGAGCGAGACCTCGCCCAACGCGCCGGCATCGGCTGGATCGGCAAAAACACCTGTCTCATCCATCCCAGGCAAGGTTCTTATTTTTTCATCTCCGAAATCCTGCTCGATCTCGAACTCGAACCCGACCCGCCCTTCGTCACCGACCACTGCGGCACATGCAGGCGCTGCATCGAAGCCTGCCCCACAGGATGTATTCTTCCAGGTCGCACGCTCGACGCGGCACGCTGCATTTCCTATCTCACCATCGAACTCAAGGATGACATCCCCATTGAACTGCGCGAAAAGATCGGGGATTGGGCATTCGGATGCGACGTCTGCCAGATGGTCTGCCCATGGAACCGATTCGCCGTTGAGGGCGACCCGGCTTTCGAGCCTCCTTCGTCTTCGCTCAGGACTCCGCCTCACACGTTGACCGAGGAACTGGCGCTTACACCCCAAGCCTTCAACCAACGCTTCAAGCGGACTCCCATCCAACGCGCCAGGCGACGCGGCTACCTGCGAAACGTCGCGGTCGCCTTGGGTAACACCGGCGGCATGCACGCCCTCCCCGTCCTGCAAAACGCCCTCAACGACGAAGAACCCATGATCCGTGAACATGCAGGCTGGGCGATCGAACAAATCAACAGAAGGGCAAATGGGCAAATGAGCAAATAAGCAAATGGGCAAATGGGCAAATAAGCAATTCACCAATCTACCAACTTACCAACAACCATGAACCAACTCCTCATCGCCACCAACAACCAGGGCAAGATCAAGGAATTTCACGAACTGCTCGATGACCTGAACATTGACCTCGTCACCCCGTCCCAGATCGGACTCGACCTCGACGTCCTCGAAGACGGGAAAACCTATGCCGAGAACGCGGTCAAAAAAGCCGCCGCCTTCGCCCAAGCAAGCGGACTGATCTCCCTCGCCGACGACTCGGGACTCGAAGTGGACGCGCTCGACGGCGCGCCGGGTTTATATTCCGCCCGATATGGTTCTCCCGATGGCAACAAACTTTCGGATAAAGAGAGACGCAAATACCTTATCGGCAAACTTCAAGACAAACCCCGCCCATGGACCGCGCGTTTCCGCGCCGTGATCGCGATTGCAACTCCTTCAAACGTCACTCTTCGCTCATCGCAAAGCGACTCCCTCGGAGCGACAAACATCCAAATTTTCGAAGGCATTTGTGAAGGCGAGATCATCCCTAAAGAACGCGGGGCAGGCGGTTTCGGTTACGACCCGATCTTCCTGTTGCCGGAAATGGGAAAGACCATGGCAGAACTTTCAATGGATGAAAAAAACCGTCTCAGCCATCGGGCGAGGGCGGTGATGAAGGCAAGGGGAATATTGGAAGACTATTTACGAGGCAGCGTTGGCGGTTGATGGAGGCGGGTTCGCCGCGTTCGCCCGCCAGCGGACAAGTGTCCGTTTCGGCAGTTTTTAGCCAGGAGTTGATCGCCAAACGCTTATAATCAACCCAACTCACTGCGGAGGGCAGCATTGATGCATCAGGTATATGACTATGTGATTATAGGAAGCGGTTTCGGGGGGAGTGTCTCCGCCATGCGGTTGACCGAAAAGGGCTATTCCGTCCTCGTCCTCGAAAGAGGCAAACGATTCGAAGACAAAGACTTCGCCAAATCCAACTGGCAGTTCTGGAAATATCTCTGGATGCCCGCCCTGCGCGCGCACGGCATCTTGCAGATCAGCATCCTCAAAGGCGTGATGGTCCTGCATGGCGCGGGCGTGGGCGGCGGCAGTCTCGGCTACGCCAACGTGCTCGAAGTCCCGTCCGATGAAACCTTTGCGACCCCCGCCTGGAACCAGCCGATGAAATGGAGCGAGGTGTTGCGTCCGCATTACGAGACGGCGAAGCGAATGCTCGGCGCGGCGCGCAATCCCATATTGTGGAAAGCCGATCTCATCCTCCAGCAAATGGCGGAGGAACGCGGCATGGGTCACACCTTCCGCGCGACGGACGTGGGAGCCTTTTTCGGCGAGGCAGAGGCGACTGTCGCTGATCCATTTTTCGGCGGCGCGGGACCCGAGCGCGCGGGTTGTCGTCACTGCGGCGGGTGCATGGTCGGATGTCGTTACAACGCCAAGAACACGCTTCCCAAGAACTATCTGTATTTTGCGGAAAAGAACGGGGCAAAAATAAAATCCGAAGTGGAGGTGACCGACGTTCGACCTTCGACCTTCGACGGCTCCCGTTACGAGATTCATTATCGTTCATCCACCTCGCTCATCCCCCGTTACTCGGTCGTCCATGCCCAAAACGTCGTCTTTTCCGCGGGCGTGTTGGGGAGCATGAAATTGCTGTTGAGCCTGCGCGACGTGAGGAAGTCATTGCCCAATCTTTCACCTCGCCTCGGCGACAGGGTACGCACGAATTCCGAAGCCCTGCTCGGTTCCGTCGCCCGTAATTCAGATATCAATTATTCAGAGGGCGTTTCCATTTCCTCCATCTTCAACGCGGACGAAGTAACCCGCGTCGAACCCGTCCGTTTCCCTGACGGCTCCTCGCTCCTGCGTTTCCTCGGCGCGCCGCTCATTTCGGATGCGGTCAGCGTCCCCGCGCGTATTTTCAAATCGCTCACCTGGGTCTTCCGCAACCCGATTGATTTCCTGCGGGCGCTGGTCCTCCCCGGCTGGGCGCACAACGTCACCATTCTGCTCGTCATGCAGCACGTGGACAATCACATGAAATTCCGCATCGGGCGCAGTCCGCTTACGCTTTTTCGCCGCGGTCTTGTCGCCGAACACGAGACCGATCGAAAAATCCATGCCCGCGTGGATGCGGGTCACGACGTGACGCGCGAATTCGCCAAACGCACCAATGGCGTGACGCTGGGCTCCGTCACTGAGAACGTTTTCAACCTCCCGACCACCGCCCACATCCTCGGCGGCGCGCCGATCGGAAAAGATGCAAGCGAAGGCGCGGTGGACGAAAACTTCCAGGTGCACAATTACGCAGGGCTGTATATCATTGACGGCTCGATCATGCCCGCCAACCCCGGGGTCAACCCGTCGCTGACCATCACCGCATTGGCGGAGTATGCGATGAGCAAGGTCCGGGAAAAGAATTAACCGCGTGTTTCTCCACCGCATAAATGAGCCAAAGCGCGTTCGTGTCCGCGTTGGCATATTACCGCTGCGAACGGATCATCGAAGACCTGGTCGCGTTTTGCGAGCAATTGCTATTGACCGACGATGGCGGCGCAGATCGAGAAGAAGCCTATCAGTGGTTTACTTCCAATTTTGAGCTTGGTGAAACGATTGAGATTGCGGAGAAGACATACCGACAACAACCCAACATCCAACGAGGGTAAGAACCACATCGCGCAAAATTCTTGGACTACAATTGACAAAAGGCGTTTACAAATGAAAGATGAAATTCTAGACAAGCTGGGTGATGTATTGAGCGAAGGAATATCCAAGTTCTTCACTATGGATAAGCTAATGCTCTTACTAATTGAAGGCAAAGTAAAAAATTTTGGAATAAGCTTAACAACACATCAAAAGAAAGAACTTACCAAACTCTTACAAGAAGGAAATCTCGAAACCGTAAGGATTCAGCCAAACCGCAAACAAAAGGCTCAACTGAGAAGTTTAGGCTATGAGGACATAAGCCTGAAAATTACAGATGAAGATATAGCCAAATTGGAAACAAAGGTTCTTGATATTATCGAAGATACGAGCTCCGCACAACTTGTGAAAGAATGGAAAAAACAGGCAAATCCAATATTGAGAGAATTGAGAAGTGAACGACAAAAGTTCAACCGCTATAACAATAAAATATGGGGGAAAGCTCTCAGCTTGCTGGAAACACTCATTGATATTTCTTTGGATACTGGATCTCTCTTCAATCAAAAGTTCAGACCATTAGCAATTGAAGAAAAAGACATTGTTTTTGATGCATTAACTAAGCTGCATGCTCGGAGTTGTCAAGTAAGTTCTGAAATACTTGTTTTACTGCGTAACGGATTTGCTGATGGTGCACATGCAAGATGGCGGACATTACACGAGCTATCAACCATAGCCCTCTTTATCTCTGATCACGACAACGAACTTGCTGAAAGATACCTAGTTCATTCAGTTGTTGCCGATTTTCGCCGTGCTGTGGAATACAGAAAATATAGTGATTCATTGTCATATGCCCCAATGCCTGACGAAGCGTTCAATCAACTGACAACCAGTTATGAAGAGGTATTAGATAAATATGGCACAAATTTTAAAAATGATTATGGATGGGCATCAGTGATTCTTAACAAAGATAAACCCAGCTTTGCTGATATAGAAGAAAAAGCTGGAGTACTACATATGAGGCCATTTGTAAAGTTAGCACACATGAACATCCATGCAGGGTCAACTGGAATAATATTTAGGCTTGGCTCGCCTCCTAACAATCCTAATTTGTTGGTTGCTGGATCGAGCATTTATGGAATTGGGGAACCAGCCCAAAATACTGCTTATTCACTTGAATTGTTGACTGAAGCTTTTCTATCAAGGAAACCCAATACTGAGAACTTAGGGTTTGTCCTTGCATTCAGAAAGCTCATGGAAGAAGTAATTTGGGAATTTGATAAAGCGATGTCAGGGCAAGAGAAAAACGATCTCAACAGCAAAGCGAAAAACTAATTCTTCCGAGTGCTATCGAAGTGAGTCTTGAAATGCCCTCGCAAACTCCCTCGCCGTCTCAACGCCGCAGGGCTAAAGCCGCTCGCTCAGCGCATGGAAGCCCTTCGGGCTGGCGAACAAAGTCCGCTTGAGCGGACTTCCAGGAACTGAGGCAGGACTTTAGTCCGCCGATTTGAGAAATGAAAAACGGTCTCGGGATGCGCTCGGCGTATCCGCGAGACCGTTTTTGTTTTACCCTTTCTTGACTTTTGCTTTTGGTAGGACTGTCGGCTTTCTGGGCGGGAGCGTGACAAATTTCCGCTTGCTGGCTTTTTGCTGTTTCTTCAGGTCAGCGACAATGGCTTCCAGGTCGTAGTTAAATTTTTTGGCGTGTTCGTTCCGAACCTTTCGGACTTCTTCAACAATTGGGTCGTTCCACATCTTACACCTCCATCAATTCCATCGGAGAACAGATCACGGGTGGCTCGTAGCCGTTGAGTCTGCAAACCAATTCCACATCGGCGCGCATGGCGGCGTTGGCAATGTGCTTGAAATTCCATGTCAGCAAATAGTCCATGCCGCTGACGGTTGCGACGGCGATATGCAACGCGTCTTCTGCCGCTTGTTTTGGGATTGCATTTTGCTCGATCAGTTTGTTTGCCAACCCGACTGCTTCGGGTGTAATATCAAGAAAACTACAACTTGTCAGGGCTTGCTGGCGCTTTGAGACCGCTTCCACGTCGCCCGAACTGATTTCCTGGTCTACCAATTGGGAAACATACAAATCAAATTTTTCTCGGCGATCCTGCCACCATTCTTGAGTCACTTGCTGGTTGGCGGCAACCAGAATGTCTCGGCCTGGTCGGGCTGCCAGGTAACTGATGACGCTGGTCTCAATGTAGACTTTGGGCTTCATGCCTTTATTATACAACGCATTGATGGATGACGAATGGACTTGGGATTTGACTCCTCTGTCCTTCGGACATCTACCCTAAAGGGCACACGTCCCCCAAATGCGACAAGTCAAATTTGGGTTGCGGAGTGAGCAGTTAAATCGTCGGATTTAGGGGAGACTCGGCGATAGGCTTTTACCTGCAAATGACAAACGGTTTCGGGATGCGCTGTCGGCGTGTCCACGAGACCGTTTTTGTTTTTAATTCAGGCTATAATCTGCAAAACTTGGAGATTATTATGTCTGCAACTCTTATGACCCCCAAAGGTGAAATCACACTCCCTGCCGAAATCCGCGAGAAATATGGATTTGATGATTGGGGATTGTTGTCTGTAATTGATATGGGCGACGGGTCAATTTTGCTCAAGCCTTACGAGTCTGAATTGACGAAAACTGCTGAACAAATGCGAAAAAGACTGGAAGAGGATGGAGTCACTTTGGATGATTTATTGCAGACGCTTGATGAAGTCCGTAAAGAGATGTTCAAAGAGCGTTACGGCAATATAAGTTCGCACAATTCATAGTCGTAAATGAAAAACGGTCTCGGGATGCGCCGTTGGCGTGTCCGCGAGACCGTTTTGCTATTCATCGTAGGCTTTTAGAAAATCGTTTCTCGAAATCCCCGATTGGGAGAGAATTGTCCGCAGGGTGGAACTTTTGATTGTGCGATGGTTGGGCATGGTTAGCGGCGTGTTTGTGCCATCTGCATTTTCGCGGGACATTGAAATGTGATTCCCTTCGCGCACGAGGCGAAATCCAAGACGCTCAAATGCCTTGATGACTTTCGCTTTGGGAGCATCTACGGGGAATTTGGGCATTAGACGGCGATCCCTGCTTCGGCGATAAAGGCTTCCAATATAGGGGTTTCTGTTTCGAATACTTCGGAACCAAAAGTTTCGATATGAAACTCGATGGCAGATTTCACGTCCGCGAGCGCGTCTTCGTAAGTGTCGCCTTCGCCAACAACAATCCCTTTCACGCCAAGCGGATAAGCCACATAGCCATCAGGGTGTTTTTCAACAATAATTTTGAATTGTTTGGTCATTGTCAACCTTTCCAATCTCTGAGAATATTATACCGTTTTCTTTGGATGGATGAACAACGGTCTCGGGATGTAATGTCCGCGCTGGGCTACCCTGAAGGGTACACGTAAAGCCGCTTGCTCAATACATGGAAGCCCATCGGGCTGGCACAACGAGTCCGCTTTGAGCGGACTTTCATGAGTTGAGGCAGGGATTTATCCCGCCGAATTGAGGAATGACAAACGGTCTGGGGGTAGTGGTCAACGGATTGGGAACGGATGCACGGATGGTTGGTCAGCGGACTCTGTCACGGACTCACGGACGGAAGCGGACGTTTGGCGTGGGGAATGAAAAACGGTCTCGGGATGCGCTGTTGGCGTGTCCGCGAGACCGTTTGGTGATTTTATAATACTCGCGGTCACACACCTGGCGGGCGGTGCCGGGCAGGTGTGTGACCGTGTGCGGTGTACTTTTAAATTTGGCGGGATTGTCATGCTGAATGGCTTCATGGATGCCAGCGCAGCCGTTTACACGGATTTTACATCCCCGTCATACTCCCATAACCCCCAGGACCTACAATCGTCATCGTAGTCTGACAAAGGAGGCTTACGATGAAAATCCTGTTCAAGAAAACCCTGTTGATCGCGCTTGTCGCCGCGCTGGCTGCCGCGAGCCTGCCCATCGTCGGTGTATCAGCCGCGGGGGAGAACGATCCGCTCCCTCCGCTGGGACAAATGTCCAATGAGCGGTTGGAGCGCGTCTGGGCGCGTCAACTCCGCACGTACGAGCGGATCGGCAATGGCTTCGAAAGGTCTGACGACTTCGTGGAGCGTGTCCAGAAGTGGATTGACCGCGCAAAGGAAAACGGCAAGGATGTCTCCGCCGTGCAAGCCGCGCTGGATGCCTTTGAGGAAGGGTTGAAGGACGCGCGTCCCATTTATGAAAGCGGCAAGGGCATCGTCAACTCGCATCCGGGCTTTGACGGGAACGGTAAAGTCACAGACCTCGAAAAAGCCAAAGAGACTGTGCAGGCGATGGGCGAAAAGTTGAAGGAGATCAAGGACGCAATGAACGGTACGGGCAGGGCGCTGCGCGACGCGATCCGCGCCTTCCGCGAAGCCAACCTGAGACCGGTAAATCCACCAGCGGCTGAGGGTGAATAAAGCTTAAGATGTCATTCTGAGCGGAGCGAAGAATCTCTACTTCCATTGCGAGGGACTCTTCGCTAGCGCTCAGAGTGACATGATGGAAAGTTTACACAAACTCCCAATCGGATGTACAATCGCCTCACCGAAAATTTACAAGCGTGAGGAAACCATGTACACAACCGAAGGAAAAAAGATCGTCTCCACCGAGAAAGCGCCGAAAGCGATCGGTCCCTATTCGCAAGCCATCCGCACTGAAAACCTGGTCTTCACCGCCGGACAGGTCGGGTTCGACCCCGCCACCATGAACTTTGTCGAAGGCGGCATCGAGGCGCAAACCCGCCAGGTGTTGACCAATCTCAAGCATGTGCTCGAAGCCGCCGACTCGGGATTGAACTTCGTCGTCAAGACCACCGTCTTTTTGCAGGACATGAACGACTTCGCCGCCATGAACGCGATCTATGCCGAGTTCTTCCCGGAGAACCCGCCGGCGCGTTCCACGGTTGCGGTTGCGGCGTTGCCCAAAGGCGCGCTGGTCGAGATCGAGTGTGTGGCGCTTCTCTCGCCCGTCCTCGGCGACTAGCCACTGCTCACTGCTCACTGTTCACTGTTCACTGATAACTGCTCACTAATAACTGCTTACTGCCCCGTGCCAAACGACCTTATCCTCCTCGTAGACGACGAACCGTCCATCCTGCAACTCTCGCAGATGTATCTTTCACGCGAGGGTTTTCGCATTGACTCGGTCAGGGATGGAGAGTCAGCCCTGAGCGCGGTCGAACGTCTGCATCCTGCCCTGGTCGTGCTGGATGTCATGCTTCCCAAACTGGATGGCTTCGAAGTCTGCCGCCGCCTGCGCGCGTCGAATGCTGATACTGCGATTCTCATGCTGACCGCTCGCGATGAGGACATTGACAAGATACTCGGTCTCGAATTGGGCGCGGACGATTACCTGACCAAGCCGTTCAACCCGCGCGAACTGGTGGCGCGCGTCAAAGCCATTTTGCGGCGCGGCGGGAAAAAGGATTCAGACGCGCACAAACCGATTCGGATCGGCGACCTGGCAATAGATCCCGCAAGACGCGAAGCCCGCCTCACTGATTCGACCCTCGACCTGCGCACCCAGGAATTCGACCTTCTCCTCACCTTAGCCGAACACCGCGGGATTGTCCTCAGCCGCGAACAGATATTGCAAAAAGCATGGGGCTTCGACTTCTACGGTCAGACCCGCACCGTGGATGTGCATGTGGCGCACCTCCGCAGGAAGATGGAGGGGAGTTCGGTCAAGATCGAAACCGTGACAGGCGTCGGCTATAAGCTGGTGGCATCCGATGGAAGTTGAAGCGTTCTCGAAGTATTGGACTTTGATGTACTCGATCGTGCGGGAGTTTTGGGAGATCACGGAACCGCACATCGAGGATGCCGCGGTCAGGAACGATATCCCCATCGAACTGTATTATTACAGCGAATTGGGTTTGAAGTTTTTCTCCGTTGACGATTTTCAAAAACGCGACCCATTCACGAACCCCGAACATTTCGAAAAAGCGTTTGCACGCTTCGACGTGAAAGGCTGGATCTTCCCCCTGCCCGACGAACGTTATCAAGTCTCGCGCAAGGCGCAGGATGCCGTGCGGACGATCATACAGGCGGGGGATTCGAAACTGGCTGGGTTTGATTCGATGCCCGAGCGTGAACTCAAACAGGTGGTCAACCTGCTCAAGCAGTTGTGGACTGCCAATCTGGAAGCCCCCGAACCGCCTGAAAAATGGGCGATTGCCAACCGTTTCCGCGTGGCGGATGAGTCCAGCCCCCTGATCGTCCAGATACGGGAATTTCTCATGGACCTGTTCGCCTATCGCGACGATTCGCATCTCTCCGCGGCGCGTCCGCATTTCGGGGGCGCAGGCATCGTTTGGGATGTGCTGGGCGCGATCGCGAACGGAACAGCCGTCAACGCGGGGCAGATGGCGGAGCGGATGTCCCTGCGCGGGTATGAAGAAAGCGACTATGAAATTGCCATCCAGGCGACGGTCGAGATTGGCTGGGTGGAGGCAGCGGCGGATACACCGGGTGCCTATTGTCCAACCGCAAAGGGACGCGAGATCCGCGAACAGGTCGAACGTTTGACGGATGAATACTTTTATCGTCCGTGGTCGGTGCTGACGGATGAGGAACTCGATGAGTTGTATTCCCTGCTGTCAAACCTGCATGAACACTTGATCGTTTTCAAGAAGAGAATTTCAGGCGTCGGTCGCCTTTAGGGCGACTGTTGCCTTTTAAGTCCCATGTTCACATCCCTGCGTTCCCGTCTGTGGTTGAGTTACGCCCTGATCATTACCGTCGCTTTGAGCGTTGTGGCGATTGTCCTGTTGGTCTTTCTGATCCAGAACCCAGCCCTTTCGCGCCAAGCCCAGGGACAATTAATCAGGGTCAGGGACCTGATCCTCGAAGCGCCGCAGAGATTTGTCAATAATACGGACTTGTTTGAAGGTGTCGCACAGGCAAACAATGTACGGGTGATCGTATTCAACCAGGCACGTGAAACTGTCGTTGATACAAACCCCGAGGGACCACAGATCCCATTCCCGCGCAGGAATTTGTTGAACAGGAATACGCAAACTGCCCGAGATTCAGCGGGCGAATTATGGATTTACACCTCCAGCCGCCTGCCAAACGGACAAGTGCTGGTCGTTGCCGCGCCGCGCCCGCGTGCCCCAACCCTGAACGTTTTTGCCGACGAGTACTTCGGTCCTATCGTGCAGGCGGGTGTGATTGCGTTATTACTTTCGCTGATCCTTGCATTTGCCCTTTCGCGCTGGGTGGCGGACCCGTTACAGCAGGTCGTCGCCGCGGCGCACAAGTATCCGTCAGAGGAGATGGAACCCGTGACTCCACGCGGTCCGCGCGAGGTGCAGGATTTGACGCGCGCCTTCAATTCGATGGTGCAGCGCGTCAAAGACAGCCAGGGATCGCAACGAGACTTTGTCGCCAACGTGTCGCACGAGTTGAAGACTCCGCTCACGTCCATTCAGGGATTTGCCCAGGCGATCCTCGACGACACTGCCGACACGCCCGAAGCGCGCAAACAGGCGGCGCAGATCATCTACGACGAATCGAGCCGCATGCACCGCATGGCGCTCGACCTGCTCGACCTGGCGCGTCTCGAAGCAGGCACGGCGGATCTGGAAATGTCGGATGTGGATATGAAAGCCTTGTTGCAGGGCATCGTCCACAAGTTTATGCCGCAGGCGCAAAAGGAGGGTGTCACGTTGCGGTTGGATCTTCCGAACGACCTGCCCCCTGTCATGGGAGATGGCGACAGGCTGGCGCAGGTGTTTATCAACCTGGTTGACAACGCCTTGAAATTCACGTCCGCGGATGGCGGGATCATATTGTCGGCGAAAAAGGTTGCGGGTGAGGTGGAGGTGTCCGTGGCTGATTCAGGGATCGGCGTGGAGAGTGAAGCGTTGCCGCATCTGTTCGATAGGTTTTA
>JRYF01001853.1_pt1 | contig 14891 bp, 14 predicted proteins | sample 235331 | NCBI WGS metagenome assembly JRYF01 (sample SAMN03074217, study PRJNA261475) | activated sludge metagenome | biome: Wastewater Treatment Plant; feature: Wastewater; material: Activated sludge; isolation source: activated biomass of a wastewater treatment plant treating hydrocarbon... ...
TTGACGGTGAGCAACTCCTGCAGGATATTGGAAGCGCCAAAGGCTTCGAGCGCCCATACCTCCATCTCACCAAAGCGCTGGCCACCAAACTGCGCCTTGCCACCGAGCGGCTGCTGGGTGATGAGGGAGTAAGGCCCGATGGAACGTGCGTGCATTTTATCATCCACCATGTGCGACAACTTGAGCATGTAGATGACACCGACCGTGGCTTGCTGATGGAAACGGTTGCCGGTTTCGCCATCATGCAACCAGGTTTGACCCAGCGAGGGCAAGCTCGCCTGTTGTATGTAGGTCTCGATTTCATCGCGGGAAGCCCCGTCGAAGATGGGCGTGGCGAATCGGATACCGAGTTTTTTGCCGGCCCAGCCAAGAACCGTTTCGAGTATCTGTCCGAGGTTCATCCTGGAAGGCACACCCAGTGGGTTCAGTACAATGTCAACGGGTTCGCCGTCTTCGGTAAAGGGCATATCCTCCATACGGACGATACGGGAAACGATGCCCTTGTTTCCGTGGCGGCCTGCGAGTTTGTCGCCCACTTTTAGTTTGCGCTTTTTGGCGATGTAAACCTTGGCCAGTTTCAACACACCGGCGGGCAATTCGTCCCCGATGCTGATGTTGAATTTTTCCCGCTTGTAACGGCCCACCTCCTCGTTGAGTTTGATGCTGTAGTTGTGCAGAAGCCTGGCGATGAGTTCGTTGATGCGCTCATCGGAGGTCCAATTGCCGTAGTCAACTTGGGTGAATTCCATCGTGCGGAGCAGTTCCTGGGTGAATTTTGTGCCTTTTGGAATCAAAGGTTCACCATAGATGCTCTTTACGCCGTTGGAGGTTTTGTCCTTCACCAACACCAGCAGTTTGTCAATCAGGATGGTTTTCAACTCGTTGGTGGCAATGGCGTGGTTGTCGTCAAGTTTTTTCAAGGTGTCCGCTTCCTGTGTCTTTTGCGTGTTGCTTTTTTTGGCACGGGCAAAGAGTTGCTTGTCAATGACTACCCCACTGATGGAAGGGGGCACCTTGAGGGACGCATCCTTCACGTCGCCTGCCTTGTCGCCAAAGATGGCACGCAAAAGTTTTTCTTCGGGAGTTGGGTCAGTTTCCCCTTTCGGAGTGATCTTGCCGATGAGGATGTCACCTTCTTTCACCCAAGCACCGATGCGGATAATGCCGCTTTCGTCGAGGTCTTTCGTCGCATCCTCACTGACGTTGGGAATGTCGTTTGTCAGTTCTTCCTCGCCTAGTTTTGTATCGCGAACGTCCAGGTCGAAAGATTCGATGTGAACAGAAGTAAAAACATCTTCCCGGACAACTCTTTCGGAAAGCACGATGGCATCCTCGAAGTTGTAACCTTTCCAGGGCATGAAAGCCACTTTGAGGTTTTGGCCGAGGGCCAGTTCTCCCTTATCTGTGGCGTACCCGTCGCAAAGGATTTCACCTTTTTTCACCCGTTGTCCTTTTCGGACGATGGGCTTGAGGTTGACGCAAGTAGCCTGGTTGGTACGCAGGAACTTGGTCAATTTGTAGGACTTCCGGTTATCCTCGAAAGACACGAGTTGTTCTTCGTCGGTGCGGTCGTAGCGGATGGTGATTTCGGTAGCATCCACGTACTCCACCACGCCGTCGCCTTCTGCATTGATCAACATACGGGAGTCACGGGCCACTTTTCCTTCCAAACCGGTACCCACGACGGGTGCAGTGGGACGGATGAGCGGCACGGCCTGACGTTGCATGTTGGACCCCATGAGCGCCCGGTTGGCATCGTCGTTTTCGAGGAAAGGAATCATGGATGCGGATACGCCCACGATTTGGTTGGGCGCAACGTCCATGTATTCGAGTTCTTCAGGTGTCAGCACCGGGAAATCGCCATGCTCCCTTGCTTTGACTTTATCATTGAGGAAACGACCCTCGTTGTCGAAAGGCGCATTCGCCTGGGCCACTTTCAGGGTATCCTCGGCCTCGGCAGAAAGGTACTTAGCGGGATTTTTTATGTCAACTATCCCATTGATTACCTTGCGGTAAGGCGTTTCAAGGAAACCCATTTTGTTCACTTTGGCGTGAACGCAAAGTGTGGAAATGAGGCCGATGTTCGGGCCTTCGGGCGTTTCTATCGTACAGAGACGGCCATAGTGGGAATAATGAACGTCGCGCACCTCAAAGCCTGCCCGCTCCCTCGAAAGACCACCTGGGCCGAGTGCCGATATACGGCGCTTGTGCGTGATTTCAGAAAGCGGGTTGGTTTGGTCGAGGAATTGGGACAACTGGCTCGTGCCGAAGAACGAGTTGATGACGGAGGAAAGCGTCCGGGCATTGATGAGGTCAATAGGCGTGAACACCTCGTTGTCGCGAACGTTCATGCGCTCCCTGATGGTACGGGCCATTCTCGCCAAGCCGACACCAAACTGAGCATACAACTGCTCACCTACCGTGCGGACACGACGGTTGCTCAAGTGGTCAATGTCGTCTATTTCTGCCCGCTGGTTCATCAGTCGGACGAGATATTTAACAATGGCGATAATGTCATCCTTCGTCAAAACGAGCGTCTCCTCTGGTGTGTCCATGCCCAGCTTCCGGTTGATCTTGTAACGACCCACCTCGCCGAGGTTGTAGCGTTTGTCGGAGAAAAAGAGCTTGTCAATGATACCCCGTGCCGTCTCGTCATCGGGCGGTTCAGCACCCCGCAACTGGCGGTAGATGTAGTTCACCGCTTCCATTTCGGAACTGGTGGGGTCTTTCTGGAGTGTGTTATATATAATAGTGTAATCCTCCTCGATGTCTTCTCTTTGCAGGATGACAGTGCCAAGGCCGGATTCTATGACTTGCTCGATATTGTCTTCGTCGAGCACCACGTCGCGCTCCAGGATAATCTCGTTGCGCTCGATGGTGACCACCTCGCCGGTGTCTTCGTCCACGAAATCTTCCGTCCAGGAGCGAAGCACCCGTGCTGCGAGTTTGCGGCCAATGGCGGCTTCAAGGTTGTCGCGGGTATTTTGGATTTCGTCGGCGAGGTTGAACAGGTCGAGAATGGACTTGTCGGTGTCGTAGCCAATGGCCCTCAGCAGGGTCGTCACAGGGAATTTTTTCTTTCGATCAATGTAGGCGTACATCACATTGTTGATGTCAGTGGCAAATTCCATCCAAGCCCCTTTAAAGGGAATGACCCTGGCAGAATAAATCGCCGTGCCATTGGGGTGATAGTTTTGACCAAAAAACACGCCCGGCGAACGGTGAAGTTGGGAAACGACCACCCGTTCTGCCCCATTGATGACAAAAGTTCCCTTGGGGGTCATGTAGGGGATGTTGCCGAGGAACACATCCTGAACGATGGTCTCGAAATCCACGTGTTCTTCGTCATTACAGGAGAGGCGGAGCTTGGCCTTGAGCGGAACGCTATAAGTCAGTCCGCGCTGCATACACTCCTCGATGGTGTAGCGTGGGGGATCAATATAGTAGTCCTGAAATTCGAGTTCAAAGATGTTACGGGCATCCGTGATGGGGAAGTTTTCCTTGAATACCTTGTAAAGACCTTCGTTGATACGGTTTTCGGGCGTTGTTTCCAGTTGGAAAAACTCTTGGAAGGATTTCAGTTGGATTTCGAGCAAGTCAGGATGCTCGGAAGGCAATTTGATTTTTCCAAAACTGATCCTGCCTGTTTCTGTGAGCGTGACATTTTCAAGTGATGTCATATCTGGAAGTAGAATTTATTTGTGATTGAAATTGCTGTCTTGTCCGAAAAGGTTGGGCTACGCACTGTTTTGCGGGCTGAAATGGCATGTTCTTAGATAATTTGTAATCATGGGGCTTCCCTATTTCAGCCCTTGCCTTATCTCCCTCGTGCTTACCTGTAAATTTTCTCCGTGTCAGGTTTGATTTGCCCGCCAGCGACCCCTAAAGGGAAGGAATGGAACGTACAAATCCACAAAACGACAATAGGCTTAGCTGACCCGGCAGGAAACCGGGGCCAACTAAGCCTCCTGTACTGAAATTGCTATGTAGCAAAAAAGTTGTATAAGCATTGAACAAGGTTAGTAGAATGCTGCTCAGGCTGGACCTCGGCCATGGGCCGGGCCAGATTACTTGAGTTCGACCTGTGCGCCGGCGGCTTCCAAAGTGGCTTTCAGCTTTTCAGCTTCATCCTTCGGAATACCTTCCTTCACTGCGCACGGAGCACCATCTACCAAACCTTTAGCTTCGACGAGGCCCAAACCGAGGGCATCTTTCACAGCTTTTACTACCTGCAATTTTTGGGCACCGGCGGAGTTCAGGATAACCGAAAATTCCGTTTGCTCAGGTGCCGCTGCCGCACCGCCTGCATCTGCCGGGCCGGCAGCCACGGCCACAGCGGCGGCTGCGGGCTTGATGCCATAATCTTCCTCCATAATGCCAGTCAGTTCCGTCACCTCTTTGATGGTGAGGTTAACCAACTGTTCTGCAAGAGCTTTCAAATCTGCCATTGTCAATTGATTTTTACTTTTTAAAAAAATATGTGCGTGAACCTGGAAGCCGTATTAGTTGAGCCGATTAATGTTCGCCGCAAGGAATTGCCCGATACTTCGTGCGACACCTCTTGGCAAAGCCAATCATCAGCCCCTCTCTTCGAGGGCTTTCAACAAGCCCATGACGTTCTGACCGCCTGAATTGAGCTGCGACAACAAATTGGACATCGGAGACTGGAGCAGACCAATGAGTTCGCCCAACAAGTCCTCTTTCGACTTGAGGTTGGCAAGTGCATCGAGCTGATCGTCGCCAATGTAGATAGCCTCGTCAATGTAAGCCGCCTTGATTTGCGGTTTGTCGCCGTCCTTCTCCTTGCGAAATTCTTTGATGACTTTCGCCGGGGCGTTGGCAACTTCTGTGAAAAGGATAGCCGTAGGCCCCTTCAGAGCCTCGTATAATCCTTCGTAGTTCTTACTGTCAGAAGCAGCACCTTCGAGGGCCTTTTTTGCCAACGTGTTTTTGACAACACGCATTTGTATGCCCAGTTCGAAGAAACGCCGACGAAGTGTATTGACTTGTTCGACCGTCATGGCAGAGGAATCTGCCAAGTAAAAGAAGGGAGATTGGGAGATTTTCTCTTTCAACTCCTCGATTACAGTCGTTTTTTCTTCCCTTGTCATTTTATGGATGATGATTTAGTGCCAAGAACACCGGACTTTCGCCCGGCAACCCCTGTCACATCAGGATTTAACGAATAGTTTTGGTGTCCACCTTGATGCCGGGGCTCATGGTGCTGGCAATGGTAATGGATTTCAAGTAGGTGCCTTTTGCCGATGAAGGCTTCATCTTCACGAGGGTTTGGATCAACTCATTTGCGTTGTCCACCAGCTTATCGGGAGGGAAAGAAATCCTTCCGACAGAAGAATGGATGATGCCGTATTTGTCCACCCGGAAAGCAACTTTGCCACCTTTGACATCGCTGATTGCAGTTGCCAAGTCCATGGTGACAGTACCCGTTTTGGGGTTGGGCATCAAGCCACGGGGGCCGAGGATACGGGCAACGCGGCCAACCTGCGCCATGACTTGCGGCGTGGCAATGGCCACATCAAAATCTGTCCATCCACCCTGTATCTTGGTGAGAAGTTCGTCGAGACCGACATGATCGGCACCGGCATCTTTTGCTTCCTGTTCCTTGTCAGGTGAGCAGAAAACAAGCACACGCTTGGTTTTACCTGTACCGTGAGGAAGATTGGCCGTGCCACGAAGTGCTTGGTCAGCCTTACGGGGATCAATGCCGAGGCGAACGTGTAAGTCCACGGAGGCATCGAACTTGGTCGTGTTGACATCTTTGACCAAACCCATTGCTTCGGGCAGGGTATAGAGTTTTTCGCTGTCAATTTTTTTATCAACAGCTTTCCTTTTCTTAGGAATTCTTGCCATAATAATTAAATGATTATGAGGTGATTAGCGCCATGCAAACTTTATTGCATTGGCTCCCTTCGTTTGTATTCTGAACAAGACGGGCATATAGCCCTCTCAATTATTTACCTGCAGGCGGCGGCGTACCACCTTGCACTTTGAGTCCCATGCTGCGGGCAGTACCTGCAACCATGCTCATGGCAGCGTCCAGTGTGAAGCAGTTGAGATCGGGCATTTTGTCTTCGGCGATGGCACGTACCTGCTCCCAGGTAACGGTGCCGACCTTGACACGATTCGGTTCAGCAGAGCCGGATTTTTGCTTGGAGGCTTCCAACAACTGTATGGCGGCAGGCGGGGTCTTGATGACAAAATCAAATGATTTGTCTTTATAGACCGAAATCTGAACAGGAAGGAGCTTTCCCATGCGGTCCTGCGTGATAGCGTTGAAGCGTTTGCAGAACTCCATGATGTTCACGCCTTTTGAACCGAGCGCCGGGCCAATGGGCGGAGAAGGGTTTGCCTGTCCACCCTTCGCCTGTATTTTAATCAAGTATTCGACTTCTTTTGCCATTTTTATTAATGCTGTTTTATGCAATTTCCCGCCCGGGGGAAGCGCTTCCCGCTATGGTTTGAAGACGTAACCATGGATGATGTCAAAAATCAGCTGAGCCGTTTTTATGAAAAACATCCGTGTTCGTCATTGCACCAGCAGGACGAGGGCGCAGGATTATTGCGACTTTTCAACTTGCATGAAATTCAATTCGACTTCGGTACCTCTACCGAAGATTTTCACGATAACTTTCAGTTTCTTTTTCTCTTCATTAATCTCCTGAACATCACCAACGAAGTCCGTGAACGGCCCATCCGTGATTTTCACGGTTTCGCCAACGAGGAACGGTTCGAGCATTTGTTCCCCGGCATCTTGTGATTCGTCCACTTTGCCGAGCAAGCGGTATGCTTCGGATTGCTGCATAGGTTCCGGGGTATTTTTACCCAGGAAATGAATAACGTTGGGGATGTTGGCAATGGACTGCACCACCTCGCCAGTTAGTTTGGATGGTTCAGCCTCGATCAAAATATAGCCGGGGAGAATGTTGCGCTCCGACATGACCTTCTTGCCGCTGCGTATTTTATAGACCTTCTCTGTGGGCACGATTACTTGCGTGATAAAGTCAGACCATTCGCTGCGCTGGATTTCCAGTTCGATGCGTTCCTTGATCTTTTTTTCTTTACCACTGATCACCCTGAGCGAGTACCACTTCTTCTCCTCTTTTTTTTCTTCAGACTTTGTTTCTTCAGACATGAAGCCTTCGGTTTTTCTGAATTATCAGACCAATTTGTAGATGATTCCGTTCAGGAGGCCCTTAGAAATCGAGTCCATGATGAAAACCAACAACGTGAATATGCCAAGACCAACCAGCACAACTATTGTGGTGCTTTGCAGGTTGGGCCAGGTAGGCCACGTCACCTTGGTAAGCAACTCGTTGTAACTTTCCTGAAAATATAGTTTGATTTTTTCCATTCCGAAACGTGATTTTCCGGCTATTGCGTGTTTCCATATAGCATGGTTCTGCGCAATGAACCTTATAAAGTTGCACGGGCGGAAGGACTTGAACCCTCAGCCTACGGTTTTGGAGACCNNGGGTTTGGCATGATACCCCGCGGACCCAGTATTCTTCCAATCTGGCCCACTTTTGCCATCACATTAGGAGTTGCAATCACGACGTCAACATCTGTCCAACCGCCTTTGATTTTTTGGATATAATCATCCAGTCCCACATGATCAGCACCTGCTTGCCGGGCTTCTTCTTCCTTGTCAGGAGTACAAAGTACCAGTACACTTTTGGTTTTTCCTGTTCCATGAGGCAATGAAGCTGTTCCCCTTATCGCCTGATCTGCTTTACGTGGATCGACACCCAAACGGACATGAATATCTACTGAAGCGTCAAATTTTGTTGTATTTACATCTTTTACCAAAGTCATCGCTTCATCAAGATTATATAGTTTATCTCTGTCGACTTTGGTGTTTACCGCCTGGCGTTTCTTACTTATTTTTGCCATTGTTTAAAAATTTAGAGGTTATAATGCAGAGAATACACCTGCTCCCTCGATGAAAAAATAATCTTTCAATTCGACTCTGCTTCTCCCCATGGAGGTATGCCATTGATGGTAAGGCCCATACTTCTTGCTGTTCCCGCTACCATCTTCATGGCTGATTCCAGAGTGAAAGCATTCAAATCCTGCATTTTATCTTCCGCAATACTTTTAACTTGCTCCCAACTTACTGATCCTACTTTATTTCTATTAGGTTCTGAAGAACCCTTCTTTGCCTTTGATGCTTCAAGGAGCTGAACTGCTGCAGGAGCCGTTTTAATGACAAATTCAAATGATTTGTCTTTAAAAACTGTAATCACTACAGGTAATAATTTACCTTGGTTTTCTTGTGTTCTTGCATTAAAACGCTTGCAAAACTCCATAATATTTACACCTTTGGAACCTAAGGCAGGACCTACGGGTGGTGAAGGGTTGGCCATACCTCCTTTCACCTGAAGTTTTATAAAAGTTTCTATTTCTTTAGCCATTTTAAATATGATATTTTACATGTTATTTAAATACCGGACTTTAGGGAAGCCTCCAATTTCATTGAGCTAAAGTCATTTAATTCATTAATATTATTTAAGTTTGCTTATCTACCTGGAGGAAATTCAGTTCTACTTCTGTACCCCTTCCAAATATTTTTACAACAACTTTTAATTTTTTCTTTTCCTCATTCACTTCAATAATATCCCCAACAAAATCCTTAAAAGGGCCATCATTGATTTTGACTGTTTCACCGACAATAAAGGGTTCAAGCAATGCCTCTACCACTTCCTGTGACTCATCCACTTTTCCTAACATTCTGTTGGCTTCGGCCTGATGCATTGGAACCGGACTATTTTTACCCAAAAAATGAATCACATTTTGAACATTGGCAATGGTTTGTACAACTTCTCCTGAAAACTTTTCAGGCATTGCTTCAATCAGAATATAACCGGGAAGTATATTTCTTTCCATGATAACTTTCTTACCATTTCTGATTTTATATACCTTTTCTGAAGGAACCAGTACCTGGCTCACAACGTTGTCCCATCCATTTCTCTGGATTTCCAACTCAATCCTTTCTTTAATTTTCTTTTCCTTTCCGCTAATTACACGGAGGGAATACCATCTTTTATCGTCAGACATCAGAGAATTATTAATCCATTAAAAACTATAAATTGTAGTAAGAATATTTTTTGAAATCAAATCCATAATAAAAATGGTGAGCGCAATGATGACCGAAGCCACGAGAACCACCACCGTACTGTTGAGCAATTCCGGCCATGTAGGCCATGTTACCTTATGAATCAATTCATTGTAACTATCCTTAACATACAATAAAAGGTTATCCATAATATTTTACCTTAAAATCAAAAAAACATTGAAGTTTCTAATTCATTTTCAATATTGCAGGGGAGACAGGAATCGAACCCGCAGCCTACGGTTTTGGAGACCGTCGCTCTACCACTTGAGCTACGCCCGTAAAAACTGCTGAATCCACTCTCCGAGAAATCATTTCAAGTTGTGGCACAACGCAAAGGCATAAGAATTCAGGGAAAAGTTTTTTTGAAAGAAAACGCTCCCTTTGTTTTTTCTCTTGCGCCGACTTTTCGGAATGGACCAACACCTATTGTCAAAAAGCCGAAAAATTAAGCACCCCCATGCAGGGGATGCTTAATTTTCGATTCTATCATGCTATGTAAACCCTCAGGATTACTCAATGATTTCCGTCACCTGACCTGCGCCAACGGTACGGCCACCTTCACGGATAGCGAAGCGGAGGCCTTTTTCCATGGCGATAGGGTTGATCAGGTTCACTTCCAGGGACACGTTGTCGCCAGGCATCACCATCTCAACGCCTTCGGGCAATTTGCAATCACCGGTCACGTCCGTTGTACGGAAGTAGAATTGTGGGCGGTAACCGTTGAAGAACGGCGTATGGCGGCCACCTTCTTCTTTGCCGAGCACGTAAACTTCGCACTTGAATTTCAGGTGTGGTTTCACGGAGCCGGGCTTACAGATAACCATGCCACGACGAATGTCGTCTTTATCAATACCACGCAGCAACAGACCAGCATTGTCGCCAGCTTCACCGCGATCGAGGAGTTTGCGGAACATTTCCACACCGGTAACGGTGGAAGTGAGCGGTTTTTCGCCCGGCCTCATCATACCGATGATTTCAACGGGATCGCCGACGTTGATAACCCCCCGCTCGATACGGCCGGTAGCAACCGTACCGCGACCTGTGATGGAGAACACATCTTCGATGGGCATCAGGAACGGCTTGTCAACTGCACGGACTGGTTCGGGGATTTGCTCATCCACTGCGTCCATGAGGCTCTTGATTGCCTGAACACCGTCAGCATCGCCTTCAAGTGCTTTGAGTGCAGAACCTTGGATAACGGCAGCATTGTCACCGTCGAACTCGTATTGGCTCAACAGGTCACGAACTTCCATTTCCACCAGTTCCAACATTTCGGGGTCGTCCACCAAGTCCACTTTGTTCATGAAGACCACCAGTTTGGGAACACCCACCTGGCGAGCGAGGAGGATGTGCTCACGGGTTTGCGGCATGGGGCCGTCCGTAGCAGCAACAACGAGGATGGCACCGTCCATCTGGGCAGCACCCGTGACCATGTTTTTCACATAGTCGGCGTGACCGGGACAGTCCACGTGTGCATAGTGGCGCTTGATGGTTTCATATTCCACGTGCGCCGTGTTGATGGTAATACCGCGCTCTTTTTCTTCGGGAGCAGCGTCAATGGAGTCATAATCTTTTTTCTGAGCAAGACCCTGTTCCGCCAATACATAAGTGATGGCAGCGGTCAGTGTAGTCTTGCCGTGGTCAACGTGGCCGATCGTGCCGATATTCACGTGCGGTTTCGTTCTCTGAAATTGTTCTTTTGCCATCGGAATTGAATTTTTAAAAAATTATTGAGATTAGGAGTTGCTTGGTTTGCACAGATAAATTTGTCGCAGCTTAAAGAAGCACTTCAAATTGGCCGTGCGCAGAGCCAATGAAGGGAATTGAACCCTTGACCCCTTCCTTACCATGGAAGTGCTCTACCCCTGAGCTACATTGGCACGGTCGGATGGTTTTATGGTTAAATGGCCGGTTGGTTTCAAAACAAGGATAGTTTTTTCACTAAAAGGCCATTTTATCATTTCACCACCCGACGTGGAGCGGAAGACGAGACTCGAACCCGCGACCCTCAGCTTGGAAGGCTGATGCTCTACCAACTGAGCTACTCCCGCCTGTATATATTTTTTCAATTTTCACTGCAAAAAGTGGGGGTGGTAAGATTCGAACCTACTCAGCTGAAAGCAACAGATTTACAGTCTGCCCCGGCTCTCCAACTCCGGCGCACCCCCTTCCATTTCTACCGAGCCAGTAGAGGGACTCGAACCCCCGACCAGCTGATTACAAATCAGCTGCTCTACCAACTGAGCTATACTGGCTTATGCGTTCATTTTATACGTGATAAAACCCGTTTTTGCAAAGAACTTGACCTCCAAAAGGGAGGGGCTTCAAAAAGCGCCCGCAAAGATAGAGGTTTTGTCAAAAAAAGAAAATTTCAGCCTTTCTTTTTACTTTATTTTTTGAGAGGCGCAAAAGTAGGCTTTTCACTTGTTTGTGCAAGCGATTGAACAAAAGGATTTCCAAAAAAAGTTCAAATACCAAAGAGTTTCTTTCTGCGGAGCGCAGGCGCTGTTCTTTCAGCGCAGAAGCCACGAGGTTTCCCCCAAAATGGGTTCTTTGAGCCGTGCTTTTTCTTCGAGAAAAAGGCGGAGCGCAAGGGCAGCGGCCATTTCGCTTTCTTCCTTTTCGACGGCCAGAAGCGCCTCTTTGGTGAAATAATTCTGCACGAAATGGGTGTCGAACTTGCCGGAAACAAAAGCCTCATGTTCCAAAACAAAGCGGCCAAAAGGCAAAGTCGTTGCTACTCCTTCCACCTCGTATTGGGCAATGGCTCCCAGGAGCCTGCGAATGGCTTCGTCCCGTGTTTTTCCATAAGCACACAACTTGGCCAGCATGGGATCGTAATATATAGGTATGTCCATGCCTGCTTCAAAGCCATTGTCCACCCGTATGCCTTCTCCGGTGGGGGCACGGTAGGTATGCAGTTTGCCGATACTGGGCAGGAAGTCGTTGTAGGGGTCTTCGGCATACACCCGCAGTTCGATGGCGTGGCCTTTCAATCTCAGGTCGTTTTGGGAAAAGGAGAGTTCTTCGCCTCTAGCCACTCGTATTTGCTGTTCCACCAGATCAATGCCCGTGACAAGCTCCGTGACGGGGTGTTCGACCTGAAGGCGGGTGTTCATTTCCAGAAAGTAATAGTTGAGGTTCTCGTCCACGAGAAATTCGACCGTGCCCGCCCCGGTGTAATCGCAAGCCTGGGCTACTTTTACCGCATCGGCCCCCATGGCAGCACGTACCTCAGGCGTGAGGACGGCACTGGGTGCTTCTTCGACGACTTTCTGGTGACGGCGCTGCACGCTGCACTCCCGCTCGAAAAGATGGACGGTGTTGCCGTGCGTGTCGGCAAGTACCTGGATTTCGATGTGGCGCGGGGAGGCGATGTATTTTTCTATGAAAACAGACCCGTCGCCGAAAGCGGAAACGGCCTCGCTGATGGCCCTTTCCATCTGACCTGCCAGTTCGCCTTCGTGCCCAACGATGCGCATGCCCTTACCTCCCCCTCCCGCCGATGCCTTTATGAGTATGGGGTAACCTATGCCGGCGCATATTTCTTTTGCTTTTTTCAAATCGGTAATGGCCGTTTCCGTACCGGGAACCATCGGAATGTTAAATTTCCTCACGGCATCTTTGGCAGCGAGCTTGCTCCCCATAACCTCGATGGAATGAGGCGAAGGCCCGATGAAGGTGATTCCGGCATCCGCCACAGCCTGTGCAAATGCGGCATTTTCACTCAAAAAACCATAACCTGGGTGGATGGCATCCACGCCGAGCGACCTCGCCGTCCCGATTATTTTTTCCCCTGAAAGGTAAGAACGGCTGGAAGGTGGTGGCCCAATACAAACTGCCTCATCGGCAAAACGGACATGCGGCGACCTGCGGTCAGCTTCGGAATAGACGGCAACGGTGCGAATACCCATTCGATGTGCTGTCCGCATGATGCGAAGGGCGATTTCACCCCGATTTGCAACCAGTATTTTCTTCATTCGTGTTCGGTTTTGTTCAACGGGGGCCAAAGCTACGGAAAAAGCACAAAGGGCAAATCGGGTTGACGCAGTGAGATGCAGATCCGTCGGTTGGGTGCCTTGCTGCTATTTTTTCTTTGTAGTTTTTTAAAAAAATTCTGTAACGGCCACTGTCCGCGTTGGATAAACCTTGCCAGGTTTTCATTTGGAAAATAGCCCCATCCTCAAAATTAGTTATTTTTTCTGCCTTTGAACACTTTATATCCATTCGGAACAAAAAATTCATAATTCATTGAAAATAAATAAGTTGCGGCAAAAAAATGCAATTTTCACCCAACAATCGAGGATCAGGATCGTTACTTTCTTTCAGCCAAGCCAAATAAGGCTCCGATTGAAGTCAGCTTTTTAGAGCCAACCAAAGTATTTTTATTTTTTATTTATTTTAAAGGCTTTTTTATCAGCAAGTTATTTTAAAATGGAGCAATTTTTGAGAAAACTCAATCAAAGTAAACAACCTAAACCGAGGCCCGTGAACAAATTCAAACCCGCCATTCTGCTGGCCGTGCTTTGCATTTCCGGCATATCTTTTCACAACTACACTACTCCAGAAGAGGAACCTGTCGCCATCAGCATCAGCCTGCCAACCGAAGATTTCTCCCCTGTCCAGAAGAATGGCAAGTTGGTATCCACTCAAAAGCATGGTAAAACATTCAAACCGACACCTCTCGATCAGTTGGGTTTTCCGGTTTTGACCGAAGATGTTGTCATTGCACTTCAACACCAACTTCATGTTTTGGAAAAAAGCAATTTCAGGGACGGCAGCAAGAAAGGCCACCCCGGAATGACTTACAGCGGCATGAAACAGGTACTCGATCTCCTGATCAGCCATGCAGGATCGCAACCCAGCGACCTGGAACAACACCTGGAAGCATGGCAGTCTTGGGGAGACGACAAACACGGCAACGTTTATTTTACCGGGTATTACACCCCAACGATGAAGGTGAAAAAAACCAAGGATGCGAAATACAAACACCCTATTTATGCCTATCCGAGTGACTGGACAGGCAAGTTGCCAAGCCGTGCAGAAATAGATGGCAAGGGTGCCCTCGAAGGCTTGGGGCTTGAGTTGGCTTATGCCGCCGACCCCTTCGATATTTATGTCATGCAATTGCAGGGGTCAGGCACGGTTGAATTTGTTGACACCCAGGAGCGTATGCTGTTCCGCTATGCCGGTGAAAATGGCCACCGCTATCGCAATATCCAGCGTTTTTTCAAAAACAGGCCGGATTTGAGCATCAGCAATTTATCCATGACGGGCATACGCCGTTTTTTGGCCAAAAATCCTCACCTCACGGACACCGTGCTCTATTACAACCCTTCCTATACCTTTTTCACACCCAAGACAGGCCTGGCAAAAGGATCGGGTGAAGTGCCGCTCATGGAAGGTATTTCCATTGCTGCCGATGGCCGCTATTACCCGCCGGGCAGCGTAGTGCTTGCAGCACTGCCTGTCTATCAGGATGGAAAAGTTACCCATCACGAATACAGGATTCTATTGCCCCAAGATGTGGGTGGAAGCGTAAAAGGTCCCGGCCATGTGGATGTATATTGCGGAAATGGCGAACTTGGCCGCAACAAGGCTGCTGCCCTCCATCATTACGGCCGCCTTTGGGTATTGGCTCCCAAGCGGAACGAGCAAGTAGCGATGTTGGATTGATTGCCAATTCACGCTTGAACACTGAGCCCACTCCGAAAAGGCATGATAAGCCCTCGTTTATGGTACAGGGAGAAGAATATTT
>JRYF01007150.1_pt1 | contig 14887 bp, 23 predicted proteins | sample 235331 | NCBI WGS metagenome assembly JRYF01 (sample SAMN03074217, study PRJNA261475) | activated sludge metagenome | biome: Wastewater Treatment Plant; feature: Wastewater; material: Activated sludge; isolation source: activated biomass of a wastewater treatment plant treating hydrocarbon... ...
AAAAGTTACATCGGTCAGGCACAAGACGTAGGAAATGATTACCGTCTGCGTGTTCCCAAGCTCCCCGTCGGGGCGTACAAATTGACAATGACTGCGCCGTGGCAAGCGGCTGGCCAGGTAGAGACGAAATGCGAAGCTTACGTAGAGTCGACAATCAACGCAACCACGGGCCAAACATATATACAGTTCAGCCAGGACCAGATTGCATATGACGGCAACATCGGAGAGCCCGGAGCTAACACACTCGTTTTCACCGTGACTTCGGAAATCTCATCGCCCGTCGATTTCTTAATTCGCTTACGTCGCATCAACGGAAATGGTGTCTGCCGTTTAGACTTTGCTTCCTCGGGTGGGTCACACTCGTGGATTCTTGAGCGTTTCCCGCTCGATGCGGATCATGGTCACACTTACGAAACCGTGGGATGGAGAGTTGACGCGAGCATTGGTGGGGCAAATCCGAGCCTCGGCACGTCTACNNCGTTGATAAACAATCCGATGCGCGGCGGGATTTCCGCAATGATTCCGTGCAACAGCACGAATCCACCGACAGGCACGACGTGCGCGGCTGGCGATGAAATCATCGGTGTAAACTTCTATCTGCCAAAAGCACAAGACATTAAGGTCTGTGCCGCCTTCGGTGCCGAATTTAGTTTTTCCTCATCAGATCGTGCCTACGGAAGCTATCAAATAGCAGAGACGCCATCTGATTCTGAGACAATCCTTCAGGATGGAAAGCAATTCACATCGTGGGAGATTGGTCGCGACACGGGCATAACAGGCACGAATCATCATGTGTGCGGCTACTTCTCAATGGCCTCGGCTGGTCGAAAGACATTCCGACTCTTTCGTAAGCATGCGTTTGCTGGGCTTTCAAGCGCACTTATTCTCGCCGATCCTGACGGGAACGGGATAAATCGAAATATTCATTTCACAGTTGAGCCTCTTAACGAAGCAATGCCGACCCCTGTATTTGACGAGTTGCGAAACAACATCACGCTGCCAAGTCGAACCACAGCACAGCAGAATGCGATTGGGAATGAGGCGGGTCGCGCTGTTTTCAATACGACATTGGGTGTTCCGACTTATAATAATGGCACAGCGTGGGTCCCCTTCAACCCGACGCCGAATATTTACACTGGTGCTATTACATGCACTGGCTCTTCTTCTATCAATCACCAACGAAGGAACGGAGTCAGTGACGCTTGGTTTACTCTTTCTAGGATTAGCGGTGGCGTCTGTGACATCAATTTCGTCGGGGGTGTTTTTACGCAAACACCTATATGCACGTGTATGGTGACTTCGGGAAGTAGTAGCCCGCGCTATTGCTATTTTTATACTGGTTCGGGCGGCAAATATGACACGACTGGTTTTAGACTTTGGATTAGTGATCCGAACGGAACACTTCAAGATGATGCTGTTAGATTTCAATGTGTGGAGTAACAAATATGATTTCGATCTTTACCTTAGTATTGATGAGCAGTGTTAACGCAACGACTTTTTTCCCATTGGGCAAAGAAGGCGTGAATACCTTCTATGGTGAAAAAGCGCAATGTGAAGAGGTGGAGGGCGTACCTTGCTTTGACACGACGAGGTGCCCAATTGATGAGTGCAAGCTCACCACCGTCCAAGAAGAAGATCCGACTCTTCCACCACGCAGAGACATTGTTGCAGAGATAGCTTGCGAAGATGAAAAAGACTGCGAGTCGAAGCTTGCAGACATTTGCGAGGGCCACTCGTCGGGCTTGCCTTATTGGGGGGACCGCCAGGGAGACGCGCTGTTGAGCGCTTGGTGTATCGTCGAGTCAGTTCGCAAGGTGACGGTGACCAAGCCTATTCCCGATCCAGTAAAGATCGAGGCCAAGGAGCAAGCTCGACAGAATGCACGTAAGAAGATGGAGACTGATGAGCAAGCGCTGCGAAATTGTTTACGCGTAAGTCCAGTTCCTACGGCCGCAGAGCAGCGAGCGTGCATCCAAATTTTGATCCGCCGTATTTATATGTTTGAATGAGGCCAATGGAGAAAACCCCAATGCCAGCAAATCCGGGGATAATGGATTTGATGTTAGATGCGAACGTAACTTTGAATTTGGTAATCATTTGTTTTTCGGTGGCTTCGGTAGCGGTGGCAATTACTCTTTGGGCGATAGCTACCTTTCAGACAAAGACTGAGGCGAGAGCGACCGAGACGAGAAGTAAAGAAGACTTAACCGAGTTTAGCAAACAGATGAGCAGCTTACGGAAGGAAACACGTGACGACATCAAAGCGATTTGGAATGAGACTCATGCAATTCGCTCTGAATATGGTTCCGTTGCAAAAGACATTGCTTATATACGGGGCAGATTAGAGCCTCGTCCACCTACAGAAGTACCGTAATCTCCATTCCGCTCGATAACTACCTTGCAGTAGTACGCAAACACACAAGCAAGGGAGTTATAATGTCAGAAGTACAAGTTCAAAAAATCGAAGTTGAAGTTACCAAGGAGGCCTTTGAAGTTTTTCAAGCGCTTGAGGGTATCTTGACCGACATCCGAGAGAAAAAATCAATAACTGAGATTGCTGCTGGTAACCTTCAGTCTTTGATGATTGCCGTTGCTGGCATTGAAAAGATCGGTGATGAAGCTAAGCACGAAGCGTTTTACAAAACCGCTGGTGTTGGCCTTGGTAAGCTTGCAAAAGCATTGCTGGCAAAACCCGTAGTAGTCGAAGTAACTCCAGAGGTATAATGCCGTCACGCATAGGGCTTAAACTTTTAGCTATGAGTTTTCTAGCAAAGCTTGGGCTTGATGTTTGGCCTTATGCGAAGCCTTTCTTTACGAAGTACAGGGCCGTTTCGGTCCTGTTCTTTCTTTTGATCTTGGCTTTAATTCTATCTCAACTTGGCTGTGCCACACCTCGCAGCAACTTCATAGCTGGCCTTCAGTACTCGCAGCAAGCCCCAAAGACATTGATTGATTTGCAGTGCCAGGGGAAGCGCCGGATTTATGAAGGTGTTGCCGTGTGCGAAGAGAAGACCCCTAGAATTGCTGAGGTCTGGGTCAAGATCATGCCTGTACCGGGGCGAGTTGTTTACTCAGATGGACTCAAGAAGAAGACGGATGATTTCAATTGGCGCAAAGAGGGCTGGATCTGGAAGAATCAGGTCATTGACCGAACCTGGGCGAAGCTTGATGTCGGTGAACTGAATTCGATCTATGGAGACGTGCCGTTGGCTTTTGCCGTTCAAGGGCTGACATCAGTTGGTGTTATAAATACCCACGGAATTATTTACCACCGCATGTGCAATGACCGAGACATTCCGTGCTCATCTTTGATTGTGCATTATGACTGCTCTGGAAAGCGCCACAATACAGCGCCAGGGCAGATTGGATCTTGCGCGCGCATATCTGGAAGCTCACAAGACTTCTCTCTTCCACTCACAGCAAACAATGCCCTGGAGGGTGCTGTGCTGTTGGCATCGAGTGGACGAAGCTCCTGGAAGATCAAGCATACGATTACCAAAGAGGATTTGGAGCGCGGAGAGTTTAAGTTCCAGTTTCCAAGTGTCCAAGTGGGGCCAGAGCTGATTCGCATAGATTTAATGCAAAGAGAGCAGGGGGTTCCTGTTCGCTATATCAACCACGTTCTAATCGTTGGTTACTCGCCGGAATGGACTGGAATCGATAACCCACACTTCTTTAGAAACGAATGGTGTATGCCGTTTACTGCGGATCTGATGGAAGTTGACGGAGATGGCCAGCTTTCCATTATCACTAAAGACTGCGTGAAGAGAAACGCCGTTGTAGCCCAGACCTGTGCTTATGCCTATGACCGCGAAAGCGGGGACTCAACCTATACGTGCATCAAAGATGGAAAGAATGTGAGGTTCCCATGAATACGAGCACAATCGCTGCGTGGATTCCTGGACTCGTTTCAATCCTGGGAAGCGGGCCTTGGGGTTTGTTTGGTGGCCTTCTTGCCATTGGTGGGGCGCTGGGCGGGATCTACTATCTCGTAAGGAAAGCCAACAGACTCATAGACAATAGGGATTTGGAATCAGGTGGGGCTGATGCTGGCAAGACCGCAGTCGATATGCGCAACCAATTGGACAAGCTCAGAAAAGAGCATGAAGCGGAGTGGGACAAATTCCAAAAGGGGGAATAGCTAATGTGGGAGAGACACATTGAATTCGACTGGAATAACTTTTGGGGTTGGCAATGGAACGTCCATCGAGACTTCGGAAGTGGGTTTGAAAGCATCACTTATAAGGTAGGTCCACTCGTTGTTGCGTGGAAAAAGAAGGGGGAAGCATGAGTTTCGATGAAGACATGATTTTCGTAATGGTTTGCGTTGTCTTGTTTGCATCCGTGATGGGCACTTTTTTCGGAATGCAAGGCTGTGAATTTGAGTTGTTTCGACCATAACAGAAGAGGTTAGAAAATGGCTGTGTTGAATTCGGTTCCTAGGTTCGGTGATAAGAATACTGACGTAAGAGAGTTACAGGCGGCTCTCAAGCTTAAGGGTTTTGACCCCGGCTTGATTGATGGGGACTTTGGTCCCAAGACGCGCACTGCTCTCCAGCTATTCCAAAAATCGGTTGGCCTAGCTGGATCTGGAGTTATCCCTTCGGACGGGGGGCTCACATTCAAGCATTTGGGACTCACCTTAAAGAAGCAGAAAAAAACAGTGATTCCGCCTTGGCTGATGAAAGCGAAGGAACACGATGGAAAGCACGAAAACACTCCGGCTTTTAATCGCATGATGTCTTCTTTGTGGCATTTGGTGGGCTTAGGTTGGCTTAAGACCATTTCGGGAAGTGCCGCCGCGTGGTGTGGACTTTTTGGAGCTGCGGCACTGTTCTGGGCTGGGATGCAGTTCCCTTCTGATGGCGGCCGCGCAATCAACTGGGATAAGTTCGGGGTGGCCATTGATTACCGGACGCAAGGGCTGCCGCAAGGAGCTTTTGTGCGAATCAACTCCAGAGGGAATTGCACTTCAGGCGCTGGCAACCATGTAACAATGGCCAACGGGAATTGCACTCCAGAGCATATGCGTAGGGCGGGCGCTACGTTTGACGGTTATGGAGGGAATCAAGGAGATCGGGCAAAGAATTCGACTTACAGGGTGGACCGAATTTGCTCTGTGAGATGGCCGAAAGACTTTCCACCTCCTGAGCGAGTCACTGTGAACGATAGATGCACAAGCGGAAGCTCTGGCACGGAGTCTACACGATGACAATTACCTATTGGATACTTAGCTTGGCTACATTGGCGTTTGCTGGATGGATGGCCGCTTTAGCAATCTTCATTAACTGCATCTAAAGTTTTTTACTATGTCCTCCGAAGATTAGTAGGGGGAACCAGTATGACAGCTTTGTTTTTTCTGCTCTTCACAGCTTCGGCCAATCTTGATTCATTTGAATACTTCGATCTAACTCGCCAAAAGTGGTCCCACAAAGAAGATCCCAAGGTTGCCATTACAGAGATGGAAATTGCAGTTGGCGACAGACTATATAAACAGAAGTGGACCGGAGCTGTATGGAAGGCCAGGACACAAGGTTGTGATTACACGCTTCAATTTGAGATCAAGGATAGGAAAGGCGGATTGATTGCAAAGGAAAGAAAGTCCTTTGTCTACACCGGCAAGGGCGAGGATAAATTCAATTCTGCAAGCTCGAATATTCTGAGTAGTGGCATGGACCATAGTGCAAAGTTCAAAGTCAATTTTTATAATAAGGACTATTTGACTATCAATTATTGGATTTCCGATCAAAAGTGCAAGGCAAGCAAGCCATATAAGGCGCAACCGGAAACCTACAACAGAGCGATAACTCTCGAAGAGACTCTGCGGCGAATGTATGAACAGCAGGCGGAGCGGGAAGCTAAGCAAAAAGAAGAAGATGCCAACGAATAACTCGCTTGGTCTTGAATAAACAATTCAAGAGAATTCGAGTAAATCGGACTTAATCTAGTTGCATTTTGGGACGTAATTTTGCTATTCCACCTTTCCAAAGCAACTTAGGGGAACACGGGGAATGAACACAACTTTGATTGACTTCGTTTTAGGCGGGATTGAATCCATGACTTCAGAGTTAAGCGATTTTGAGCTGAGAGAAGTTCAATCAATGCTAGCTAAGGCAACGGGCGCAGTGCTAGCCGAACAGATCATGCGCCAGGAAAGCTCTACTTCTTCTTTTTCAAGCGAGTATCAACAGCAGCTAGAACCGCACGGATAGAGTCGTAAACGACCTCAGGCTGCGATTCCAGGCGCTCCAGAATGTCGATCGGGATCTTGTAAGGGTTCTTTGGATTTCTCATCAAAAGCGCGTTTGGCGGCGTATTTAACGCTGTTGCTAAGGCTTCAATGGTTTCCAAGCTTGGGTTTATTTCAGCATTTAGGACTCGGCTAATGGTTGATTGGGCCAGTCCTGATTCTTTAGAAAGCCAGTAGGCGCTCCGTTCGCCCAGGATATGCCGCACGTTTTCAATGAATAATTCCGTGAGCTTACAAACCATTTCAGCACTTTCTTATATGCAAGATAACTCTTGCGTATGTGGTAATAACTCTATATAACCCTATGTAGCCATGAATAAGTATACACCACAATTATTCAGGTGTTCGTCTTATAGAGCAATCGCACTTTGGTCAATGCCACATGTTTGGAGGCGGTAACGTTATGCGAAAAGAGAGTGCTGAGATTTTAGGCAATTTGAGGGAGATGGAAAAAGCCGGAAAGTTGGAAGGCGTTTTCACCGACATACCTATAGAGGTCTATCATGCTGGACCAGGCGTTAGTTCTACCACGTTAAAGAAATTTTACATTTCGAGTCGGGACAATCTGGACGCATTCCGATTCGGCAATGCATTTCATACATTTATAAACGAGCCTCATTTATTCGATGCAACCTATGAGGTCGTAAGCAGGACTAAGGGCGATAGTGGCAAAATCGGTATAACGTTCGCGGAGTTCGAGCAAATAAAGGCCATGCACGATAGTTTGTCCAATAACCCGATGGCTAAGGGACTCTTGGACGGAGCATCTTTTGAGCTGACGTTTTACAAACGTGATGAAGAAACAGGCATTTTAAAGAAGTGCCGCGCAGACATATATAAGCCCGGTAAAATAGCAGATTTGAAGTCTACACAGTCGGTCAGTGAGTACAGCTTTCAGTCCGATTGCAGGCGGTTTCTATACCGGCTTTCGGCTGGGTATTATTCGGAGATCATCGAAGAAATCACAGGTGTTGCCCACGACTTCAGTTTGATTGCCTGTGAGAAGTCTGCACCCTTTGCCACCGAGGTTTTCCAGGTGGCCTATCAATCCATTGAAAAAGGCCGGATGGAGGCCAGAGCTGCGCTGAGACGCATGGCTGGAATTGCCGATTCTGACACTAAGCAAATAGTGATCTAAAAAGCATTGCATATCTGCACATAGCCCTATATGCCTATTGGTAAGGAGGCCTATATGGATAGCAATCGAATGTTCATAAATTATTGGAAAATTGAACGCGGCTGGTTCGGCTCTCACTGTTTTAGGTACACAGTGAAGTGGCCAGCTATTGCCAGGCTTCATTTCCAAATTCGTATTTTCAAACTCACATTTATTTTTAACTACAAATAACCAATTAAAGGAGCCCCAAAATGAACGAGAATCTACCGTCAATTTTGCCGACTGAATCCGAGTGGAAGCAGTTGAAAGAGATTAGCACAATGGCTGTTAAGTCCGGCTTGCTTCCTGCGAGCATTCGCACTCCAGAGGCTGCTGCGATCATTGCGCTTAAAGGCCGCGAACTTGGCCTTCCTCCCATGGTGGCCTTCAGCCACATTAATGTTATTCAGGGCAAACCTTCGATGTCGGCTGAAATCATGCTGGCATATATCTACAAGGATTACCCCACTGCGCAAATTGAGATCGTGGAGCGCACAGAGCAAAAGTGCGTGATTAAAGCCAAGCGCCCAGGTGGTGAGAAGTTCGCCACGTTCACTTGGGACATGGAGCGAGCTAAGAAGATGGGCCTGGACCAGAAGGACAACTGGAAGAAACAGCCTGGGACAATGCTTTTCTGGCGCACCATTACCGAAATGAAGCGGGCGATCTTCCCCGAGGTCTTGCAAGGCATTGACTATTCTCCCGAAGAACTTGGAGCAATGGTCAATGAGCAAGGAGAGGTTAAGGACGTAACGCCGAAAACAGGTAATGGGCCGTTGCCATTTGAAGCAAAAAGCATCAAAAACCATGCTCCGCAGACACGCGAAGAGGCCGAGAACTGGAAGCCAAGCGAGGCTCAATCAAGTGCTCCAGAACAGAAAGAAGAAGAGAGCGGGCCAAGTCGTGACGAAATCATTCAGGAAGTCATGGGCTGCGCAAGACAACTCGGATTAACGAACAAAAAGGTCCTTGAAGAAAGAGTCTTTAGCATAACCAAGAAAGCGTCAAAAGACCTTTCTACAAGTGAACTGTGTGACCTTCTTCTCGTGTTCCAAGCCGAACTAGCAGACAAAGTTTCCTAAACCAAACCCCAAGGAGTCCAAATCATGCAAAACAACGAATTAGTCGCATTTGATGCGCTCAAAGCCGAGATCCAAGCCGTATGTGAACCAATTTTATCAATAGAGGTGAAAAGTGAAGAGTCCTGCCAAAAAGCAATCCTTACAGCGAAGGAAGTCAAATTCTGGGCCAAGAAGGTCGAAGACAAACGCAAAGAGCTGGTGGAACCGCACAATCAGTTTGTTAAGCGAGTTAACACTTACGCAAAAGGAATTCTCTCTCCGCTTGACGGAGCCGAATCTCACATTAAAGCTCAACTTCGAGACTGGGAACTTAAGCTTGAGCGAGAACGACAAGCCGCTCTCAAGAAGGCCGAAGAAGAACGTCGGGCCGCTCATAGAGCCCACCAAGAAGAGTTAAAGCGCAAGCAGGAAGAAGCTGAAATGGCTTCCCTGTTTAAGTCGGAAGATGACGTTAAGCGGGAGTCCATCACGCTTCAGGCAGAGCAAGAGCGCGTGGAGTTCGAGCTTCAGGAGCAACACCGAAATTCAGTCAAGAGCATTGAAGCCAACAAGGTTTCGGGTTCGCGCCGGGTGTGGGCGTTTGAAGTCACTGACGAAGCTCAGATTCCGCGTGAATTCCTTATGGTCAACGAGAAGGCCATTCGCGCAGCGGTGAACGCTGGCACAAGGGAAATCGCCGGATGCCGCATTTATCAAGACGTTTTAGTGGCGGTGAGATAATGAGCCGCGAGGAACCGACTCTTACTGATATTAGCATTGATTTACTGCGGGCGATGGGAACCGAGGAAATGCTCAATGCCCGCAGAAAATGTCTGACCGAGCAAGTTCGGACAGTGGTCGAAAAGAACGGATTTCTTCTTGGCGGAAAGCTCATCGTTCGGGTGGAATTCGATCCGAGTGAAATTAAATGACGTTCCTTAAGGCTGAATTCGACCGACTCGCGCAGATTTTAAAAATCATAAAAGACGGGCGCACCAAGGCTGTGCTTTGGGAAAAGCCCACAACAAAGGAGAGGGGAAATGGCAGAAAAGCTAATGAATTTTCAACAGCTAGCGGAGGCAACGGGACTAAGCGTCCCGTTTCTGAAGAAACAGAAGGACCAGAAGAACCTTCCGCACTATAAGATTGGCGCACTAGTACGCTTCAAATTGTCCGAAGTCAGTGTGTGGCTTGAAGAAAGAAAGGTGAATGATGGACAACAAACCAACGTCTTACGCAAATCTAAAGCCCGTAGACGGGCATAAGTACTATTTTCGCAATCCCATCAGTCGAATCATTTATTACAGTCGGGGGAGAACCAAGTTCTCCTGCCGGACCGAGAAAATTCAGGAAGCAATAGACTTCGTTCAGCGCAAATTGATGATTCAAGAAGGTTTCTCCGAAGGCGCAGTTTTGAGGCGCATGGCTGGAGCCACGAACCCATTCCTTATCCATTTATGGTGCGAGTTTATCGAGTTCCGCAAAGAGGATAGGGGAGAGGCGACAATCATCAAGTATCAGGTGAATTGGAAACATGGGATTGAAGGGTTTTGGGGAGATAAGCAGGCCGGAGACATTAACGACGCCAATCTTCTGCAATACCGGTCTTGGTACTTAAAGAACCATCCAAAGCGCTATTTCATACACACAAAGTCGCATTTGCATGAGTTCTTCAAATGGCTCAGGGTCCAACGGATCATTTCCCAGGTTCCATCATTTCAACCACTGACGAGGGTGGAAGAGATCGTCATTAAGAACGCCAGGAGGAAAGCTCCAGACCGCAGGCTGGAAGATCACGAAGTGGATACTTTGCTTGAAGTGTCTGCCAAGTCCATCTATCCGATCGGACTCGAGAGTGGGCATTTGCCACCTCCCAAGAAGCTTCTATTGAGCCATCGGGCGCATTTAGGGATCTTGCTAGGGGTTAGGGCTGGGCTTCGCAAAATGGAAGCCTGTGGCCTCCGCTGGGAGCATATAGACCTACGGGAAGGGTTGGCCCAGGTGTGGTCTACCAAGAATTCGAAGTGGCGTGATGTTCCGTTGGTCGCTGAAGTCATCGCGGCGCTTAAGAAACAGCGCCTCTTGGTTGGCGAATCGGAGTGGGTTTTTCCGATGCCGTCCAATCCCGACAAGCACATTTCTTCCCAGGTTTTTGACCACGTTTGGGTTCGGTGCAAGAAAACGGCCGGGATCACACGGCGCACAAGATTCCATGATCTACGCCACACGTTCGCGTCGATCACTGCCGATGAGGGGTGGCCACCAGTGGTCGCTTGCCAGGTTTTGGACATGAGCTTGCGGATCTATACGAAGACCTATTGCAAGGCTTCGACAGAGAAGAAGCAGGAACTCATGGAGAAGACCTTTGCAAATCGCAAGGGTTCAAAAAGTGGTGGGAAGGTTTTGGATCTGCCGCAGACAAAATCTGAGAGGTAAATCAAGCGAAAATATTTTTTCAGGGTCTCAATTTTGAGGCCCTTTTTTTTACTCAACTTTTACTCAACTTGAAGCTTCAAAAAAATCTAAGTCCTTGGAATTAATAGGGGATAGTTTTTCATATGTTAGTCTGGCCCGGGGCACCACCCAACTTCTAAAAAATACCCTTTCAAACCCATTCCAGCTCGAAACAAACGGCGTTTCACGCCTATTTTCAGCAATTTAAGCAATCCGGTAACATCGATACACATAGTTCCATAAACGCAAGTAAAACTACATACGATTACGCAATTTTACTCAACTTTCACTCAACTTTTACTCAACATGATGCATAAACGGAAGGTAATTTTCTTGCAGAAATGTAATGAAAAGGCTTCCAATCAGGAGGTGCTAGGGGCGGGTTTTTGTGGGTGCCCCTTTGCACATTCCTCAGTCGATGTTCGTAGCATCCCTGAGGATCACGACAGAACGAGGGATCTGCCGCTTAATCCAAAAATAGCGAACAGCTCCTGGGATGTAAACAGCTTCGGGGGGAGAGTTATGGCTCGAATCAATATTGAAGATCAGTGGTGGACCGATCCACGCAGGTCTAAATTAATCAAACTTGTTGGTGATGAGTATATGGCCGACGGCCTCGCCGTTCGGATGTGGCGCTTGGCTCAAGAGTTTTGGGGCAGGAACAGAAGTCTGGTTCCAACCGAGATTTTCGAGACCCTGGAAGAGGCTTCAAAGCTCATCGAAGCAAAATTGGCAGAAGTGCACGAAGATGGCGTTTATGTACGCGGAAGTTCCCAATTTCTTGATTGGCACTTCGAAAAACGCGAAGCCGGACGCAAAGGCGGTAAGGCATCAGGCGAGACGCGGCGCAAGAAGTCGACCAAAGATCAACAAGTTACGGGAAGCAAACCCGAAGCAAAACGAAGCAAACGCAAGCAAACGCAACCCTCCGACTCCGGTTCCCATTCCGACTCCGACTCTGGTTCCGGTTCAAGCTCCGTTTCCACCGTGGAAGATGAGAATCCTTCGGATTCTAAGCCGCAAGCTTTCGTTGCAAGTTATTGCGAGCAATTCAAGCGCCGCTGGAAAGTTAATCCGACGATTCAGGGCAAAGATGCTGGGATTGCCACACGGTTAGCGAACCACATGAGCCACGCGAAGTTCTGCACTCTGCTGGAGGCTTTCTTCCAAATGCCCGATGCATGGCTGGTGAAGACGAAGCATCCGTTCGCAGCGTTTGAGACCAAGCTCAACGAGATCACGGTTTTTGCGGAAAGCGGAAATTTCACAACTCAGCGGCAAGCCATCCAGGCCGATGACATGGCCTCAAATCACTTGCTCATGGAAAAACTTAAGCGGGAGGGCCGGTAATGACTTTGCGGCAAATCATTCTAGCCACTGCGAACTACTACCGTGTCACGCTGAGCGAAGACGTTTTGGAAATGTACGCCGAAGACTTGAGCGATTTGAATCCTATGGACTGCAAGGCCGCTTATGCCATGTGGAGGCGAAACCCTAAAAATCGTACGATGCCACTTCCCGCACAAATTCGCGAACTGGTGAGCCCTGGAGAGAACGTCTCACCGCAAATGATGGCTTCTGAGATTGCGGCCAGGATCATGGGAAGCGTTGTTTCCTGCGGCTGGAACAATGCCAGAGCCGCGCAAGAGCAAATTGGTCCAGTCGGTTGGGAGATAGTTCAGCGTCAAGGCGGGTGGAATTACATTTGCGAACACTTGGGCGTCACAATCAACCCTTCTGCCTTTCAAGCGCAGCTCCGCCAGCAACTCGAAGCTAATTTGGCTTACGGGGTGGACGTTATCGACGAAGCCGCCAGGCGGCCAATTGAATCACGGAAAGCAACGGCAGAACTGGAGTCTGCTTCAAACGTAATTGCGCAACTAACTTCACAACAGGAGGTGAATGGTGGCAACAGGGGAGGGGTCTGAAAAATGCTTAATGGAAAAGTTTTGCGAGTTCCACAGCAAGAATCCGAGGGTCTACGAAGACTTTTGCATTCTTGCCCGCAGCATGAAGGCGGCGGGAAGAAGGAAATACTCGGCATGGACAATCATCAACAAGATCCGATGGGAACACGACCTGAGGACGGTGGGAGACGAGTTCAAAATCAACAACAACTTCATAGCACTCTATGCACGGAAAGCGATGAAGGAACACAAATCACTGCAAGGGTTTTTCGAGCTAAGGAGAATGAAACCATGAGCTACACACTCGAACTGGAAATTGAAAAGCTCCCCAAAATGCCAAACGAAATTCTCGGCCGCAATTGGCGAGCAAAAAGCTATCATGCCAAAGTGTGGAAAAAGATAATTCGCCAAGAACTGATTTTGAAAAAGCTATTGCCGGAAAAACCGTTACAGAAAGCACGGGTCTGCTTCACTCGCTACTCTTCCAAAGAGCCCGACACTGATGGGCTTTATGGTTCCTTTAAACCTGTTCTAGATGCGCTGGTAAGTCAGAAAGAGGCGGCCCCAAGTAAGGCGCGGCTGATGGGTAGGCCACGGCTTGATTTAGTTCTGGAAGATGATGCGCCAAAGTTCATCGAGCTGGAATGCAAGTGGGAAAAGGTTCCCAGGAATCAGGGCAGAATCAAAATATTTGTTGAAAGCATTTAAAACCAAAACAACAGGAGTCCAAATATGAAAGGCAAAAATAGTATACAAATTAATCAGGCAACTATGATCGAGGCCATGCAAATGTATCTCGACAGTCAGTTTGCCATAAACAAAGCCCCAAGAGTCTACAGTGTCAAACGACACACGTCTGGGCTTGTCGAGTTCTTCGTTATAGAGACTTTGGAAGAAATTCAGGAAGAGGTGAAAACTCCATACGATCCAGAGCCCATCATTGAAGGTGTGGGCGTATGAAAAACCCAAAGTTTGTGCCGCTAACAGGCGATCNNTTCAAAAGAGACGACCCCAGGAAACACAATTCTGGGGGCTCGAATCTTTGAGCGAAAAGTCTGCACACCAAAACAGGCCCGCAAAGTCATACGCTTTGAAGTCGAGAACGAGAGCACAGGTAAGAAGCTCTATTACGATTTCAACTACAACAAGGTTTTCAGGGAGTTAGAAAAATGAGCGAACAAACTGTTTCTGATTTTCTCTTTGGCCCCTGCTCAATGTCGCTTCTCACAGAGTTAGCTTTGCAAAGTGAGTATTGGGAAAAGGTAGAGGCATTCATTCTTGAAAACGAATCCGAAGATTTTGAGCGATTAAGCGGCAAACAACAAAGATGGCTTTGCAGAATTAAGCACGACCTTATCGAGCGGGCGGGGGGGTAAGCATGGGAGAAGCTCAAGCTATCTTTTGGTGTCTTTTACTCGTCTACGCATTTTTCGTGGGCTATCAAGTAAGGGGCATGAAATGAAAATCCGCGAACGGCACAATTCACTAATCGCCAAGCTCTTAAGAGCAGACGCAATCGTTTTATACCCTTTCATTTTCTACGCAGGCGTGCCGGATGATCGACTGAGACGGCACGAGTGGGCTCATGTTGAGCAGATTAGGAAGTGTGGTTACATTCAATTCTATGTTACCTATCTACTTTTTTATTTAGCGGAGTTGATATTGTGCCGCTCACATCATGCGGCTTACATGAGTATTCCTTGGGAAGAGTTTGCGCGTAATGCTGAGGGTGTCGAGTACAGTTTTTGGAAACCTTGGGAGCGTGAGAGATGAAGTGGAATTGGCCATGGCGATTTGTTTACGAGATTATACCCGCATTGGGGTTTGCCGTCGTATGCGCATTTGTTGCTCTCGCAGTCGGCAGCATAGCCTTTGGTGCATTTTTCATGATGTTTGGGAGTAATCCATGAACTACTTAGATAAAACCCAGCGAAGGCGGTGAGAGATGAGTACATACCGAAAGATTGAACCAGACGAACTAGCGGCTATTCTCGAAAAGCACCGACTTTGGTTAGCGAACCATCCTGAGGGTGAGCGGGCGAACCTAAGCTATGCGAAC
>JRYF01005318.1_pt1 | contig 14853 bp, 12 predicted proteins | sample 235331 | NCBI WGS metagenome assembly JRYF01 (sample SAMN03074217, study PRJNA261475) | activated sludge metagenome | biome: Wastewater Treatment Plant; feature: Wastewater; material: Activated sludge; isolation source: activated biomass of a wastewater treatment plant treating hydrocarbon... ...
TGCGCCACGGCCGCCAGGTCGTGCAGCTCGCGCGCCAGGCCCCAGCGGGTCACGTAGAAGCACACCGGCCCGTCGCCGGCCGCTGTGCGGTGCAGGCTGTAGCCCTTCAGCGCCAGGGGCGCCCGCAGCGTGGCAAACCGCTTGCCTTCGTCGGTGAGCTGCTCGAAAATGAGGCGCTGCGTTTCTGTCTGCACCGGGCCTCCGACGCTTGCCGCGTCGGGGGCCTTTTCACTGGTGGGCGCCACCACAGCATGCGCAGCAGCGGTGCCCAGCGGTGCCAGGTCAACATGATCGTGGTGGGCCAGCTCAGGCGCGGCCAGGCCCGGCGCCTCAGCGCCGTGCGGGTGGGCAACCATGCCGGCCTCACGCGACAGCCCGCGCCGCACTGCGTGCCGCCTGCAGCTTCGCCACCAGGGCGCGGATGTCGGCCTCGCTCTTACCCGCGATGCGCGCCGCGTTGATCGCCTCCACCTCGCCGGCCGGGAAGCCCACGGCGCGTGCGCCGATGCTCACCGGCTTGACGAACAGGCCCTGCGCGATGCGCAGGTAGATCGTGGACCGTGAATAGCCGGTCGCGGCCTCGACCTGCTTGCGCCGCAGGATAGTCAATGCGGCTCGGAGTTGCTGCGCCATGTGTCGCCCCTGATAGGCGTCCCTGGACGATTCCGGGAACATGGTGTCGCAGTATTGGCATATCTTGGCCGGCGAAAAGCACCGTGCCCGCAGTGTGCGAACCCTGCCTGCAGGGTGCTACTCGGCCTCCCGATCCCATGAACGCACCCATCTGGTAACGACGACTTCGCTCGTCAAGAGCTCGGGCTGCTTGTCGAGCATGGCGCGCGCGAAGGCACTGGCGCTCGCGTACTGGCTTGGCTCGCGGCGCCAGCGTTTCCAGCAGTCTCGGACAAACTCGCGCGCCGCCCTTTTGGGGTCTTTCGCATGGCGTGCCTTACCGCCAGCTGAGGCCCGCGCATGATCAATGCGCCGCTGCAGTGTCTGCGCGTGCCGCTCGCTTTCGTCGAGCGACTCCACCCTCTCCACCAGCCACGCGGCATCCAAGAGACACGCAGACACGGCCTCTGCATCGTCGCTGAGGGAATACGAGATAGCCGAGTCGAGCAATGCAAGAGCGGCGACCAACATCGGCGCGCCGAAAGCCTCTGCTACCGGCTCAGACCCTGACGTAGGCAGGCTATGCATGAACCTCACCATCGTCGTCACCTGCCATGAGTACTCAGTGTCTTCCCACTTGATGGGTGGGCTGATCGGCGTCTTGCCGTCCGGCTTTACAAGCTTGATCCGACCAGAAGTTGCCGCTTCGTTGAGTGCCTCGAAGAACTCCGCCATGTACGTGCCCTCACCGACGATGAACTTCTTCAGATCGTCGGCCGTCACCGCCGCGCCGCCTTCCGTGCTCAGTAGCTCATATGCGCGCCGACCAAGCTGCCATGCTTCGAAGCCAAGCCGAGGTCCGGAGGACCCGAAAAGGCGTTGTTGGCCAAGCCCGGGGGAACCATCAGCGAAGGATGCGACTGGGTCGAAGAAGTAAAATAGAAATGACATCCGGGAAATGGGTGGCTTTCCCGAAATCGTATGCGGTATCTGCCTGGCTTGGCGGCGAGCCCCGCGGGACGCTTGGTGCGCCCCGGGGCCTGGACTAAGCGACCTGTCTGAAGCGCCCGAGGATCACCTTGCTGGTGGTCATCAGTTGCTCGATGTAGTCGGCCCAGAACTGCAGCATCTCGCGTCGCTGCGTCTCGTACTCAGCACGGTTGTATACCCCACGGATGCCCCCGATCGTGTGGTTCAGCGCCTTCTCCACCACGTCCGATGGCCAGCCATTTTCGTGCAGCAACGTCGATGCCGTGCGCCGCAGGTCGTGAACCGTGAAGGCAGGAATCGCTTCCCCCTTCAGCGCCACCTTCAGCGCGTTGTTGATCGCGTTGTGGGCGAAGGGCTTGGTGAGACTACCCCGGCCGGGCATCACCAGCTCGCTGCCGCCGGCTAGCGCCTGCAATTCCTTGAACAGCGCCACAGCCTGCCGCGACAGGAAGACGATGTGCCGCTTGCCCGTCTTGGAATGCTCGGCCGGGATGTGCCACTCGGCCGCCTCGAAGTCCACATGCGACCAGCGCGCCAGCAGCAGTTCGGACTTGCGCACCATCGTCAACAGGATCAGTTGCAGGCCGATCTTGAACTGGCGCCGGATGTTGGACTCGAAGGCGGCAGTCAGGAAAACCTTGATCTCGTCGGCCGACAGCGCCCGCTCGCGCGCCTTGGCCTTGTGGACGTGGCGCATGGGCAGCGCCAGCACCGGGATTGGTCTGCACCAGGCCGGCGGTCAGGGCGTAGTCGAACATCCGCTTGAGCACGCCGCGCACCTGACCGGCGGCCGCGTCGAAACCCTCCTCCTTCTTGCGCCAGATGATCGCTCGCACGTCGTCGGTCGTCACTTCGCGCACCGGCTTCGTGCCGATGGCGGGGACGATGCTCTTGTCGAAGTAGCGGCGCGGGATCGTCACGTCGGCGCGGTCCTTCGACACGATATCGCGGAAGAACCGTTCGCCGAAGTCCGCCACCGTGGTGTTGTCGGCCGCTGCCGCCTTCGCCAGTTGTTTCTGCTCTGCGGGTGACGTGCCCATCGCCGCCGCCTGCGCCGCTTCGTCGCGCTTGACTCGGGCGTTCTTCAGCGTTAGCGCCGGGTACTTGCCCAGCGTCAGCTTCTCGGCCTTGCCTTTCAGCCGGTAGCGGAAGCGCCACACCACGCCGCCGGTCGGGAACACCTCCACGTACAGGCCCCGGGCGTCGGCCACCGTGTAGGGCCGCTCCCTTGGCTTCAGCGCCTTCAGCGCCGTGTCCGTCAGTGCCATATCCGCGCTCCGTATGTCCAAGTAGACCGGGATCCATGTGTCCAAGTGACTACTTGGTCACATACTTGGACACACCAGCCTTCGGCTCTCTTTCCCCCCACTTGGACATTGTAGGAACAATAAAGCCCGCTGTAACGAGGGCTTGTGACTGTTCTCTAGATTCTGTTGGACTGTCTAGGAAGCCATGTCATTTTCCGATGCAAAACCGCCCGAAGATCGCCCCCAGCAGCTCGTCGGCCCCGTACTGCCCCGTGATCTCGCCCAGGCTGCGGTGCGCCAGGCGCAGCTCCTCGGCCAGCAGGTCGAGCGCGGCGTCGCCGCGGGCGGCCAGTTCGGCGGCGGCGAGCACATGCTCGCGCGCGTCGGCCAGCGCGTGCAGGTGACGGCTGCGGGCGATGAACAGGCCTTCGGGTGCGGCCTGCCAGCCGGCCTGCTCCAGCAGGCGGCGGCGCAGGCTCTCCAGGCCGGCGCCGGTGCGCGCCGACAGGACGATGGTCGCCTGCGCCTCGGTGCCCGCCGTGATGAGCCCGGCCTCGGAACCCGCCGGCGCGGCGTCGGCCTTGTTCCAGACGTGCAGCACGCGGGCCGCCGGTGCCGCCACCGCCAGCTCAGCCGTGATCGTGGCGTCGCCCGCTTCGTAGGCCGGCTCGCCGCGCCGCGTCAGGTCGCGCAGGAAGACCACCGCGTCGGCGTCACGGATCGCCTCCCAGCTGCGCGCCATGCCGATGCGCTCGACCTCGTCGGCCGCGTGCGCCGCCGCGCGCAGCCCGGCGGTGTCGACCACGTGCAGCGGCACACCTTCGATCTGGATCGTCTCGGCGATGCGGTCGCGCGTGGTGCCGGGGATCGGCGTCACGATCGCCAGCTCGGCGCCGGCGAGCGCGTTCAGCAGGCTGCTCTTGCCGACGTTGGGCTGCCCAGCGAGCACCACGCGCAACCCCTCGCGCAGCAGCGCGCCCTGGCGCGCGCCCGCGCGCAGCGCGTCCAGCGCGGCCAGCAGCTCGGCGATGCGGCGCCGCGCGCCGGCGCGCTCGAGGAACTCGATCTCCTCTTCCGGGAAGTCGAGCGTGGCCTCGACCAGCGCGCGCAGCTCGACCAGCTGCCGTGCGAGCGCGTCGATGCGCTCCGAGAAGGCGCCGGCGACCGCGCGCGCGGCCGAGCGCGCCGCCGCCTCGGTGCCGGCGTCGATCAGGTCGGCCACCGCCTCGGCCTGCGCGAGGTCGAGCTTGTCGTTCAGGAACGCGCGTTCGGTGAACTCGCCCGGCCGCGCGACGCGGATGCCGGGTGCCGCGCCGGCCGCACCTGCCGCCAGGCAGCGTGCCAGCAGCAGTTGCAGCACCACCGGGCCGCCGTGGGCCTGCAACTCGAGCACGTCCTCGCCGGTGTAGGAGTGCGGCGCCGGGAACAGCAGCGCCAGACCGTGGTCGATGGCCTCGCCATCGGCGTCGAGGAACGGCCCGTAGTGCGCGTGGCGGGGTTTCAGCGCGCGCCCGCACAGCGCCTGCGCCAGGTCGTCAAGGCGCGCGCCCGAGACGCGCACGATGCCGACCGCCGCCCGCCCGGCGGCGGTGGCGATGGCAACGATGGGTTCACGCGCCGGTGGCCGGCGCGCCGGCGGCGCGGTGCTCATGGCGGGGCGATTGTGTCGCCGCGGCCGCGCGGCCGCGCAGGCAGGCCCCGCAACGCCGAGGCCGGAAGATGGCGCGGGCGGAGCGGCGCCGAGGGCGGGTGATCAGGCCCGCGGCGCCGGACTCCCGAGCCGGCCGGTGGTGGCCGGGTCGACCCGCATGACTGCATCTTCGGCCGCCGCCTGCCGCGGCTCAACCCCCGAACCCGGGGACATCGGCCCGAGCGTGAATTCCTGGCGTGCTACTTGTTCACGCCCAGCTTCTTGTTGATCCACCACTGCTGGGCGATCGACAGGATGTTGTTGGTCAGCCAGTACAGCACCAGCCCGGCCGGGAAGAAGAAGAACAGGATGCCGAAGGCCAGCGGCATGAACCACATCAGCCGTGCCTGCATCGGGTCCGGCGGGCGCGGGTTGAGCCAGACCTGAAACAGCGACGACAGCGTCATCAGCACCGGCAGGATGAACCAGGGGTCGCGCGCCGACAGGTCCTGGATCCACAGGATCCATGGCGCGTTGCGCATCTCGACGCTGGACAGCAGCACCCAGTACAGCGCGATGAAGAACGGCATCTGGACCAGGATCGGCAGGCAGCCGCCGAGCGGGTTGACCTTCTCCTCGCGGTAGATGCGCATCATCTCCTGCTGCATCTGCTGCGGCTTGTCCTTCAACCGCTCGCGCATCTCCATGATGCGCGGGCTGATCGCCTTCATCTTGGCCATCGACTTGTAGGCGCTGGCGTTGAGCCAGTAGAAGGCCGCCTTGAGCACCACGACCAGAGCGACGATGGCCCAGCCCCAGTTGCCGAGCATGGCGTGCAGCTGCCACAGCAGCCAGAACAGCGGCTTGGACAGGATGGTGAACCAGCCGTAGTCCTTGACCAGGTCCAACCCCGGCGCCAGCGCCGCCAGCACGTACTCCTCTTGCGGCCCGGCGTACAGGACCGCGCTCTGGCTGCGGCTGGCGCCCGGCTCGACGACACCGAGCGGGGTCACCATTGCGATCGAGAACAGGTCGGGACCGACCTGCGCGCTGCGGAACTCGCGCGGCAGCGGCTGCGGCAGCAGCCAGGCCGACGTGAAGTAATGCTGGACCATCGCGATCCAGCCGTCGTCGGCCGCGCGCTGGTGGTTGGCGCGGCCGCGCGCGATGTCGGAGAAGTCGATCTTCTCGAACTTGCCGGCTTCGGTGAAGATCGCCGGGCCGGTGAAGGTGAAGTAGAACTTCGACTCCCCGGCGGGGGGCCGGCCGTCGCGCGCCAGCTGCAGGTAGAGCTGCGGCTCGACCGGCGCCGTGCCCTGGTTGTGCACCTCGTGCGTCACGCCGATCGCGTAGGCGCCGCGCGGGAAGCGCAGCGTCTTGACCAGCCGCACGCCCTGCTCGTTGGTCGTCTCGAAGCTGACCGCGACCTCGTTCGCACCGTCGGCCAGGCTGCGCTCGCCGGGCAGCAGCGTCATCGGCGTCAGGTGGTTGGGCAGCGTCACCCCGGGCTGGTTGGTGATCAGCCCGGTCTGTGCGAGGTAGGTGCGCGTGCCGTCCTGCGCCATCAGCCGCACCGGGCGGCTGCGGTCGGCCTGGTCGGCGTAGTTCAGCAGCTCAAGCTCGACGATGGTGCCGCCGCGCGTATCCAGCGTGGCGCGCAGGACGTCGGTCGTGATCGTCACGCGCTCGCTGACCGGGGCGGTGCCGGTGGCGGCGGGCACGCCGCCCGGCACCGCCTCCGCAGCCGCCGGCACGCCGGTGATCGCCGCCGGCACCCCGGCCGGTGCCTCGCTGCCGGGTTCGGCGGCCGGCTCGGTGACCGCCGGCCGCGGCGTGCCGCCGAAGATCGTCGGCTTGCCGGTGTGCTTGTTCCACGCGTCCCAGATCAGGACGAGCGACATCGTGAACACCACCCACAGCAGGGTGCGGCGGAAATCGGTCATGAAGGGGTCCGTATCGTCATCGCGGGCGGGCGGGTGCGTCGGGCCCGCCGTGTCCGACGTCATCGGCATGCCGGGCTTGACCGGCGTGCAGCCCGAGGCGGCTGAACAGCCCCGGCGGCCGGTCCGGTACCGGGTCGATCCCGCCCGCACACCACGGGTGGCAGCGCAGCAGGCGGCCTCCGGCCAGCGTCGCGCCGGCCAGCGCGCCGTGCCGGTGCAGCGCATCCAGCGCGTACTGCGAACAGCTCGGCTCGAAGCGGCAGGCGTTGCCGACCCAGGCCTTGAAGAACAGCCGGTAGAACTGGACGAGCCCGATCAGGGCCTGGCGCGGCCAGAGCTTCGGCGGCGTGATGCGCATCGTCGCGGCCCCTGGCGGCTCGGCCACACCCGGCTCAGCGGCCGGTGGCGGCCGCGCGCGACCCGAGCAGGCGCTCGAGCTCGTCGCGTGCCGAGCGTCGCAGCGCGTCCGACGCAGCGGAGGGAAAATCCGCGCGCGCGAAGGCGCTGCGCAGGCGCAGCAGCCACAGCCCGGGCGGCAGCTGCGCGGCGTGGCGACGCATCGCCTCGCGCATCTGGCGGCGTAGCAGGTTGCGCGTCACGCTGCGGCGCGCCAGGCGCTTGGGCAACACCGTGCCCAGCCAGTGCGTGCAGGCCCCCTGCCGACCGGACGCGTCGACCAGACCGGCCGCGGATGCCGAGCCCGTCACCGGCAAGTCATCCACAGGCTGATCACCAGTCTGCCCAGAGCCTGTGGATAACTCAGCCGACCCGGCCTGCGCCCGGCCGCGCGACGTCGGCGTCGGCCCACTGGCGAGGTAGTGGGCGGCGAAGTGGGCACTTCGCGACCATACCGGGGCCGAACGCATGCGTCCGAAGTCGGCAGTGTGCACAAGTCGCCCCAGGGCAGCCGCCATCGGCGCCGACTGCGTCCGTGCGACGGTGCCTCAGGCCAGCCGCTTGCGGCCCTTGGCGCGCCGGGCCTTGATCACCGCCCGGCCGCCGCGTGTCTTCATCCGCACCAGAAAGCCGTGCGTGCGCGCACGGCGCGTCTTCGAGGGTTGGTAGGTGCGCTTCATGGCAGCTCTCCAGCGTGAGAGGAAGAATGAGGGACGGAAGGGGACGATCAAGGCCGGGCGGTGTCGCGGGCCCGACAACAACCCAAATCATGCCCGGCTGAAGGTGGATCGGTGCGAGGGGCCCGGAAAGTGCACCTGCAGCCCGAGGCGGGCCGGCCAGGCCGGACCCGCCGGCCAAACCGGTCGAACCGGTCGAACCGATCAAACCGGTCGAACCGGTCACCTGCGCCGATCGGCCCAGCCGATCGACGACCGGTCCGGACGTCGGGTTTTCGGGTTTGCGGGTTTGCGGCCGCGCCACAGCACCCGGCGCCGACACCATGCATCCGGGAAGCCCATGATTAGAGCAAAAAAGGCATTCCGGGTCAAACACTTGCACGGCAACTGGCGGGCCTGCAGGGGCTTGACCCGGCCGCCGAAACTGTGGATAACCCGGGTCCCCGCAGGCCGAACCGGCGGCGGCGCGACCCCGATCACAAGAAGATTTCCACAAGCCCGACATGAGCCTCGACCTGTGGCAACGCGGCTGCGAGCGGCTGGCCAGCGAGTTGCCCGAGCAGCAGTTCAACACCTGGATCCGGCCGCTGCCGCCGGCCGAGATCGTCACCGCCGACAGCGGTCCGACACGCGTCTCGCTGCGCGTGCCCAACCGCTTCAAGCTCGACTGGATACGCGCCCAGTACGCCGGCCGCATCCAGTCGGTGCTGAGCGACATCGCCGGCGAACCGGTACAGCTCGACCTGGCGCTCGCCCCACGCGAATCGCAGCCGACTCAGGCCGCGCCGGCGGTCAACGGCGCCGCCATCCGGCCGCCGGCCATGCCGGCGTCAGCGGCCGGCGACGGGCGCGCGCACGGCCCCGAAGCCTCGCGCGCGGCCGGCCCCCTGGCATCGGCACCCCCGGCCGCGACGCGCCACAAGCTCAACACCAGCCTCACCTTCGACACCCTGGTGCCGGGCCGCGCCAACCAGATGGCACGCACCGCGGCCCTGCACGTGGCCGGCGCGCCGGGGGTCATGTACAACCCGCTGTTCATCTACGGCGGCGTCGGCCTCGGCAAGACGCATCTGGTGCACGCGGTCGGCAACGCGCTGCTGGCCGACCGCCCGGACGCCCGCGTGCTGTACCTGCACGCCGACCAGTTCGTCAGCGACGTCGTGCGCAACTACCAGCGCAAGACCTTCGACGAGCTGAAGGCCAAGTACCACCAGCTCGACCTGCTGCTGATCGACGACGTGCAGTTCATCGCCGGCAAGGAGCGCACCCAGGAGGAGTTCTTCAACGCCTTCGAGGCGCTGCTGGCCAAGCGCGCGCACATCATCATGACCAGCGACACCTACCCCAAGGGGCTGGTCGACATCGACGAGCGGCTGACCAGCCGCTTCGACGCCGGGCTGACGGTGGCCATCGAGCCGCCCGAGCTCGAGATGCGGGTCGCGATCCTGATCAGCAAGGCGCGCGCCGACGGCGTCGAAATGCCCGAGGACGTGGCCTTCTTCGTCGCCAAGAACGTGCGCGCCAACGTGCGCGAGCTCGAGGGCGCGCTGCGCAAGGTGCTGGCCTACGCGCGCTTCAACCACAAGCAGGTCTCGATCGGCCTGGCGCGCGAAGCGCTGAAGGACCTGCTGTCGATCCAGAACCGGCAGATCTCGGTCGAGAACATCCAGAAGACGGTGGCCGACTTCTACAAGATCAAGGTCGCCGACATGTACAGCAAGAAGCGCCCGGCCTCGATCGCCCGCCCGCGCCAGATCGCGATGTTCCTGGCCAAGGAGATGACGCAGAAGAGCCTGCCCGAGATCGGCGAGCTGTTCGGCGGCCGCGACCACACCACCGTGCTGCACGCGGTGCGCAAGATCGGCGGCGAGCGTGGCAAGAACAGCGAGCTCAACCAGCAGCTGCACGTGCTCGAGCAGACGCTCAAGGGATGAGCGGCGGGCCAAGCCTGGGGACAAGTCGCGTGCAACCCGGGGCTTGTCCACAGGCGGCGGCCGGGCGGCGAAGTTGTCCCGCTTCGGGGGCGCAGCCGCCGGCCGCCTGCGCACAGGGTTGATGCGCTGCTAAACGCCCGTGAAGACAGGCGAAAATACGCTTATCCCCAGTTCCTGGCCGGCTCTACCACCACCACCAGGCTTTCCAGAAGGAAAAACATGATCGTCCTGAAGGCGGCGCAGGAGAAGCTGCTCACGGCCCTGCAGTCGGTGGCCGGCATCGTCGAGCGCCGGCACACGCTGCCGATCCTGGCCAACGTGCTGCTGCGCAAGAACGGGCCCGAGGTCGAGTTCATCACCAGCGACCTCGAGATCCAGGTGCGCACCCACGCCGATCTCGGCGGCGACGCCGGCACGCTGGCGACCACGGTCGGCGCGCGCAAGCTGATCGACATCCTGCGCGCGTTGCCGCCCGAGCAGACGATCACGCTGACGGCGAAGAACAACCGGCTGATGCTGCAGGGCGGCAAGAGCCGCTTCACGCTGCAGACGCTGCCGGCGGACGACTTCCCGCTCGTCAGCGAGGCGGCCGACTTCGGCCCGGTGTTCTCGGTGCCGCAGAAGACCCTGCGCGAGCTCGTCAACCAGGTGCACTTCGCGATGGCGGTGCACGACATCCGCTACTACCTCAACGGCATCCTGTTCATCGCCGAAGGCGAGCAGCTGACGCTGGTGGCGACCGACGGCCACCGGCTGGCGCTGGCGCAGGCGAAGCTGGCCGAGCCCATCCCCAAGCAGGAGGTGATCCTGCCGCGCAAGACGGTGCTCGAGCTGCAGCGGCTGCTGAAGGACGACGATGGCCCGATCGAGATGCGCTTCGCCGCCAACCAGGCCCGGTTCTCGTTCGGCGGCATGGCCTTCGTCACCAAGCTGGTCGAAGGCAAGTTCCCGGACTACAACCGCGTCATCCCGCGCAACCACAAGAACAAGGTGACGCTGGGCCGGGTGCCGCTGCTGAACTGCCTGCAGCGTGCGGCGATCCTGACGAGCGAGAAGTTCAAGGGCGTGCGGCTGAACATCGAGCCCGGGCTGCTGCGCATCGCCGCCAGCAACGCCGAGCAGGAGGAGGCGCAGGAGGAACTCGAGGTCGACTACGGCGGCGACCCGATCGAGATCGGCTTCAACGTCACCTACCTGATGGACGCGCTGGCCAACATCGGCCCCGAGATGATCTCGCTCGAGTTGCAGGACAGCCAGGCCAGCGTGCTGTTCACGGTGCCCGAGCAGCCCGGCTTCAAGTACGTCGTCATGCCGATGAGGATCTGAAGCAGGGCTTCAAGTCCTCGCCGGCCCGACTTTCCTTGGGCACCCCCTGCCCCCCGCCGAGCGGGGCTTCCAGCCAGTTCGACACCCGGCCGCTGCGCGGCCTCGAAACCCCTCCATGAGCGATTCCAACGGCAGTGCCGGCCACGCGGGCGATACCGGCTACGGCGAAGGCGCGATCCAGATCCTCGAAGGCCTGGAGGCGGTGCGCAAGCGCCCGGGCATGTACATCGGCGACACCTCCGACGGCACCGGGCTGCACCACCTGGTGTTCGAGGTCGTGGACAACTCGATCGACGAGGCGCTCGCGGGCCACTGCGACGACATCGTCGTCACCATCCACACCGACAACAGCATCAGCGTCGTCGACAACGGGCGCGGCATCCCGACTGGCGTCAAGATGGACGACAAGCACGAGCCCAGGCGCACGGCAGCCGAGATCGCGCTGACCGAGCTGCACGCCGGCGGCAAGTTCAACCAGAACAGCTACAAGGTCTCGGGCGGGCTGCACGGCGTGGGCGTGAGCTGCGTCAACGCGCTGTCCAAGTGGCTGCGGCTGACAGTGCGCCGCGACGGCAAGGTGCACTTCATCGAATTCCGCAAGGGCGTGCCGCAGGACCGCCAGCTCGAGTTGCGCGGCGGCGTCGAGGTCAGCCCGATGAAGATCCTGGGCGAGACCGAGAAGCGCGGCACCGAGGTGCACTTCCTGCCCGACGACGAGATCTTCCAGAGCAACGCCGACTTTCACTACGACATCCTGGCCAAGCGGCTGCGCGAGCTGAGCTTCCTGAACAACGGCGTCAAGATCCGCCTCGTCGACGAGCGCAACGGCAAGGAGGACAACTTCGCCTTCGCCGGCGGCGTCAAGGGCTTCGTCGAGTTCGTCAACGCCGGCAAGAAGACGCTGCACCCGACCATCTTCCACGCCACCGGCGAGAAGGCGAGCGACCAGGGCACCACCATCACCACCGAGGTGGCGATGCAGTGGAACGACGGCTACAGCGAGAACGTCCTGTGTTTCACCAACAACATCCCGCAGCGTGACGGCGGCACCCACCTGACCGGGCTGCGCGCGGCGATGACGCGCGTCATCAACAAGTACATCGACGACAACGAGCTGGCCAAGAAGGCCAAGGTGGAGATCAGCGGCGACGACATGCGCGAGGGCCTGACCTGCGTGCTCAGCGTGAAGGTGCCCGAGCCCAAGTTCAGCAGCCAGACCAAGGACAAGCTCGTCAGCAGCGAAGTGCGCGGCCCGGTGGAGGACGTGGTCAGCAAGGCGCTGACCGACTACCTGCTGGAGAACCCGGCCGACGCCAGGATCATCTGCGGCAAGATCGTCGAGGCCGCCAAGGCGCGCGAGGCGGCGCGCAAGGCGCGCGAGATGACGCGCCGCAAGGGCGTGCTGGACGGCCTGGGCCTGCCCGGCAAGCTGGCCGACTGCCAGGAGAAGGACNNTGGGCACCGGCATCGGCAAGGGCATGGGCGGGGACGACTTCAACCCCGACAAGCTGCGCTACCACCGCATCATCATCATGACCGACGCCGACGTCGACGGCGCCCACATCCGCACCCTGCTGCTGACCTTCTTCTACCGCCAGATGCCCGAGCTGGTCGAGCGCGGGCACATCTACATCGCGCAGCCGCCGCTGTACAAGGTCAAGCACGGCAAGAAGGAGCAGTACCTGAAGGACGGCCACGAGCTCGACGCCTACCTGCTCGAGGTGGCGCTGGACGGTGCGCGCGTGCTGCCCGGTGACGGCCGGCCGGCGATCGACGGCGACACCCTGGCGACGCTGGCGCGCAAGTACCTGGTGGCGAACAACGTGGTGAGCCGGCTGGCCAACTGGATGGACGTCGAGGCGCTGCGCGCGATCGCCGACGGCCTGACGCTGGACCTGGACACCCCCGCCGCCGCCGAGGCGAGTGCGCTGGCGCTGCAGCGCGCGCTGCACGACGCCGAGGTGGCGGCCGAATTCGACGCCCGCAGCGACAAGCACCTGCTGCGCATCAGCCGCCGCCACCACGGCAACGTCAAGAGCAGCGTCATCACGCCCGACTTCGTGCACGGCGCCGACTACGAGGCGCTGGCCACCGCCGGCCAGACCTTCCAGGGTCTGCTGACGCCCGAGGCCGTGGTGCAGCGCGGCGAGGGCGAGCGGCAGAAGGAGCACAAGGTGGCCGACTTCCGCGCCGCGATGGCCTGGCTGATGCTGCAGGCCGAGAGCAGCGTCGGCCGCCAGCGGTACAAGGGCCTGGGCGAGATGAACCCCGAGCAGCTGTGGGAGACCACCATGGACCCGGGTGTGCGGCGCCTGCTGCGCGTGCAGATCGACGACGCCATCGAGGCCGACCGCGTGTTCACGATGCTGATGGGCGACGAGGTGGAACCGCGGCGGGACTTCATCGAGAGCAACGCCTTGCGGGCGGCGAACATCGACGTGTGAGGCCCGGGCGCCTGCAGGCACGTCGACGCGGAGCACTCCACGCATGACGGCCCCGGAGCAGCAGGCGCGCGAGGACATCGACCGGCTCCTGGCGGCCGCCGGCTGGGCCGTGCAGGACTTCAAGGTGGCCGACCTGCACGCCGCGCGCGGCGTGGCGCTGCGCGAGTTCGAGCTGAACCCCGGCCACGGCACGGCCGACTACCTGCTGTACGTGGACGGCAAGGCCTGCGGCGTGATCGAGGCCAAGAGGCAGGGCGCCACGCTCACCGGCGTGGAGGCGCAGTCCGGCCGTTATGCCCAGGGCCTGCCCGCCGCCCTGCCCGCCTGGCGGCGCCCGCTGCCCTTCGTCTACGAGTCGACCGGCATCGAGACCCACTTCAGCAACGGCCTGGACCCGGCGCCAAGGGCGCGCCATGTCTTCGCCTTCCACCGCCCCGAGACACTGGCCGAGTGGCTGGCGCAGGCCGCCGCGGACCCGCCCGGGGCGCCGGCCACCGTCCTGACGACGGACGGGCAGCCGCCGGCGGCGCAGGTGGAGCGCGCCACCGGCGGCACCATGCTCGCCCGCCTGCAAACCATGCCGCCGCTCGTCACCGAATGGGGCGACTTCAAGCTCTGGCCGGCGCAGATCACCGCCATCCGCAACCTGGAGAAGAGCCTCGCGCAGAACAAGCCGCGCGCGCTGATCCAGATGGCCACCGGCAGCGGCAAGACCTTCACCGCCATCAGCTTCATCTACCGGCTGATCAAGTTCGCCGGCGCGCGGCGCGTGCTGTTCCTGGTGGACCGCGGCAACCTGGGCCGGCAGACGAAGAAGGAGTTCGACCAGTACGTCTCGCCCGTCAACAACTACAAGTTCGGCGAGGAGTTCATCGTCCAGCACCTCACCAGCAACCAGCTCGACAAGACGGCGCGCGTGTGCATCAGCACCATCCAGCGCATGTTCTCGATGCTCAAGGGCCGCGAGCTGCCGGACGAGGCGGACGAAGAATCCACCGAGCGCGTGGAGAGCCTGTTCAAGGAACCGGAGCCCATCGACTACAACCCCGCGTTCCCGATCGAGACCTTCGACATCATCGTCACCGACGAGGCGCACCGCAGCATCTACAACCTGTGGCGCCAGGTGCTGGAGTACTTCGACGCGCACCTGATCGGCCTGACCGCCACGCCCAACAAGCAGACCTTCGGCTTCTTCAACCAGAACCTGGTGATGGAGTACGGCCACGCGCAGGCGGTGGCCGACGGCGTGAACGTCAACTACGACGTCTACCGCATCAAGACCGAAGTCACCGAGGCCGGCAGCACCGTGGAGGCCGGCTACTGGCTGCAGGTTCTGGACAAGCCCACCCGAGCCCGGCGCGACTGGCAGCTGGACGACGACTTCGAATACGCACCCGAAGTGTTGGACCGCAGCGTGCAGACGCCCGATCAGATCCGCACCCTCTTGCGCACGCTGCGCGACCGCTGGCAGACCGACCTCTTCCCCCAGCGGCAGGAGCTGCCCAAGACGCTGGTCTTCGCCAAGGACGACAACCATGCCGAGGCCATCGTCGGCATCCTGCGCGAGGAGTGGGGCCGCGGCAACGAGTTCGCGCAGAAGATCACCTACCGCACCACGGGCGCCAAGCCCGAGGAGCTGATCAAGGCCTTCCGC
>JRYF01004075.1_pt1 | contig 14769 bp, 14 predicted proteins | sample 235331 | NCBI WGS metagenome assembly JRYF01 (sample SAMN03074217, study PRJNA261475) | activated sludge metagenome | biome: Wastewater Treatment Plant; feature: Wastewater; material: Activated sludge; isolation source: activated biomass of a wastewater treatment plant treating hydrocarbon... ...
CGCCAGCAGCTGGCGCAGGCGGTTGCGGCCGACCTCGGCCGCTGCGCCGGGCCACAGCCGCTCGGCGAGCGCTTCGCGCGCCAGGTGGTGCGGCGCGGCCAGGGCCAGGCTGGCGACGAGGGCCTGCGCCTGCCGCCCCTTGACCGCCACCGGCATGCCCTGCGGGTCGCGCAGCTCGAAGGCGCCCAGCAGGCGCAGCTGCCATCGCCGCGGCTCGGTCGGCGGCAAGGCGTCGACCCGGACCGTCTGCCGTTGCGCCATCGGCCGCCATTCTAGGAAGTGCGGGGCCTGCGGCGCGCCGTGGCAGGCCGCTATCGAATCCCCCGATGCGGCGCTTGTCAGCTTGACGTCAGAATCAAGGCCGGATGGACCGCGCCCGCCACGTGACCGATCGCCCCTGGTTGAAGTTCTACCCGGCGGGCGTGCCGACGGACGTGGCTCCCGCCATCTATCCGTCGCTGGTGGCGCTGGTGGACGAGAGCCTGCAGCGCCACCGGGCGCGGCCGGCCTGCCGCTTCATGGGCCGCATGCTGAGCTTCGCCCAGCTCGACGAGATGTCGCGCGCGCTGGCCGCCTGGCTGCAGACGCAGGCGCTGTCGCGAGGCGACCGGGTCGCGATCATGCTGCCCAACGTGCCGCAGTACCCGGTGGCGGTGGCCGCGGTGCTGCGCGCCGGCATGGTGGTCGTCAACGTCAACCCGGCGCTCACGCCGCGCGAGCTCGAGCACCAGCTGCGCGATGCCGGCGCACGGGCGATCGTCGTGCTGGAGAGCCATGCCGCGGCGCTGGTGCAGGTGCTGGCGTCGGTGCCGACCCAGACCGTCGTCGTGGCGTCGATGGGCGATCTGCTTGGGCGCGTCAAGGGCGCGGTCGTCAACCACATTGCGCGGCGCGTTCACAAGGCCCCGGCCGCCCCCGACGTCCCGGGCGCGGTGCGCTTCAACGACGCGCTGCGGGCCGGCCGTTTGCGCGCCTTCGTGCCGCCGGCGGTCGGGCCGGACGACATCGCGCTGCTGCAGTACACCGGGGGCACCGGCGGCGCCGCCCGGGCCGCGGTGCTGCTGCACCGCAGCCTGGTCGCCACCGTCCTGCAGTGCGAGGCCTGGCTCCAGCCGGCGCTGGCGCGAATGCCGGCCGGCGAGCCGGTCGGGATGGTCTGCGCGCTGCCGCTGCACCATGGCTGTGCATTCACCCTCAACCTGCTGCTGGGTCTGCGCCTCGGCGCCTGCAACCTGCTGGTGCCGGACCCGCGCGACATCGGCGGGCTGCTGAGGGATCTCGCCGGGCAACGTTTCCACGTGCTGCCGGCGGTCGACAGCCTGCTGCTGGCCATCGCGCGCCACCCGGACTGCACCAAGGTCGACTGGACCGGGCTGCGCGTGTGCCTCGGGGGCGGCATGCCGCTGCGCAGCAGCACCGCGCGCCTGTGGCTGGAGAAGACCGGCTGCGCGGTGGCCGAAGGCTACGGGCTGACCGAGGCCGGGCCTCTGGTGACCTGCAACCCGCTGGACGGCAGCCCGCCCAGCGGCACGGTGGGCCTGCCGCTGCCCGCGACCGAGGTCGCCGTGCTCGACGACGCCGGCCAGCCGCTGCCGGCCGGCAGCGCCGGCGAGGTCGCGGTACGCGGGCCGCAGGTGATGGCCGGCTACTGGCAGCGCCCCGACGAGACGGCCAGGGTGATGACCGCCGACGGCTGGCTGCGCAGCGGCGACGTCGGCGCGATGGACGAGCGCGGCCAGCTGCGCCTGGTCGACCGCAAGAAGGACACCATCCTCGTCAGCGGCTTCAGCGTCTACCCGAACGAGGTCGAGCAGGTCATCGCGCAGATGCCCGGCGTGCTGGAGTGTGCCGCCGTCGCGATGGCCGACGACCGGGCGGGCGAGGTCGTCCGCGTGGTCATCGTGCGCCGCGACCCTCGGCTGACCGAGGCCGACATCCGCGCCCATTGCGAGGCCAACCTGACCGGTTACAAGCGCCCGCGCCGGGTCGAGTTCCGCGACGCGCTGCCGAAGTCGCCGGTCGGCAAGGTGCTGCGGCGCGAGCTGCGCGACGCTGCCTGAGCCGGCGGCCACGAGCCCGCGACGCGCTGCGCCGGCCATGCTGCGCCTGTACGTCGACACCGCGCTGGCGGCCGGCGAGGCCCTGGCCCTGCCAGCCGGCGCGGCGCGCCACGTCCAGGTGCGCCGGCTGCAGCCGGGCGAGCCGCTGGTGCTGTTCGACGGCCGCGGCGGCGAGTGGCGGGCGCGCGTCCGGCAGATCGGGCGCCAGCAGGTCGTGGTCGGCGTGGAAACGCATCATGCCGTCGACCGCGAAGCACGGCCGGCCGTCACGCTGGCGGTCGCCATGCCGGCCAACGAACGCATGGACTGGCTGGTGGAGAAGGCGACCGAGCTTGGCGCCGTGGCGGTACAGCCGCTGGTCGCCGCGCGCAGCGTGCTGCGGCTGGACGGCGAACGTGCGGCGCGCAAGCGCGCCCACTGGCAGGCGATCGCGGTCGCGGCCGCCGAGCAATGCGGGCGCACGCGGGTGCCTGCGATTCACGCGCCGGCTGTCTTCGACGCCTGGCTGAACGAAGCCGGCCCGGTCCCGAACGGGTTCGTGCTCTGTCTGGCGCACGACGAGGAGGCGCCGGATGGTGCGGCGGATGCGATTCGTGCGCCCGATGCGGCCGGTGCGCCGATTGCGGCCGCGTCGGCCGTCTCTGGCGCGTCGGTCGTGACGGTGCTCAGCGGCCCCGAAGGTGGGTTGTCCCCCCAGGAGGAGCAGGACGCCGTCGCCCATGGCCTGCGCCGCTGGTCGCTCGGCCCGCGCGTGCTGCGGGCCGAGACGGCACCGCTGGCGGCGCTGGTGCTGCTGACGCAGGCTACGGGCCCGCACCGCCGCGATGCGGCCCGGCCGTGATGTCGAACCGGAACAGCCGGCACTCGATCGGCCCGTTCCACATCGGCACGCGCCGGCTCTCCTTCAGCCGCATCAGCCCGGGCAGCTTCATGTCCGGGCTGAGCAGCCATGCCGTCCAGCCAGGGTAGTGACGCTTCCAGTGGGCCGCCAGCGCAGCGAAGAAGGTGGCCGCGTCGCCGCCCTCGAAGCCTTCGCGCGCTGCCACGCGGTCATCGCCACTCCGGCCGCCCTGGCCGCCCTGGCCGCGACCCTTGGGCGCGATGCGTTCGCCGTAGGGCGGGTTCATCACGATGGTGCCGCGCGGCGCCGGCGGCGGGCGCTGCAGCGCGTCCATGGTCCTGAACTCGATCGCCGCCGCAACCCCGGCGCGTTCGGCGTTGCGCTGCGCGAAGTCGGTCATGCGGAAGCTGACGTCGCCGGCGACGAGCGGCACGGCGCTGGGCCGCACGCGCGCCGCGGCGTCGCGCGTCATCGCGCGCCATGCGCTCAGGTGGGGGGCGAACGGCCGCAGCCGCTCGAAGGCGAAACCGCGCTTCGCACCCGGCGCGATGCCGCAGGCGATCTGCGCCGCCTCGATGGCGATGGTGCCGGCGCCGCAGCAGGGGTCGAGCAGCGGGCCGTCCTCGGCCCGGCCCTGCCAGCCGGCGGCGGCCAGCATCGCCGCGGCCAAGGTCTCCTTCAGCGGCGCCTCGCCCTGCTGGGTGCGCCAGCCGCGCTTGAACAAGGCCTCGCCCGAGGTGTCGGCGTACAGGGTCGCGTGGTCGGGGCCGACGAACAGGGCGAGCGGCAGGTCGGGCCGGCGCGTATCGACGCCCGGGCGAGCGCCGCTGGTCTCGCGCAGCGCGTCGCACACCGCATCCTTGACCCGCAGGGCGGCGAAGTTCAGGCTCGTCAATGGCGAGCGCTGCGCCGCCACGTCCACGCGCAGCGTCTGCGCGGGGGTGATCCAGGCCGGCCAGTCGACGCGCCGCGCCAGCGCGTACAAGTCCTGCTCGTCGCGGTAGGGGCCGTCCGCCAGCGGCCACAGCACCCGCTGCGCGAGGCGCGATTCGAGGTTGAGCTGCATCGCCAGGCGCGCGTCGCCCGGCACCCAGACGCCGCCGCGGCCGGTCTCGGCCGGCGTGCCGGTGATGCGCTGAACCTCGTCGGCCAGCAGCGCCTCGACGCCGGCGGCGCAGGGCAGGAAGAGCGTCGTCGCGGCAGCGTTCATCGGGCCGGCCCGCGCGCCGCGGGATCCGCGTTCGTTGCGGAAGGCGCCTGGGGGCGGCCGGGCGACTTCACAACGCCTTGCGCAGCGACGCCGGCGCGATCTTCAGCGCCTCGCGGTACTTCGCCACCGTGCGCCGCGCGACCTGGATGCCCTGCTCCTCGAGCATCTGGCTGAGCTGGCTGTCCGACAGCGGGCTGGCCGGGCTCTCGGCGGCCACCAGCTGCTGGATCAGCGCCCGCACCGCGGTGCTGCTGGCGTTGCCGCCGGCCTCGGTGTTCAGGCTGCTGCCGAAGAAGTACTTCAGCTCGAAGGTGCCGTGCGGCGTGGCCATGTACTTGGCGGTCGTCACGCGCGAGATGGTGCTCTCGTGCAGGCCCAGCTCGTCGGCGATCTCGCGCAGCACGAGCGGCTTCATCGCGATCGCGCCGTGCGTGAAGAAGGCCTTCTGGCGCTCGACGATCGCGGTCGAGACGCGCAGGATGGTGTCGAAGCGCTGCTGGATGTTCTTGACGAACCAGCGCGCTTCCTGCAGCCGCCCCGCCAGCCCGCCGCCGCGCTGGCCGCGCATGGCCTGCGCGTAGAGGTCGTTGATGCGCAGCCTGGGCATCACGTCGGGGTTGAGCACGACCTTGAAGCCGCGCCCGCTGCGCTGCACGATGACGTCGGGCACGATGATGTTGGCCTCGGCCTCGGCGAACGGGCGGCCGGGCTTGGGCTCGCAGGCGCGGATCAGCGCCTGGGCGTCGCGGATCAGGTCCTCGTCGGCGCCGGTGGCGGCGACCAGCTTCTTGATGTCGCGCCGCGCCAGCAGCTCCAGGTGCTCGCGCGCGATCGCGATCGCCACCGCGCGTGCCGGCGTGTCGGGTTGGGCGCGCAGCTGCAGCTCCACGCACTCGCCGAGCGAGCGTGCGCCGACGCCCAGCGGCTCGAGGTGCTGCAACCAGTGCAGCGCGCAGCGCAGCCTGGCCATCAGTTCGTCGCGCGCCTCGGCGTGGTCGGCGGCGTCGGCGCCGCTGGCGTCGATGCCGAGCTGCTCGGCGAGGCGCTCGGCGATCTCTTCCAGCGGGTCGGCCAGGTAGCCGTCGGCGTCGAGCGACTCGATCAGCACCTGCAGCGCCGCCGCGTCCTCCGGCGCCAGCCGCATGCCCAAGACCTGGCGCCGCAGGTGCTCGGCCAGCGAGGTGTCGGCACGGCCACGCTCGCGGCCTTCGAAGTCGCCGTCCTCACCCTGGCCGCCACCCGCCGACGGTGTCTCGGCGATGCCGTCGAAGTCGTCGCGCTCGGTGCCGTTCTCCCAGTCGTCGCGCTCGGTGGTGCCGAACTCGGCGGCGCTGACCTCGGGCATCGCGTCGGCGTCGCCGGAGTCGCCGGCCGCGTCGGCCGCCACGTCGTCGCGCTCGCCGGCTGCCGGGCGCTCCGGTGGCGTGTCGTACGGGCTGCCGCCGTCCTCTTCGGCGTCCAGGAAGGGGTTGGCCTCGAGCATCTGCTCGACTTCCTGGTGCAGCTCGAGCGTCGACAGCTGCAGCAGCCGGATCGACTGCTGCAGCTGCGGCGTCAGCGCCAGGTGCTGCGACAGCCGGACCTGTAGCGACGGCTTCATCCGCGCGCTCCCGCGTCCCGGCCGGGCCGCCGGGCCGCCCCAAGGCCCGGCCAGCCCCCTTGGGGGGTGGCGCAGGCGCGCAGCGACAAGCCTGGGGGCCGCATCCTCACATCCGGAAGTGCTCGCCCAGGTAGACCTTGCGCACCTGGGGGTTGTCGACGATGTCGGCCGGCGCGCCTTCGGCGAGCACGCTGCCGTCGCTGATGATGTAGGCGCGGTCGCAGATGCCCAGCGTCTCGCGCACGTTGTGGTCGGTGATCAGCACCCCGATGCCGCGCGCGCGCAGGTAGGCGATGATGCGCTGGATCTCCATCACCGCGATCGGGTCGACGCCGGCGAAGGGCTCGTCGAGCAGGATGAAGCGCGGGTCGGTGGCCAGCGCGCGCGCGATCTCGACCCGCCGCCGCTCGCCACCCGACAGCGCCGGCGCCGGCGCGTGGCGCAGCTTGGTCACGCCGAGCTCGTCGAGCAGGGCGTCCAGCCGGCGCTCGATCTCGCGCCCGGGCAGCGGGCGGCCGTCGGCCCCGAGCTGCAGCTCGAGCACCGCGCGCACGTTCTCCTCCACCGTCAGCTTGCGGAAGATCGACGCTTCCTGCGGCAGGTAGGACAGGCCCAGGCGCGCCCGGCGATGGATCGGCAGGCCGTGCACGTCGCGGCCGTCGATGCGGATCACGCCGGCGTCGGCACGCACCAGGCCGACCACCATGTAGAAGGTCGTCGTCTTGCCGGCGCCGTTGGGCCCGAGCAGGCCGACCACCTCGCCGGCGCCGACCGCCAGCCGCACGTCCTTGACGACCATGCGCGCGCCGTAGCTCTTCTGCAGGCCGGCCACCTCGAGCCGGCTGGTCGCCGTCTCCACCGTCAGCCCCGCACGCTCAGTCGGCCGCGGCCGGCGGCGGCGGGGTCAGCGTCGCGCGCACGCGGCCGCCGGCCTCGCCCGGCGGGCTGCCCTCGACGCTGAACAGCTCGGCGCGGTCGTCCCAGCGGATCAGGCCACCGGTGATCTCGTCGGCCACCGCACCGCCGCGCAGCCGCCGCACGGCGGCGTTGCCGGTGAAGACCAGGGTCCCGGCACCGCTGTCGTAGTCGATGCGGTCGGCTGCGGCCTCGACGAACTCGTCGAGGCCGTCGCGCTTCTGGCGGTAGCTCGCCGGGCGGCCCGGCGCACCAATGGCCACCGCGGCCCGGTGGCCGCCGGGCAGCTCGCGCACCTCGACCCGTTCGGCGCGGATGGTCATCGTGCCCTGCACGATCTGCACGTTGCCGGCGAAGGTGACGACCTGGCGCTGCAGGTCCAGCGAGCCGGGTTTGTCGGCCTCGATGACGATCGGCCGGAAGCGGTCGGCGCGCTCCGCGAGCACCGGCGCGCACACGCACAGCAGGCCCGTGGCACCCGCCGCCATCAGCGCGCGGACGATCGTGGGGCAGCGGCTGAGCGCAGCGCGGCGGGTGGAAGGGGCAGAAGGCGCCATGTTTGCGGCACGGAAATTGCAGTCATTGTAGCTGCAGCCCGGCCGCGGGCGCCACCGGCGCGAGCCATTGTGCGCCGGGGTTCGCGGCGCTGGCGGCGGTCGCCGTGAACCCTGCCACGCCGCGCGCAGCGGCGGACGGCGCCGGCTCGGGTGCTCAGCCGCGCCGGGCGACGCCGATCAGGTGGTCGGCCACGGCCAGCATGTTCTGCAGGCTGCCGGCCAGGGTACCCGAGGTGTAGAAGCGCCCTTGCACGCCGAGCGCCGGCGTGCCGTCGATGCGGTAGGCGTCGGCGAGCTGGCGCGCCCGTGTCGCCTTCGTGTTGACCGCGAACGATCGCATCGTCTGGCCGAAGCGCTCGCGATCGATGCCGTTGGCGGCCGCGAAGTCGAGGTAGGCCTGCTCCGTCATCAGGCGCTGACGCTGCACGTGGATGGCGGCGAAGACGCGCTGGTGCATGGTGTCCAGCAGCCCCATCTCCTCCAGCGCGTAGAAGGCCTTCTGCGCCACCTGGTGGCGCGCCGTGAAGCCGACCGGCACCTTGCGGTAGACGACGTCGGGCGGCAGCCGGCGTGCCCAGGCGACGGCCATGGGCTCGAAGTTGTTGCAGTGCGGGCACTCGTACCAGAAGAACTCGATCACCTCGACCTTCTGGTCGCCGGCCAGCGTCACCGGCGCCGGCTGGGCCAGCCTGACGAAGTGCTGGCCCTCGACCGGCGCCGCCGGCTGGGCCAGGGCCCGGGTCGTGAAGGGCGCCAGGGCCAGCGCGGCGGCGGCGGCGCCCAGGCGGGCGGAGAAGTCTCGTCGTTGCATGCCAGAAATCCTCGGTTCGATCGCCCGGCGATCAGGGCTCACGGGCGCTGCACGCGCACGAGCTGCCCTTCCACGCCCAGGCCACGCAGTTGCGCCTGCACCGCGTCGGCCTCGGCCTGGCGCTCGAACGGGCCCAGCCGCACCCGGTACACGGTGCGGCCGGCCTGTTCGCGCTCGCTGATGCGGGCGGTCAGGCCCTGCATCGCCATCGCGGCGCGCTGCGCCTCGGCGTCGGCCGTGCGCGTGTACGCGCCGACCTGCACGAAGTAGGTAAACGGCTCGACCCCCGGCATGGTGGACATGAGCGGCGGCGGCGCCGGCTCGGCGGGTGTCGCCGCCGGGTCGGGCACCGCCCCGCCGGACAGGATGGCCGCCGGGTCGCGCGCCGTCGGATCGCCGCCTGGCACCGTGGGTGCCGGCGTGACGGCCATGCCGGGCGCCAGCGGTGCGTTCGGGTTCCAGCCGCGGTTGCGTTCGGCCTCGGCCTGGTCCTGCTCGGGCGTGCGCTGCGGCACCTTGTCGATGAAGGGCACCGGCACCTTGGCGATGTACAGCGCGACGCCGAGCGCGAGCACCAGCCCGGCCAGCAGGCCGACCACCAGCCCGATCGCGAACCCGCCGCGCGGCTTGCGCTTCATGCCGCGGCCTCCGCCGGCTCGGCCTCGCGATGCATGGCCTGCGGCGCGCCGACGCCCAGCACCGCCAGCCCGGCCGCCAGCACCTGCCGCGTGGCGGCCAGCAGGGTCAGCCGCGCCAGCGCCAGCGCGGCGTCGTCGACCAGGAAGCGCTCGGCGGCGTAGTAGCTGTGCAGCGCGGCGGCGAGGTCGCGCAGGTAGAACGCGACGTCGTGCGGCGCATGGTCGGCGGCGGCGCGGGCGAGCATGTCGGGGTACTCGGCGAGCTGGGCCATCAGCGCCAGCTCGGTCGGTGCCGTCAGCCGCGCGAGCTCGGCCGCGGGCAGCGCCGCCGGGTCGCCGCCGCTGCGCTCGGCCCACTGCTGCATCACCGAGCAGATGCGCGCGTGCGCGTACTGGACGTAGAAGACCGGGTTCTCGTCGCTCGCCTTCAGCGCCAGGTCGATGTCGAACACGAACTCGGCGTCGGCCTTGCGGCTGACGAGGAAGAAGCGCACCGCGTCGCGGCTGGTCCAGTCGATCAGGTCGCGCAGCGTGACGTAGCTGCCGGCGCGCTTGGAGATCTTGACCTCCTGCCCGCCGCGCACCACGGTGATCATCTTGTACAGCGCGTAGTCGGGCCAGCCGACCGGGATGCCGACCGCGGCCGCCTGCAGGCCGGCACGCACGCGCGCGACGGTGCCGTGGTGGTCGGTGCCCTGCACGTTGATGACCTTGTCGAAGCCGCGCTGCCACTTGTCGATGTGGTAGGCCACGTCCGGCACGAAATAGGTGTAGCTGCCGTCGGACTTGCGCATCACGCGGTCCTTGTCGTCGCCCCAGGCGGTGCTGCGCAGCCACAGCGCGCCGCCCTCCTCGTAGGTGTGGCCGGAGGCGACCAGCCGCTGCACGACGGCCTCGACCTTGCCATCGGCATAGAGCGACGACTCGAGGAAGTAGTGGTCGAAGCGCACGCCGAAGGCCTGCAGGTCGAGGTCCTGCTCGTGGCGCAGGTAGGCGACCGCGAACTGGCGGATGGCGTCCAGGTCCCCGACGTCGCCGCGCGCGGTGAAGACACGGTCGTCGGCGTGCACCGTCTTGCCGGCCGCGTAGTCGGCGGCGATGTCGGCGATGTACTCGCCGTTGTAGGCCGACGGCGGCCAGTCGGCATCGCCCGGCTTCAGCCCGCGCAGGCGCGCCTGCACCGACAGCGCGAGCGTGTCGATCTGCACCCCGGCGTCGTTGTAATAGAACTCGCGGTGCACCGCCCAGCCCTGCGACGCCAGCAGGTTGGCGATGCAGTCGCCGAGCACCGCGTTGCGCCCGTGGCCGACGTGCAGCGGGCCGGTCGGGTTGGCGGAGACGAACTCGACCATCACGCGCCGGCCGGCGGCCGGTGCGCGGCCGAAGGCCGCACCGGCCGCCAGCACCTCGCCGACCACCGCCTGCTTGGCAGCGCGGGCCAGCCGCAGGTTGACGAAGCCGGGGCCGGCGATCTCGAGCGCGTCGACCCAGCGCTGGACCGCCGGTTGCGCGCGCAGCGCGTCGACCAGCGCCTGCGCCAGTTCGCGCGGGTTGCGCTTCAGCGGGCGCGCGAGCTGCATCGCGCAGGTGACTGCGAGGTCGCCGTGCGCCGCCTGCTTGGGCTTCTCGAACGCGGGCTGGACCGCCGCGCCGGGCACCACCGCCTCGATGGCGGCGGCCAGGGCGCCCAGCAGGTCCTGCTTGGCTTGCATCATGCAGCCGATTCTACGGGGGGGTCTGCGACCGACGCGGCGCAGGCGCGGTGCGGCCGTGGCCGATGGCGGTACCGAAAGCCGCCGCTTTGCCGGCCTGTTCCCGGCACCGGACGGGCCCTGCGGGGGCCACCATCGCTCGTGCCGCCGGCCGCATGGCCGCGCGGGAACGTTTGCCCGCCTGGCCCCGCCGATGTCCATCGCCCTGCCCGCTGCCGCCCTCGCCACCGAGCTGCCCGCCCAGATCGGCAAGTACCGCGTGCGCGCCAAACTCGGCGAAGGCGCGACGAGCGAGGTCTACCTCGCACGCGACGAGTTCCGCCAGCTCGACGTCGCGATCAAGCGCGTGCGCACCGGCTTCGGCGCCGATTCGCGCGACGGGCACTTCCAGGCACGCTTCTTCGCCGCCGAGGCGGCGCTCGTCGGCCGCCTGCAGCACCCCAACGTGGTGCAGATCCTGGACGCGGTCGACGACCCGGCGGGCCCCTACCTGGTGATGGAGTACGTCGCCGGCCCGACCCTGCGCCGCTTCTGCCGCGCCGACGCGCTGCTGCCGCTGGACCAGGTGGTCGAGATCGGCTTCAAGTGCGCGATGGCGCTCGGCTACGTGTTCCGCCAGGGGCTGGTCCACCGCGACGTCAAGCCGGCCAACATCCTGACCGTGCTCGACGCCGACCTGATCGTCGACGTCAAGGTGACCGACTTCGGCAGCGTGTTCGCGTTCGACTCCGACCGCACCCAGGTCTACCGCGTCGGCTCGCTGGCCTACATGTCGCCCGAGCAGCTCGACGGCGATCCGCTCGACTGCCGGGCCGACATCTACTCGCTGGCGGCCGTGCTGTACCACCTGGTCGCCGGCCGGCCGCCGTTCGACGCCACCCAGCAGGCGGCGATCATGCACCAGATCTACACCGCCGAGCCGCCGCCGCTGCAGGCCTTGCGCGACGGCGTGACGCCGGCGCTGGAGGCGCTGATCCGCCAGGGGCTGGCCAAGCGGCGCGACGATCGTTTCGCCGACTGGGACGCCTTCGCGCAGGCGCTGTCGGCGCTGGTCGCCAACCGCGAGGTGCCGCGCGGGCCGCTGCAGGGCGTGCTCGACTCGGAGCGCTTCAACATCCTGCGCTCGCTGGAGTTCTTCAAGGGCTTCGGCGACGTCGAGCTGTGGGAGGTCGTGCACCGCGCCAAGTGGCGCCGGCTGCCGTTCGGCACCGCGATCTACAAGAAGGGGCAGGAGGGCAACAGCTTCCACATCATCGCCCAGGGCGAGGTCGAGGTGTACCGCGACGGCCAGCGCGTGGCGCAGCTCGGCGCCGGCACCTCGGTCGGCGAGATGGCCTACCTGGCGCCGAGCCCGGCGCTGAAGACGCACGGCGCCGACGTCCTGGTGACCCAGCCGGCGACCACGATCTCGTTCACGCCCGAGTCGATGGAAGGCCTGAGCCCGGGCACGCGCCACCTGTTCGATGCCGCCTTCATCCACGTGCTGGTGCGGCGGCTGCACGCGGCGCACGAGCAGCTGGCGCATCCGCGGCGCATCCTGTAGCGGGCTGCGGGCCGGTGGCGGCCCGGTGTCGCGCGCCGTCTACAGGGACAGCGGCCCGGTCGGCTTGTCGCGCAGCGCCGTCCGCAGGTCGACGGCCACGCGCTGCATCAGCTCCAGCAGGACCTTGTGCGCCACCTTGCCGATCTGCTCGCCAGGCTCGCCCGAGATCATGTAGGCCGGGCCTTCCACGAGGCCGGAGGCGTAGGTGCGGCGCGATACCGGCTGCCCGGTCGCGTCGAGCAGCGTGACCTCGAGTGTCAGTTCGACCGTCGGCGTGATGGCGAAGCCCAGGTTCTTCAGCTGGTTGTAGGCATAGCTGAAGCCCGTCACCCGAGGGTGCAGGACCACGCGGTAGGCGCCGGCATTGTCCAGCGCGTTGCCCTTCACCGCGCCGTCGCGGAACAGGTCGTTGAAGACCGTGTAGGCGATCTCGCGCGTGATGACCCCCAGCGGGATCGTGAGGTTGGTCGCGCTGCCGGTGAAGCTGGTCGGCCGCCCCATGTAGGGCGTCTCGTCGTCGGTCTTGACGGTGTAGACCAGGGCGCGGCCCTCGACCTTCTCCGCCTGCGGCGTGACGGGCGGCGTGATGTAGGCTGGGTTGTAGGTCGCCATCGGCGCGCAGCCGATCAGGACCGCGGTGGCCATCGCCCCGGCGGCCAGAGCGCAGCGCCTCGACAAGCCGGTGAGGTCGCGCGGACGGGTCAGGCGCGACAGGAGAGACATGCGTCGATTCATCGGGGTACTCCTTGCGGGAACTCGGGAAGCTCACCGGCCCGACGTCGGTGGACCGGATGGCGGAGTCGGCGCGCCTGCGGCGGGTGGTGGGTGATCGGCGTCGCGCGCCGGCCCGAGCGGCACCAGGCGCTCCTGCCCGTCGCGCCGCACGGCCAGGGCCGCCGCCGCCGGCGCGATGCCGGCCAGCCGTGCAGCCAGCGCGGACGGGTCGGCGACCGGCACGCCATCGACGGCGACGATCAGGTCACCGACGACCAGGCCGGCCGCTGCGGCCGGCGATCCCGGCTCGACGCCCACCACGAGCACGCCACCCTCGCCCTGGTCCACCTGCAGGCCGAGCCGCGGCCTGGACCCCGGTGCGCCTTGGGGGGGCCGCGACGTGCAGTCCATCGGCACGGTGATGGTCTGCGGGTAGTCGTAGGCAGCCCCGGTGCCGATGTCCACGCCGGCGCCTATCACGCCGCCGATGAGGATGTTGCCGAACGCCATCGCCTTCGTGCTCGAGGCGACGCTGATCGGTGCACCGGTCGCGCCGGCCAGCGTGCACGTGACCTGCAGGTTGTTGTAGGAGCGGTGGACGGTGACGGTTCCCGGCGTGCTGGGCACGAAGAACCGGCCCTTGTCGTTGACGAGTTCGCAGCGTGCTCCCGGGCAGCCCGGGGTGTCGACCGAGACGATCTGGTTGGTCCCGCCGACGATCGACGCGCAGCCTTGCAGCAAGCCGCCCAGCGCGGCGGCGAGCGCGCACCGCCCCACGGCGCCACGCGCCAGCCCGACCTTCATCCCCGCCCCCGCGCCAGACTTCTGGCTGGGCGCGATTCTGGGCCGACCCGCGGCACGTCGCCTTGATCCGGAGCAAGGGCCCCCGCACCCCCCTCGCGCCGAGCGGGCTTGACCTCGCAGGTCATTGCCTGGCGGAGCCGGTGCGCCGACGATGGGCGCACCTGGTTCAACGGCCCCACACGATCAACATGTCTTCCATCGACCTCGTCCCGCTGGCCGTCGGCCACATGATCGGCCTCGGCGCCGTCGGCTCCTGCCTCGGCGTCGGCGTGCTCGCCAGCCGCTACCTGGAGGCCAGCGCGCGCCAGCCCGAGCTGATGGAGCCGCTGCAGGGCAAGGTCTTCCTGCTCGTCGGCGTGCTCGACGGCGCCTTCATCATCGCCACCGGCATCGGGCTGTGGTTCGCGACGGCGAACCCGTTCGCGCGCTGAGCCCATGGCCCGCGACACCCCCGTGCTGGCCGTCATCGCGGCCACCGGCGCCTTCGGGCTGGCGATGGTGGTGCTGCCGGCACCGGTGCGCCAGGGATTCGGCTGGCTGCTGCATGGTGATGCCGGCTGGATCGGCGCGCTCGGCGCCGGCGCCGTCGCCTACGTCACGCTGCTGCACGGCGTGCTGGGTGCCGTGATGGCCGGCTGGGCGCTGGCGATGGGGCTGCTGTGGCGCGGCCCGTGGCGGGTGCCGGCGGCCGCTGCGCGCGCCATCGTCGCCGTGTCGGTCGGTGCCTGGTACGTGGTCGACAGCGCCTGGTCGGCGGCCGTCGGCGCGTGGCCGAACGTGGCGCTGAACACGGTCTTCGCAGCGGCCTACGCGCTGGCGCTGGCCCGGGTACGGGTCCAGCCGTCGGCACCGTAGGCGTTTCCGGCTGCACCTGTGCCCGCGCCGGCGCCGGAGGGGGCCCGTCCGGGCGCCGGCACCGCTGGCGTGGGCATGGTGCGCGCGGGCGCTCAGCCCAGCCCGGCTCGGATGCGCTGCAGCGCGTCGGCGGTCGCCGTGTCGGCCGGCAGCAGGGTCTCGACTGCCAGCTCGGCCAGCGTCAGTTCGTGCGCGGCGCCGAACACGGTCACCGTCGTGACGAAGGCCAGCCGGCCCCAGGGCGTGTTCAGGACCAGCGGCACGATCGGGTCGGCGCTCGCGGCGCCGTCGTCGTCGTGCTGGTCACCGCCCGCCGCCACGGCCAGCGCGCGCAACTCGGTGCGCAGTGCGGCGAGCTGGGGGTCGCCGCTGGAGGCAAGCTGCTGGCCCAGCCGCTGCATCACGTGGCGGCGCCAGGCCGGCAGGTCGGCGATCAGCGGCGCCAGCCCGTCGGGGTGCAGGCTCAAGCGCAGCACGTTGACCGGCGGCGCGCGCAGCGCCGGCGCGAC
>JRYF01001912.1_pt1 | contig 14767 bp, 13 predicted proteins | sample 235331 | NCBI WGS metagenome assembly JRYF01 (sample SAMN03074217, study PRJNA261475) | activated sludge metagenome | biome: Wastewater Treatment Plant; feature: Wastewater; material: Activated sludge; isolation source: activated biomass of a wastewater treatment plant treating hydrocarbon... ...
CTTTTTTAGTTTGGGATAACGGTGGCACTGCTGCCCGTGCCCGCCGGAGGGTTGGGCTTGCGGGTTAGGCGGCTGGCGGGCTTGGACAGCAGTGCATTGTTAGCGGCATTTCACGCCATCTTCAATAGGGCTGTATTGTGTGGCTGTTTCGTTGGAATTCAACTTTATAGACGGAGCGGCTTGCAATGGGCATAGAAAGCGCAAGCGAGAGCCATAAAAAGACTGGTAGGAGGTGATTGTAGGTTTTAATTCTCAAAACAATCATCTTCCAGGGTGGGCAGACCAGCATCCAGCCCACCATTACCATTCGATTGAGTAGGAAAAAAACAACCAGTTTTAGTTTTGAACATGGTGGCAAACGTGTCACAAAGTATGCTGCATGAAGTACCAGCAAAAGTCTGTAAAAAGCCAGCATCATCCGTTACTGTCATAACATAGCTGAAAGGTCCTGCATATTTTTTTCCGTCCGCATCTTTACCGTTCCAACCACTTGCAGCAGGATTTTGCGTATCCACATTTAATGTAAAATACATGATGCCGAGCTTATCTGTTGAAATTGAGAAGGCTTCGATCTTGGCTGTCTTGTTATTGAATGTAGGGAAAAATAAGTCATTAATTCCATCGCCGTTTGGTGTGAAGGCATTCGGAATAAAGAGTTTAGCATTCCCGATGGTCAATTCCACAGGCTCAGAGCCGCAACAACCAACATAAGGGTCGGTGGGTGGTTTGGGGTTGTCATCATCGCATTGAATAGTTAAAAAAGCGATGAAAAGGCTAAAGAAAAAGAACTTGATTTTTCCCATGATTTAAATTGTTTGACTGTTAAAAAATCGCAAGCAATATCGGCTTAATCTGCATGTCAGTATTTTTTCTTGGACGTTAGATTATATCTTACGTTAGCGCCTATCCCATAGCCTCGAAATTCGTAATTTAGAAATCTAATAGGATATCCAACAGTGTTTAGGTCAGTTCTGTAAAACAAGTCGAAACTCCACCTTTTTTTTAGATGAAAAGAAACATGGGGCACAATGCTAAATACGAACCTGTTCAATTTGTGGCTTGGTGAAGCATCTTTCCAATTAATCAATTTATTGTCGGAATAAGAAATTCCCCCTGTTGAACTGGAATGCAAGACCTTGCCTGTAATCCCTGCATACACATTGTAATTGATGGTGGGGGATATTCCGACTGAAAGCCAAGCGGTGGGTTTGTAATCAATGAATTGATTTAAAGTAAGGGCATATATTGCCATGACTTCGTTCGGTTTGCCATGGTTACGATAGTTTACCCTACCCAAGTCTCCTAATGATATACCCGGTTGATAGGACCATTTTTCCTTTATCTTGAAGGTATGACAGTAACCAATGGATGGGGTTAATTTGAAAAATTCCATTGTTTGTTTTCCAAAAGGAATGGCATGCGCGTAAGACAACGTAGAATAATTAGCACCTACCGTCAAAAACGACTGACCCGTTAGATATTGTAAGTATAAGATAAACCAGAAAAGTAGAAATCCATTTTTCATTCTAAAATTGGTTGGTAAAAACAGCACAGCAGGGGATGAAAAAGGAATTGGACGATTTACCGTTTCGCCTCCTGCTGGCTGTGCCTATCAGGTTAGTCGTTTTGTAAGTTCATCGTGCAGGTTGCTTGGATTGTCTGACAGTCGGTGCGGCGGTTAGTGCCCGTCACCGTCAAGCTAAGTGCAAAATTGTTCAAATTTGAGTTTACAGGATGAGGGAAAGAACGGCCGGCAAAAAATCTCTTAATATTTTTGGCCCGCTCACATCTGAAGAATTCAACAGGGACAACCTCCAGAAAAGCAATTGACGGGTGGGTATGCCTGTTGGTGATGGTGCCCGAAACAGACAAAGCGATATGCCTTGTATCACTCCACCAAATTCCTACTGATTTCTTTTGTGCTTTTATTTCAGCCTGGTGTGACCAACCGTACACTGTCTGCCCTGGAAGGTTTACTGGGTCCCAAAAACGAAATGCCTCCGAGTCCCAAAATACCTTTATGCGTTTTTTCCCACCGTCGTATTCATCGGTGCAGGTTCTACTGATTTTCTCATCCCGTTCTTGAATTACTTCACTTGACCGGGCCGTCCGTATCTGCTGCACCTTCAATTCACCAAAATCCCCGACCTGACCGTTCCACTCTTTCACCAACTCCTGTTGGCCAACTGGGTAGGAAAGGAGCAAGCTGCCTTGAACGCTGTACTCTTGGCTGCAAATCCGGTAAATGCCGTTCTGGTTCACGAAGTAATAGTACGGGAAGGAGAAATAAGGTTCGACGCCTTCCGTCGTAATGGAGGCCAAGTGCGATTTGCTCTGTGCAAAGGCGTTGAATGTCGGCAGGAAAGCTGCATCTGTGGTAATAGTGTCGTTTTCGTAGGGCGTCATTAGGGCGGTCAGTGCATTGTCCGCTTCGATGTAGTTGCCGTAAGCGGTATTAGCCCCTGTTGCTGCCTCCCACACCACGAATGCGCTGTCGCTCCAGGTTGGCACCGTGTCAATGAAGGCAAAAAACGCATCTGCATCCCGGAAGTTGAGGATGCCATCTTCTTGAACAATGTACCCGTTTGTGCCATAAAGGTAGTCGCAGCCAGAAGCAAAGCCCTCCGGTGTGGTTACAGTGGTTGTTTCCTTTTTACAGGAAAAAACAAAGAAAGCCAGGGCAATGATTGATATTGCTGCGGCAGAAAGCAAGTGAAACTTTGATTTTTTCATATTTTTGTAGAGTTATTAATTAACAATAGGACTCTTGCCGTCTTCCGTCCAAAAAGCTCGGCAATGGGTCCTAATTTTTGCAAAATTATCCTCAAGTGAAGTGCCTGCTGTCGTACAAATCAGGAAAGATGTCGTACAAATCAGGAATCTTGGGGTACGATTCGGAAATCAATTGGCTTCTAAAACCAATCTTCGATAAGAATCAGGAGACAAGCCACTTTTCTTTTTAAAGAATTTCGAGAAGTACTTCTGGTCTTCAAAGCCCAATTCAATGGCAATTTCCTTGATAGTTCGATGTGGGTCGTTTAATAAGCCATACGCATCCAGCATCAATCGGATACAGATACAATGACTTGGCGTGAAACCAGAAGTTTGCTTACAGATTTTTCTCAAGTTGCTTCTGGACATGCACAGTTTGTCTGCATAGAATTTGGGCGAATGATGCTGTCGATACTTTGATTCGACCAATTGGAGAAATTCCTGAAAAACTCGCTTTGCATGAGTTTTGTCATTTTGGGCTTCATCTTGCAGATATTGCCATTGGATGCGGAATGATTGACTTAGTGGAAGAGGGCTGTCCTGACGAGTGCTTTCGTTTGTTGGTTTGCTGTGGTTGTCCATTAGAGTTGTGGTTTTTGATTTGAGCGTTCTTAATTCGTTTAGTCCGGCAATTGAGTTACGGGTTGTATTTTGATTGTTATTTTTTTATTGTGGTTTGTTTCTTTCTGGTTGTCCGCTAACGGTTGGCTTGCTGCCGTGCCGCCGTGCGCTGGGTTTGTGGGCTGGCTGTTCGGCGGCATGGACAGCAAGCCTTTGTTAGCGGCATTGTTATTATTTATTCTTATTTTTTACCATTAAATTGAATTTTTTATTCATTTCTTTATGGTTATAACCAAAACTATTGAGGAATTCAACAACCAAATTTCTTGGATACCAATACAATCCATTTTCAATTACATTTTCTAACCCTTTCAATTCTTTTAAATTTAGTGTAGCAAGTTTTGCACGAAAAATATTCTCGAACTCACCCCTCTTTTCGTGACAATCTCTACAAAGACATCTTAAAGAATCCAAGGGGTATTGCCAAGGTTCATATCCGTATTTATAGAATGTATGATGAACTTCTAACTTTGACTGATTTCCACAATCTTCACATTTGTTTTCAGCTCTACTTAATACTTTCTCCCTTTTCTCTTTCCAACGATAATCTTGTAATTTTTCTTTGTATTTAGTTACTTTCTTACTGTCAAAATCATAATCTGGTATCTCGTAAAAGCCACCATTCCAAGCATTTCCTAATTCTAAGTAAAATCCGAATTGCTCAACCAATTCTTCAAATTCTTCGTACATTTCTTCTCCATAGTATCCATTCAAAACTTCTCCAAAACCACTACCAACTGTTATTACCATCTCAGATTCATTATGAAAAATTTCATTTCTTTTTCTCCAATCCTCTATATCATAGAATGTTACGTCTGAGTACATTTCATTTTTCTGTAGCCATAAAATCAAAGCCTTCCTGAGTTTTTCAAGTTCTTGTTTTTTCATTTTTTTGCTTTTTGACACTAACGTTTAGCGTCGATGACGTACCAGTTATTGTTGGGCATGGCCGCTGCCGTAATGTTAGTGGTAGCCTTCTTTTTCTTTTTTTGCTTCTTTAGAGTTGTTCTGAAATAATCAAATTATGTTTTTTAATAACGAAAGCGCAATATAAAATCAATTGATTACATATTTTGAAAACCATGAAAAATCTATTTCAGAACAACTCTTTTGTATTCTTTAATTCCGCTCTTTACATATACATAACTAAAAAAGAAGCATCCAATAGAAAAGAGTAAATAAATTAGAATGTTGTTGTGAAGAAACCATTGCATTATGGTCTCGTCATTACCCCATAAATTTTTTATCCTACTCACTTTTGGATTTTCCGACAGATATTCAACGTTAACTTCAAATGGAATTTCCTCTGTGCTATTTTCAAATGGAAATTCTCCGTATTGAGAACCATCGCCCTCAAATTTCTCTCCATTAGGTAAAATAAAATGGTATTTAAAAGTATATCCTGAAACCTCTTTTACTTTATTATTGCTCTCTTCTATTTCTGACGTGAATTCTTCAGCACTTACTAAGGTTCCCTTTGCAGTTGATTTCTCCTTTGTTATTAGCAAAAAATCATTTGTATTAAAATTGAGTGAAAAATCATCCAACGCAAACCAAATCCAGACTAAAGAAATCGCCAAACCAAAGCCTGCCGTTCTAATTAATTTAAGCCTTATTTTATTTTCTTCACTCATGTATTTCGACTTTTTGATTAGATTCAGCTTGAAATGTTTTCATTTTTTATTGGTTGCCGCTAACGGTTGCATGGGCGACGTGGCGGCGAGCGTTGGCTTTGCGGGTTGGGCTTTCGCCGCCATGTGCGCCCATGCTTTGTTCAGCGCATTTTATTGATTTTCAATGAAGTAGTTCTCTGAAAGTTAAAATCCCATTCACTAATTCAAACTCTACAACCTGTCGTGTTTTGTTTGAGCCTGCGCTTTCCACAAAACTATTATATATTCGGCTCTCATCTCCATTCTCAACAAAAACCGTAAATGGAACTTTACCCCGTTTTTCCCTATCGCTGTAAAAATTGACTGAAATTGTATGTTTCCCTTTCGGAATAACATCCCAGTTTACATTTTCTTGTGGATTGCTTACAAGGGTGCTGCCTGCATTTGCATCTACGTCCAACTTGCCAATCGAACCTTCATACTCCAAGACTTTATTTTGATAGTCAATTTTTTTACCCCCCTCAGTATGAATATGCAAATCCAAGTCATCCGTAGTATTCCAAGATAGATTAATTCTTAAACTACCCGAACTACCTTGTAGTCTTTGCTGACTTAATCTCACAAGTCTATCCAATTCTGCCTTAACCCCTTCTTTTTTATTTGTTGGCGTATTTATCCAAAGTCTGTATTGTTTCGCAACCAATTCATCAATAAGCCTATTTCTTCTATTTTCAGGAGTTTCAGTTGTTTTTTCGGGTTCAGTTATTTCTACTTCTTGCGGTAACGTTTTGATATAGCGGATAATTTCTTGTAATTCAATATAGATAAAATACAAAATTGGAGAGTTGCCTAATCGCAGCACACCATACCTTATATCCTCTTCTTTGTAGTTATTTTGTGAGAATATTTTTTTGTACGGGTATTTATTTTTATCTCTTTTGTACCTCGTCAAATCTCTGTCAAATGAAATTAGGTACTTGGGGTTAAATATTACATCGCCATTTACATTTTTCGATATTTCGTTCATTATTTCTTTATAAACATATGACTTTACAAAACTTTCCTGTTCCTCAAAGTTTGCAAACTCAACTTCGGTTTTGAGTTTATCAGGGTCAAGTTCACTAAAAAGAGAAACTCCGCCTTTGTCCGAAAAGAAAAGTTCGATAATAGGCTTGATAAATTCTTCGTTCACTCTTTTCCGCATTTTCGGATTAAGAGCAACTATTGGATTAAACGGACTAATTACACTACTTGCAGAATTATGCTTTATCATGCCAACTCTTGTTTTATGTAAAATTCTTGAAGTGTCTTAAAATTGATTTTGACCACTTTTATTTGACTTTTGTTGAAATGTGGGTTGCTAATTTCTTCAACTTGCTCAAAAATTAAGGGGTCATTTGAAAAGAATGGTATCCAAAATTCGCTTCGAGTTTTTGACGACCAATTCTGTTGGACCGTCCATTCATAGACTAATTGCTTATGAATATCTTCTTTGACCTTGTTCTCGCCATTTTCATCTATGTAAAATGGTGAATACCTTGAATAATCGGATACACGCATATACTTATAATCAACAATTCGGATAGCCGAAAACGAAACATAAATGGCTTTTTGTGCCAAATAATCTCGAAATTCATTAAGGTCTTGCTCAAACATATACCTAAACTTCCCACCTGTCTTGAAATTGTCCTCTATTTGTACCAACTGATTGAACTTCTCAACAATATCAGGTTGGGAATTTCTCAACTCGTGGAAATTTTCTAATCCAACTCCATAGGCTACCTTCCCTTGTTTGAAGTATTGCAACCTCCTAAACTTGAAAAAATCTAAGTCTTGGTAAATTTTTTCCAACAACACTAAGTCGGGTCTTAAATGCCGTACCGTTGGGAATTCATTCATTTTCAATTCGAATGGATTTGGAGAAACGTTGAACCGATTTAGCAAAATGCCTTTTACGTCTGCAAAAACCGCTTTTGGCTCATATTCAATAGAGTTGAGTGCATAGGTTTGGCACATATCTTCCCAAACATCATAAAAACTACTAAAACCCCAATAAATACCTTCATTGTCCTCATGTCTTTCTCCATATAAAAATGCTTCGATTGCTTCGTAGAAATGCCAGTAATCTTCGTCTTTATAAGTAGTTTCAATATCAATTTCATCCAGTTTGGCTCTTAGAATATCTAATGTCTGGGTAAAAGTTTTTTCTCCGAATAATTTGCTATCTGGTTGCAGTTGTTCTTCCTTGAACTGTTCAGCAAGTTCTATTGCTTTGGTTGGTATTGTATCAATTTCTTCTAATTCGGTTTTTATCTCAGAATAAATAAAGCAAAATAATAGAAGAATAGGAGGACTACTCTTTAAAATTACGTTTTTCGCAATATTCATCTCATCAAGATAAATGACATCATCTTCAAGGTAAACGGCTTGATGCAAATACCTATGTAGTTTAGAGAAATCAATCTCGTGGCTTCTGACTTGTTTCTTTTCTAACGCAGAAATTCTTAATTCGTCGTAACCTTCTAATATTTTCTCAATTGAATTAAGTTTTCCGTAAAAAACTGCCTGCTCTTTATTTTCGTTAATAAAACTAAATCCGTTTTCCTTTTCAATAATCCCGTCTCTGTCAATTGTTAAATCTTCTTCGTTCAACTCTTCTTGCTTTCTTTGTAGATAGGTTTTAAAGGTTCGATACATCTTAAAAAAGAAACTTTTTACTTGGTCAAAATTACTCTCATCAAAGTCATTGAAGCCTAACGGCAGCCAAAACTCTAATTGCTCATCGTCTTGTCGGCTTCTTTGGATGCCAACAAAAGAGTAATTTCGGCGACCGTGTTCGTCGTCGTTCTTGATGAACTTTATGTTATTGAGGTCAAACATTGAATTGCAAAATTTTATGAACAAACGTATTCACTACGTCTTGCTGCGTAAACTGCCCAAAGGTGACTAAATCTCTTTCGTTCATCTCTAATAAATCAGTCAAAGGCTTCCGATTGGTATTGAAAACGCTATCCCAAACAAAAAACATCAATTTATTCTTTATGTGTTCATGGTTAATCTCTTGCTCGTTGATGAAGAAGTAACCAATTTGTTTATCTTCAATTTTTCTTACTGTTTTGTAATGACTGCGGATAAAACCGTTTAATTTATCCACGAAATCATTCCATGCACAACTATCTTGACCATATAGGTTTATGCGTCTGCTTGCTACGACACTTCTTTGATTATCATCTTCGATGTTCACAAACTCCCAATCCCAACGACGTTTAAAGGCATTGTCCATGAAATAGATTGAGTTATCTGATGTGTTCATGGTGGCAAGGAGTGAAAGGTTGGGAGGAATGAAAATTCGTTTCTGTTTCAAATCCATATTCAGGCATTCCACACGATTTTGAAACACTAAATAGTCTTGTACTTCGTGTGTTTCTCCCGGGAATTTGTATTCATATTTATTATCTGCGAGGGCTTTGAACTTAACTCCGATTAGTTCAAGAATTGTAAGAATTTCAAGTTCTGTCACGTTAATAAAGTAGGATGACCAGCCATTTGGTTCTCGGTCAAGAAGTTGAAAGACTGTTCCAAAAATTGCTGCGGAATTACCCCTGTTTATTTCATCAATAACTAAAACAACATTATCTGGGTCTTCAACATTGTCAAGGATATTCTTGTAGGCTTGGGACAAAGCAATTAAAAAATGTCCCGGATGAAATTTATATTCAACTCTACCTGCCTTTGTAAATGGCACGAGTTTCCCGACAAAATCTCCGTAGGTATATTCTGGGTGGAATACCGTTTTTATGATATTTGAGTTGTTGGTTATTCTCAAATGGCTCGGAATGATACTTTTTACTATTCTATGGCTTTTGCCTGTGCCTGGGCTTCCGAAGAGAATTTTCTGAATGGGCATGAATTCTTTTTTATTTGTTTAAAATTGATGAAACGTAAAAGAAACGGCGGCTTTGCCGCCGTTGGGTTTTGAGCGGCGCAGCCGCTCAAAACCCAAATTGTTTTATATTTTATTGTTCATGTTGTTTGTTTTGTTTTTATTTTTTTGCGCTGAACGGTGGCATATACGCCGTTTGCCCGTTTAGGGCAAATGGGCGTATATGCGGTGTTCATCGCCGGCTTCATTATTCTTTTTTTTTTAACTTTCTTTTGATTCAACAGAATCGGGATGGTACTATTTGCGGTAGGTCATCAATTCACCATCGGGTGTCCATAGGTTAACATACCGTTTCACTCCTACACCTGCCGAATCCAGTGTGAAATCAATGACAGATTGTAAGGGCAAACTTTCCAGACAGGCATAACACCCCAATTCAGCGACGAAGCCCGAACATTGGTTGTTCAACTCGATGATGATTGCATTCAAGTTTTCTTCGTGCCCAATGTCGTCATCAGCGGTAGGAGAAGGTGGATAATTTTGGCACAAAGCATTGATTTCCGCTTCTACGGCATCCTCGTCACTGAAAATCAGGCCTTCTTCGAGAATGTCACAGTTAATGGTTTCCGGATTGCTGGGGTTGTTGTCTTCCTTTTCGCAGCAGGAGTGTTGAAACAGGGCAATCAGTAACAGAACGGGAAAGAATAAATTCTTCATATCGCAAGATTTTAATGGTTAACAATCACCTTATATGTCCCGACAACCTGTCCATCCATTGAGTGGACGACGAAATAAACCCCATTGGCTAACCTCGACAGGTTGATGGTGCTTTTGGGGGCAAAAAGGTTGGCCTCCATCACCTTTTTGCCTTCACTATCAAAGACGTCAATTTTCCGCTGAGCGTTGGCGCTGCACCCCTCGCATGATATGTTCAGGACACCGTTGGTCGGGTTGGGATAGGCCCTTACCCTCATTGTTGCCATTTCGGTTTCCTCCGTGTCCGTCGTGGAGGTGGTGTCCCCTGTGATGACGATGTACTGGTTGCAGTTCCCGTTCCAGCAGCCGTCCTTGTCGAGGGTGAGCAGCCACACGTCGGGGTCGTTGAGGAAAGGGACGCCCGTAGGGTTGACGAGGTTGATTTCGCCGACGAACAGGTAGCCGTCGTCGGTCTCGACCACATCCCGGAACCTGCCTCCATAGTTTTGTAACATCGAATCGGCGATGCTCCGCTGCCAGAGCAGTTCGCCCTCAGGGTTCATCAAAAAAGCCCAGCCGTCGAGGAGATGGATGGGGTCGGTGAAATAATCGTGGGTGTAAAAAAACAGGCTGACTCCCGCAGCCAAAAGGTTTCCGTCGCTGTCCCGTTTGGCATTGGCGGCCGAGACTTCATATTCGCTGACAAAGTAATATTCCCATTCCATGTTGAAAAATGAATCCAGTTTATAGGTAACTGACTGCCAAGGCCAAGTGGTGTGAGGATAAACGGATGGAATGGAGTCGTTCAAATCCTTCTGCCATACCAGGAAATACCCGCCATCCGTTGTGGGAAGTATTTCTGAACTGTAAAAAACATCGTCAATTTCGGTTTGGGGCAGTTCTTTGGAATTGACAACGTTAAACTGCTCGTCCAGCCTTGCCACCTTGAGTGAACAGGTCCCGACCCAGTATTCCTCCCCATATACCAGCACATATCCGCCTTGTTCATGTGTATCCAAACTAAGCCCTCTCTTCCTGTAATTATTGTCGCAGATATTTTTCTGGTCAAGCACGTTGAATTCTTTGTCCAGCTTAATGAGATAAAGACATCCGTCCCCTGTGCTGCTACTGCCATGACTGCCAAAGATGATAAGGTTGCCGTCTTTACTGAGCATATCCTCGCAAGTCAGGTTGGATGTTGTTCCTTGAGGCAATATGTTCTTTTGGTAGAGCAAAGTGCCGTCGGCCAAGCCTATGGCCATCATTTGGATTTCCCTGCCTTCAGGCTTGAGGACAATTGGGGCCACATAAACTGTATCATCTAATACTTCCATAACTGTTGCGCCAAAAGAAAGTGCAATTACGTCCGGGCTGCCGTGGTAGGTTTCCGACCAGACAGGGTTCAGCGATGCATCCAACCGCAACAACCCAAAGCAGAGTTCTTCTGTGCCGCTCAAGTTGGGTTCATTGCATCCTGTCAAGAGGATAAACCCATCATCCAATGGCAAACATTGAAGGGCAGCGTCGCTGTAGCCCATGGTAACAGGCAGGTGCATGGATACTTCTTGGGCATTGGATATGGAGTGCAGAAAAATTAAACTAAAGATGAGGGATATAAATCGCATGGCAATGGTTATTTATATGAAATTGGCCGGGCGGCTTTGTGCCGCCCGGCTACGGTCAATATGTTGACCCTGATTTGGCTGAGCCATTCAAGTCCTATTGTGAAACGACAATGGTCTGGGCGTGTACCGATTTCCCCCCGGCATCACGCAGTACGAGCAGGTACATGCCCTTGCCCCAAGTCTTCCCGTCGAGGTCAATGCTGTACTGACCTTCAAGTATGGGCTGGTCGAGCAAGACCTGTCCCATTGCGGAGGTCACCTGCAGGCGGGTGGCGGTAAGGCCTTCCGGCAATCTGACTGTGAACAGGCCTGTGGTCGGGTTCGGGAACACTGACACCTTTTCAACGGCAGTTTTCCCCGAGCCTGCATTGATTCCAAAGGATTCCCCTCCATCCGGCACATAGTCAAGTTCGTCGTCGTCATCATAAGACCTGCCCTTCAGCAGCCCCATGAGCGCCCTTGCATAGCTCCTGACGCCGAGGTCGCCCGTGGCCACGGATTCGAGGAAGGCAGAATCGGTTTCCGACAGCTCGTATCCCAGCCCCTGCTGCATCCTTGCCAGGTTGATGTGCTGCACCTGCTTGAAGGTGGTCAGTTCGGTGTCCGTGGAGGGCAGGGCGTTCAGTTCGGTAGTCGCCGCCTGGTAGTCACCGCTGCCGACCAGCACGCCATATTTCATCACCTTGGCAGTGGTGGTGCCCTCAAAGTCGAGCAGGGCCAGCGCACTTGCAACGTCGCCAGAGGATACGTACTCAGAGACCAGCCCGTTGAGCACGATGTCCTTTCGCTCAGTCCATCCAGCAAGCTGGTCGCTTGAACCTCCGCCACTGATTTGTTGCTTCAACAGAAAGTATTCGTCCTCGGAGGGAGGTTCTTCTCCAACGACAGGTGGAACTTCGCATCCGTTAGCAATTTCAGTCAAAGAAACTCCGTAGTTGCCAGGGTTCAAAGGCCGTTGGCACTGCGTATTAAGAGCATGATATGTAAAAAAAGTGGTAGGCCCCTGCGTCAGGATGTCAATCTCGGTACCAGGGTCGGTGAAGCAGTTCCCGGCGGGAGACCAAGGGCCTCCCTGGTTTGCCCGAATCTCCCCTGTGCCGGAAGAGGTGCTGCCAAAAAGCCTGAAATCCCAGACGCTTGTCGAGAAATTGTTACAGATGAACTGCATTTCCCGGTTGGGGCCGTTGGCAATCATGCCGATGGGTTTCTGGATGCCGTTGTAATCAACCCGGTTGGGCTGGTTCCAGCCCATCGCCCCGGTCTGTATGGCCGCAATACCCAGTATGCCGGAGCCGGAAATTGAGTTCGCCCTGATGGTGTATCTGGAAGGCCCTATCACCCTGATGGCCGTGCTGGCCCCGAAAAACTCGTTGTTCACGACCTCCAGCCCTGCGCCAAATGCGGTGGATTCTACCCGTACATGGTTGAGGCTGTTGTCGAGGAAATAGTTTGGGGTGGAGCCCATTTTGCCAATCATCAGATTGCCCACATATGGGTAAGTTGCCTTGCCCTCTATGCCTATATTATTTTTCTGAAAGCTGCTGCCGTCCTGCACGATGGCCCCCGCATCGTAAGTGAGTATCCCCTGAGAGGTCATGTTATAAAAACGACAGTTCTCGAAAGTGACGTTGTCGGTGTCCCAAATAGTGGCCCCGGCATAGCCGACCCCGCCGCTCTCCATCGTGCAGTTGATGAACTTGCTCTGGTTGGGTTTGTCGTACTTCATGAACTCGGCCACCCGCCTGTTGGAGAGGAATGTGGCATTCTCGCAATGCACCATCCCGCCCCAAAAGGCCGGGTTTCCTCCATCGTTATAACGTGTGGTTGAAATGGCGTTCCTTGCCCATTCGACGTGAGCCAGGTTGTTGATGAGTACAACGCCTGCCTCATCGGCGGCGGGCATTGAAAAAGCGCTTGGTTGCGGCAGTGAAGCGTTCCCCTCCACATTGATACCCCGCCAGTCCTCGGCATCAGGGCATTTTGTCAAGGTGCCGCCATTGACGTGTAGCTTGGAACCACGTGCCACCCTTATCCCTTTGTCCTTGCCAAAACGGAGGGTTGCAGTAACGGTAAGCTGCGCCTCTGTATTGATGATGATGTCACCCGGGATGTCCTGGTCGGTATCGAAAATTTCGTTGGGGTCGGTAATCAAAATGTCAGGGCCTTGCCCACACTCAAATTCGATGGCTTTAATGGCATCATTGGGTATGGCAGTCAAATCTTCAATTATCAGCGATACATTTGCGCCGTTATTGGGGCAGCCTCCACATCCATGTACAGCCAAGACACAATGGTCGTCATAGGATATTACAGGAGNNTGTTCGCTGCTCCTTCGCACCAACAGGAATTTTCCGTCAATGTATGGATATGTGCAACCCCCTCCGGGGCATCTTGAGGAGAGTCCGAATCAAACGAAACCCTCTTTCCCCAGCCTGCCGGATGGCCTACAATATATATCTGTTCGCCCAAGGCCGGGCCTGTTCCTCTCATTTGCAGGAACCCATAGGTAGGCGTAATGTTGGTCGGCAGTTGGACCAAAGAATAGTCCAAATTGCAAGAGGTTTGAACCATAGTGACCGAGGTGGCCTCAATAGTACCGGGGCAGGCACCAAGCATCCGGCAATCTGTCATGCAATCTGGCCCTTCAGCCATCATCTCGACTGTTGTGTTGGCAGCTTCGTTTGCATTCCCGATGCAATGGTTGCAAGTCATCAAATGTCCTTCGCTGCCCAGCAAATACCCAGTACAGTTAATTGTTCCATTCAGCCACAACCGGGCAACTGCCCTGCCCCTTTCGTAAACGGCTGGTTCGGACGTTGCATAACACATGGCTTCCTGCGAGTCGTCATCGCCACAAATTGATTCGGGGCCTCCATCCCTTAAGTTCAGTTCAGTTTGGGTAAACCCTCTTGCTATTTTGTCAATAACGTAGCCGAAATCACCTCCTGAATTAAAGGCATGAATTTCAACAATTACAGTATTCCCGTAGATAGGGATGCTCCAAAACGTGTTGTTCTTTGCATTGATTTCTTCGGATGAATAACTCCATGCCCTTGTCCCGTCCGGTGATTTTACAATCAACTGGTCGTTCCTCCCGATTTTTGTGTCGGAGAAATGCAAGGCAACATACGAAGCATCTTTTTCTGTGTAGCGAATCGTTTGGCTCCATACCATTTCCCCATCTGCACGACTGCCTTGGTAAGGGTGGGGAGATTCGTATCGCAACACCACTTCCTCCCCTACAATTTCCTGTGCCTTCGAGAAAATGGAAGGAAGTAACAAAGCTATCAGCAAGGATAGCCTTCCGAACAGGCTTGTCAATCTGACCGCCATTTTGACCGTTCTGCATGACTTGAATTTGTTTTTCATGTCGAAAATGTTTTGCTGGAGCGAGTTCGATGCGTTTTGAAAATCGGCTTTTGTCAATTTGACTTTAGAGGGTTTTCCAAATGTAATCGGTTCTCACTCCAATTGTTAGAAAATTAATTGTGCAATTTGCTGCCAGCGTCTGTTTTTCTTTTTTCTTGCTGGCGATGAACTAGCATACTAACGCATTG